>Ga0209022_1000216_pt1 | contig 77609 bp, 69 predicted proteins | sample PinacodermPK_FD_187300 | JGI IMG/M metagenome (GOLD analysis project Ga0209022, IMG submission 187300) | Host-associated microbial community of the marine sponge Aplysina aerophoba from Gulf of Piran - sponge pinacoderm, lysed by proteinase... | ecosystem: Host-associated > Porifera > Sponge >... | reverse complement strand
CTGCTATAAACATATGGACCCTCGGGATAGGGGACATTCAATATGTACGTGGAGTTTGTATAAGACCTAAGATTGCCAAAGGCGGTCCCGGGCAACCGACTATGAAGCGTAAAAATGAGTATTTTGCCTTTTAAAAGCAAAATGCATATAGTCGCGGGTAAAAAAAAACCGCCTCTAATCCACAATAAAGTGATTAGAGCCAGATTGTTATATTAGTAGTCTTATGAATTTTGTATGAAACAAAAAATATGGTTTTGGTCAATGGTGTCTGCACTAGCAGGTTTTCTATTTGGGTTTGATACAGTGGTGATTTCCGGGGCCGACCAAACACTCCAAAATCTTTGGGGTTCAAGTGATCAATTTCACGGCTTCTGGATAATGGGCTCTGCCCTCTTTGGAACAGTGATTGGTGCCCTTCTCGGAAGTATCCCTACTAACAAAATCGGACGAAAAGAAACTCTGATTTTAATCGGCATACTCTATGTGTTGTCTGCAATTGGTTCAGCCTCAGCAAATAATCCCTACCTATTTGGATTGTTTCGTTTCATCGGCGGACTAGGAGTAGGGGCTTCTACAATTGCTGCTCCAGTATATATTTCTGAAATCTCTCCCCCAAAATTTCGCGGCAGATTGGTAGGGCTATACCAATTTAATATCGTCTTTGGCATCCTAATTGCCTTTTTATCCAACTACCTCATCAGTCGCCTCTACATATCGCCAAACGCTTGGAGAATAATGATAGGTATCGAAGCAATTCCCGCACTGATATATTCTATTTTGGTTTTCAAAATACCCAAAAGCCCAAGATGGCTTATCACTAAAAACAGAATTCCTGAAGCTAAAAAGGTCTTGACCATAGTTGATCCTACGAAAGATATAAACGACCTAATCAACAATATTCAATCCGAAACCAACAAATCAATAAACAAAATATCAGCGATATTTAATAAGAAATATAGATTTGCCTTGATGTTAACATTTTTTATTGCTTTCTTCAACCAACTTTCTGGAATCAATGCCTTTTTATATTATGCGCCTAGGATTTTTGAAGCAGGTGGACTAGGCGAAGAGTCAGCACTCTTTTCTAGTGTTGGTGTAGGACTAGTCAACTTGTTATTCACTCTACTAGGAATTGTTCTAATTGATCGCTATGGAAGAAAAAAACTTCTCTTCCTAGGATCCATTGGCTATGTCATTTCACTATCCCTGGTATCAGCAACCTTTTTGATTCAATGGAAAGGTTCTCTACTTCCACCATTTTTCTTTCTCTTTATCGCTGCACATGCTATCGGCCAAGGCACTGTTATTTGGGTATATATTTCAGAAATATTCCCCAACTTATTACGCGATATTGGACAATCTTTCGGATCATCTGTACATTGGATATTGGCATGGATTATCCCATCGCTTATTCCCTTCTTGTTTACTAGTATTGGACCAGGATTAGTATTTTCAATTTTCGCTGGTATGATGTTTTTACAGTTGTTGTTTGTCATTTGGGTTATGCCAGAAACCAAAGGAATTCCACTCGAAATACTGAGCAAAAAACTTGAGCGCAAAACCAATAGTCCAAAACCTTAATTCCCCATGATAACATCATATTTTATTAAGGAAATCAACCTATTCTCTTTTGGTATATTAATGATATTGGGGCCATTTTGTAATGCCCAAACCAGAGCATCAGATCAGGAATTAGCTAAAGATGAACAATATCATCGTCCAGTTTATCATTTTTCACCCAAAAAAAATTGGATGAATGACCCCAATGGCATGTTTTACTATGATGGTGTTTATCATCTTTATTTTCAGCATAATCCTTTCGATAATGTCTGGGGGCCTATGCATTGGGGTCATGCCACTAGTAAAGATTTACTGGTATGGGAAGAACACGAAATCGCAATTTATCCCGATAGTCTAGGAACTATTTTTTCTGGAAGTGCAATAGTTGACCACCATAATACAAGTGGATTTGGTGACGCTCAGAAGCCTATTGTTGCAATTTATACCAATCACAGCCACGAAGGTCAAGATGCCGGCAGAAATGATTACCAAACACAAAGTATCGCCTATTCCACTGATCAAGGTTATCAGTTTACCAAATATCAACACAACCCTGTTATACCCAATCCGGGTATTATTGATTTTCGAGATCCAAAGGTTACGTGGTATGAATATGAAAATAAATGGATTATGTCCCTTGCAGTAGGCCAACTTATCTATTTCTATGAATCAAAAGATTTAAAAAAGTGGACATATCTATCTTCCTTTGGTCAAGACATTGGCAATCATGATGGTGTATGGGAATGTCCCGATTTAATACAACTTCCTATTCTTGGAACTGAGCAATCAAAATGGGTTTTGTTTGTAAGCATAAACCCAGGTGGTCCCAGCGGAGGTAGCGCCACTCAGTATTTTGTTGGTGATTTTGATGGTCAAAATTTTACTGTAAATGATCGATTTGCTGCTTCCATGAATGAATACCACGATTTTTGGGTCGACTATGGAAAAGATAATTACGCTGGAGTCACCTATTCAAATACGGAAACAGATGATGGAAAAAAGATATTTCACGGCTGGATGTCAAATTGGCAATACGCTAATGTGGTACCAACTACTACCTGGAGAAGTGCAATGACGCTCCCAAGAGAATTATCACTCGGCATCGTTGATGGGGTATATCGTCTGGTATCAGAACCGATTTCAACCCTATCCAATTACTCAAAGCACTATATGGAAATTAAATCTGACGATCCGGTTATTGAAATCAAGAAAAATAACCCGCCTTTCTTTACTACATGCGAAATCAATTTTAAGGTATCAGCAAAAAGTGGGTTTGTAGCTACGCTAAGTAGCGAAATTGGAGATACCCTAGCATTTGGATATGATGTTGAAAACAGCTCGTTTTATATTGATAGGTCAGGTACGGGAATAGTTGATTTTTCTGATGATTTTGGCGATAAAAAAACTGTGTGCAAAAGAATTTCAGCATCCAATATGTTAAATGGTCGAATTTTGCTTGATAAAGCATCCATTGAAGTGTTCCTAGATGATGGACTGAACGTAATGACAGAAATCTTTTTTATTGAAAAGCCATTTACTACTTTGAATTTTGAATCTAAAGATAAATCTCCAATTGAAAAACAAATTCAAATCAACGATTTGCACTTTAATTAATTACATATAATCACTATCAATCTAGTCAATCTAATTTCAATCAAAGATTTTGTTAATTCTCAAGTGTAATTTCCTTTTATCTAATTGACCATCATCATTCAGATATTACATCAATTACAATTCTGTGTGTTTTATTCTAGGAATCTAATATCAAGATGAATTGAAAACGTAACTTCACAATAACAATAATTATGGTGCTACCAATATCGTCAATGATTAATCAAATAAAATTGTTGATGTAATTCTCAAGCATCTCCTGCTTTCCACTAACAGATTTTGGCTTTTTGTTTGCCATTCCAATTAGCATATAAATCCATAATGGCTCTAATCACTTTGTTGTGGATTAGAGGCGGTTTTTTTTACCCACGACTATATGCATTTTGCGTCATTTTATTGAATAATTTACAACTATCAATTCTTTCTATTCTCACATTCATATTCGTGAAAAGAGTTAAATACCTCGTATATAATTTTGTTTTGAAATCTACATTGTAGTGGATATATATAATTTGTAGGTTTAGGTTTTTATTATCTTAGCCTCAGCAAACTTTTACTGTGTGCATATACAAACAAAAATCAATGTCCCCAAAATCAAAACAAAATAAGGCTACCTTCTCATTTTGTAGAAAGGATATCTTGACCAAATAATTTTCCCTGATGAACCGATTAAAACAATTCAACTAAGAGGGCTTTGTTATAGTGGATAGATTTATAAGTGTTTGATTATCAATACTAGAATATCGATTTTGACAAACTTGCATAAAGCACCTTTTTACCAGTTTCTTCAATTTTTTGAAGCAGATAATCAGTGATGATTTCTAGCTTTTTTCTGACTCCAATAATGTAAGCCCCTCTTTTACTAAATCGAAATCATGAAAACAGAAATAATCAAAACCCATTTTGGTTAATAATTCAAAAGCAGCATCTACCTTTTGAAACGCTCTGGTATTAAAGTCTGATGGTTCATCCCAAGGATATAATTGCGTCCAAGCCAATGGGATCGGGACCCTTTCCAGAGAAAGTATGCCACTATGCAAAAGCAAACAAGAAATGTTCAACCATCGATTTTCCTATGACCGCCCGGTCGGGATTATAATACTTAAATGCAAGAGGATTGTCAGAATCTTTTCTGTCATATCATACTTTATCTATTTTTTTAAAGTATTCCTCCATAATTGATTCATATTAGGCTTATAAATCTATGCTTAATTTGATTTAAATGCGGAAGACCATCAGCCATAGAATTAATTTTCCACTCCGCGCATAACTTTTCCCTAACCGTGCGAGAACTAAGCAGACTATATAGAAATACAAGAGATGCTTTTGATACTCTACACGAAAACTAAATATATAACATCCAAATAGATACACAAGACTTGGGAACACAAAAACTAAATTGTAGCGGACAATACAATATCGCCCCTAGAATAAATATAGTAACCTGCGGTTATTTATTCATGATAAGAATTTCACAAGCAGTCAGATTTATTATTAAATAGTGTACATTTGCATAGTCTGAAATCGGATATAAAATATTACTCCTTTGAGGGTTATACAATTATCTTTAACATCATTGTTATCTCGTCATAAATTGGCTTTTGACCACATGTACTTTAATGAAAATACCCCCCCCGTTTATTTTGGAATAGGGATAAGTTAAGTCCTCCCCAGTTTCAGTTCATTATTTTTTTTGAAGAGTTTACTCTTTTAGGGTATGCTTTCTTTATCCTTTCTATAGGGAAGGATATGGAGTCTCTATTTCCCGAATTTTCAAATTCCAATATTGGGGGGGGTAACTACATCCTATGATTTTTCACCTATCCGTTTTGAGTGGATTTCATCTATTACAATCAATTATAAACATCAACAAATCTATTAAATATACTATCTGATGAGACTAAGAATCTTTCCATTTCCATTATTCATTTCCGTATTAGGGCTACTTCTATTATTTTCATGTAATAATGAAGATACGCCTACAGCACCTATTCAGCCGGTATTGGCTAAGTTTACCATCGCCACATCATCTGGGGTTGGTGGTTCGATAACCTCTAGTCAAAGTGTAGATGGTGGTCAATCGGTGACCGTTACTGCCACAGCCCAAGAGCACTATCAGTTGAAGCAATGGACGGGGGATTGTGGTAGTTTTAGCCCAGACAATTCAGAAATCACCATCACCGCTTCCAAGAATTGTCAGATTGGAGCTGAGTTTGAGAAGATCAAGTATAGCATCACAGCCGGTTCAACCGATGGAGGTAGTGTCGGTGAGGGAGAATTATCAAGAGAATATGGCCAGATAGCTTCTTTTACTGCAGAACCCGAAGAAGGCTATCAGTTAAGTGGATGGACAACGGCCGAGGGCAGTGAATGTCCTGCCTTTATAGAGGTCAAAAACAAGGTAACCTTCACTGTTGCCGGTAATTGTAGTTTGGAAGCGGTCTTTTCCAAGGCACCCCGAACGATTACGATAGAAGAGAACGAGAATGGGGGAATAAGCATCACCCCATCTGCAACAGTTGACCATGGTGATGAAGTAGTGGTTACAGCCACTGCCAATGAGCATTATGCCTTCAAGGGTTGGTCTGGAGATTGTGGTGAGTTTAGTGCTGATGCATTGAGCCTAATGATTACTCTGGTATCTGATTGTACACTGGGAGCGGTTTTTGAAAAAGTAAGCTATACCATCACGGCTACCTCTTCTGATGGAGGTAGTGTGTTTCGAGATGGACAGCAGGTTGATGAGGAATTATCTATAGTCTATGGAGAGACATCTACTTTGAAAGCAACCCCTGACAAGGGTTATCAGTTTAGTGAATGGAGAAGTGAAAATTGTCCTACTCTTGAAGATGCTACAGATGTTGAAGCCGAATTTATGGTTGAGGGTAATTGTAGTTTGGAAGCGGTGTTTGAAAAAGCTCCTCGTATGATATCCGCAGGAGAAAACGAAAATGGACAGATAACCATTAGCCCATCAGAGGGTGTGGTATATGGTGATGAGGTGGAGGTTACAGCTACTGCTAACGAGCATTATGCCTTCAAGGGCTGGTCTGGGAGTTGTGGTGATTTAAATGATGACGAATCAAGCCTAACAATTACTGTATTTGAAGATTGTACGATAGAAGCGGTATTTGAAAAGGTTAGCTATACCATCACAGCGACATCTTCTGAGGGAGGTAGCGTTAGCGATGAGGATTCGGAGACAGGCATCAGTATAGTCTATGGAGAGACTATCTCTTTGACAGCTACGCCTGATGAGGGTTATGTATTTGAGCGATGGGAAACAATAGAGGATACCGATTGTCCAGTCATAGCGGATGCTTCTGATCATGAATTGGAATTTTCTATTGAGGGTAATTGTAGTTTGGAAGCGGTCTTTACCAAGTCTCCTCACACGATTACGATAGAAGAAAACGAGAATGGACAGATCATGATTACTCCTTCGGAGAATCTTGTTTATGGGGATGAGGTGGAGGTTACTGCCACAGCCAATGAGCATTATGCATTCCAAGAATGGGTATTAAGTTGTGGTGAAGAGGATTCTCCGGACATTGATGTAGAGGAGAGTACTATTTCTTTCGTAGTGACTAAAGATTGTGAAATCAAGGCAGAGTTTACCGAGGTATTATACAGCATTACTGCTGAAGGTGGTACTGGGGGTAGTGTGGATAGTGAAGAAGAGGAAAGAGGTTTTGGCCAGGAAGTTAGCATTACCGCTGAGCCGGATGATGGTTATGAATTTGATCGGTGGCGTGCATCGGGTTCTGGTTGTCCTGATGATATCGTTTTGACCAATGAGCAAGTGCGTTTTGACGTAGGTGGTAATTGTTCATTAGAGGCTTTGTTTAGTGAGGTAGAATCATCTGGAGGTGGAGATGATCCGACAGAGAATGAACCTACCGATACCCAGCCTACTGGTACCCAACCTACCGATACCCAGCCTACTGGTACGCAACCTACCGATACCCAGCCCACTACTACAACTCCAACCAATCAACCGACAACGAGTCAACCTACCACTACTACTACTACTACTACTACTACTACTACTACGAATCAACCAACTAATCCGCAGCCTACCGCTGCTTGCCCTTCTGGGACAGACCCGTTATACGCTGATGATAATGGAATCATCAAAGCAAGGGATTGTGCTCGGTCATTAATTGGTCAGCGTGTACTAATTGATCCTAGCGATCCATCATCTCAAGAGTATCTTATTGCTAATAGTGCAATGCTAGGAAGTGAAGTTAGAGGTGGTAGCAATGTTCAATACGTAAATACCACATTTGTTAGTAATATGTTGGAATTGTTTCAAGATATAGGTGATGATTTTAATGAAGATATCAGTAACTGGGATGTGAGTAATGTGACCCTTATGGCTCGAATGTTTCAAGGTGCTAGTGGATTTAATCAAGATATCAGCTCTTGGGATGTGAGTAAGGTCAGGTATATGCATAATATGTTTGATGGTGCTACCGCCTTCGTAGGAACAAACATCGGTTCTTGGAATGTGAGTAATGTGAGGGATATGAGCTATATGTTTAGAGGTGCAACTATGTTCAATGGAAACATTGATAATTGGGAAAGAGAAGCTAGTGCTACGGAAAGTAGTAGCACTGTCGGGAATGTGAGGGCTATGAGAAATATGTTTGATGGTGCTACCGCCTTCGTAGGAACAAACATCGGTTCTTGGAATGTGAGTAATGTGAGGGATATGAGCTATATGTTTAGAAATGCACGTATGTTCAATGGAAACATTGGTAATTGGGAAAGGACTGGTAGCACTGTCGGAAATGTGATAGATATGAGACACATGTTTTACGACGCACGCATGTTTAACCAAGACATTACTGGATGGGATATGGACAATGTGGGGAATATGGATAGTATGTTTCACAACGCCGATGCCTTCAATCAAGATGTCTTTACTACTTGGGGTCGCCTCCCCAATTTAAAGAGTGCCATTAGTATGTTTTATACTCGTACTGTGGATAGGAGTACTAGTGCTTTAGTATTACCACGAGAGACACAAACAAACAATGAATATCCAATTAGCTACTTTGATCGGGTCGCTAGAATTAATAATCTGCTATCTAATTGCAAAACACCGTTATATAGAGATGCAGGTAGTTCTATTGTTAAAGCCAAACCATGTGCTCGTCCATTAATTGGTCAGACAGTTTTTTTCGATCCCAATATGATTGAAGTCGCAATGATAGATGAATATCTTATCGCTGATGAAGATGTACTGAGAGGATTAGTAGAAAACATAGATGATAATAGTGGCAGTTTTTTTCCAAATAGTGTGCTCGTAAATACTACATTTGTTACTAGTATGCGGGGATTGTTTGATTCTAAAAGTGAATTTGTTGGTGTTAATGATGATCATATGATTAACTGGGATGTGAGTAATGTGACCGATATGGCTGGAATGTTTAAGGGTGCTAATTCATTCAATCAAGACATCGGTAATTGGAGCGTGAGTAATGTGAGGGATATGAATAGTATGTTTGAGAATGCTACTAACTTCAATCAAGACATCGGTAATTGGAGCGTGAGTAATGTGAGGGATATGAGCAATATGTTTAAAGTTTCTGGCTTCAATCAAGATATCGGTTCCTGGGATGTGAGTAGAGTGACCAATATGTCGGGTATGTTTGAAGGAGCCCAAAATTTCAATCAAGACATTAGTAATTGGGAAAGGGAAGGTAGTACTGTTGGTAAGGTGACCGATATGTCCAGTATGTTTCGAAGAACCCAAAATTTCAATCAAGACATTGGTAATTGGGATGTGAGTAATGTAACCAATATGAGCTATATGTTTCATATAGCTGATGCTTTCAATCAAGATATTGGTGATTGGGATGTGAGTAATGTAACCAATATGAGCTTTATGCTTAGTACTCAGGGTGGTCAAGGTTACACCGCTCCCTTCACAGGAACAAATCTCCAGAAATGGCATGATAAACTTAAAAAGGTGATCAATATGGAAGGTATGTTTCGATCTGCTCAAAACTTTAACGGAGATATAAGTTCATGGGATGTCAGTAAGGTGACCAATATGAAAAATATGTTAACCGGTGCTTCAGCCTTTACTAGAGATATAAGTTCATGGGATGTCAGTAAGGTGACCGACTGCGGTGAATTTTCAAATTGGAGCGGAATCGCAGATATGGCAACTAAAAAACCTAATTTTACTGAATGTAGTGAGTAAAATTTATTGACAAACCCTCATAATGTTCATATGCCAACCAATCAATAGTATTATCTTTATTTGGGATTCTCTTTTCTTTCAATGAAATTGAATGGATGTTCTCTTATCCCTCAAATAATACATACATTGATTGATGGATAGAATTGAATTTGGCGACAAATTTGAGTCCCCTTTTTCATTTCTCCTTGTATGCAATTACATATGATGTGTCTTACTATATTTTACCAATGACCAAGCTGATCTCATCCATCGCAGAATACCAAAAATGATCAGCTTGGTATAATTTTATCCTCCAAAGCGGAATATTTTACTTGAATCGTTTTAGCCTGGAACTCTCGAAAGTATCCCGAAAAAGGAATTTTCATCAACTTTAAACCTGACCTTCGGGTCGAAATAACGCTAAAACCCTTATCAGACCTGAAAAAGTGCCATTTCCAACTGTTACTTTACTGGAAACATCTTTTTTTGATCCATACCAATAAGGTTTAATACCCTCCGTTGAATGAGACATTACATGAATCATTCGGTCATCATCTCTTGGTGGACTTACCTCATTCAACGGCAAAGTTCCCAGAGCGAGGTGTAGCATTCGGGTAGATACTCAGTAAAGAAGTCAATCAAACTTCAGTTTTTTGATCAATTCCAAAATACAAGCTATTTGCCTATGAGGAAAATATCTTTTGATGGGAAAGGCTCTGGAAATATCCTTTTAGATTACTCCCCTTTTAATAGCTGCTTTAAAGCCTTCTATAACAGAGAGGTGAAAATCACTCAAATTGGCTATGGTTTTTCTTTTGACTTTCTTACCCTCTCCCCAGGCTTTAGAGAGTAGAAAGGTTGGTCAGTATTTTTTATTGGGTATGTCTTCGATGTAATATGACATGGAGTCATAAAATATACTGCAAATATATTAGAATCAATTAAATAGCAAAAAATAAGCATGCCACATGGACATATTTTTCACAAAAAATACATTCAAAATATGTCGTCTATATAATGAAATGTGTTTAAGTGGTAAAGATTACTCAAAAAAAGAGTGAAAGTCGGGTTAAAAGAGATTAATACGATGTTTGTATGAAATAATCCAAAAAGATAACACCAATTTGAATCCTATATCAATTCAAAAATGATGATACCCGCCAACAAAGTATAACAAAGAAAATTCAGAAATCCTGACTCACTCGGATGTTTCCTCCTTAGCTGATGGTAACTGCTTTGAGGGTTCTACCAAATCAGAACTAATCAAAGATCTTCCAGATCTCCTAGATCTTCTAGTCCTGGCAGTCTTGGATTGCTTTTCTGCTTTGTACAAATCATTATAATCAATCAACTCAATCATAGCCATCTCAGCATTATCACCCAATCGATTTCCCAATTTTATGATGCGAGTGTATCCCCCAGGACGATCTCCAACTTTTGTTGAAACTTCATTAAATAACTCCGTAACAGAACGCTTGTTTCGCAACAATTTGAAGGCAAGCCTTCGATTATGAATCGTGTCACTTTTGCTTTTAGTAATAATCGGTTCAATAAAACGCTGTAAAGCCTTAGCTTTCGTAGTAGTAGTGTTAATGCTTTTATGCTCAATCAATGAACAAGCAATATTGGACAACATTAATTTTCGATGCCCAACCTTACGACCAAGAGCTATAATCTTCTTTCTATGCCTCATATGTAATCAATATCAGACAACTTCCTTGTCCTTGCTAGTCTCAATATTATACTTGGAGACGTCCATGCCAAATTCTAAGTTTTTGGCTATGAGTATTTCTTCAAGTTCTGTCAATGACTTTTTTCCAAAATTTCTGAATCTCATTAGCTCCGGTTTTTTATACGAAACTAAGTCCCCAAGAGTTTTCACATTAGCTGATACCAAACAATTTAGAGCCCTAACAGACAAATCTAAATCAGATAAATTAGTCCTCAATAACTGCTGGGTTTCAATAAAATCATCATCATAAGCAACGACATCCTCATCCTTAGATATCCTAGATCTTGTTTCAAGCTGATCTTCGGTAATCAACCCAAAATGAGTAATCAAAACATTGGCAGCCTCTACCAAAGCATCTTTTGGACCAATAGATCCATCAGTTTCAATGTCAATGATTAGTTTTTCATAATCAGTCTTTTGCTCAACTCTATAGTCCTCAACACGGTATTTGACATTGGTGATAGGAGTGTAAATAGAATCAATTGCCAATACACCAATTTCATCATCTTCGTCTTTATTGTCATCAGCAAGCACATACCCCCGACCCTTATCAATGGTAATTGTGACCATACGATCAACCTCTTTGCTCAAATTGAACAATACGAAATCAGGATTCAATACCTCAAATGATGAAGTATAGTCCTTTAATTTGCCCGCTTTAAATTGACCAGGAGATTTAATTCGAAAAGTGATCTCCTCATGGTTCACATGAGGATTAATCTGCTTAAACCGAATTTGTTTTATATTTAAAATGATCTCAGTTACGTCCTCAACAATTCCATCAATCGTATCAAATTCATGAAGAACTCCGCTAATCTTAACCGATTTAACAGCGAAGCCCTCAAGAGAAGAAAGCAATACCCTTCTCAAAGCATTTCCAACAGTCAATCCATAACCAGGCTCCAATGGCCTGAACTCAAAAGACCCAGAATTGTTCGATGAATCAATAACAACAACCTTGTCCGGTTTCTGAAAGTTTAATGCACCCATATTAGTATCAAATTTTTTAAATGTTATTTTATTTTGAGTATAGCTCAACAATGAACTGCTCCTTTATATTTTCTGGAATTTGATCTCTTGTAGGATAATCCACAAAAGTACCCTGCATAGAATCCGGGTTCCAAACCAACCATTGATCAGTAGAAGATTTTCTATTATCCGAAAGCGAATTATTAATCACTTCAAGACTCTTGGATCGCTCCCGTACACCAACCAAATCTCCAGGTCTTAATGTGAATGAAGGAATATTGACAACCTGTCCATTGACAACAATGTGACGATGAGTTACCAACTGCCGTGCCCCCTGTCTGGTAGTTGATAGTCCCAACCTGAAAACAACATTGTCCAATCTGGATTCACATAGCCTTAATAATTCCTCACCGGTTACACCCTTGGATCGACTTGCCACTTTAAATAAATTTCGAAATTGCTTCTCCAAAATTCCATAAGTGAATTTTGCCTTTTGCTTTTCCATCAGTTGAATAGCATATTCTGATTTCTTTGGTCTTCGTCTATTACTTCCATGCTGACCAGGAGGATAAGGACGCTTCTCATAAGCCTTGTCTTCTTTAAAAATTGGAGCCCCTAGCTTCCTCGCTATCTTAGTGGTTGGACCGGTATATCTAGCCATATCTTATCTTGTTGGTATTTATAAAATTGCATTTACTATTCTTACACTCTTCTTCTTTTAGGAGGTCGACAACCATTATGCGGCAAAGGAGTAACATCAATGATTTCGCTCACCTCAATGCCCCCATTATGAATCGTTCGAATGGCAGATTCACGACCATTTCCCGGGCCCTTGACATATACCGTAACCTTCTTTATTCCCGATTCAAGACCTACCTTTGTTACCTCCTCAGCAGCAGTTTTAGCAGCATAAGGAGTGTTTTTTTTCGATCCGCGGAAACCCATCTTACCCGCAGAAGACCAAGCAACCACATCACCCCTTAAATTGGTTAATGATATGATGATATTGTTGAAAGTCGCATTGATGTGTGCCTGACCAACAACCCCAATCTGAACATTCCGTTTTTTTGTTCCCGTAGTTCTTTTCATCCTAATTATCTAGTTATTTGGTTACTTTCTTTTTATTTGCTATAGTCTTTCTCTTACCCTTGCGAGTTCGAGAATTATTTTTAGTTCGCTGACCCCTGAGTGGTAATCCTAATCGATGCCTAATACCCCTATAAGACGCTATATCCATCAGCCTCTTGATGTTCAGTTGAACCTCTGAACGTAATTCACCTTCTATCTTATACCGACCAACCTCTTTACGGATCAAAGATAGCTCCCCATCTGTCCATTCAGAAACTTTTTTGTCCGGCGATACCCCAGCACTATGGAGCAGTTTAGATGCCCTAGATCTGCCAATTCCATAAATGTATGTCAAGGAAATCTCCCCTCGTTTGTTTTTTGGTATATCTACTCCTGAAATTCTTGCCATAATACTAACCTTGTCTTTGTTTAAATCTTGGGTTCTTTTTGTTGATCGAATACAACCTGCCCTTGCGTCGTACAATCTTGCACTCGCTGGACCTCTTTTTTAATGATGCTCTAACTTTCATACTATTTTCTGCGTACTATTCTCGCTTTGGTTAAATCATAAGGACTCATCTCCAATTCTACCTTATCCCCCGGGTACAATTTTATATAATTCATTCTCATTTTTCCCGAAATATGAGCCGTTACTATGTGTTCATTTCCAGATTCTTGACCTAAATCTAAAGCTACCCTAAATCGAGCATTAGATAAAGCCTCAGTGATGTATCCCTCCTGTTTAATATGCTGTTCCTTTGCCATAACTATATACTTGTTTGCCTCGTTCTACCACGCTTCATCAATCCATCATAGTGCCTATTCAATAAATAAGAATTCACCTGCTGAATTGTATCTATAGCCACACCAACCATAATCAGCAACGATGTTCCTCCATAAAAAAGAGCCCAATTTTGTTGCATCCCTATCAATTTCACCACTATCGCTGGAAAAACAGCAACAGCAGCTAAATACAAAGAACCCGGAAAAGTAATAAATGACATTATTCGGTCCAAGTAATCAGCAGTTTCTTTACCAGGTCGAATACCCGGAACAAAACCTCCACTTCTTCGCAAATCATCAGACATTTTATTAGTGGGCACAGTTATGGCAGTATAGAAATAAGTAAATACAATAATCAATAATGCAAAAAGTAGATTATACCAAAATCCGAAAATATCCGAAAAACTAGCTTGTATCCATTGTCCAGCATTCGAATTACCAACCAAACTTCCTAAATACGCAGGCGCAAACATAATGGCCTGTGCAAAAATGATGGGCATAACTCCCGATGCATTAAGCCTAAGCGGTATGTACTGACGAGATCCATACAAATTTCCCTGAGTCGTACCCCTACCTGCTGCCCGTCTGGCATACTGAACAGGTATCTTTCGAACCGCCATAACCAGAAGTACACAAAGCAAAATAATCGCTACCCATATAAGCAACTCAATCAACACCGTCATCAATCCTCCATTATTTTCATTAACTCGAGAATAGAACTCCTGGAAAAATGCCTGAGGTAAAGTGGCAATAATACCTACCATTATCAACAAAGAAATCCCATTCCCTACACCTCGATCAGTGATTTTCTCGCCCAACCACATAGCAAAAATGGTGCCCGTGACCAAAATAATCGTAGAAGAAAATACAAACATCGGACTCCTACCTAGAATAAAGGCACTGTCAGGAACCCCTAAAGCACTCAACCCATAGATATATGTAGGAGCTTGAACTACACAAATTAAAATGGTTAACCAACGTGTAATTTGAGTGATTCTCTTACGTCCGCTTTCACCTTCTTTCTGTAACTTTTGGAGATAAGGAACACCAATCTGCATCAACTGAACCACAATTGAGGCCGATATATAAGGCATGATACCTAAAGCAAAAACTGATGCTTTCGCAAAAGCCCCACCAGTAAACATATTCAGCAGACCAAGCAGATCGCCTCCACCAGCACGATCACCTAGCGCAGCCATCTGTTGGGAGTCTATTCCTGGCAATACGATTTGAGCCCCAATTCTATAAACCAATAACATCCCCAAAGTCAAGAGAATCTTATCCCTTAAATCACGGATTTTATAAATATTGGCAAATACCTCAAGAATCTTTTTCAACTGACTATTTTGTTGTTATGGCTTTACCACCAGCTTTTTCAAGCTCTTCTATAGCTTTTTTAGAAAATTTATGAGCAGTAATTTCTACAGCTGAATTGATTTTCCCATTGGCTAAAATTTTAACCAAATCACTCTTCCTAATAAGTCCAAGAGATCTCAATTTTTCAAGATCCACCATCCGGTCTATCTTCTTTTCTTCAATCAAATGCTGAATCATACCTAAATTAATCGGCTGGTACTCTTTTCTGTTGATGTTTTTAAATCCTCCCTTCGGGACACGACGCTGTAACGGCATCTGACCACCTTCAAAACCAAGTTTTTTGGAATAACCAGATCTTGATTGAGCACCCTTGTGTCCCCGGGTAGAAGTTCCCCCTTTTCCAGATCCCTGACCTCTTCCAAGACGTTTGCCTTTTCTATGGGTTGAACCAAACTTTGGTTGCAGCAAATGTAGGCTCATTTCTTTTTGGTTTTAATCGGTTTTACCTCCACCAAATGTTCTACTTTTTTGATCATTCCCAAAATTGATGGTGTCTGTTTATGTATCACTGTCTTGGAAATACCCCTTAGACCCAGAGCCTCAAGGGTTTTCTTCTGATCTTTTAATCTTTTAATAGTGCTTTTTACTTGGAAAATTTCAATGTAAGACATAACCTGATTAATGATTGTACAATTTTTCTAGGGTTATACCCCTCTGCCGGGCAATTGTCCGGGGTGATCTCAATTGCAATAATGCATCCATAGTTGCTTTGACAACGTTGTGAGGATTTGATGATCCCTGAGATTTCGAAAGTACATTTTGTACACCCACAGACTCAAGGACTGCCCGAACAGCACCTCCAGCTATTACCCCAGTACCTTCAGATGCTGGTTTTATAAAAACCCTCGCACCACCAAATTTTCCTTTTTGCTGATGTGGAAGCGTTCCATTTTCTACCGATATACGAACCAAGTTCTTTTTTGCATCCTCAATAGCTTTTGAAATAGATTCAGAAACTTCTTTTGCTTTACCCAATCCACAACCGATAATACTCTTTTCGTCACCAACTACAACGATAGCTGAAAAACCAAAGTTTCTACCTCCTTTGGTTACTTTGGTCACCCGCTGAACGTTAACCAACCGGTCCTTTAATTCCAACCCTGCCGGTTTTACTTTTTGAATACTCTTGTATTTATCTAACAACATTTAAATCGTTTTGCTAAAATTTTAATCCCCCTTCTCGTGCACCCTCAGCCAGTGATCTTACACGACCATGATAGCGATATCCTCCCCGGTCAAAATGAGCAGATAAAACATTTGCCTCAACGGCCTTTTTGGCTAATAATAAACCCACTTTCTTTGATATGATTACACCCTTTGCAGTTTCTTTTTCAAAAGAGGAATCCAAAGATGAAGCCGATGTCAAGGTTTTACCAGAATCATCATCTATCAATTGAGCATAAATGTGCCGATTAGATCGAAACACACTAAGCCGAGGGCGTTGAGCAGTTCCTCTAACCACACCTCTGATTCGTTTTCGAATTCGATTTCTCCTATATGTCCTAGATATTCCCATTTTATACTAAGCTGATTTACCTGCTTTTCTCCTAATTTGTTCTCCAACAAATCGTACCCCTTTGCCCTTATATGGTTCAGGTTTACGAAATGATCTGATTTTTGCTGCTACTTGTCCCAATAATTGCTTGTCATGGGACTTTAAAGTGATCAAAGGATTCTTACCTCTTTCTGATTTGGTTTCAACTTTCACTTCCGGAGCAATTTCCAAAAGAATATTGTGAGAAAATCCAAGAGACAGATCTAATAACTGATCCCGAGAAGAAGCTCTATATCCAACACCAACAAGTTCAAGTTGTAAAGTAAAACCCCTAGAAACACCCTTCACCATATTTGCAATTAGGGATCGATATAAACCGTGCCTAGAACGAGATTCTTTACTTTGAACATCAGTCAAAACCCTTATCTCATCACCTTTCTTAGTGACCGTTACCAATTCATACTCTTGTTCCAAAACCCCAAGATTTCCTTCAACTAAAATGGAACTATCCCTAATAGTGACTTTTACATCCTTAGGTATCTCAATTGGAGCATTTCCTATCCTACTCATTTTTTATTTAATTAAAATAAACAGCACACCAGTAACCCACACCTGAAATCCAGTAAATGATATTTTCATCAGTTTCACTTCAGTACCGAATATCCTGCTTTAATAAACATAACAAATTAATTCACCTCCAAGATTTAATCTAGATGCCTGCTTTCCAGTCATCATTCCTTTGGAAGTCGAAACAATCGAAATACCAAGACCATTGATGATTCGAGGTATTTTGGAGACTCCGACATATTTTCTCAATCCAGGTTTTGAAAGCCGCTGAATGGCTTTTATCACAGGCTCTTTAGTTCTTAAGTCATACTTTAGAGCAATTCTAATAATACCCTGAGGTCCATCATCTAAAAATTTGTAACTCAGAATATACCCCTGATCAAATAAGATTTTGGTGAGTTCCTTTTTAACATTTGAGGCAGGTATGAATACATCCTTATGACCCGTCGAGGATGCATTTCTAATTCGAGTCAAATAGTCTGCTATGGGATCCGTTAACATCTCTTTTCTTTCTTTTTCAATGTGATTATTACCAACTGGCTTTAGTGATACCAGGAATCAATCCTTTATTTGCCATTTCTCGGAATTTGACCCTAGAAATTCCAAATTGTCGCATATAACCTTTTGGTCTCCCTGTCAATGAACACCTATTTCTCATCCGTATGGGAGAGGCATTTCTTGGAAGCTTCTGCAGAGCTTCATAATCCCCCGCCTTTTTTAATTCTGCTCTTTTTTCAGCATAACGAGCCACCACTTTGGCTCTCTTAACCTCTCGGGCTTTCATTGATTCTTTGGCCATATCTATGGATTTTTCTTTTTAAATGGTAATCCCAATTCTCTCAACAAAGCCAGAGCTTCTCTATCTGTAGATGCACTAGTAACAAAAGTGATGTCCATGCCACTTATCTGATTTACTTTGTCAATATCGATTTCAGGAAAAATAATTTGCTCTCTAATACCAAGATTGTAATTGCCCCTTCCATCAAACGAAGATTCATTCAACCCTTGGAAATCACGTACCCTGGGGATCGCAGTTGTAATGAGCCTATCCAAAAACTCATACATACGCTGAGAACGAAGAGTCACTTTAACACCAATAGGAACTTTTTTTCTCAATTTAAAACTCGCAACATCTTTTTTTGATAAGGTGGGTACCGCTTTTTGCCCCGCTATTAGGGTTATTTCTTCCAAAGCATAATCAATCAATTTTTTTTCTGCAACAGCCCGACCAACACCTTTACTGATAATCACTTTCTCCACTCGTGGTACCTCCATAATACTCTTATAGCCCAATTCATCCTTAAGAGCTGGTCGAATTCGATCAAAATAATCGGCTTTTAATCTAGGTGTATATCTCATAAACTATAAAGCTTCAGAGGTTTTCTTGGCATAACGGATTTTGGTATCACCCTCTATTTTATACCCCACACGAGTTGTTTCACCCTTGGATATCAAACTCAAATTTGACACATGAATAGGGGCTTCTTTCTCTATAATACCTCCCTTGGGGTTTTCCCTACTAGGTTTTGTATGTCTTTTGACTATATTGATACCACTTACGATGACTCTATCAGTCTTGGTGATAATCTTCATCACTTGACCCTGCATCCCTTTGTGTTCGCCAGCGATAATCTTCACGTAGTCCCCCTTTTTAATTTTGAATTTTTTTGACATGATTTACAATTAGAGTACCTCCGGTGCTAATGAAATGATTTTCATGAATTTCTTGTCCCTCAATTCTCGAGCTACCGGTCCGAATACTCGTGTTCCCCTCATTTCTCCAGTTGGATTCAATAATACACACGCATTATCATCAAATCGAATATAAGATCCGTCGGTTCGACGAACCTCTTTAACTGTTCTGACCACTACCGCAGTAGAAACCTCCCCTTTCTTTACAGTTCCTGATGGAGTAGATAACTTGACAGTTACAACTATTTTATCTCCAATCGAAGCATACCTTCTGTTTGTGCCACCCAAAACCCTTATGGTGAGGACTTCTTTGGCTCCTGTGTTGTCTGCTACCTTTAATCGTGATTCCTGTTGGACCATTTTATTTGGCTTTTTCGATAACTTGAACTAGTCTCCAGCATTTGGTTTTGCTGAGAGGTCTTGTTTCCATGATTTTTACTGTATCTCCGATGTTACATTGGTTTTCACCATCGTGAGCAACATACTTCTTGGTCTGGAGTACGAATTTTCCGTACTTCTTGTGCTTCACTCTTCGAACCTCTTTGACTAGTATAGATTTTTCCATCTTGTTACTGATAACGATTCCAATTCGTTCTTTTCTCTCGTTTCTTCCTGTTTGGGTTGTTAAACTCATCATTAATCTACTTTAGATATGTAGTCTAAGTGAACTAACACGGTCTTCAAACGAGCAATTAATCTTCTATTGATTCGAATTTGAAGTGGATTTTCTATTTCGTTCACTTTCTTATTTAATTTTAGTTTCTGTTGCCGGAGAGTCAATTGATCAATCTTTTCGATGATTTGATCCCGATCTAATAATTCAATCTCTGATTGTTTCATTGTTCAAATTCTTTATTGGTAATCTCTTGAAACGATGAACTTAGTCTTCACTGGCAACTTTTGAGCAGCCAACCGGAGAGCCTCGGATGCAATATCTTTGGATACTCCTGCCACCTCAAAGAGAATCAAGCCAGGACGGACAACAGCAACGAAGTATTCAGGTGCTCCCTTTCCTTTTCCCATACGTACCTCCAAAGGTTTCTTGGTTATTGGCTTGCTAGGAAATATCTTTATCCACAATTGACCTTCACGCTTCATATATCTGGTTGCAGCTATCCTAGCAGCTTCAATCTGACGAGATGTGATAAAAGAAGAATCCAATGACTTAATGCCAAACATCCCATAGGCCAGCTGATGACCCCTTTGGGAGTTCCCTTTCATCCGGCCTTTCTGGGCTTTTCGATATTTGGTCTTTTTAGGCTGTAACATATTTTCGTTCTGCTTCTATATGGAACTTATTTATTCTGCCCTCTTTTTCTCCCAGCACCAAAGCTCTTCTTATTCAATCCCACTAGAGGAGACAATTCACGCTTACCGTAAACTTCACTTTTCATAATCCATACCTTGACACCAATTCGGCCATAGGTGGTATGAGCCTCAACCAATTCATAATCTACATCAGCTCTAAAAGTTGATAAAGGGATTCTACCTTGTTTATAGGTTTCTGACCGAGCCATCTCTACTCCATTTAATCTTCCTGAAACTTGAACTTTAATACCTTCAGCATTGGTACGCATCGTAGCTGCGATAGCCATTTTAACTGCTCTACGATAGGATATTCTACTCTCGATTTGTCGGGCAATACTCGATGCAACCAATCGGGCCGACAATTCTGGCTTACGGACTTCGAACACTTTTATAACAATATCCTTTTTCGTCAACCGCTTCAACTCTTCTTTGAGTCGATTGACCTCTTTTTGCCCAGTACCAATAATATATCCTGGCCGAGCAGTTGTAATAGTGATGGTGACAATTCTAAGGGTACGCTCAATGGTAATGCTGGCAATCCCTGCCTTTGCAGATCGGGCGAAAATATAACGTCTAATCTTATCATCTTCAACTAATTTCTCGCCATAACGTCTTCCGCCAAACCAACTAGAATCCCATCCTCGGATGATGCCTAGTCTGTTGCCGATTGGATTTGTTTTTTGTCCCATTTATCTATGATATTTCTATTGGCTGTACATCTAAAACCAAAGTCACATGGTTTGTTCGCTTTCTGATCCGGTGCACTCTTGCCCGAGAAGCAAATCGTATCCTCTTGAGCATGGTACCAGAATCAACTCTTATTTCTTTAATCTTAAAATTAAATTTCTCTACATCACTATCCTGATTTTTCAGTTGCCAACTATCTATAGCACTGAGCAGTAATTTTTCTACTTTAACTGACGCTGCTTTTGAACTGAATTTCAACACATTGAGTGCTTTTTTTACATCAAGGCCCCTAATTTGATCCGCGACCAAGCGCATTTTCCTTGGTGAAACAGGACACTTGTTCAGCTTCACCATCACAGCTTCTTTTTTTTGTTCTTTTCTTTTTAAAGCAGACTCTCTTTTTCTTGAACCCATCAATTAAATTTTATTTTCTTGCTTTCTTTCCTTTGGTATGTCCGCGGAAATTCCTGGTATGGGAAAACTCGCCGAGTTTGTGACCAACCATATATTCTGTAATATATACCGGAATATGTTTTCGACCATTATGCACTCCTATGGTCTGCCCAACAAAATCAGGGGTAATCATCGAAGATCGAGACCAAGTTTTGATTACTTCTCTACGATTTTCAGCAATATTCTTCTTCAGTTTTTTATCCAAAGAATGATGCACATAAGGTCCTTTTTTGATCGATCGGGGCATAATTAGCTTATTTTTTTCTTCGTTCAATAATGAATTTATTGGAACTCTTTTTCTTGTTTCTAGTCCTAAAACCTTTGGCTGGTATACCATTACGGGATCGGGGATGACCTCCTGAAGCTTTACCTTCACCACCGCCCATGGGATGATCTACTGGATTCATCGCTACACCCCTTGTCCGAGGTCTTCTACCAAGCCATCTTGATCTTCCTGCCTTGCCAGAGACTAATAATTGATGATCAGAATTTGAAACTACCCCTATTGTAGCCATACAATTTGATAACAAAAGTCTGGTTTCGTTTGAGGGAAGTTTAATGGTGGTATACTTTTTATCTCTAGCTATCAATTGAGCATATGAGCCAGCACTTCTAGCCAGCACAGCTCCTTTACCAGGTTTTAATTCAATACATGAAATGACTGAGCCAAGTGGGATATTAGCTAAGTGCATAGCATTGCCAACCTCAGGAGCAACAGAAGGCCCAGAAACAATTTTTTGACCTACTTTCAGACCATTTTGGGCAATGACATACCGCTTTTGATGGTCATCATATTCAACTAGTGCAATAAATCCACTTCGATTCGGGTCATATTCAATAGTCCTAACAGTTCCTTCAACATTAAATTTATCTCGCTTAAAATCTATGATCCGGTACTTTCTTTTGTGCCCTCCACCTTTATAGCGAACAGTCATTCGACCATCATTGTTTCGACCACCACTTCTTTTATTAGGTGCCAAAAGGCTCTTTTCCGGTTTGTCGGTGGTTATGGCATCATATCCATTGACAATTCGAAATCTCTGAGCTGGCGTGATCGGTTTTAATTTTCTGACAGACATGAGTTGGTCAAATTATACGTTGGCATATAGGTCTATTTCGTCTCCCTCTCTCAATTGTACCATTGCTTTTTTGGTATAGTTAGTTTTCCCTTTTTGGATTCCTGACTTGGTAAACTTAGTGAAATGCTTGGCTCCATATATTAATGTTCGCACTTTATCTACTTTCACATCATAATACTTCTCAACAGCTTTTTTTATCTGAATCTTGTTGGCTTTTGGATGAACAAAAAAAGAATAACATTTTCTCATCTCACTGGCATCTGAAGCCTTTTCTGTAACTATAGGTGCTAACAAAATTTCCATCTCGAATTATTTCTTTAGGGTATTTTCAATTGATTCTATAGCTGGGTATTCCACAACAAGATACTTGGCATCACTGATATCATAGGTGTTGAGTTCTGAACTGAGTACCACTGAAGTATTCTCCAAATTGCGAGACGCCAAATAGACATTGGTATTTTTTGAAGACAGCACAACCAGCGTTTTTTTATCTGAAACTTCGAGATTCTTTAAATATTCATTGAATTCTTTGGTTTTGGGTTGAGAGAGTTCAAACTTTTCAACCACCAAAAATTCTTTGTTTCGAACTTTTTCTGAAAGAGCCGACCTTCGGGCAACTTTTTTTAATTGCTTGTTTACTTTTTGATCGTATTGCCGAGGCCTCGGTCCAAAGGTTCTGCCACCCTTTCTAAAGATGGGATTTTTAATGCTCCCCACTCTGGCGGCACCGCTTCCTTTTTGTCGGCGAATTTTTCTAGTACTACCCACAATTTCTCCCCTTTCTTTGGTCTGGTGTGTCCCTTGTCGTCTGTTTGCCAGAATGGCTTTGACATCCAGGTATACCGCATGTTGGTTTGGTTCAACACCAAAAACTGACTCATCTAAATGAACCTCCTTGGTGGTATCTTGACCTGTTTGTGTGTAAACTTTTAATGTCATCACTTTCTAATTATCACATAGGTGTTGTTATGACCGGGCACTGCTCCTTTGACAATCATCAAATGCTTGTCAGGAATTATTTTGAGTACTTTGAGATTGAGTACTTTGACTTTTTGATTTCCCATTTGACCTGCCATTTTCATTCCTTTAAAAACACGTGATGGATCCGATGCAGCCCCAATAGAACCGGGGGAGCGCATCCTATTATGCTGTCCGTGAGATGCATCGCCTACTCCAGCAAATCCATGTCTCTTTACAACACCCTGAAATCCTTTTCCTTTCGAATTGGCAGAAATATCCACAAATTCTCCCTCTTCAAAATGTTCAACAGTAATGGTATCACCCAAACTGTATTTTTTGGTAAAATTTCTGAATTCAACCAGTTTTTTCTTGGGAGTAGTTCCGGCTTTAGCAAAATGACCTCTGGCAGGTTTAGAAACATTATTTTCTTTAGAGTCTTCAAACCCCAGTTGTAAGGCATCATACCCATCGGATTGCACACTTTTAACTTGTGTTATGGTACAAGGTCCCATTTTTAAAATCGTGCAAGGGAGGTTTTTCCCTTCCGCACTAAAAATGCTGGTCATTCCTATTTTTTTTCCTATGAGTCCTGACATGGGTATTATTTTACAACAACTACTATACCTTTATTTCAACTTCAACCCCGCTTGGCAATTCTAATTTCATGAGAGCATCAATCGTTTTTGATGAAGTACTATATATATCCAACAATCTCTTGTAAGAACATAGTTTAAACTGCTCTCTTGATTTTTTGTTCACATGTGGGGAACGAAGAACAGTAAAGATTCGTTTATGGGTAGGCAGCGGAATTGGACCGGTAACCAATGCACCTGTTGACTTCACTGACTTGACGATTTTATCGGCCGATTTATCAACCAACGAATAATCGTAAGACTTTAATTTTATGCGTATTCTCTGACTCATCTTATACAGCTAGGACTTTTCCTTTGACTTGTTCAATTACCTTTTCGACCAAACTCGGAGGCACTTCCGTATAGTGAGAAAACTCCATGGTTGAAGTTGCTCTACCAGAAGATAATGTTCTTAGCGTAGTAACATAGCCAAACATTTCAGCCAGTGGTACTTGGGCTTTAATTACTTTGTATCCAGCTCGATCTTCCATCGAACTGACTTGACCTCTGCGTCTATTTAAATCTCCCACGATGTCCCCCATGCTCTCCTCGGGGGTAACTACTTCGAGTTTCATTATGGGCTCCATGATAACCGACTTGGCCATTGGGGCGGCTGTTCTAAAAGCTAGTTTAGCACATAACTCGAACGATAATGAATCAGAATCAACTGCATGGAATGATCCATCATTTAGGATAACCCTCATTGAATCAATTTCGAAGCCAGCAAGAGGTCCATTCTTCATGGCATCTTTAAATCCTTTCTCAACCGAGGGAATAAATTCTTTTGGAATATTGCCCCCCTTGATGTTATTGATAAATTCCAGTCCTGATGGAGTTTCTCGGGCTGGTCCAATTTCAAAGATGATATCAGCAAACTTTCCTCGGCCACCAGTTTGTTTTTTGTAGACTTCACGATGTTTGGCATCTGCGGTTAGGGCTTCTTTGTATTCTACTCGTGGACGGCCTTGGTTAACATCTACTTTGAATTCACGTCTAAGCCGATCAACAATGATATCGAGATGTAGTTCCCCCATTCCTGAGATGATGGTTTGACCTGAGGCCTTATCTGATCTGACCTGGAAGGTTGGATCTTCTTCGACTAGTTTCCCAAGAGCAATGCTCAATCTATCTATATCGGCTTTGGTCTTTGGTTCTACCGAGATTCCGATAACGGGATCTGGGAAATCCATACTCTCTAGGACAATTGGAAACTTTTCTGCTGAAAGGGTATCTCCAGTTTTTATGTCCTTAAAACCCACGGCGGCACCGATATCCCCGGCACCTATAGTATCTATGGCGTTTTGCTTGTTGGAGTGCATTTGATATATTCGAGATATACGCTCTTTCTTATCTGTTCTATTGTTGAGCACAAAAGATCCTGCATCTAATTTTCCGGAGTAAACCCTAAAAAAGGCAAGTCGTCCCACGTAGGGATCTGTAGCAATTTTAAAGGCTAAGGCAGAAAATGGCTCTCCGACTTTAGGATCCCTATAGATAGCCTCTTGGGTATCTGGATGTATTCCTTGTATGGCTTTTTTATCTTCAGGAGAGGGTAAATAAAGACATACAGCATCCAACAGAAATTGCACACCCTTATTTTTAAAGGCCGACCCACATATCATGGGAATGATACTCATATCTTGGGTTGCTGCTCTAAGTGCTGCATGAATCTCTTGGGGAGTAATAGAATCAGGGTCCTCGAAAAACTTTTCCAAAATACCATCATCATAATCAGCTACAGCTTCGATTAACTCCGCTCTATACTTTTCTACTTCTTCCTTCATGGATTCAGGAACGGGAACTATATCGTATGTCGAACCATAGTTTTCTTCGTGCCAGACAATAGCTGTGTTGGTCACAAGATCTACAATCCCTTTGAAATCTTCTTCCTCTCCTATATTGATCACCACAGGTACTGCATTGGATTTCAACATAGTTTTTACCTGATCGCAAACACCCAAAAAATTAGCTCCTTGACGATCCATTTTATTGACAAATCCAATTCTTGGAACTTTATAGTTATCTGCCAGGCGCCAGTTGGTTTCTGATTGTGGTTCTACCCCATCAACTGCAGAAAACAGAAATACCAATCCGTCAAGAACTCTCAATGATCTGTTTACTTCAACGGTAAAATCAACGTGTCCGGGAGTATCTATTATATTGAAGTGATATTTTTCGGAATTAGCTAATAGTTGTCCTTGCTTGGTGGGGAAATGCCATGTACATGAAGTTGCTGCTGAAGTGATGGTAATTCCTCTTTCTTGTTCTTGAGCCATCCAATCCATGATAGCCGCTCCATCGTGTACTTCTCCAATTTTATGGCTCATTCCGGTATAGAACAAGATTCGTTCGGTAGTAGTGGTTTTTCCTGCATCAATATGCGCAGTAATTCCAATATTCCTAGTATATTTTAAATCCTTTTGACTACCCATGTTTTATTGATGAATGTTTTTTGGAAAACGAATTAAAATCTAAAGTGAGAAAAGGCTCTGTTGGCCTCGGCCATCTTGTGGGTATCCGTTCTTTTTTTCACGGCATTTCCTTCTTCTTTGGCGGCTGCCAAAATTTCATTTGCTAATTTCAACGACATTGACTTTTCATTTCGTGCTCGGGCATGCGTAATCAGCCATTTAATTGCTAGGGATACCTTTCTCTCCGGACGTATTTGCATGGGAATCTGAAAAGTTGCTCCCCCAATCCTTCTGCTTCGAACCTCCACTGAGGGCATGACATTGGAAAGTGCTTCTTTCCAAGTTTCTAGGGCCGATTTCTGATCATCCCCTTTTCTTTGGTCAACAATATCAATCGCATCGTAGAACAAGGTAAAAGCAACCGATTTTTTTCCATCATGCATCAAATTGTTTACAAAACGAGTCACTAGCCGATCATTAAACTTCGGATCGGGTGTCAGGGGTCGTTTTTTTGCTCTTTTTTTTCTCATGTTTTGATTTAGACCAGATGCATTTATTTACTCTTAGGACGTTTGGTTCCGTACTTTGATCTTCTCTGCAATCTACCATCAACTCCTGCAGTATCTAGGGCACCTCGGACGATATGGTATCGAACACCAGGTAAATCTTTAACCCGTCCTCCTCGGATGAGAACAATAGAGTGCTCCTGCAGATTATGTCCTTCACCTGGGATGTAAGCATTAACTTCTTTTCCATTGGTCAAACGCACCCGAGCTACTTTTCGCATTGCAGAATTGGGCTTTTTAGGAGTAGTAGTGTAAACCCTTGTGCATACTCCTCTACGCTGTGGACAAGAACCCAAAGCCACAGACTTGCTCTTTTTTACAACCGTGGATCTTCCTATTCTAACTAACTGAGATATGGTTGGCATATATTGTAATTCTACCCTTTGTTTTAAGGTTTGCAAATGTAATTGTTTTTATATTAAAAAAACACTTTCCTTTAAGATGTTGAAACCAATTTTATAGGGAAGGACTTTAATCCCCTAAATCAACCATGAATATCTGTTTTATTGTATATGAATTTAGACTACCAATGACATAATAGTCTTGATAATGATGGTTTCAATTCTAAAATTCATATTTGCTATATTTTAAGCGCTGCCTTTGTAGTATGAAGATCATCGAAAGCACTTTTCGGCTTGTAGTTCTGCTGCTTTTGGTTGCCATTTGGCTTACACAAATCTCAACCTGCTCCACCAATAGCGGAATAAAATCATTTTTGACCAGTTGAATCTCTTAGACATAAAAGTCTTGTATAAGATTGATAAAACAACCATTATCAACATATTAAGTGATTTAATTAGGCTGTTTATGTGAGTTTTAGCCAATTGGTTTTGGCTTAGTATATATAGTACAGTCAGATTAGTCCCAATTTGGGAATTAATTAATTGGTTCGGTAAGTATATCGTAAGAATTTCTATTGATTTGGTCAACTAAAACTGATATTTACATTGAGGAAGTAGTAATCATTTTAAAACTGTTTTCTCCTCATGTAAAAAATAGACCTCTAATCTGATTCTTAACATAGTAATCTTTGGTATTAGACAAGATTTTGTTGGTTATGAAAGGGATTTGAAATTATTTTTAGTTTTTGATTAGCAGAAAAAACAACAGTTGACTTTGATACTCCTAAATTTGACACCATGAAAACCCGCAATTTTATCGGTGTCAATGTAATTTCTGAGGCAATTGAGGCCAAGCATCCGATTGAAAAGATTTTGGTCTGCAAAGATTACCATGGTAACTCCTTTGTTTTATCTCTTTTGAAAAAGGCAAGGGATGCACAAATTCCCATCAAATATGTCCCTCAACAGAAGATTTTCAAATTGTCAAAATCCCCAAAAGCCAAAATTTTGGCTTTATCTAGTCCGATAGAATATCATTCTTTTGAAAACCTATTGGACAGTGAACTCCAAAAAAAATCAAAATTCGTTCTTCTATTATTAGATGGGGTTACCGATGTACGAAACTTTGGAGCAATTGTTCGTACAGCTGTTGCCACTGGTGTCGCAGGGGTTGTGATTTCCAATCATCACTCTGTAGGAATCAGTACAGACGCCATAACAGCATCAAGTGGAGCAATTTTTAAAATCCCCATCGTTCGAGTCAATCACTTAAAGGATGTGATCTACCAATTGCTTGATCACCAAATACCAGTATTGGGTTTAGATGAAAAAAGTGATCATTCACTTTTTGAAACACCTATTAATAGGACATTGGCGTTAGTAGCAGGTGATGAATCAAAAGGAATATCAAGAGGCATAAAGAAATTGTTAACTAAAACCATTGGTATCCCCATATCAAATCAAATGTCATCACTCAATGTCTCTGTTGCGTGTGGAATAGCTCTTTACCAGTTATACCATCATAAAATAAATACTCAAAACCTTCTTCCAGCTTAAATGGAAACAATCCCATTAGCCCAGAGGGTGAGACCTCAAACCATTGATGAATTTATCGGCCAGGATCACTTGGTTGGACCCGAGGGTGCTTTGAGAATTTTTTTGGATCAATCAATGCTCCGGTCAATGTTATTCTGGGGACCTCCAGGTACTGGTAAAACGGCACTCGGAGAAATTCTGTCCAAAAATACCTCTAGACCATTTGTTAAAATATCGGCAATCCACACTAGTGTAAAGCAGGTGAGACAAATTTTGGACCATTCAAAACAACAGCCCTCTTCAGATAAACGTACCATTTTATTCGTAGACGAAATTCACCGGTTTAACAAAGCACAGCAAGACTGTTTATTGGAAGGAGTAGAATCAGGAATCATTACCCTAATTGGAGCAACAACTGAAAACCCTGGTTTTGAGGTAATCAATGCCCTTTTGTCCAGATGTTTGGTATTCATATTCAATCCTTTAACGGATAAAGAACTAAAAGGCATTTTGGTTCAAGCCATTGAAAATGATCATGTGCTGAACCAGAGAACAATTCATCTAGTTCAGACAGATGCACTCTTTTTTAGTGCCGGTGGAGATGCGCGAAAGATGCTAGGCATTTTTGAGATGATTATATTATCATCAAACCAAAATGAATCCGTTAGCATTACTGACAAGCTAGTTCTTAACACTCTCCAATCCCAGGGACATCTATTGGACAAAAAGGGCGACAAATACTACCATAGTATTTCGGCTTTGATTAAGTCAATCAGAGGAAGTGATCCCAATGCGGGACTCTATTGGCTTGCCTGTCTGATTGAAGGTGGACAGGACCCGATTTACATCGCTAGAAGATTGATCATTTTGGCCGCAGAAGATATCGGTTTAGCTAATCCTAATTCATTACTACTTGCCAATGCAACTTTTGATTCTGTCCAAAAGATAGGCTTGCCAGAAGCCAAAATCATTCTTAGTCAGTGTGTAATCTACCTATCTGTTAGTCCTAAAAGTAATTCGGCCTATAAAGCCATAAAGAACGCTGAAAAACTAATCAAAAAGAACCCCAATCTTCTGGTTCCTCTTCATTTGAGAAACGCCTCAACCCGATTAGATAAATCACTTGGTGCGGGTTTAAATTATATGTATGCTCACGATTATCCTGATGGTTTTGTCACTCAAAACTATCTTCCCGAAAAAATCAGCGGAGCACTTCTATACCATCCAGCAGATAATAATCACGAACGAAAATTTAGAGAACGGCTAAAAAAATTATGGTCCAATCTCTATAAATACTAAGAGAAATGGCTCTAATCACTTTGTTGTGGAATTGTCGGAAATGAAGCAAAAAGGTTCTACGGCGTATTTTTAGATTGGAGTAAAAAAGTCGTTTATTTTGACTATTTTTGCAATAGGTTTTAAAAAGAAAAATCGGGTTATTAATGTCTGTCAGAATAAATATTACTCTTAGATGCCGTTTAAGTGGGGATCCAAAAGATTATCAGCTATTAAATGAAATGGCCGGTGCCAATAGATACACTTATAACAATGCATTAAATCATCTGTATAAACAATACGAAGAAACCGGGAGAAGCGATTATTCTTATCAGGATTTGGGGAAATGGTATACCCAACATAAAAAGAATATTGCAGCTTGGTTGTCTGGTTATTCACCAGATAAGGTTAAATTGATTCTCAAGGATTTATCTATAGCTTATAAAGAATTTGTAAAGGGGAAAAGAGGTAAACCTAAATTCAAATCAAAAAGACGAAAGCAGAGTTTCCCGATAACTTTATATCAAAACGAAATAAAGGAAACCGAAGATGGCAATGGTTATTTGATGCTCAAAAGAGGTGTCTTTATTCAGATAAGAGGCTATAAAAAACAGATCAGTCGGTATAGCAACCCCCGGTTTTTACAGGGACGTATTGTCAAAGAAATCACCGATAGAAGTAATACATCTAGAAGGAAAAGGAAGAATAAATACAAAGAGAATAAGTGGTTTCTCTATATTCAATGCGAAGTAGATGCTGTTGAAAGACAAATAGGTACAATCGAGATCAATGATATCGTAGGAATTGACAGGAATACAGGTCAAGTAGCCGATAGTAATGGTATTATTCATTATTTAGCGGATACCAAAAAGGAAGAAAAGAGATTGAAAGTTCTTCAAAGAAGAAGATCGAAAAAACAACATGGCAGTAATAAAGCCTACAAAACGAATATCCTCATAGCTAAAAAACAACGTAAAATAAGAAATAAAAAAAATGATTGCTTAAGAAAAGTATGTAAAAAGATATCCAGTAGTTCTGCATTAGCGGTTTTGGAAGATTTGAAAATCAAGAATATGACCAAATCAGCTAAAGGAACGATGGAAAATCCGGGCAAAAACGTCAAACAAAAATCGGGTTTGAACAGAGTGATTTTAAAAACGGCATGGGGCATATTTGAGATTTATCTAGGTCAAAAGATGTGGGTGATTAAAATTCCTCCTCATTATACCTCTCAAAAATGTAGTCGATGTGGAACTATTGACAAAAAGAATCGACTCTCTCAATCGAAATTTAAATGTTTAAGTTGTGGATTTTCTATGAATGCGGATATCAATGCTGCCAATAACATCAGGGACACTGGAGCATGTTCCTTCTTCCAAAGTTATTGTTCCCTCTCAGAGGGTTTTGGAAGTAAAGAGTGTACATTGTCAAATCGGGCGATGTTACATCGAACCTTTAAAACACCTTTGATCATTCATGGTCGTAAAGGGAAAAAGGGGGTAAGTCAACATAATTCTCATGAAAAGTGAGGCCAATATAGCTATTGCTTATTCCAGGCGATCTCTATTTCACAACAAAGTGATTAGAGCCAGAGAAAATAATTCTGGGGACTTTTGAAACATATGACAACCCAAATACTTTTATAATCATAGCATAAATGGTCAATAAAATCTTACCTAATAAGCATGATTCTAGAGCAAAAAGCGACCAAATTCAGGAGATGTTTGATCGAATTTCAAAGAACTATGACCGATTAAATAGAATCATCACCTTTGGAATGTATAGTCAATGGAAAAAAAAGGTAGTGGACATTATTCAGGATGAGAACCCCAAAACAATTCTAGATTTAGCGACAGGAACCGCAGATTTTGCTTTAGCCATGAAAGATATCCCTGGAGTTAAAATCCGAGGTGTGGACATATCCGAACAAATGTTGGAAGTAGGTAGATCGAAAGTTAATAAGGCTGGTGTTTCTAAAACAATAGATCTACAAATTGGTGATGCAGAATCGCTTCAATTCCAACAAGAACACTTTGATCTGGTATTGGTATCCTTCGGATTGAGGAATTTTGAAAATCTCGATAAGGGATTGGCTGAAATTTTTCGTGTCTTAAAAAAAGGGGGTTGTCTCATTACATTGGAAACTTCAGTACCTAAAAATTGGTTTATGAAACTATTTTATCTTCTTTATACAAGAGTCTTCATGCCTTCAGTGGCTAGGATATTAACGGGTGAAAAAGCAGCTTATAGTTACCTTTCTAAATCGGCCCAAGCATTCCCATGTCCTATAAAACTTCGTACTTTGATGACGAAAACGGGCTTTTTTTCCGTTGAATTTAAACCCCTAAATTTTGGCGTCTCTACTATTCACATAGCACGAAAGCCTATCAATGAAGAGTCGATTTGAAAATGAACATCTCGGCATATTTGCTTTATGCTTTGAAAAATGTTCATATATATTTGTTTTAGGACAGTCCATAGGTAAATGTGATATTTAGCCTACAATGCTGAATCTTTTGTATAAATATTGATGGTTTTATCATGACATATCAAAGTCTTGCTACTTTAAGATCTCTGGAAATATCAAAACAAAACAATAGCCCTACTATATGTACATAGTTCTTCATACTGAGAATGAAATTCCTATAAAATATAATCCTAAGTGGTCCACCGTAATAGACAACTATCAAATTACATAAAGATGACTATCAAAAATTTGGGGAGATATTCAGGACTATTATTCGTTTGTCTAATGTTGAATTATACCGTTTACGGACAGAGACACTATATCTCAAATCGCTTAGAAAATCTCAATGATTTAAATCGGAAAAAATTTTCATTTGGTCTTCAATTGGGATATAATTCTTATAACTATCGATTTAAAATGAAGCCTTCTTTCTACGAAGACGAATATAGATTGAACCATGAAGATTTAAGTAATTTGCTTACACATATAGAATCGGTAAATAAAACTGAAGAACACCCACTGAGAGGACTGAAAATCAAGAATGCTCAAAACCCAAATGCTTTCAATGTAGGAGGTTTGATCAAATATCGATTAAACGAATATCTTCAATTTAGTTTTGAGCCTGCTGTTCATTTTGGACAATTACAACAATTGGAATACTGGTATTACTTGTTTGGTATTTATCCCGAAAGGCCAATCAGAGATCTGAAGCCAGAAATGATAAGAAAACTTGCTGACAAGCAACTTCTTGACCTTAAAACAAATGTCATCACCTTTCCGTTATTGGCTGAATTTGGAATCAGTCGAATAAATAATCTCAGACCTTATTTCTCAGGTGGCCTCTCTCTTAACATTTTTTTAGACACTGAATTTCAAGAAAATAATGGAGGTATTATTGAAGGATTTGATCGAAAAAAATTGGGTTTTAATTATGAAGTAGGTTTGGGAGTAGATTTTTTCTTTTATAGATTTCGTATCACTCCATCATTGAGGTGGTCCATTTCGGCGATTGATTATTTAGCTTCATCAAGCCATGAATACTACACTAGTGAATTAAAAGGAATAGGTGTATCTGCATTTTTATTCAATATCGGGCTCTCTCCGTATTAAATTGTCAGTTATTGATTTCGAATTTTAAAAAGAAAAATGCCCAAAGCTGAGGCAATATTCAAACTATCAATTGGTCTATCAGTCTGGAATTTAGATATTCGAATATTCTGTTTGACTAGTGTTGCAAAGTCCTTTCCAATACCTAGTGATTCATTACCAAACAAGAGGATAAAAGAATTGGGAAAAGAAAATTCCCAAAGCGATGCTCCCTGTGTGGCAGTTCCAAAAATCGGTCTTTTTTCGGCCGATAGATATTCAGAAAGATTTCGATAATGACAGCTTATATTTGAAAAAGATCCCATAGATGATTGTATTACTTTAGGATTGAAATAATCTACTGAATCATTGCTACAAATAATTTGATCAAAACCGAACCAATCGCATAATCTAATGATAGTACCCATATTGCCAGGATCTTGTATTCGCTCCAAAACGATATCGATATTCTGAATTTTCATTTCGGTTGAACAAGGCAGATAAAAGACACCCAAAACCTTGCTAGGACTTTTGAAATTAGAGATTTTTGTCATCTCAGAATTGGAGATTTTATGGATAGGGAATCCAGATATTTCTTCTGTTCCAAAGAGCCAATGAACTTTAAATCCTTTGTTGATTAGATCAAAAACTATTTTTTGTCCTTCGGCAATAAAAAACCCCGATTTTTGTCTATATTTTTTTTGGCGTAAACTACGCACTGTTTTTATTTGCAATTTGGAGAGCATAAATGCTATAAATTTGTTTTACTTCAATGTGAGTTCGCTAGCCACTGTTGCGAAATTAGGTTTTCTTTTAGTTGCTCTTCCGCTGGTATGTAGTTGCAGTGTGACCAAACACCTGACTCAAGACCAAATGTTGATTTTAGATGAAAAGCTCACTATAAATAATACTCTTGTTAAAAAACACCCCTCTATTGAACTGACTAGCACAAGTCCGAACCGCACCATCTTAGGAATTCCATTTGGTCTCCATATTTATAATTTGGCATCATCAGACCCTGACAAAAAATTCGACTCATGGTTGAACAGACGTCCAAAAAGAGCTGAGAGGATAAATAAATTGGTATCTCCCAAACAGGTTGAAACCATCAAAAATTATCGTTCTACTTTCAATAATTGGTTATTAAAAACTGGACAGGCTCCCAAACTCATTGATACTATGGCAATAGAATTCAGTAAAGAGCGAATATGTAGTTTTTTCAATAACACCGGTTATTTAGATGCTCATGTTTCCCATAACATCTTAAAAACGGGTAGCAACCGAGCAGAACTAGAATACATTGTTGATACCAAATCCCAGTATGCTCTTGATTCCATTAAATATCGTTCTATATCACCAGAGGTTGATCTCCTGCTGAGGCAAAAGCAGCATCTTTCATTAATAAACACAGGAGATCCTCTTATTTTTTCAAATCTGAATAAAGAACGAAGTAGGATAGTTCAATTTCTTAGAAACAATGGCATTTACAACTATCAACAAAATTCACTTCGATTTGAATTACAAACGGATAGTCTCAATCAGGATTTAAACATCCCTGTAACAATTGATGTTGGGGGATTTCAAAATCGTACTTCTAACTTGGCTGAGCTCACCTTGCAACCATACGTTCCTTACCGAATAAGTAAGGTAAACATCTATGTAGATACCATTGAAGAAGAAATTCAACAGATACGGTATACTGACAGTGTAACCTATGATGATTTTAAAATTTTTTCTACCGGGAAATTAAAATATAGGCCGAAAACTATTACTAATGGTATTCAGATAAAAATTGACAGCCTTTACAGGGACATAGATCGAACCTCAACCTATCGGTATTTCACCTCTTTAGAAAATTTTAAATACCCTCGAATTGATTTTCAACCTGATCCGGCTAATGAGAGGAGTTTAATCACATCGGTTAATCTTGTTCCCAAAGATCGATTTAGATTGGGTTTTGAGTTCGATTTGTCGAGATCAGAAATTCAGGACTTTGGTATCGGGGCAACATTGAGTTTTGAGGTTCGCAATGCTTTGAAGGGTGCTGAAATCTTACGCCTTAGTTTAGATAATACCATCGGGGCTTCCAATGATATTCCATATCCGAGTCAAGAATTTTTTAATCTTTATGACGTGGGTGCAAATTTGGCCCTCCAAATTCCCCGAATATATTTTCCTTTTGGTCTTAACAGAGTTATCTCCTCCTATATGTTACCACAAACCAGCCTTCATTTCGGAACTTCTGTTCAGAGGAACATCGGTCTTGACAAGCAGTTTTATGATGCCGCTTTGGCTTATAAATGGAGTCCAAACAATAAAACGAGGATTAATTTTTCCTTATTTGACTTCGAATATGTAAACAATCGAAATGTCGAAAATTTTTTCAACGTCTATACCAACACTTATGACCGTCTAAATACTCTGGCTGGAAAGTATCAAGGTTTCTCTTCATACAAAAATGAAAGTGGTGATCTTGAAATACCTAAAGGAGTTTTAGGCTTCTTAAATTCATTGAATAGACCAGAAATCGAGGCTACCTTTGAGGGTAATGATTTCAGGGATTTGATCAACCTAAAAGAACGATATGATCGGCTGGTCTCCAATGAATTGATATTGGGGTCTTCTGTTGAACTAGCAATATCTAGTCAAGAAGATTATACTGATGAAAATTTTTTTCAAATTAGGGGTAGCTTGGATTGGGTGGGAACTATTCTGAACGATGTGGTATTGCGAAATAGTCGAAATGCGATAAATGATAAAGGAAGATTTGAATTGGGGGGTGTGGAACCTTCACAGTATATAAAATTAGAGTTAGATTTTGTAAAAAGATGGTCATTGGGTTCCAACCGAGTTCTTGCTTTTCGATTTTTTAATGGGATAGCTATACCCTTTGGTAACTCATCAAGCATTCCCTTTGCACAATCTTATTTTGCTGGTGGGACAAATGATAATAGAGCATGGAGGGTATATTCTTTAGGTCCAGGAACAAATCAAGCACAACAAGAGCTAAATGAAGCTAATTTTAAATTATTGAGTAGCTTAGAATACAGATTTCCAATAATTGGAAATTTAAACGGTGCGGTATTTACCGATGCGGGAAATATTTGGAATCTATGGGATGAGGTTACTGACCCTTCACTTCGATTTGATGGATTGAAGGATTTATCTGAGGTAGCTTTAGGTATTGGTCTGGGACTGAGGTATGACTTTCAGTTTTTTATTTTTCGACTTGATGCAGGGTTCAAAGCTCATGATCCGGCACAGGTTAAAGGAGAAAGATGGTGGAACGGATTAGCAATGAATCAAGCGGTTTTTAATGTTGGAATCAATTATCCATTTTAATATTCAAGCATAACAAAAGTCTTATCAGCCATCTTGTTAATAAGATGGTGACTTAACTTTTCACAAGGAACTCATTTTCTATTCTTCCTCCAATGTAAGCCATAATCAGTGTAAATAGGTTAAAGCGGATTACCAGAATTAGCTGTGAAGAGAACAAATTCTGATGATAAATACCCAAATGTTCTTTTGTTTTTGTAAGAGTTTCTTTGGTTCTCACTCACTTTTTTTTTACTTGTATCCCTATTTTTTGACGTGCAACAAACGTGTAAAGTAATAGCCTAAAATTGAAACTGGATAACTATAATAATTCCGTTTGGCTTTAATCACTTTATTGTGGATTAGAATTCGTTTATAACGAAAGCTATATGTAGATGAAAATCTACTCATGTTGACTTACCCCCTTTTTCCCTTTATGACCATGCATGATCCAAGGTATTTTTAAGGTTAGGTGTACCATCGCCGTATCCGACAATGAACACTCTTTACTCCCAAAGTTGTTCCCTCTCAGAGGGTTTTGGAAGAAGGAACACGCTCCGATGTCCCTGATGTTATTGGCAGCATTGATATCCGCATTCATAGAAAATCCACAGCTTAAACATGTAAATTCCGATTGTGATGTTCGATTCTTTTTGTCCCTAGTCCCACATCGACTACACTCTTGTGAGGTATAATGTGGAGGAATTTTAATCACTAGCATTTTTTGTCCCAGATAAACTTCAAACCCTGTGACAGGGATCAATTTTATGCCATGCCGTTTTTAAAATCACTCTATTCAACCCCGATTTTTGCTTCACGTTTTTGCCCGGATTGTCCATCGTTCCTTTAGCTGATTTCGTCATATTCTTGGTTTTCAAACCCCGTGACGGGGATCTGATTTTCCAATACCGCTAAATCAGAATTAATGGATATCTTTTTGCATATTTTTCTTAGTGCATCATTTCTTTTGTTTCTTATTTTTTTGTGTTTCTTGGCTATAAGGATATTCGTTTTGTAGGCTTTATTACTGCCATGTTGTTTTTTCGCCCTTCTTTTTTGAAGAACTTTCATCCTTTTTTCTTCCTTCTTGGTGTCAGCTAGAAAATGAAGTTGTCCATTACTATCGGCTACTTGACCTACATTTGACTAAGGCTAATTATGGTTCCTTACGGAAGTAGGGGAACGTCTAGCTCGCAAGCTCGGTTCTATCTATACCTACGATATTATCTATATGTTCTATTTGTTTTTCAACAGCATCTACTTCACACTGAATAGACAAATACCACTTATTCTCTTTATATTTATTCTGTCTTTTTCTATTCTCCGGATTACTTCTATCGGTAATTTCTTTGACGATACGCCCTTGTAAAAACCTGGGCTTACTATAACGGCAAATCTGTTTCTTATATCCTCTTATTTGGATAAAAAGTCCTCTTTTTAATAAAAGATAGCCATTGCCATTTTCGTTTTCTTTGATCTCTCTTTGGTATAAAGTGATCGGAAAACTCTGCTTTTGTCTTTTTGATTTGAATTTCGGCTTGCCTCTTTTTCCTTTTACATACTCCTTAAAAGCAACAGATAAATCCTTTAAAATCAATTTGGTTTAGCTGGCGAATAACGAGATAACCAAATGGCTTCCTCCTTCTTATGCTGGGTATACCATTTCCCCAAATCTTGATAAGAATAATCGCATTTTCCAGTTTTTCGGGTATCGTTGATACTTTCTTGGTATTGTTTCAATAGATGATTTAATGCCTGATTATAGAGGTATCTATAGGCACCGGACATTTCGTTTAATAGTCGATAATCTCTTTTATCACCACTTAAACGACATCTAAAATGAACAATTGTTCTAACAGACATTATAGTGCACGCATTTAAAAATATTATTACTCTCTTTTAAAAGTCTCAATACAAAGATAGTTAAAAGGAATGACTTTTTTATTTATTTTCTAATATATAGTTAAACCTTTTGTTTCATTCCACAACAAAGTGATTAGAGCCTTCCGTTTTAATAGATTTATTACATTTGCCAAATCTTTTAAGAATAAAACAGTAATTTAACATATCTTTGATTATAAATTTATTATATCTGCATGATTATTTCAGTGCTGAACAGAGTATTACCCCTTGCTTTCTTCAGTAAAAAGTATCACCATATTTTCCTTAGTGCGATTACCCCCCCCCAATTTTTCCATTAGGACCAGGGTAACACACCCAAAATATCAAGCAATCTACTTTTTATGGTGCTCTTTAACAGAGTCTACAAAAGTCTTGCTTTCTTCTTTCCATAAGCTAGGACATGGACCCCAATTTTCTAAAATAGATTATTGAGGGTGCAATTCATCTTATGGTTTTTTATCAGTTCTTTTTTGAAAGTTTTTCAATGGATACTGATATCACCCAAACAAACATTAAACTACATACAATCAACTTTCAATAATGCTACGAGCTAATCAATATTCATTATTTACCATCATTCTTACACTGCTGATTTTATTTTCTTGTAATAAAGATGAACTTGAGCCTATTCCTCCTATCATACCACCGATAACTCAATTTACTGTAAACATTACCTATGATGGACAGGGAGGAACCATAAAAAAGGAAAATATAGGTAATGGTCAAACAGTAAAAATAACTGCTATACCCAAAAAACATTTTCAATTAACGGATTGGACAGGAGATTGTGGCACTTTTGAACAAGATAATTTAGAAATAATCTTTACTCCCTCAAAAAATTGTCAATTAGGAGTGGAATTTGAAAAGATAATCTATAAAATCACCGCTACATCTACCCAAGGAGGTCAAATACATCATCCGGAAAGTGTTCTCGAAAAAAAATTATCCAAAAAAGTACAGGTGAGCCACCTAGTAGGTGAAGAAGTGGTTATAGAAGCAATACCTGAACAAGGTTATAAATTCATTGGATGGACAACAAAGCCCGTGACGGGCAACAATTCTGAAACCGATCAATACTCATGCCCTGAAATCAAAAATTCTTCAGAGCCCAAATTGACTTTTGTAGTACAAGGGAATTGTCATTTGGAAGCGACCTTTGAACAAGCTGTGCGTACCATTACCATCATACCTAGTGAAGGGGGTACTATAGAAATTTCATCCTCAGAAAAAGGAAATCAAGAAAATCCTTTTTCACAAGGAGATACAATAGAGATTACTGCCACTGCTGATAAGCACTATTATTTCAATAACTGGGAAGGAACCTGCGGGGAATTTGATGATAAACTAACGAAACTGCCATCGGCAGATTCATCCGTGTCTTTTACCATAGATGAAGATTGCACAATTAAAGGTGTATTTACATTAATAACCTATGAAATTGTAGGCAGTGCCACCCTTGGGGGAACTATTGATGAGCCCAATACTATTACTGCACATTATGGAAAAAAGATTTCTTTTAAAGCGATCCCCCAAGAAAATTATACATTAAGCCAATGGAAAACAAACGATACAGGATGTCCTGATTTAACTGATAAGACCAATGAAACGATAAACCTTATGGTTATAGGAAATTGTTCATTACAAGCGATTTTTGAGAAAATTATCGATAATGAAACCAATATTGACCAGACAACAAAAAATGATGAGAATACAAGTGAAACATCGGAAACCACAGATGATAAAGAAACCGAACTAACCCCTTCGACCAACATCTATTCATCCAATACGCCTACTAATTCTGATAATACAAAAAAGGAAGAAACGACAAAAGATACTACCAATGATGATATCAACAAAAATAATCAGGATATTACCGATAATGGGGATGAAGATATCAATGATCAATTATATACCATCCAAGCAACTGCATCATCAGGAGGACAAATTCAATATCCCCAAACGCTTTCCAAAAAAAAAGGCCAAGCAGCAGAATTTGTTGCTATATCTGACAATGGGTATAGATTTACCTCATGGGATTTAACAGGATGTCCAGAATTATCTTCTATCAATGATAGTCCTTTTGATAGTACTTATTCTATCGCTAATTTTAAGGTGGTAAGAGATTGTTCTTTACATGCGAATTTTCAATTACTCACTTATACCATAACTACTGAATCTAATGATGGGGGACAGGTAACGACATTTAGTGAAAAAGTTCCCCATGGTCAAGAGGTGGAAATTACAGCCACTCCTGATACCTATTATAAGATTAAAAGATGGGGAGGAACTTGTGGTGAATTTTCCCCAAATGAACAAACCATTTCATTTCGTGCCACAAAAGATTGTACCCTTAATGTTCATTTTGAAACCCCCCAATACACCATCAAAATATCCTCTACAGATGGGGGAAGTACCACACCATCAGGCACTATCAGCAAAACCTCTGGGGAAGAAATCCGTCTTACAACAAAAGCCAATGATGGATATTCATTCGGTAATTGGAAGAGATTGAGCAGTGGATGCGCGCCCCTATCCGATTTCAGCTATCCACAAATAACTATTCCAGTCATTGGAGATTGTCATATCCAGGCAAGCTTTTTAAAAGTACCACGCACCATTACCACCTCGGCTGGAAATGGAGGAACAATAACCGAAAGTCAAAAGGTAGAACACGGAGAATCAGTAAGTATCACTGCTACTGCTGATGTAGGTTATAAAATCGCATCCTGGTCGGGGTCTTGTGGAGTTTTTAATAAATCAACTAATCCTATTATTTTTCAAGCAATTAAGGATTGCTCTATCAATGTATCTTTTGAAAAGAAGGTGTATGGTATCACCACTTCGGCTGGGGATGGGGGTACAATATCCGAAAATCAAAAGGTGAAACATGGAGAATCAGTAAGTATCATTGCCACCCCCAATACAGATTATCAAATAGCATCCTGGTCAGGAACTTGTGGCACTTATACCAAGAGTACCAATCCAGTTTCTATTACCGCTAGCAAAGATTGTTCTATCAGTGTAGCCTTTGAAAAGGTATCCTATACCATCACCACAACCGCTGGTATAGGTGGAACCATCACTGGAAATCAATCTGTAAAACATGGGGAATCGGTAAGCATCACTGCCACACCAAGTACAGGTTATCAAATAGCATCCTGGTCAGGAACTTGTGGCACTTATACCAAGAGTACCAATCCAGTTTCCATTACCGCATCCAAGAGTTGTTCTATTAGTGTGGCCTTTGAAAAGGTAGCGTATACGATTACCACAACCGCTGGGACAGGCGGAACTATAACTGGAAATCAATCGGTAAAACATGGTGAATCGGTAAGTATCACTGCTACACCCAGTACGGGCTATCAAGTACAATCCTGGGGAGGAACTTGTGGCACTTATACCAAGAGTACCAATCCAATTTCTATTACCGCTACCAAAGATTGTTTTATCAGTGTAGCCTTTGAAAAGGTATCCTATACGATTACTACCAATGCAGGTACAGGTGGATCCATCACTGGAAATCAATCTGTAAAACATGGAGAATCGGTAAGCATCACTGCTACACCAAGTACAGGTTATCAAGTACAATCCTGGGGAGGAACTTGTGGAACCTATAACAAAAACACCAATCCAGTTTCCTTTACTGCTACCAAAGATTGTTCTATCAGTGTATCCTTTGAAAAGGTAACTCATACGATTACCACCAATGCAGGCACCGGTGGAACCATCACTGGAAATCAATCTGTAAAACATGGAGAATCGGTAAGCATCACCGCGTTGCCAAGTACGGGTTATCAAGTACAATCCTGGGGAGGAACCTGTGGAAGCTTCGACAAATCTACCAATCCAGCAACCTTCACAGCAACCAAAGATTGCTCTATTAGTATAACCTTTGAAAAAGTATCCTATTCCATCACCACAACGGCAGGTACAGGTGGAACCATCACCCAAAATCAATCTGCCGAACATGGTACAACCGTCAGCATCACTGCCACACCAAGTACAGGTTATCAAATAGCATCCTGGTCAGGTAATTGTGGGACATTCACCAAATCAACAAACCCTGCAACTTTTACCGCAACCAAAGATTGTTCTATTAGTGTATCTTTTGAAAAAGTATCCTATACCATTACCACAAATGCAGATACAGGTGGAGAAATCACGGAGAATCAATCTGTAAAACATGGAGAATCGGTAAGCATCACCGCCACGCCAAGTACGGGTTATCAAATACAATCGTGGAGTGGAACTTGCGGTACCTATAGCAAGAGTACGAATCCAGTCTCCGTTACTGCTACCAAAGATTGTTCCATCAGTGTAGCCTTTGAAAAGGTATCCTATACCATCACCACAACTGCAGGTACAGGCGGAACTATCACTGGAAATCAATCTGTAAAACATGGAGAATCGGTAAGCATCACCGCCACACCCAGTACTAGTTATCAAATACAATCATGGTCTGGGAATTGTGGGACTTTCACCAAATCAACCAATCCCGCCACTTTTACAGCATCAAAAAATTGTTCTATCAGTGTTTCTTTTGAGCAAAAAACTGTTAAAAAAATCTCTTATACCATTACTACATCTGCAGGAACTGGTGGTTCTATTACCCAAAATCAGATTGCTGAAGATGGAGAAACCGTCAGAATTACTGCAACACCAAGTACGGGTTATCAAATAGCATCATGGTCAGGAACCTGTGGGACCTTTAGTCAATCCACGAATCCTGCAACTTTTACAGCATCAAAAAATTGCTCTATTAGTGTTTCTTTTGAAAAAGTAACTTATACCATTACTACCAATGCAGGTGATGGAGGTTCTATTACTGAAGATCAATCTGTGAAACATGATGAATCAGTCAGCATCACTGCAACACCAAGTGCAGGCTATCAAATAGCATCATGGTCAGGTAATTGTGGGACCTTTAGTCAATCCACGAATCCTGCAACTTTCACAGCAACCAAAGATTGTTCAATCAATGTAGCCTTTGAAAAAGTACCCTATACCATCACTACAAATTCAGGTGATGGAGGTTCTATTACTGAAAATCAATCTGTGAAACACGGCGATAATGTCAGCATCACTGCAACACCAAGTGCAGGCTATCAAATAGCATCATGGTCAGGTAATTGTGGGACATTTAGTCAATCCACGAATCCTGCAACCTTCACAGCAACCAAAGATTGTTCAATCAATGTAGCCTTTGAAAAAGTACCCTATACCATCACTACAAATTCAGGTGATGGAGGTTCTATTACTGAAAATCAATCTGTGAAACACGGCGATAATGTCAGCATCACTGCAACACCAAGTTCAGGCTATCAAATAGCATCATGGTCAGGTAATTGTGGGGCCTTTAGTCAATCCACGAATCCAGCAACTTTCACAGCAACCAAAGATTGCTCTATTAGTGTAGCCTTTGAAAAAGTACCCTATACCATCACTACAAATTCAGGTGATGGAGGTTCTATTACTGAAAATCAATCTGTGAAACACGGCGATAATGTCAGCATCACTGCAACACCAAGTGAAGGCTATCAAATAGCATCATGGTCAGGTAATTGTGGGACATTTACTAAATCCACGAATCCTGCAACCTTCACCGCAACCAAAGATTGTTCTATCAGTGTAGCCTTTGAAAAGAAATCCTATACCATCACCACAAATGCAGGCACAGGTGGAACCATCACTGGAAATCAATCTGTACAACATGGAGAATCTGTAAGTATCACTGCTACACCAAGTACGGGTTATCAAATACAATCGTGGAGTGGAACTTGCGGTACCTATAGCAAGAGTACGAATCCAGTCTCCATTACTGCTACCAAAGATTGTTCCATCAGTGTAGCCTTTGAAAAGGTATCCTATACGATTACTACCAATGCCGGTGCTGGAGGTACAATTACAGAAAATCAATCTGTAAAACATGGAGAATCGGTAAGCATCACAGCCACACCCAGTACTAGTTATCAAATACAATCATGGTCTGGGAATTGTGGGACTTTCACCAAATCAACCAATCCCGCCACTTTTACAGCATCAAAAAATTGTTCTATCAGTGTTTCTTTTGAACTAAAAACCATTGAAAAAATCTCTTATACCATTACTACATCTGCAGGAACTGGTGGTTCTATTACCCAAAATCAGCGTGCGGAAGATGGTGAAACAGTCAGAATTACTGCAACTCCTGATACAGGCTATCAAATAACCTCATGGTCAGGGTCTTGTGGAACTTTTACAAGTTCAACCAATCCCGCCACTTTTACAGCAACAAAAAATTGTTCTATAAGTGTTTCTTTTGAAAAAGTAACTTATACCATTACTACAAATGCAGGTATAGGCGGAACAATCACAGAAAATCAATCAGCAGAACATGGTGAATCGGTAAGCATCACTGCCACACCAAGTACAGGTTATCAAATAGCATCCTGGTCAGGGTCTTGTGGAACTTTTACAAGTTCAACCAATCCCGCAACTTTTACAGCAACCAAAGATTGTGCTATCAATGTAGCCTTTGAAAAGAAAACTTATACGATAACCACTAATGCCAATGATGGGGGAACAATCACAGAAAATCAATCAGTAAAACATGGAGAATTCATAAGTATCACAGCAACACCCAATGCCGGATATGGTGGATATGAATTGAAAAGCATGAAAAGTAATTGTGGACGATTTTCAAAAAATGGTAATACCATCACTTTCACTGTAACAAAAAAATGTTATGTGAGAGCAAAATTTCAAAAAATAATACATACCATCACCACTAGTGCCGGTGAAGGGGGATCTATTATAAAAGATATAAAAGTAGTAGCTAGAGCAAGAGTGTTCATTACTGCTACAGCAGATACTGGTTATCAAATAGCATCATGGTCAGGAGATTGCGGAACTTTTAATAAAGAAACCAATCCAGCTAGGTTTATAGCCACTAAAAATTGTTCTATCAGTGTAGCCTTTGAAAAGATACCCTATCTCATCACTACCTCAGCTGGTGATGGAGGAACTATTACCCAAAATCAAAATGTTGTACATGGTGAATCCGTAAGTATATCTGCTACCCCCAATGCTGGTTATCAAATATCCTCATGGTCTGGGAATTGTGGGACATTTTCTAAATCAATAAATACCGCAACGTTTACTGCATCAAAAAATTGTTCTATCAGTGTTTCTTTTGAAAAATTATCCTATACCATTACTACCTCAGCTGGTGATGGGGGTTCAATTACATCAAATCAAAATGTAAATCATGGTGAATCCGTAAGTATATCTGCTACCCCCAATACAGGCTATCAAATAGCCTCATGGTCTGGTAATTGTGGAACTTTTGAAAAATCTACCAGTATAGTAAGATTTACTGCATCTAAAAATTGTTCTGTCAGTGTTTCTTTTGAAAAATCATCCTACACCATTTCAACCTCAGCTGGTGATGGGGGTTCTATTACATCAAATCAAAATGTAAATCATGGCGAATCCGTAAGTATATCTGCTACCCCCAATACAGGATATCAAATAGCCTCATGGTCTGGTAATTGTGGAACTTTTGAAAAATCTACCAGTATAGTAAGATTTACTGCATCTAAAAATTGTTCTGTCAGTGTTTCTTTTGAAAAATCATCCTACACCATTTCAACCTCAGCTGGTAATGGAGGGACGATAACAAGCAATCAAAATGTCCAACATGGCGAATCCGCAAGTATATCTGCTACCCCCAATACAGGTTATCAAATTGCCTCATGGTCTGGGAATTGTGGAAATTTTGACCAATCGACCAATCCAGTAAGCTTTACTGCATCAAAAAATTGCTCTATCAGTGTAAGCTTTGAAAAGACATCCTATACGATTACCACTAGTGCAGGTAATGGTGGGACCATCACCCCCAATCAAAATATCAAAGATGGAGAATCCGTAAGTATTACCGCAAAACCTAATACAGGCTATCAAATTGCCTCATGGTCTGGGAATTGCGGAAATTTTGACCAATCGACCAATCCAGTAAGCTTTACTGCATCAAAAAATTGCTCTATCAGTGTAAGCTTTGAAAAGACATCCTATACGATTACCACCAGTACAGGTAATGGTGGGACTATCACCCCAAATCAAAATGTAATTCATGGAGAATCAGTTAATATCACAGCTACTCCTAACGATAAATACCAAATAAAGGCATGGTCAGGAACTTGCGGGACATTTTCCAAATCAACGAATACCGCAACCTTTACTGCATCAAAAAGTTGTTCACTATCGGTCTCTTTTGAAAAAGTATCTTATACCATCAATACTAATGCAGGAACGGGAGGTTCTATTACCCCCAATCAAAATGTAATTCATGGAGAATCTGTAAGTATTACTGCAAAACCTAATACAGGCTATCAAATTGCCTCATGGTCTGGGAATTGCGGAACATTTAGTTCATCAGATAACCCAGTAAGATTTACTGCATCAAAAAATTGCTCTATCAATGTAAGCTTTGAAAAATTATCTTATACCATCACTACCTCCGCTAGTGATGGTGGGACAATTAGTGCCGGCATTGAATCAGTGGAACATGGTCAATCAGTCAGTATAACAGCAACCCCAAGTACAAACTATGAAATAAGTTCATGGTCAGGAAGTTGCGGGAATTTCTCCAATAACCGAGAAACTATTCAATTCACTGCTACCAAAAGTTGTTCTGTTGGTGTGCATTTTGACAAAGTAAAATACTTTGTTTTTACAGTATCGGATATAGGAGGGACAATCACAGCACCCAAATATATAAAACATGGAGAGCAATTTACAGTTACAGCATACCCCAAACCGGACAGCACTATCTATAAATGGACAGGAGATTGCGGAACTTTTAGTAGATTGAGTAATTCGGTAACCATTACCGTTACCAGTACCTGTTATCTAGGTGTACGATGGCTCATCCCCAGTGAAAATTTCATCGAACTTGATTCCAATGGAGTTACCATAAAAGTTAAATCTGGTCTTTCGCAACGTGATGTTGTAGGAAGAGAAGCATGGATAGATTATGGAGGCGAAAATGGTGTAGTAGATTATCTAATCGTTGATGATTTTATGCTCAAACAAAGAATCAGTCTAGGGAAAAGTGTGGATAAAATAGTAACTACCTATGTCACTAATATGAACGGATTATTTCGCAATAAATACCTGTTCAACGAAGATATCAGCACCTGGGATACTTCGAATGTCATCAGTATGAATTCTATGTTCAACCAAGCTTCTGCTTTTAATCGTGATATCGGTAATTGGGATGTGAGCAAAGTAATCGATATGAGGAATATGTTTAGAGAAGCCCATAATTTCAATCAAAATATCGGTGGTTGGAATGTAAGTAATGTAACCCTTATGAATGGAATGTTCTCCAATTATGATGAAGGAGGAAGATTCAACCAAGATATCAGTACTTGGAATGTAAGTAATGTAACCGATATGAATTCTATGTTTAATGGTTCTACTAATTTTAACCAAAATTTAAGTGGGTGGAATGTAACCAATGTATTCTCTTGTGCGTCATTTTCAAGCAATTCCAAACTAGTAGATAACCATAAACCCAGATTTACCAATTGTGAAGAATAAAAAATTCCCCATTTTTTAAAAAAACAACGATATTTTTTATATCCTATACTATTTAGGGCAAATATTTTCCTTGCTGCTTACTGCATTATTCCAAGTAATACCATTTAAACACTATATTTACTCAACAAGTTTATATGTCTACTCTACGGCTAAACAACTTAGGCATTAAATTTTCTATGAGTAACTTTAATGTTTAAAGGGTATAATTCTATTTTCATTAAAAAATAGTCAAAAAAACAGAATATGGGCATTATCTTTGTGTTGGATAGCGATTTGGATGTCGCTGATTATACTTCACTAGATAAAGTTGAGTTTTATGCATATTGATAAACTATAAAAAAACAAAACAATGAAATTTGAAACATTTTTAAAAGAAAGAATAAAAAACAAAGGGTCTACTCACTTTGTCGTGAAGTAGTTAATTTATAAATTAATTGAGTAATATAACTATCTGAATCGTATAAAATCCTATAAGAAAAAATCACAAAGAATTGTGAAACATCAATAAGGATAACGGTTGTTATTTTTATGTATAGCTGATGAGAAATGTTGTATTTCTTCACTACAATTTATGGTCATCAAATTCATAATTTAAAAGCATTGTAATTTGATCAGAATATAGATTAAATAAGAAAAATCCACCTCCTTAAGAAATTTCTTTCTGAATCAAAACTTTTTAACTTTGCCGAAAATCACAATATGGTTGAAACCATAACCTCCGGTGTTGTTACTGGAAAAGAAGTACAAAGAATTTTTCAACTAGCCAAAACTAACGCTTTTGCGTTGCCCGCAGTAAATGTGGTTGGTTCAAATTCCATTAATGCTGTACTTGAGACTGCATCGAAAATCAATAGTCCCGTGATTATTCAATTTTCACATGGCGGATCGTACTCAATGGCCGGTAAAGGATTATCAAATAAAGATGAAAAAGCAACAATTGCCGGAGCAATTGCCGGAGCAAAAGTGGTGCGAGGTCTAGCTAACGCCTATGGAGCAACAGTTATTCTACATACCGATCATTGCAATAAAAAATTACTGCCCTGGTTAGATGGACTAATAAAAGCCAATGAAGAATTTTTTGAAACTAATGGAGAGTCTCTGTTCTCCTCCCATATGATTGATTTATCTGCCGAGCCGCTAGAGGAGAATATCGCCATTTGCAAAGAGTATTTCAGAAGAATTTCTAAAATGGGAATGACTCTTGAAATTGAATTAGGAGTAACCGGAGGAGAAGAAGATGGCATTGATAATTCAGAAGTTGATACGTCTAAACTATATACCCAACCTTCTGAAGTAGCATATGCCTATTCAGAATTAAGCCAGATTAGTAATCAATTTATCGTAGCTGCCTCTTTCGGAAATGTACATGGAGTTTATCGACCCGGGAATGTGGTTTTGAAACCAACAATTCTTAAAAACTCACAGGAGTATATAACCCAAAAATTTGGTCTTCCAAATAACTTCATTGATTTTGTATTCCACGGAGGTTCAGGTTCAACTGCTCAAGAAATAGAAGAAGCCATTGGTTACGGTGTGATAAAAATGAACATTGATACAGATTTACAATACGCCTTTATGAGTGGCGTAAGAGATTATTTTAATCATAAAGCAGATTATTTGAAAACTCAGATTGGCAATCCGGACGGTCCGAATTCTCCCAATAAAAAGTACTATGACCCAAGAAAATGGCTAAGATCTGGTGAGTTATCCCTAGGGGAGAAACTACAACATGTATTCCATACCCTCAATAACGTCAATACCCTCTAGTGCTTACGTTCTAATTATAGAGATAAATTTACAATATAAACCGATTGATTGTTCATGTGGTTCAGAAGGAGATCTAAAGGAATTCTAACCAAAACTGAGGAAAAGAAAAAAATTCCCGATGGTTTATGGTACAAGACTCCTTCCGGGAAAATTGTTAATAAAGAAGAATTAAGCCACAACTTCTTTGTCAGCCGTGAAGATGGACATCATATGCGTATTGGAAGCAAAACATATTTTGATTATCTGTTTGATGATCAAATTTATGAAGAGTTATTCACAGAAATTTTACCCACTGATTTTTTAAACTTTTCGGATCGAAAGACCTACAAGGATCGACTAAAAGAAGCACATAAAAAAACGGGGCTTGATGATGCTATCAAAATAGCTGTAGGATTATCAAAAGCAGAACCACTAGTCATCGGTGCTATGGATTTTGAATTTATAGGTGGATCAATGGGTTCAGTAGTGGGAGAAAAATTTGCCCGAGCAGTCGATTATTGTATCGAAAATAATCTGCCTTTACTTTCGATTGCTAAATCAGGCGGTGCTCGCATGATGGAATCAGCAACTTCACTGATGCAGATGGCTAAAACTTCTGCAAAACTAGTTGAACTAGCTGAAGCTAGAATTCCATATATTTCTTTATGTACCAACCCAACCACAGGGGGAACCACAGCATCGTTCGCAATGCTAGGTGATATCAATATCGCTGAACCCGGAGCCTTGATTGCTTTTGCTGGACCAAGAGTAGTAAAAGATACCGTGGGCAAAGACCTTCCCGAAGGATTCCAAACAGCAGAATTTCAATTAGAAAAAGGTTTTCTTGATTTTATAGTTGTTCGTACCCAACTCAAAGATAAAATAAATCTCTATTTAGACCTAGTTTACAATAGAGAAATTCGTCAATAGACCATCATATCCTTTCTATTGGCTTTTAAATCTAAGTTTGAAAGATGACTTTTTACATTTAAATTTTTTCCTATATTTGCCAGCGAATAAAAAAGACAGAAAAAAGACAGAAAAAGTAAAATGTATTTAACAAAGGAAGTTAAACAAGAGATTTTCAAAGATTATGGAAAATCTCAGATAAATACTGGATTACCAGAAGTTCAGATTGCTCTATTGACCAATCGCATCAAAAATCTTTCCGAACACCTTGAAAGAAATCACAAAGATTTCAATACCAAGCGTTCGCTGATAAGATTAGTCGGAAAGAGAAGAGGGCTTCTGAACTATCTAATTTCAGTAGATATCAATAGATATCGCTCCATTATAAAAAAACTTGGACTTCGTAAATAAGAAGTTCCGCGTTTTCAGTTTTTACTTGCCCTTTCTAGACTACTGCCAAAATTTAACACCTCATGGTAGATAACACATATTTAATATGATTCCAAAAACATATCGACAAGAAATCACTCAACCAGACGGACAGATCATCACTCTTGAAACAGGCAAACTAGCCAAACAAGCTGATGGTTCTGTGGTCGTTACAATGAAAAACTGCACTTTGTTGGCTACAGTGGTTTCGGCTAGAAATCAAAGTGATGTGGATTTTCTTCCACTTACCGTTGATTATAGAGAAAAATTTGCAGCCGCGGGAAGATTTCCCGGTGGATTCTTTAAAAGAGAAGCACGCCCTTCTGCGGAAGAAATTCTAACCATGCGGTTGATTGACCGTATGCTTCGTCCACTTTTCCCTTCAGATTACCATGCTGAGACACAGGTGATGATTCAGCTGATGTCTCACGATGATGAAGTCATTCCGGATTTTCTTGCTGGATTGGCTGCCTCAACCGCCATTGCTCTATCAGACATTCCTCTCAAACATCGAGTTTCGGAAGTTCGGGTAGGTCGAGTTGAAGGGCAATATGTCCTAAACCCTAGTCTATCCCAATTGGCAGAATCAGATATAGATATCATCATTGGGGCAAGCCAAGATTCCGTAATGATGGTCGAAGGAGAATTCAAAGAAATTTCAGAAGCTGATATGATTGAAGCGATAGAGTTTGGTCATCAAGCTATCAAAACACATATTGAAGCGCAAAATGCTCTGGTGAAAAAAGCCGGTGAAAAGCCTGTTAGGGAATACCAACAATTTGAAACCGATGTTCAACTTGAAGAAGAAATCAATTCTGCTCTTTACAAAAAGTATTACAAGATTGCTCAAAAAGGTCTTTCAAAATCAGATCGAAAAGAAAAATTTGAAGAGGTAAACCAAGAATTTCTGCAAAAATTCTCTGATGAAGAATTAGAAAATAAAGCCGATCAGTTTGATTATTACTTAAATAAAGTCAAAAAGACTGCCATTAGAGAACTAATGCTCAATAAAGGGAAGAGGCTTGATGGACGAAAATCTACCGATATTCGAGATATCTGGTGTGAGGCTGATTATTTGCATGGTACTCATGGGTCTGCTATTTTTACTAGGGGCGAGACTCAAGCTTTGGCTACGACCACTCTCGGAACTTCTCGAGAAGCCAATATTATAGATCTTCCCACTATTCAAGGAGAAGAAAAATTTTATCTCCACTATAATTTTCCGCCATTTTCAACTGGTGAAGCTAGACCCCTGAGAGGGACTTCTAGAAGAGAAATAGGTCATGGGAATTTGGCTCAACGGGCTTTAAAAAATCTTATTCCCGAGGATTGTCCTTACACTGTTAGAGTTGTTTCTGATATCCTTGAATCCAATGGATCTTCTTCAATGGCAACGGTTTGTGCCTCATCTATCGCTTTGATGGATGCAGGCGTCCAATTGAAAAAGCCTATATCGGGAATTGCTATGGGTTTGGTCAGCAGTGATGATAAGCACATAATTTTATCTGATATACTAGGTGATGAGGACCACTTAGGTGATATGGATTTTAAGGTTACTGGAACAGAAGATGGCATTACCGCTTGTCAAATGGATATTAAAATTGATGGGCTTAGTTATGATATTCTTGGCAAAGCACTTCAACAAGCAAGAGATGGCCGACTTCACATTCTCAATCAAATGAAGAAGGTCATTGACTCCCCACGAAAACAAGTGAAGCCGCATGCTCCTAAAATCATCAAAATGACTATCCCTAAAGATTCCATTGGATCAGTTATTGGACCAGGTGGAAAAATAATCCAGGAAATTCAAAAAGAAAGTGAAACCACCATCGTTATTGATGAGGTTGATGAACAAGGAATTGTAGAGATACTTGGGGTGAACCAAGGAAAAATAGATCATGCAATAAAACAAATTAAAAACATCATTTTTGAACCCGAAGTCGGAAAAGTCTATAACGTAAAAGTGATTAAAATCATCGAATTTGGTGCTGTGGTTGAATTTGTTCCAGGAAAAGAAATCCTTCTACATATTTCTGAACTTATCTGGGGAAGAGTCCGAGATGTGCATTCTGTATTGAGAATCGGGCAAGAGCTGGATGTGAAATATATGGGGATTGATCCTCGAACCAAAAAGATGAAGGTTTCAAGACGTGTATTGCTCCCCAAACCAGATGATTATCAACCACCATTCAAGAGTAGTAAGAGTAATAATAATAGATCTTCAAGGCCACCTCATCAGGGAAAGAGATATTCGAGCAACCAAAGACCGTTTAAAAAACCCAAAAGGAGTGAGTAATTGGTTTAAGATTTCTAGCACATTTAAGTTTTAGTAATTTTATTTCCATAATTCTTTTTACCCATGTTGATTGCACCATCAATACTGGCAGCCGATTTTGGAAAATTAAAACAGGAATGCATGATGGTCAACGAGTCTAAGGCAGACTGGTTTCACTTAGACATTATGGATGGGATGTTTGTCCCGAACATTTCATTTGGTACTCCGATTATAAAAGCCATAGCCAAAACGGCTACGAAACCATTAGATATTCACTTGATGATTGTTAATCCTGATCGTTATTTGGATTTATTTATCAATTTAGGAGCTGATGTGCTTACAGTTCATTATGAAGCTTGTAATCATCTTCACCGAACTTTAGAATATATTAAGTCCAAAGGAGTGAAAGCAGGGGTAGCCATTAATCCACATACTAATGTCAGCTCATTGGAGAGTATTATTGATATGATAGACATTTTATGCTTGATGAGTGTAAATCCCGGCTTTGGAGGACAAAAATTTATTCAGAGCACCTATGAAAAACTAACTCAGGCAAAGTCAATGATAGATAATTCCTTTTGCCGAACATTAATAGAAATAGATGGTGGAGTTTCCTTTACAAACGCAAGTAGATTGCAAGAACTCGGAGCAGATGTGCTAGTGGCTGGTTCTTATGTTTTTTCTTCTAAAGATCCCCGTCTAGCTATTGAATCCTTAAAAAATACACACAGATAATCGTTGATTAAAATTTTGTATCGCATCATTTAAGTCCCTCTTTTAGATATTCAAAATAAATCTCCAACTAGTAAACACGAATGAATTATTTACTGAAACTACTCCAATTAATTGATCATTAAAATTCGATGGTTTTTTTAATGTTGCTAAAACTCCGTTAATTTTTGTTATGAAAGTCTACAAAAAAAGTATAAATTGGACGCGTTGGTAAATTGAATTAGAATAATACAAGACCTAAAATGAAGATCATGTATCAATTCAAAACTCCAACAATAGAATGGTTTAGAGAACTTTCTTTATAAATAAATTTGCTTAGGCCTAGTAGTTCAACTGGATAGAATATCAGATTTCGGCTCTGAGGGTTGGGGGTTCGAATCCTCCCTAGGTCACATTATTTTTTACCAACTAGTATATTTTTAAATCAAAGGAGTTAAAGGCTTTCGTTTAAGAAACTAGACGAATTATTGGTTCCTTTTCTATGCGCAAGTTCGTCAAAATCAACATTCTAGTATTGATAATCAACCACTTATAAATCTATCTACTCCTCTTAGTTGAACCGTTTTGGTCTGTTCATCAGGGAAAATTATTTGGTCAAGATATCCTGTCTACAAAAGGAAAATGTAGCCTTATTTTGTTTTGATTTCAGGGATATTAATTTTTGTTTGTATATGCATATAGTAAAATTTTGCGGAGGATAAGATAGTGAAAACCCAAACCCTATATAATATCTATCCACTACAATAGAGATTTCAAAACAAGATTATAAATAAGATATGTACATCTCCGAACGGATATAAATAGCTTAATAAAAAAGTTGATAGTTATAAATTATTCAATTCAATAGAGTAACTAAAAAAATCTTTTTCGGGAGTGAAAAAATCGCTTTTTGACAAACTTCCATATTTAGCCTGGTTAATTAATTCCCAGGGACTTAGTAAATGTAAATCCTTGTCAGGTGTTTGATGTACACTAAATAAAAAATCAATTTATGAGGTCATTTTGTTGGCATAAAATCAATCCAATTTACAATCCAATAACCTCTGTTCTTGGTTAATATTTTTACAATTTTTATCATCATTCCAACTAGTAGATCATCATCACTATTTCTCACCTAAATTCATCACTATGTCTTCCAATTATTAGGCCATATACAAATTTTATGTTATGCGAAAAACAATGATGATTTTTAACCTTTTCAAAAAGATGACAAAATCAATGACTCTATCCTCTATCAATTCTTTTTGACCTGATTATTTTCTTTGTTCAATAATCAAAGGTTTATGTCTACACCCTTTTACAGTTGTTGAACGAGTCATCTCATCTTGCTGTCCAATTAATGATACCGCTCTAATCGAATATTAAATTCTTGAAAAGAAACTCCTGGTTTGACATGGGTTTTAAAACTTAATTGTCTTGAATTAAAATAAAGGACTTATAAAATCTATATACGCTTGTATGTAAGCAGTTTAACTAAATGAAAATTTAATCTCCATATGCGATTTTTCACCTCAACGGGGAAGGTTTATAAAATTTTGATATTAATTTCTATTATTATATATTTTTGTTTAACTTTATCTCAGATTTAGATTTTCTTTCCTGAATTAGTCGTTCAGGTTTGGAACTTTACGTCTTACCTTAATAAATAATTGATATGAAATTTCAAACGAAGTTCCTTTACATTTTTGTCGGTATCACATTGTTGCTGATATCTTGTCAAAAAAAGAGATTACCACATTATCCCAGCCGATTAATCTGAAAGCATGAGAAACGTCCTCAAAATCGGACACCCAACCCAAAAATCTCATCATATTGGGAGAAAAGATCAAGAGTCCTTTTACCCTTGAGAATATGGAAAAGGCACTGCTAAGTTTGCGTCATGCAAACCCAGATTTGCACTCAGCAAGAGATTACAAAATCACTACTACCCATCGCAATATAAAGATTAATCCTCAATCGGAAAAGCATTTAGATATTTTGTCTCAAGACAAAGATTTAATTCTGTACACTTATCCTATGGACCGAGAAATTGTCGAAGGTGGTGATTTTTATATTGACCCTGATGCACCGAGTGATAAACCATTGCCTCTTTACACAACCATTGAGGTGGACCATGAACTGCCCGAGGGTATTCCTTACGAGATACTGTATAATCTACACAACCCACAGGCTGATGAGGATTATGAAATTCTACAGTCGAATAATCGACGTGATGTGAGTTTTATTGATTTGCTGGTAAATGAATCCTGGCGTATTATTGGTGAAAGTAAACAATCCACCACCAGAGGTGCTAGTTCCGCTAAATACTATCCTTCAGGTGTGATTAGGACTTATGATTCGTCAAAAGGTAATTATGTTGGCATCTATGGTCTAAAGATTCGATATAGACGGGGGTTATTTCCTAAATATGCATTCACCAATAGATATGGAACATTTAGAGTAAATAAATCATATTCAAGGTCTATATCCTATGATTTTAATTTTGAACGTTATGACTTCAAGATTACGACACCTGGTCGCAGTCATCCAGTGGGTGTAACTACTGCACATACAAGATCTTCATTGAGATTAAACTTTTCCCGAAGTGACATCAGGAGTTATTATGCGACCATTTTTCGGGCTGCACATCACTACTATCATGAATACATAAAATCACTCTCAAGACCACCACAAAATAGTTTATTGGGACGCCAATTAAAAATTGAAGCCTTTAAAGGGACCGACCCAGAAGGTAGCTTAGCAACTCACAAAGCTGTAAACACCACTTTTAGTCGAACTAGTTTACTCAAAATTTATGATTCAAGTAGGGAGACTAAAATCACGTACGGGGCTGTGATTCACGAATTAGCACATGCAGCACATTGGAGATTAGGAAAAAAGGATGACTTTAGATATGCAAGTAGTAAGGTCCAAGAAAGTTGGGCTACAGGTGTAGAATGGTCTTTAACATCCACGATATATTCAGATTATCAAAGCAATAACTTTAAACCACTTTATACAGGAGTCGTTCAAGATATGATTGATTCTGATACAAAGTTCAGTATTGATAGTACTGATGATGATACCAAAAATGAACTAAAAGATAGGAGAGAGTACGTAGTTGGATATACAATAAGCCAGATTGAAGCTGCCTTAAAAGGAAAGCGGACATGGACATCATGGAGAGACAATATCAAAGCAAAATATAATAATGCAACTGAACACCATCTGGACCCCCTATTTCAATTATGGAATTAGGGTCATCCTGATTGCAATGAGTTCTTTGATTAGTCAATGTAGCGACCCTCCTTGCCCTAATATAGATTTTTTTCCCCTTGTAGATGATTTTGTATACAAAAATAACTCTGGAGTTGATTTGACTATAAGAGCGTTTAGAAATTATAACGATACTATTGGGTCTTGGGAAATTCCAAACGAAGGAGAAATTGTTATCACCACTGTTAAAGATTTCAGTACTTACACACCCTTGCCTTTCAGATTAACCCTAAAAGATAATGAGCCGAACACTGTGGTTGTAATATTTAACAATGATGAGTGTTTGACATACGATAACGAAACTGAAGAGAACAACATTCTATTTTCAGAAAACTATGATTGGAAAACAGAAAATTTAAGACTAGAAGAAAATGCAGTAAAGAGATTAGTCGGTAAGGTTCCAAAATATTGCGAATATTATAAGCCCGAAACTACGGCTACTTGGATTTTCACACTTCAGGATTTAGATAAGGCAACACCATGTGAAGAACTGTAAACTAATTAAAACCAAACCATAAACATGATTTTCGGTTAGAAATAAGTCCAAAACCCTTAACAGTTAACAGGCATGAAAAAAGTGATGTTTCAAACTATTACCTCAGTGTAGATGCATTGCCGTAACAAAATATAATATTGAACCCAGCATTACTTACGCTTTTTCTGATCTCGTAAATTTGATTTATTCTCAAAATAGTATTCATTTAACTCCTTGGGTGGCCGAGAAGTGCTTTTCACTTCCTTATCAAAAAGAGATTTTGAGATAAATTCAACCTCATTCAAAGAATCAAAACCTTTTGATAACTTCATAAAATTATCAAACTCAGAATCGATTTCGACCGGCTGCGAGTCCACCCTATCTGCTTCTGAATCTAACAACTCCTCATTTTCTAAAACATCCACTTGATTTATGTTAAGTTCTTGAAGATCACCATTTTCCTCAAATTCTTGTTGTGACTCTTCACTACTAGTTAAACTATTACCCTGGTCAGAATCAGACTCAACAAACTTCAATTCTTCAATTTGATTTTTTTCAGCAGACTCGAATTCAGTACTGTTTTGCTCAGTATATTCTCGGAAACTAATCTCATTATCCTCTGGTTTCTGAAGATCTAAAACTTCAGATAAATCTCCCAAAGATTCTGACTCTATTTGATTTTTTGCCGGTAGAGGAGAATCTTCTGGTTCGTTAAACTGAGAAGTATCAAGGATTTCATCTTGCAGTAATTCATCCCTATCTATGTATTGATCTTTTTCATCTAAAGGGAAAGATTCCTCCGAAAGATCTTGATTAGCCTGGTTATTTTTATCTGCCAATAAACCCAATTCATGATAAGGACATTTAAAAATTAATTTGGTATCAACTTCCTCACCCAGAATATAGTTCACATCCTGTTTTATTGGGGCTTTTTCTATACCCGAAGCAATTAAAATAACACCTATTTCATTGCCAAGTGTGTCATCAGTTCCAAATCCCAATATAAAATTCACTTCTTTTTGCGCCGCTTGATTAAAATACTGCGTAATCTCCTCTACCTCCTTAATCCTCACATCCTTGTTTTTTGATAAAATCAATAAAAGCGCCTTATCTACATCCGTAACACAACTTTCAGCCAATAAAGGACTATCAAGTACTTTTGAAATTACTTTTTTCGCACGATCCGGACCCCCGGCAGTGGAATAACCGAAAACAGACTGACCCTTTCGATTCAGCACAGATTGAAGATCCTGTAAATCAATGTTTATAGTAAAATGCTGCGTCAGTACCTTTAGAATGCAACTTGTCGATTTAACCAATACTTCATCAGACTTTTTAAATGCATCCTCAACACCCATATCACCATAACGTTTTCTCAACACATTATTACGAAGTATCAAAAGCGAGTCAATACTGTTGCTCAACTCCTCAATACCCTTTTTAGCTAACTCCAATCTTTTTGGACCTTCAAAGTCAAAAGGAAAAGTCACCATAGCAATGGTGAGGATGTTTTTTTCTTTCAGCATCTTTGCCACAACAGGCAAAGCTCCAGTTCCCGTACCTCCACCCATTCCAGCAGTCAAAATGACCACCTTAGTTCTTGACTCAGCAATCTGCTCCAATTCCTTAAGGCTCTCTTGGGCAGCTTTTTTCCCCATTTCAGGATCACCCCCAGCTCCAGTGCCATAGGTTAACTTTTCACCCAACTGAAATTTATTTGCTACCGGACTGTGCTCAAGAGCCTGAGAGTCCGTATTACATACAACCAAATCAGTGTCCTCCAAACGAAATGATTGTAAATGATTAACCGCATTTGACCCACAACCTCCAATTCCAACTACTTTAACCTGACTGCTCAAAGTTTTGGGCATAGAAAAAGCGAATTTTTTGTGCTGATTTATTTTCTTTGTTTTCATTATACGAAACAATAATTATTTTCTAAACTTGTTCAATTATTTGTGATATCCTATCCTCCAGCATCGCAGAATAATGCTTCTTTCTTCGGCCTCTTCTGGATTTGGCCTGGTCATGAATCAAAGCCTCATTCAATAGTCCAACCGCTGTAGAATAAATCGGACTATCTAAATCAAACTTGTCCTGACCTGACAACAAATGTGAAGGCAGACCTATTCTAGTTTCCATCTTTGTGTAATACTCAAAAACAGGTACTATATGATTCAATAAAGAACCTCCCCCCGTTAAAACTATTCCGCTGATAAGGGACTTTTCAGGCTTCTCTAAACCACAGTGCTGAATCTCATACATAATCTCTTGAATGATCTTTTTCAGTCGTTCTTCAATTACCTCCGCTAGTGCTTTAATTGATATCTTGACTTCTTTTCGACCTCCAAATGTGGGAATGACAATATTCCTATTATCCCTTACAGCTACTTTAGTGGCACTACCAACCTTCTTTTTCAAGGCTTCAGCATGCCGATTGAGAATTTTGAACTCCTCCTGAATATCCTTGGTAATGAGCATTCCTCCCATAGCAATTACAGCATTGTGCCGGATAAAGCCATCCTTGAAAATGGCAATATCGGTAGTACCTCCACCAATATCAACCAGACACACTCCATTGTGTCGCTCCAAATCAGTAAGAACGGCTGTGGAAGATGCCAGAGGCTCCAACGTCAATCCACTCAATTTTAGTTTTGATTCCAAAATGCAACGCCCAACATTTTTTATTGCAGCAATTTTTCCCAATACCAAATGGTAATTAGCAGTTAGATCAGTCCCACACAAACCAACTGGGTTCATGGTTGTCTGATCATCTACCTGATAGTGCTGAGGTAAAATATTGAGGATCTGATCACCAGGTTGCATAGTCAATTTAGTTACCTCATTTATCATCTGATTCAATTCATATTCTTCGATTGCTTTATCCGGTTTTGATCTCTTTTTACTAGTGCTGTGTTGTAAGCTGTCAATATATTGACCAGCAATGCCAGCAAGAACTTCTTTGACCTCAATTCCACAACTTTCAGTAGCCTTTTGCAATGCATTGCCTATCGAACTAATGCTTTGGTTCATATCACTAATTACCCCATTCTGCACACCTAAACTCTCTGTTTTTCCGAATCCAACAATTTCAATTTTCCCATTTGGATTTCTTTTACCCAGCAATATGGCCACTTTAGTGGTTCCAATATCTAAACCTGCTGATAAATTTGTTTTTCTTTTCCCCATTTTATTTCCGAACTATTACTTGCCCATCGTATTGTAGACTTATCTCACGAATTTCATCTAGGTCTTGAGCATTGGCTGATTTATAAATACAAAACACTTTTAACTTTTTTAATTTTTGATTTAAACTTTTGCTTGAACCCAACACCACATCAAATGGATAGGATTTTAATTTTAATTTATAGATTTGATCAACAGAAATAATCGTATCCAATTCGTTGCGATAAAAATTGTCCATGTCGAAACGTTTAAAAAGATCTGTTACCTCCATTTTTACCTCTTGATTTAATGGTCCAACATAAATCGGCGCATCAATATCAAATTTGAGTTGATTTTCGATTTTAATACCATATGCATCAACAAAATAACTTTGAGGACCAACCACCTCATAAAGAGGCCTCCGAGATTGAACCTTTAAACCCAGTACCCCATCAGGATAAAAAAAAGCCTGAGCATTTTCTACGCCATTGAGGCTTTTTATATGATCTTCTATGGATAAAAGGTTCACTTCTCTATGGGGAACATCATCTTGTTGAAATTGATTCATTTCTTGGAGAGATCTTTTTATTGAGGCTTTGGTTAGCAATCCCAGAGACTCATCTAATTCAATCAAAACACCCGTGACTCCACGAGTTGCATTTCTCTTATTCGAAAAAATAGAACTAAATGCAAGCAATACGACAAAAAAAGACAACAAAATCACTCTCAATCCTTTTTTCATGTCAATTCTTTTAATTCTTTGGAAACCCTCTGAGCTTCTATCCCAATATCACCAGCACCTAAGAATAAAACTACCTCAGCATCAGAAGATTGAATTACACCTAAAAGCTGCTTCTTTCTTATCAATGATTTTCTTGGATTAACAATTTTCCCTAACAGAAGATGTGAAGAAATTCCTTTGATAGGTAATTCTCTTGCAGGGTAAATATCCAAAAGAACTACCTGTGAAAACCTTGATAAGACTCGTGCAAATTCATCAACAAAATCTCTTGTTCTGCTGTAAAGATGAGGTTGAAAAATCACACAACTCTTCTTGGTGGGATAAAATTCTTCGACAGTTTGCAAGACAGCCTCTATTTCACTAGGATGATGGGCATAGTCGTCCACCACTACCCTTCTACCGATGAGCTGAACTTGCATCCGCCGCTCAATTCCTTGGAAACTCCCTATTGAACCAATGATTCTCTCCATAGGAAAATTCAATTGATCTAATGCAGCAACAGCACATACCAAATTCCCTAAATTGTGTCGGCCAATTTGATGAAATTCTATCTGATGATAAACCTTAGTCGGTGTGCAAATGCTCAGTTGATAACCAGTATCAATTTGCTGGTAATCCATCGGGTAATAATCCGCTCTTTCATCTAATCCATAGGTTATCCCTTCAATATCAATTCCGTACGCTACGACACATTGTTTTTTTATTTGATTCGTGAATTGAACAAAACTATCTTTTAAAGCCTCAGCGGATTGGTATATATCCAGATGATCGGCATCTACAGAGGTTACACAACCTATGGTGGGAAATAAATGAAGAAATGACCGATCGAATTCATCTGCTTCGACAACTACCAAATCATCACCTGTAAAAACAAAATTCGACTGGTATTGACTCATGATCCCCCCAACAAAAGCAGTGAATTTAATTTTTGATTGTACCAGCAGATGAGTAATGATGCTGGCGGTTGTGGTTTTGCCATGTGTTCCAGCCACAGCAATCATGGGCATCTTTTGGGATAACTCGCCCAAGAGAGCTGCACGCTTGATTACTCGGTTCCCCATCCGGTTAAAATAGACCAGCTGATGATGATTATTTGGGATAGCAGGAGTATACACAACAGTGACATCAGATCCCCGAAATCTACCTGGAATCCCCGATATCTCAGAAGAGAAAGTTATTTCCACACCTTGTTGTGAAAGATTCGAAGTGATGGAACTGGGAGTTAAATCATAGCCCGCAACCTGACAACCTCTTCTGTTAAGATATCCCGCCAAGCCTGACATTCCTATACCACCAATTCCTATAAAGTAATATTTTATGTCGGGCTCTACCATTTTAATTCTCTTTCTATATGGTTTACTATTTCTCTAGCTGCATGAGGCTTGGCTAAAGCTGAAATATTCTTTGAGAGAGTTTTTTGTTTTTGCTTATCACCAGATAATCGCTTAAGTACTTGCGGGAATTTTTTGTTTAAATCTTTTTCTTCCAACAAAATAGCTGCACCAGCACTTTCAAGCCATCGAGCATTGTGCAACTGATGATTATCAGCGACATTTGGTGATGGAATCAATATTGACGGCTTCCCAACACAGCATAACTCGGCAATTGTCGCTGCTCCAGCTCGGCATACAATGAGATCAGCAGAGGAATAAGCCACAGACATATGGGTGACAAAGGGAACAACTTTAACTACTGCGGATTCTAATTGTGCATATTGATCAAAGTATATTTTTCCGCATTGCCAGATTATCTGGTAATCCAATTTTCGAATGAGATCCAGCTGGCTTTCAATGATATGATTAATTTTCTTGGCTCCTAAAGAACCTCCCAAAACCAATAATATTTTTTTCTTGGGGTCAAATCCATAATGAATGGCAGCCGAAGCATTCTCGGTTAGATTTGATACAATGTCATCTCGGATGGGAATACCCAGGTTGACAGTTTTAGGCTTTGGAAAATATCCGTTGTCAGAATCAAATGCCACGAAAATTTTTCTAGCTCTCTTTGAGAGTAATTTGTTGGTTATACCAACAAGGGCATTTTGTTCCTGAATCATGGTTGGCTTTTTCAGAAATTGAGCTACCCTCAAGGTTGGAAAACTTGCATAACCTCCTGTCCCTATTACAATATCAGGCTTGAATTTGCTTATTATCAAACTAGCCTGTAGTAAACTCACCAGGAGTTTTAAGGGCAATAAAGCATTTCTCGATGATAGTCTTCTCTGTAACCCATCTATCCATAATCCCTTTATTTTGAACCCGGAATTAGGGACACTATTCATTTCCATTTTTCCGACGGCACCGACAAATAAAATTGAGTGCTGTTGATTTCTTGAAAAAAATTCCTGAGCAATAGCCAAAGCTGGGAAGATATGACCGCCAGTCCCACCTCCAGAAATCATTATCCTTCTAGAAATCTGTTTTAATTCCCCTGATTCTTTCAACATCCAATGAATTTTGATTTTGAGCATATTTACTCATCCCTAGAATAATTCCAAAAGCCATACAGGTAATCCATATGCTGGTTCCTCCCATACTCATCATAGGAAGAGCTAAACCCGTCACAGGTAAAAGCTGTAAAGACACCGCAATATTGACTAGTGCCTGAATCACAAAGGGGATACCAATACCAATTACCAGTAGTTTTTTAAATGGTTCTCTTATATGGTACGTAATCACTACGATACGAAAGAGAATCAAACAGTAAACCAACATGAGCAAGACCCCTCCCAAAAATCCATATTCCTCAACGATTATAGCATAAATAAAATCTGATGTGCTCTGGGGCAGGATGGTCTTTATTCGACTTTTACCCGGTCCCACTCCAATTATTTTACCCGATGCAATGGCAGCCTTGGCCCGTACGATCTGATAATTCTTCTGATGGTCATCCCCAGATAAAAATCCATCAACCCTACTTTTCCATGTACCCAATCGATTGGTCTGATCAGCCTCAGGACCTTGTTGATTGATATAAATAAATAGTGCAAAAGCCCCAATTCCCAGAGCCCCAATAATCAAAAACCTCTTTATACTATAACCTCCAATAAAAATCAATAATACTGCAGACAACAGAATCAAAGCAGCCGTTGACAAGTCAAAAGGCAAAACCAAACCGACCACCAAGCCAATGGGTAACCACAATAGCAAAATAGACTTGTAGAAGGTCATTTGTTGATCTTTTTTACCCTTTTTTGTGAGAATATGAGCACAATAAATCATCAGGGCAATCATACTGATATTCGAGGGTTGAAAGGTCAATCCTAAAATGGGTACGGTCAGCCAGCGACTAGCCTTGGCACCCCCTATGATGGTATTTTGAAAAGTGGCCATAACCAGGAGACCAATAGACAAAATCAAACCGATCAAGGCGATTTTTCTAAAACTATGTTGGGGAATGTTGTGAAAAATATACATCAATACAAAGCCCATTACCAGTATAATCATATGCTTGACAAAATGACTATAAGGAGTACCTTGACCAACTGTATAGGCAAGATTACTAGCTGCACTAAAGACAGGCAAAAAAGAAAATAATCCCAACAATAGCAACAGAACCCACAGAGACCTGTCACCATTTATGCCACCACTAACCATCACAATTTCCTCACTGAATTTTTGAATTGATCTCCTCGATCTTCATAATTTTTAAACAAATCAAAACTAGCACACGAAGGGGAAAGCAATACTGAATCATGGTATTCGGCAGCTTTATAACATGTCTTCACGGCTTCTTCCATGGACTGAGTACTGCATAGGATATCAACAACTGGACTAAAAAAAGAAATGAGATTTTTATTGTCTTTACCCAGACAAACAATTCCTTTTACTTTTTTTCTAACCAGAGGCAATAGCTCAGTATAGTCATTTCCTTTATCAATTCCTCCGGCAATCCAAATGATGGGCGTGTTGATAGAATCTAAGGCGAAATAAGTTGCATTGATGTTGGTTCCTTTTGAATCATTGATATAATCGACTTTTCTGATGGTGAGTACTTTTTCCATCCTATGTGGAGCACCTTTAAAACTGATCAAACTATCACGAATGTCTTTATCACTAATTTTTAAAACATTGGCTACAGCTGAGGCAAACATCGAATTGTACACATTGTGTTTCCCGTAAAGTGGAAGCCCTGTTAAATCAATTCTTGAGAACTGCTGTTCTCTTTTGATAAAAATTGAATTATGGTCTTGATATACCCCTTCTGATAATTCACCATAACTGACGGGGAGAATCTGTGGTGATGATTTTATCTTTTTTATCGATTTTTTGAGATTATAGTCATCAACATTTAGAATCAAAAAATCACCCCTTGTCTGGTTTTCTGAAATCCTCAACTTTGCTTTTAAATAGTCTTCAAAATTGTGGTTATATCGATCCAAATGATCCTTTGTTACATTAGTTATAACACCAACCTGGGGACAGAAGTCATAGATATCATCTAATTGAAAACTGCTGATCTCCAAAACAAAATAGTCAAAAGACCCTGTAGCAACCTGATGGGCAAAACTGTTTCCTATATTTCCGGCGATGGCTACTTTCTTACCTGCTCTTTTCAGCATTCGGTAGGTCATCATCGTAGTGGTGGTTTTTCCATTTGTTCCGGTAATGCCGATAATAGTTGCTTTGGTATAGCGAGCAGCAAACTCAATTTCTGAAATGATCAACTTACCACTAGATCTCAGTTCTTTGATTATTGGGGATGAATTGGGTACACCAGGACTTTTTACTACCAGCCGAGCATCAGTCATATGTTGGAAATTATGTCCTCCTTCTTCCCATTGCACATCTAATTTTTGAAATGTTTCTCTCCTTTTATTATCCATTTTTAGATGGTCAGAAACAAATACTCTAAAGCCCTGTTTTTTAGCTAGCTTAGCTGCACCTAATCCACTTTCTCCAGCTCCTAGTACGACTATTTTTTCATTCATTATCTTAGTTTCAATGTGATTATAGATAGTATGGCACAAAGGATTCCTACAATCCAAAAGCGTATAGTTATTTTGCTTTCATGCAAACCTTTCAGTTGAAAATGATGATGTAAGGGAGCCATTTTGAATATCCTTTTTCCGGCACCGAGTTTCATTTTGGTATATTTGAAATACCCGACTTGAAGAATAACGGAACTTGTTTGAACGAAGAATACACCACATAAAAGGGGCAAAATCAATTCTTTTCGTACCAATATGGTAATCACTGAAATCAGTGCTCCTACTGTGAGGCTACCTATATCACCCATAAAAACACTAGCCGGATAGCTGTTGAACCAGAGAAAGCCAACTAGTGCACCCAAAAAAGCAGATAAAAAGATGGTCATCTCGCCAATATTTGGGATGTACATGATATTGAGATAATCGGCAAATCTTAAATTCCCTGAAACCCATGTAAAAACCCCCAACGCCATCAAGACAATAATCGATGTTCCTGTGGCCAATCCATCTAGACCATCAGTTAAATTAGCCCCATTGGATACTGCTGAGAGAATAAAGAAAATGATGGGTATAAATAGAAGATAGGTATACTTATAAGCATCGGGTCCAATCCAAGAAATCAAACTTTTATAATCGAATTGATTGTTCTTAACAAAAGGAATTGTGGTGATGGTAGCTTTTTCCTCTAACTGTTCTGTAGCCTGGTATTGTTGGGAGGCTGTCTCGAAATCACTGTTGCTTCTAACGGTTATGTCTGGATGAAAATAGAATACGGCTCCCACAAATATGCCTAACAAAACTTGCCCAGCTAATTTTAATCTCCCTTTTATTCCTTTTTTGTTGTTCCTTTTCACTTTCAGATAATCATCCAACCCTCCTACAAAGCCCATCCACAAAAGGGTTACCAGCAACACGATGATATATATGTTGTCAATTTTGGCTAATAAGAGAACCGGAATTAAGGTGGCTGCTATGATCATTATTCCTCCCATAGTAGGGGTTCCTTCTTTGGATTTTTGACCTGAGAGACCTAAATCACGTACCGACTCTCTGATCTGAAAACTTTTAAGTGCTCTTATCACTCTTTTTCCAATAGCCAAGGTGAGCACAATTGATATAGTCCCTGCTAGTGCTGCCCTGAAGGTCAAAAACTGGAAAAGCCCAGCCCCAGGTAATTGGTACTGATGTTCGAGGTATTCAAATAAATAATAGAGCATTGGTTTCCTTACTTAAATAAATATTTTCTTAGCAATTGCCAAATCATCAAAAATGTGTTTTTGACCTTTTATCTCTTGGAACTTTTCGTGTCCTTTTCCAGCAATCAAAACAATGTCTTGATTTGATGCCAATTGATATGCGCATTTTATTGCAGACAGTCTATCTGATTCACAAATCACTTTTGATTTGTTGTGGAGATTTTCAATTCCATCTACCATTTGTTGAATTATCAATTGAGCAGATTCATTTCTAGGATTATCTGAGGTAAATACAACCCTATTGCTATACTGTGTTGCAATTCTTCCTATCAGGGGTCTTTTCGACTTATCGCGATCTCCACCGCAACCAATTACAGTGATGATCTTTTGGCCGGCGGTTTTGAGACGCTCAATGGAGGTCAATACATTCAATAGTGCATCAGGAGTATGGGCATAATCAATGATTACCGTGATGCCCTTTGGTGATTTAAAGAGTTCAAAACGTCCCGGAATACCTTGTAATTTGCTTAGATCCTGAGGCAAGAATTCATTTTCATGTCCCAAAATACTGGCTGTTCCATATGTGGCGAGCAAATTATAGGCATTAAAATCTCCTACTAGATTTGTCCAGAATTCTACACCTTCTACTTTAATCAAAGTGCCATCTAAACTTCTCTCTATAATTTTTCCTTTAAAGTTCGCAACTGAATGGAGGGCATAGCTATACTTTTTTGCTTTGGTATTTTGAACCATAAACTCCCCATTGCGATCATCTTGGTTGAACAAGGAGAAAGCATCTGGCTTGAGTGAGTCGAAAAACGATTTTTTGACATCTCGATAAGATTTATAGGTATCATGATAATCCAGATGGTCTCTACTCAAATTGGTGAAGATTCCTCCGCTAAAATTCAAACCCTTTATTCTCTTTTGATCTATTCCATGTGATGATACTTCCATAAAACAATGTTTAATGCCTGACTGCACCATTTGATGGAGGTGATAATTTATTTCTAGAGAATCAGGGGTTGTCAAGGTGGTGTTGTATACTCTATCATGATTTCTGATGTCTACAGTAGAAATAAGACCACTTTTTTGCCCTGATGATTCAAAGAGTCGGTATAGAAGTGTTGAAACTGTTGTTTTTCCATTTGTGCCGGTAATGCCGATCAATTTGAGATGATCAGATGGCTTGTCGTAATAGTTATGGGCGATAATTCCCAGTGCTTCTTTGGTACAAGCGACCTTGATATAAGTAATGTTTGGGTGTAGGGACTGTGGCCACTCTTGACAGATAATCACGGCTGGTTTCTTTGATGCTACCGATGGGATGAACTGGTGACCATCTATGGTATGACCAGCTATAGCAACAAAAAGATCGTTGGGTTGACACTTTCTAGAATCGTATTGAATTTTATTGATGGCTCTGCTTTGGACATCTCCTTTTGCTTGGTAATCCACTGTTTCAAGTAACTTAGTTAGTGCAATCATGGAGGCGTTAGATCAGCAATTCTTTCTTGTCTATTATTTTCAATGATGACTTTGATTCCCAGCAACTTGCCTACTTTATTTAAAAATATAGTAGCATTATCTACTGCTTCTTGTCCTGACTCTACTGAAATTTGACCTGCGGCCACTATATCATTTGTTGCTGTGGGTCTCTGGTTCTGCAGAAGGTCTTCTATCGGAATGCTTGGACTTTCATATTTAGTCATCACCGATGCGATTTGTCTATTATTGAGAAAAACTTCGTCTGGGATTGCTGTGATGATTTTTGATGCAACCTGTTTTACGACAGGAGCAGCAACTGTACTTCCATAATACCCCTTTCGTTTATTTGGTTTATGGATGACCACTATCATTGAGTATTGGGGCTCTTGTGCAGGAAAATATCCAACAAAGCTTGAAACATAATTCATCTGATCTGTTGTATAGTTCTCTTGTGCTGTTCCTGTTTTGCCTGCTATTGGAATGATTTTGCTATGTAATCGGTGCGCTGTCCCCCATTGTTTTTCAACCACATTATTCAACATTTGCTGGATAGCTTCAACGGTAGATTCTGATGCCATCGAAGGGTTGATTATTTCTTTATCAAAATCAATTTGTTGTTGATTTGATCGTTGAATGCTTTTTACAAATTGGGGTTTCAGTACTTGTCCATCATTGGCTATTCCATTATAATAGGTAAGCATTTGCAGAGGTGTTAAGCTCAATCCATAGCCATATGCCATCCAGGGGAGCGATATTTTCGACCATAACTCATCTGACGGGTGTGGGATATAAGGATTCGGTTCCCCTAGAAGACCCAAATTCAATGGCTTATCTAATCCAATTGAGGCGATCCGATTCAAGAATTCGTGAGGGTTTTCATTATAAGCATCAAAAACGACTTTAGCTACTGCTACATTCGAAGAAACTTCGAGGGCTTTACTCACTGAAATTTCAGGGTTTTTAGGCTTATGTGAATCTCTTATTTTGTGTCGACCGAAAAAGGTCATTTCGCCATTTCCTATATTGACTATACTTTCAGGATTAATTTTTTTATCCTCCATTGCAGCCATTAAGGAAAAGGTTTTGAACGTAGATCCGGGTTCGTAGGAATTAGCGATAGCATAATTAAACTTTTCACTATAGGTACTATCGGTGTTCCTTGTGAGATTTACGATTGCCTTTACGTGGCCTGTTTTTACGTGCATCACTACTGCTGACCCATAGGCTGCTTCAAAATCAATCATTTGTTGTTCTAGAGCTTCATGGGTTGTTTGTTGTATATATGAGTCGATTGTAGTGATGAGGTTTCCTCCGGGTATGGGTTTTCTATATTCTGAATCTGAAATAGGTTTCCAGACTCCTCTTGCGATTCTTTTTTTAAGTCGATATCCTACTTGTCCTCTCAGGTATTGAGAGTAGCTACCCTCAATGCCAGTTCTAGTATAAGCACCTGAGGGTTGTTGTTTTTCATATCCAATTGTTCTGGTGGCGTACTTTTGCATGGGGAGTTTTCTTTGTACTCTCCGTTCCACAATGAGACCTCCACTTATTTCTCCTTGATTAAAAATGGGCAACTCTTTTATTGCTTTCATTTTTTGGTAGTCCGCTTTCTGGGCTATTAAGAGATATCTCTTATTGGTTGCTCGGGCATTTTCTAGTTTAGCTAGTACTTCGTCGGAATTTTGATTCAGAATTTTGCCGAGCCTTACTGAAAGTTCCTTTTTGTTTGTTTCAAATACTTTTCTTGAGGGACTTTGTGAATCCCATCTCAATTCATAGCTATAGACTGAGGTAGCTAATATTTTGCCATCGCTGGTATATATATCTCCTCGATCGGGTTCCAGTACGACATTTTTGACTACTTGATTAGGAATTTCTACATTCGAATTTTCTTCAATCCATTGGATGTATATAAGCTTTCCAATGAGCAGAAAAACTGTCAGAAACATAATTCCTGAAATGAGGTATAGTCTTAAATTGATTTGTTTAGAACTCATAATTCTATATGTTCAATTTTAATTTCAATAGGTGCTGTTATGGGTTGTTCCAAGTACACTCCTTGAGCGATTTTAATTCTTGGTGGTGGTTTACTTACTTCTAGTAATTGGGCTTGCAGATCAATTAGTTCAGTTTTGAGAATAAAGACTTGTCTTTCCAATATTTGGATTCTATAGGATTTATTATCGGTTATGTGTCCTGAAGAGATCATCAATACTCCTAAAAAGGACAGATAGGCAATCATTGACCAGGTTCTAATCGACTTTTTGTTGGTCAAAAAATCAACATTCAACAGTTGAACAATAGGTTTCATCTTTTTTCAGCTATTCTTAGTTTCGCACTTCGGGCTCTGGGGTTCTGATTAATTTCTTCGGCGCTTGGGCGGATTAGTTTCCCCACTTTATTGAGTGGCTTGATAACATTTCCATAGAAATCTTTGATGGGTTGATTTGAAAAGTTTCCTGTTTGGATGAAGAATTTCACTAATCGATCTTCCAGCGAGTGGTATGAAATACAAACCAGGCGACCTGCTGGTTTTAGTAGTTTAGCACATTGTTTCAAAAAGATCTTGATTGCATCAAGTTCTTGATTTACTTCAATTCTGATTGCTTGAAAAATCTTGGCGAGGGTTTTGTTTTCTCTACCCTTACCCAGAAGTGAACTTAGGATTTCTTTTAAATCGAAGGTAGTGTTGATTTCATTTTGTGATCTACTTATCACAATTTGTTCAGCTATTTTCCTTGCTTTTATAAGTTCCCCATATTGGTAAAAAACCTTTGATAGGGCATCGGTATCGTAGTGATTGATTACTTCAAAAGCTGTGAGGGTTTGGTTTTGATTCATGCGCATATCCAATTTTCCATCCCTTTGGTAGCTAAATCCTCGTGTGGGAGTATCAATTTGGTAAGATGAAACACCAAAATCGGCTAGTATTCCATCTGCCTGGGATATATTGTAGCTATCCATAAAATTCGATATATATCTGAAATTTGACTGGACAAACACATAGGAAGGGTGATCAATTAGATGTTTACTAGTATCAAAGTCACAATCAAAAGCAAATAGTCTTCCTTTGTAATCTAGTCTGTCAAGAATGGATTTTGAGTGTCCACCGAAACCATAGGTAGCATCTATATAGACTCCGTGGGGTTTGATATTTAGTCCATCTATAGTCTCTTTCAACAGAACAGGTCTATGGTAATTCATCGAATCAGTTGGCATTATTTTCTCCTTTATCATTTCCCATCACATTCTGTGCTAATTGTCCTAGTTCTTCCGAGGGCATCAATGAGTTTTCATAGATTTGCTTGTCCCATATTTCTAGGATATTGACTGAAGCGGATATGACAATTTCTTTTTTTATTTCGGCCCAGTTGACCAGATCTTTTGGAATCAGGAGGCGTCCTGAGGTATCTATTTCGACGATTCGTGATCCAGCGTTAAATCCCCGTATAAACGCAATGTTGCTTGGAATGAACCGATTAAGTTGATTTATCTTTTGGCTTACGAGAGTCCATTGTTCCATTGGATAGAGTTCCAATCCTTTTCCAAAAACTGCTCTTTTCAAAACAAACCCATTGTCTATCACGCTACTAAGCTGTTTTTTTAGACCAACGGGAAACACTAGGCGACCTTTGGTGTCAACTTTACAATCGTAAGTGCCAATTAAGTAAGACATTAGTTTGGTTGAGGAACAAATATACCACTTTTCCCCACATTTAGCCACCAAAGTTAAAAATCTTTTCTAGAATTCTTAAATTTATAATATCAAATCATCATAAAAATTTGATTTTAATATGGTTACAATGTGGAATTCTTTACAAATTTTTTTTCTGAAATAAAAAAAATGGGGTCTTCATTTGATTTCGGCATTTTGATTTGGTAGGTATTGGCTTTCATAATTTACTCTTGAAGATAGCCTTTTGCTGACCTTTGTTTTATATTTGTGCCCTATCCTTAGATGTCTATTTTGATTCAGTTTTATGAATAACGAGCTTAGAGAGGTTGATGGTTTCCGTTTTTTAGATATTGGGGAGGGTCAGCCGCTTGTTCCTCTTCATGGGCTGATGGGTACTCTCAGCAATTTTGGTGGAGTCATAGACTATTTTCCCAAAAGGGGGTATAGAGTTTTGTTACCTGAATTGCCCTTTTACAGTATGAAGATTAATAAGACTTCTATTGCTTCTTTGTCTAATTATTTATTTAGATTTTTGGATCGATTTTCTGACCGAAATGCCATTCTTTTGGGGAATTCTCTGGGGGGTCATGTAGCTTTAATGTTTGCTCGGGACTACATAGATAAGTTGAAGGGAATTGTAATTACGGGCAGTTCTGGATTATACGAAAACAATATTGGAGGCAATGCTGCACCGAATCGTAAGAACTATCAATATATAAAAACCAAGGCTCAGGAGGTGTTTTATGACCCAAAGATTGCTACAAAAGAAATAGTTGATTCGGTTTTTGAAACGGTCAATGACAACAAAAAATTAGTTCGTACGATAGCATTGGCTAAGAGTGCGATTCGTCATAATATGTCAAGGGACTTATCTTCTATGGATTTACCTGTAGCCATCATTTGGGGGAAGCAAGATTTGGTTACTCCGCCTGATGTTGCTATGGAATTCAATAGTTTGTTGCCTGATTCCGATTTATATTGGATTGATAAATGCGGTCATGCGCCTATGATGGAGCATCCTGATGGGTTCAATGATATTTTACACTCTTGGTTAAAAAAGCGTGGGTTCTAGATTGGTCCATGCAAATCAAATCAGCGGATTTTATTTCTAGCAGCATTGATATTTCATCATGTCTGTCTCATGGTTTACCTGAGTATGCCTTTATTGGACGGTCTAATGTGGGAAAATCTTCTTTGATTAATGCTATATGCAACAGAAAAAAATTAGCCAAAACCTCATCTACACCCGGGAAAACTCAATTAATCAACCATTTTTTAATCAACAATCAGTGGTATTTGGTGGATTTACCTGGTTATGGATATGCCCAGACGTCCAAAGCCAATCGGCAGACTATAGGGAGAAGAATAAAGGGTTATATATCGGAGAGGAAGCAATTGATTCAGCTCTTTGTGCTGGTAGACATTCGTCATGGGCCTCTTGAGAATGATTTAGAATTTTTCAAATGGATACATTCGGTAAGGCTTCCTTTTGTAATTGTTTTCACCAAATCTGACACATTAAAATCGGGGAAGATTGATAGTCAAATTGACCGATACAGAGGCATACTTTCTAAAACTTGGCATCCCTTACCGGCTATTTTTATTAGTTCATCAGTTGAGAGATTTGGTCTTGAAGAAATACTTGAAAACATCAAAGACTTAAACGCACTATTCTTCAAAGAATAACCATGAGATATCGTAAAATCGTTTCACAACTAACGACGTTCATCTTTTAGTTTGTCTGGTTCTACTGCACTTTGTGCGGATGGAGGTCAAAATGAACATACAATAATCAAGGATAGTTGTTAGTTTAGGGTATCACCTATAGTTCCTTTTTCGAGACGATCTATTTGACAATTACATGTCTGAAGTTCCCCCCTATTTTAATTTTCACATTCGAAAATTCGCTTCATTTTGGAAGATTTTCAGACGTGATATTCTCCTATCCGGATTAGACACTGATAATGTTTCCCAATAGATGCTATTTCCCGTAATAGGTGAAAAGCATCCCCATAACCAAAACGATTGATAACTATACTGATACTTACAATAGGCTTGACACCTTTGAAAACCAACACCCGCTTTTGTTTGGTCATTAATCCAAAACGAGATTCATCTTGAAAATAAAGATTCACCGAGTCAAACTTATTCTTAGCTGTACTGCTTTTAATTTCACACAGTTTACTTGGAAGTTTCTCTTCTTTGAAGGTCCGTTCAGCATCTTTATCTTTTTTATGATGAGATTTTCTTGAAACAATCAGCACACTATTGTGGTGTTTCCGACAATGATTATAAAGGACTTGATAACTTATATTGGATTGGTGATTTTTATGCACCCATGCTAATAACTCAACATAACTAGTTATCGTTGTTGTAGGATCTGCAAGCATAGATGTTATGGCTTGTTTGGTTTGTTCCGTTATCCATGGCGGAATACTACCTTGTTTTCTGTTAGCGAGCAATTCCTCTAAACCGCCTTGTTCTTATAACCTAAGCCAACCTCGTAGAGCTAGGTGTTCCCGCAGTTCAAAGCATAGCGGAGAACCATTCGTTAAACCTGGTCAATTATAAATAGTCTTGCGGGAAACCTTAAGCCTGGGGATTAATTCCCTGGAATAAGTCACTTTCCCCTGTTTTATCAGGAGAAGCATCTTAACCCTACTTCTATTGGATAGGTTCTTTTGCTTGGGCATGAGCTTCTTCATTTCATGCTCGTTCTCTTGTACTTGTATGTCAATTTTTTTTTAGCCATGTAGAAAATTTATAAATTAATGGAGTTATATACATGTGGTAGTATAATCCTATCTTCGAGAGTTTCTGAGAGAGTTTAGCAAACAAAATCCTAAAAATTTAATTCGAGTAAATGTAGTGTGTTTAAATGGTATAATTCCTTTAATGTTTGTAGGATATAGATATATGCCCAGATGCGACAAGGTATATTGCTATGTTCCATCATCGTATTGGTCTTGACATTGAACTAGTTTTTCCTCTTTTTATTACGAAAATCGTTACAACAACGTGTCTGGGTAAGATGTTTTAATTGAACTACATTCTTTCCTTTACAAAAAGGTATACCACACCTTTTGTCCTGCGCCTATTTTCCAGCCATTCTCTGGACTGTTCTTCTGTTGCAAATATTATATTTGGGATATCTCCGCAAAAATTAATTATCAGCATTTTCTTCCTCATCATTAACCACTTTCGACATGGCATTAAAATCGTAAACCAAAAACATTAGCGAGAGGAATCAGCAAGGAACAATAGCATATCCGATGCTTTCCGAAAATAAAAAAAATGATTACGAAATTATTCAAATAATATTATATTTGCATTGATGTTTTTCAAGTAAGATAGATTTATTTAGTCTATATAAATCTATAACAAGAAGACTTATGTCGTGGGTTATCCTTGAAGTCGGTAAGCAATTAAATGTTTATCGGCTTTTTTTATTTTGGTTGTTATACCATAACGAACACTATATTGCTCAATAAGTTTATGTATTTACTCTACTGCTAAACAACTTATACCATATATACTATTATATTGCTCATTTAATTTATATATTTGCGATGTAGTTAAACATGTTGACCTATAACTAAAAGAAGCTGAGAGTGAACTAATACCATTTACACGTTATAATTGCTCAAAAAAGGTTTTGGTGTACAAATCATATCCTGTAATGGATTTGATGCGTTCAGACTTCAGTTGCGTAATCACCTCAGTTATTTTTTTCTTTAGAGATTCAAGATCTTCAAAAAATTTCATAGCCACTCTTTCTTTCATCCATTGCCATACCTTTTCAGCGAGGTTAAGCTCTGGGGTATAAGGAGGAATTCTGATGAGCTTGATGTTTTCTGGAATGGTTATATTCTTAGAAGCATGAAAGCCGGCATTGTCTATAATCAGGATTTTAAGTTCTTTCGGATTTTGTTTGCTAAAAT
>Ga0209022_1000212_pt1 | contig 78354 bp, 54 predicted proteins | sample PinacodermPK_FD_187300 | JGI IMG/M metagenome (GOLD analysis project Ga0209022, IMG submission 187300) | Host-associated microbial community of the marine sponge Aplysina aerophoba from Gulf of Piran - sponge pinacoderm, lysed by proteinase... | ecosystem: Host-associated > Porifera > Sponge >... | reverse complement strand
CCCGCGCCAGAGCCGGCCGGGCCGCCAACTCTGGACGACGGGCGAGCCCTGCGCGAGGTTTCAAACGCGCAGATCGTGCAGTCCATCGAATCGGAGGTATCGAACGATGGCACGCACGAAACGAAGCCGCCGGAGCTACGGCGCCGGCGAGTGGGGCCGGAACAGGGTCCGGGTGTTCCCAGACCCGAAGACCGGCCTGTTCCAGGTGGAATGGCGCGAGAACGGGCGCAGGCTCACCCGGTCTCTCGGGCACCGCGACTGGGTACGCGCGAAGAGGCAAGCGGATCAGTTCGCCGCAGGCTTCATCGACGCGCCCGACGGCACGGCGGAAGCCGTGCCGGAGCCGCTCACTCTGGAACGGCTTTTTGACATCTACACGGAAGAGGTGACGCCCACCAAGAGGCGGCAGTCCCGGGGGCGGGACAGGGTCGCGCTGGCGATGTTCCTCAAGTTCTTCGGGAGGGACCGAAGGCCCGAGACCCTATCCCAGAGGGACTGGGACCGCTTCATCCGGGAGCGCCGCGCGGGCACGGTCGGCCCCAGTGGAAGGCCAGTGGGCAACCGGATGATAGAATCGGACCTGACGCTCCTGATGGCGGTGCTGAACTGGGCGGCGCGGTCGAGGGACGAGCAGGGCCGCCTGCTCCTCGACAGGAACCCGCTCAAGGGTCTCAGAAAGCCCGTCGAGAAGAACCCCAACCGGGTCGTTCTCACGGAAGAGGAATACCAAGCGCTTCTCGGGGTCTCGCGGCGGGTTGATTGGCGCTTCCGCGTCGCCTTGGTGCTGGCGCACGAAACCGGGCACCGGATCGGCGCGATTCGCAACCTCAGGTGGGCTGACATCGACCTTGAGGGCGAAACCGTGCGGTGGCGCGCCGAGCACGAGAAGACCGGCTACGAGCACCGGACGCCCTTGACTCCCGAAGCCATCGAAGCCTTCGACGAGGCGCGAAGGCGCAACCCGGCGAACGGGGACGCGCCGGTGCTGCACGCGACCATGAATCCCTCGGAGTGCCTGGGCATCCCGCAGGCGCGCTTCTGGTGGAAGCGGGCGGAGCGGCTCGCAGGACTCGAACCGAAGCGCGGGCGAGGCTGGCACTCGCTCAGGCGGAAGTTCGCAAGCGACCTCATGGACCTTCCGCTCAAGGTGCTCTGCGAACTCGGCGGATGGAAGGCGGCCAAGACCGTGCTGCGCTGTTACCAGCAGCCGGACGAGGCGCAACTCAGGCAGGCGATCCGGAGCCGCCGCAGGCCCCGGACTCGGGCCTGAACCGGATCGGCGGGAACCGATTGGCGGGAATCGCGCCAGCGGACTCCATAACTTCAACGCTCACAACGGTATCCGCCCCAGATGGTGAATGCTGGGCCAGCTGCGTCAACTGCAAGACCTGGCCCTCAGCCACAATGGGTTGACAGGTTCCATTCCGCCGGAACTCGGGAACGTATCGAGCCTGCAATTCCTGTCGCTCGAAAACAATCACCTGACGGGCGCGATCCCGCCGGACCTCGGGCGGCTCACACGGCTGGAGGGACTGTATCTCGAACTGAATACCCTGAGCGGCGAGCTTCCGCCCGCGCTGGGTGACCTGGCCCGTCTGCGGCATGTCACCCTCCACCGCAATCTTCTGTCTGGCCCTGTCCCCGCCAGTCTGCTGCGGCTCGACTTGAGACAGTTCACCTTTGAGCGCAATCTGGGGCTTTGCGCGCCGGGCACGACGCGTTTCCTGGCGTGGCTGGGCCGTATGGACGACACCAACGGAGGCTACTGCAATACAGGCGATGCAGCGGTGCTCGAGCGACTCCATGAGACCGCCGGCGGCGCCGACTGGACGAGATCCGACGGCTGGCTGGCCGGCCAGCCGCTCAGTGACTGGCACGGAGTCGTCACGGACTCACTCGGTTACGTCCGGGAACTCGACCTGAGTAGAAACGGTTTGGTCGGCTCCCTGCCATTGACGCTTGGCGGTCTCTCCGGCCTGACCTCTCTTCGGGTCGGCGGAAACGCCCTCTCCGGTCCTCTGCCGCTCTCACTCACGGAAGTCCCCCTCCGGGAACTCCATTACTCCGACACCAGCCTGTGTGCGCCCGTCGACGGGGGGTTCCAGGAATGGCTGAATGCCGTTTCGTCTCATGAGGGCACCGGGCTGGATTGTGCGGCGAGCAGCGATCGCGCGGTCCTGGAAACGTTTTACCGGGCCCTTGACGGACCGAACTGGACGCGCAGTGAAGGGTGGTTGACTGACGCGCCCCTCGCCAACTGGTGGGGCGTCCACGTAGACGGCGACGGGAGGGTCGTTCGGCTGTCGCTGAATGGCAACAATCTGGCGGGGCGCATCCCGGCGGAAATCGGAAACCTGTCCCGGCTGCGCACACTGTCCCTGGGCAGCAACTCTATCGCCGGACAGATTCCCGCCGCCATCGGTCGACTGTCCCACCTCCAGCACCTGAGCCTCGTGTTCAACCCTCTTGGTGGGGACATCCCGGCCGAAATCGGGAACCTCTCCAACCTCAGGTACCTCCGCCTCGAGGCCAACTCGCTCCGGGGATCGATACCGCCGGAACTCGGCCGGCTCGACAAGCTGGAGGAGTTGCGTCTGTCCAACAACGAGTTGACGGGCGGTATCCCCCCCGAATTGGGCAATCTCGCCAGCGTCAGGCTGCTGGGCCTGAACAGAAATGCGTTGACCGGCGAGGTGCCTGCCTCGCTCGGCAAGCTTCCGCGGTTGGAAAACCTCCTCCTCCACACCAACCGCCTCAGCGGCGAGATCCCGCCGACGCTCGGCAACCTGGCCAACGTCACGAACATGGACCTTGGCGTGAACCTGTTGGGCGGGAAGATCCCGCGCGAACTCGGCCGTCTTGCCAACCTCGAGTATCTGGGCCTTTACGACAACCTGCTCACTGGCAGGATTCCCCGTGAACTGGGCAGTATGTCCCGCCTTGAGAACCTGAATCTCCTGAACAACGACCTTACCGGCGTCATTCCTCCGGAAATCGGGAGCCTGTCGCGCCTGCAGAACCTGCAGCTCGCGGAGAACCGGCTGACCGGAACGATCCCGGCTGAGCTGGGGAATCTCGCGGCCCTGCAGTCCCTCGACCTTTCGCTCAATCGCGACATGCGCGGGGTCCTGCCGCCCACCCTGACGGCGCTGGGACAGCTCAACGAGCTCCTGCTCGCGGGCACGAACCTGTGCGCGCCGCGCGACCCGGATTTCCTCGACTGGCTCAATGGCGTGGAAGATCAGCATGTGCCGCGGTGCGGCGCCGTCGAGGGATCGGTCGCGTACATCACGCAGGCCGTGCAGTCCGTCGACTTCCCGGTCCCGCTGGTCGCGGGCAAGGACGGCTTGCTGCGGGTGTTCGTGAGAGCCGACCAGAGCACAAGCCAGAGTCTCCCGGACGTGCGGGCCCGTTTCTTCCTGGACGGCGACGAGACGCATGTGGTCGACATCCCCGCGCAGTCCGCGCCGATTCCCACCGAGATCGAGGAGGGGGACCTCGCCCGCTCGGCGAACGCGTTGATTCCGGGCGCGGTGCTGCAGCCCGGTCTGGAGATGGTGGTGGAGATAGACCCCGGGAGTACGCTGGACCCGGCGCTGGGCGTCACCGAACGCATCCCCGCGACAGGGCGGACGGCGGTGAACGTGCGCGCGGTGCCGTCATTCGACCTCACGGTGATTCCGTTTCTGGCGGAATCGGACCCGGATTCCTCGGTCCTGGAGTCGACTCGAGACCTGAACGCCGAGTCGGATCTGTTCCGGGACGTGCGAACCCTCCTGCCGGTCGAGGGGTTTACCGTGACGGTGCACGAACCCGTGCTGACGGCGGCGGTCGACGTGTACAGCGTGCTCCGGGAGACGGAAGCCATCCGCCTCATGGAGGGCCGCGCCGGCTACCATGTCGGGCTTGTCCGCCGAACGGCCTCCGTCAACGGCGTGGCCGACCTGGGCGGGTACTCAAGCTCGAGCGTACCTGTGCCCGACGTCATTGCACACGAACTCGGGCACAACCTGAGGCTCATTCACGCGCCCTGCGGAGGGGCGGAGGGGGCGGATCCGGCTTTCCCTCAGCGCGACGGCTCCATCGGCAACTGGGGATTCGACTTCCTGAACAACGTCCTGGTAACGCCCGGCGCCCCTGACCTGATGAGCTACTGCGATCCGCCCTGGATCAGCGGTTACAACTTCACCAGGATGGTCAACTTCCGTCTCAGCCGGGCCGGCGGAACGGCGGCGCTCATGGGGCCTCGCGCCAGGTCCCTGCTCCTGTGGGGCGGCGTTGACGGTGAGGGGAATCTGTTCCTGGACCCGGCGATGGTCGTCGATGCCCCAGCCGTCCTGCCGAGTCCCGGCGGCGCCTACCGGCTGGTCGGCCTGGGGGCGGACGAGCGAGAGCTGTTTTCGCTTGACTTCGACATGCCGCCCGTGGCCGACGGCGACGGACGCGCCTCGTTCGTGTTCACGCTTCCCGCGGAGCCGGAGTGGTCCGGCGCGCTGGAGAGCATCACGCTGTCCGGACCGGAGGGATCCACGACGATGGGACGCGACAGCGATCGCCAGGTAACCATTCTGCTCGATCCAGTGGCGGGGCGGGTACGCGGCATCCTGCGGGACCCCGCGCGGGCCGCGATCGCGGGAGCGGCTGCGGTCCGGTCGGGGTGGGCTGCGGAGGGATTGCAGGTGCTTCACAGCCGCGGGATTCCTGAAGCCACGGCCTGGAGGCGGTAGTTCAGATGCATGTCGCCCTGGAGTTCCCGCAGCCGCGGCTCAGTCGTGGCGTGGACCGGACGGGTGCCGGTTCGCTGCCCGGCACCGGCGCAGCCGGGACCAGCCCTCCGGGCGGCGGCGATTTGCCTGGCGGGCTCCCGGGCCGGTGACCTGCCGTCCCCGCACTCGTCCGGCGGAGATGTCTGGCCGCTACGTCTACGATGTCGATCCGGTCGACGGCGAGGAGGCGTGGGCGTTCTTCCAGGCAAGCCGTGACGGCGACGTGGGCCGCGTTCGGGAGCTGATCGGCCGCGATCCCGCCCTCGTCCACGCCCAGTACTGGTACACTCAGCCGATTCACTTCGCGGTCTACGCGAACCGCCCGGCCGTGGTGCGTGTGCTGCTGGATGCGGGGGCGGAGCCGGGCAGGGTGCGCTTCATGGACTCGGGGTGGAAGAAGCTGGCGCGCCGTGCCACGGCCATGGGGTTCGACGAGGTGCGCGGCATTCTGGAGGCCGAGGCAAGCGCCCGCTTCGGCTACCATCCCGGCTTCGCCGAACTGCGGGACGCCCTGGTGGCACGGGACGAGCGGCGTGTGGAGAAGACACTGCGCGCCCGGCCGCGCCTGGCGGCCGCCGCCGACCTGCAGGGCAGCAACGCCGTGCACTGGGCCGTCATGACCCGGCAGCCCGGCCTGCTGCCGCTTCTGGTCGACCTCGCCGCCGACCCGGACGCCTCCCGGAGCGACGGGCAGACTCCGGCGCACCTCCTGTACAACGGGGACTACGAGTTCCGCGTGTGGCGGGAGTTGAAGGGCGTCGCCCACCCGGGCGCGACCGATGTCCTGAGTGCCCTGGTGGAGGCCGGTGCGACCTTCGACCTTTCGGTGGCCTGCGCGTCCGGCGAGCTGGAACGTGCTCGCGCGCTACTGGAAGAGGACCCCGCGCGTGCCCGCCGTCTCGACCCGGGACGCCGCAGCCCGCTCACCTACGCCGCGCGCGGTGGGCATCTGGACTTGGTCCGCCTGCTGCTCCGCCACGGCTGCGATCCCAGCCACCCGGAGGAACTCGCTCCCGAAGGACACGCGCTGTGGATGGCGTGCGCGCGCGGCGACGCCACCATGGTGGAGGTCCTGCTCGAGCACGGGGCCGATCCCAACACCGCACCCGACTCGTCGGACAGCTGCCTGGGCATCGCAGTGGCCTGGGCGGGCGACGCGGCGGCCACGATCGAGCGTCTGCTGCGCGACCACGGCGCGACCACCCCGATCTGGTCCATGACCACCGCCGACCTGCGCGCGGCCATCACGACCGGAGCGGCCGTCAGCCGCACGGCCGGTTTTGCCGGGGAGGTATTCGCGCGCAACGATCCGCCGCTCGCCGAACTCCTGCTCGAGGCCGACCCGGAAGCGGCGCAGCGCCTCCACGGCGGCTCCCTCCGCCAGGGGGATCCGGACGTCAGCGTGACCTCCCGCCCCGTCATCGAGTCCCTGTTGGCCGCGGGCTTCGACCCCAACCGCCCCGACTGGCAGGGCAGGACCGCGCTCCACCACTACGCCGGGCGCGGCGACGTCCCGAACGCCCGTCTGATGCTCGAGCACGGAGCCGACATCGACGCCCTCGACGACCAGTACCACGGCACCCCGCTCGCCTGGGCCGCCCGCAAGGGGCATGAGGACATGGTGCGGTTTCTGCTCAGCGAGGGAGCCGATCCGGCGTTTCCGCGCGATCTTCCCCCGGCGACCCCGCGAGCACGCGCCCGCGCCGCGGATCACGAGCGGATCGTCGCAATTCTGGAAGAGGCGTCTCGTTAGACCTGGGCTGCCGCCGCGCCCTCGTCCCGGAGACACCCATCCGGGCGACCCCCCCCGTGCTGGACGCCGCATCCGCCAGGACAGTACTGCTGCTCCGTCCTCCCGACGCCATGTCCGAGAGCCGCCGTACCGATCGCTCTAATCCCCGGTAAACTCAATCCGGATATGGCTTCCATCGCAGAAGGGCTTGGCCTCCGATGCTCCGCAGCGACAAAGAGCCCCCTTCTCAACGCGCTCTTCCCCGCCCTTCGAGCCCTGCATCGACAGCGGGCCATTGACAGTAGCGGGCCATTCGGCAGTACCGTCACGCGAACGCCGCCACTTACGCCATCCGTCGGATCTTCGCTGCCGTCGCCCAACGCTCCGTCGTCTTCGAACCCCACTTCAGCGTGGCGCCCGTCACAAAGCGGCTTGTTCCTCGATTTGCCACAACGGCATAGGGCGACACGTGCATCCCTGAGCAGTACCTCGCCCTGCGGCGTGACGATCTCCATGTCACCACGAAGGTAGATGGGACCGTCCGGCTCCAGGACCGCGACATTCCGGTCGGGCGTGGGCTCGGCCTGTTCTCCGTCGCCTCGCATAAGATGCAGGGCTCCGGTCGGGCAGTTCATGACCACTTCAAGAAGCCGCTCCGGCTCGGCCCGGTCAGGATCAATCCAGGGCTTTCGGTTTGGGTCGAACACATCGGGGAGGCCGTGAACGCACTCGGCGGCGTGAATACACCGCCTCACGTCGTAACTCACGGCCACCTTCTTGCCTGAATAGTGCAGGGTCTTCGATTTCATCGGTCCCGGTCCTCGCCCAGCCGCCCGTCCCGCCCGTCCCCGATCTGCTTGACGGCGGCCCCTGCGATCCTGCCGAGCAGTTCAACGAGGGTTTCGGTTTCGGCCGGGAGCAGGTTGCGGTGGATGACCCTTTCGATCACGGCCTCGAGCCGGGGCGCGAAGTCGACGAGCACTGCGCGTCCGCGATGCGTGAGGGTCACCAGGCTGGCCCGGCGATCATTGGGGTCCGCGTTGCGCCTGACCAGACCCGCCGCTTCGGCCCGGTCGATCATGCGCGAGACGTGACTGGGGCTCAGGAGCAACTGGCGGCTGAGGTCGACGCCACGTAGTCGGTTGCTGGACGCCTGATCCAGCCGGACGAGCAAGTCGATCAGGGTCGGGTCGTAACCCGTGGGAGCCACCGCGCTCTTTTCGATGAGGCGCCCAAGCGCGATCTGTGCCGACAGCATGGCCCCCGACGGGCGCAGCGTATCCGGCGAAAGGATGCTCGGTTCCACGGGAAGGTCCGCCATGCCGATCATGATAGTCCCCTTGACAACGATTGTCAAAGCATGCAGATTCAGTTGTGTCAACAACAGTTGTCCATACAAGCACACGCCAAGGAGGCCCAGAATGCCTGCAACAACCCGCGATCCCAGGAACGACCATCTTCTGTCGCCGGAGAACTCAGCCCTGGTGCTGATCGACTACCAGCCGAGTCTGGTCGCCGGCACCCACTCCATCCAACGTGCCGTGCTCGTGAACAACGTCGTCGCCATGGCGAAGGCGGCGAGGTTGTACGACCTCCCGACGATCCTGTCGACGATCGGCGTGACGGCCGGCTACCAGGAGGACACCATCCCCGAACTCCAGGAGGTCCTCGCCGATGTTTCGCCGATCGACCGCAATACCGTTGACGCGTGGGACACTCCGGGATTCCGCGAGGCGGTGAAGGCCACCGGCCGGCGCAAGATCATCATGGGCGCGCTCTGGACGGAAGTGTGCCTCGCGTACCCCGCGCTCGATATGCTGCTTGAGGGCTACGAGATCTACGCCCTGTCGGACGTTTCCGGCGGCACCACCCTCGACGCTCACGAGCGCGGCATGCAACGGCTGATCCAGGCTGGCGCGGTTCCTGTCACCTGGGAGGCCGTCATGGCCGAGCTGGGACGCATCGGCTCCTACGACATCGGGGGGTTCATCGAGATCATGAACGAACACCTCCCCCGAAGCGTTCCGTCCGACGCGCCGGCTGCCGCGTAAGGGGATCCCCAACGGGTTGCGTGGAATCCGCCGGAGATGCGGGGCGAGGTCGATGATCCGGGCGAGGGACGGTAGGACCCGCGCGCCACGATCCTGTCAATGGCAAGACCGGACGCGCGAATGTGAATCCCGGCCACCGCGACCCCGCCGTCAGCCGTTTGCGCCCACCTCCGAATGCAGTTGCAGCACCGGACCCTGGTCCCGCTCCAGCGCGCTGCCCCGTCCGGACAGGCTGGGGTTGTTCATGAAGTAGTCGTGGGCGCTGAATGCCCGCTTCCCGTCCGGTGCCCGGCTGTAGGACCCGTCGGCGGCCAGGCGCCAGCTGTTCTCGGTGTCCTTCAGGTTCGCGACCATGATCTCGTCGAGGATCTGGCGGTGCACCGTCGGGTTTGTGACCGGAACCAGAAGCTCCACGCGCCGGTCCAGATTGCGCGGCATCCAGTCCGCCGATGAGATGAACACCTTCGCCCGCTCCGAGGGCAGTTGCGCCCCGCCCCCCACGCACACGATGCGCGAGTGCTCCAGGAACCGGCCCACCATGCTGGTCACCGTGATGTTCTCGGAGAGTCCGGGGACACCGGGGCGCAGACAGCAGATGCCGCGCACGACGAGATGGATCCGCACGCCCGCGCGCGACGCGTCGTATAATGCGTCGATGACTCCGCTGTCCAGCAGGGAGTTCATCTTGGCCCAGATGTCCGCGGGCTCTCCCCGGCGCGCGCGCTCGGTCTCGCCGGCGATGAGCTCGAGCAGCGTGCTGCGCAGGGTGAAGGGCGCGATCGCAAGCTGATCGAGGCCTTCCGGACGCGCATAGCCGGTCATGAAGTTGAAGGCCCGCGCGGCGTCGCGCGCCAGCGCCGGGTCGCAGGTGAAGTACGAGAGGTCGGTGTAGATCTTGGCGGTGACCGGGTGGTAGTTCCCCGTCCCGAAGTGGACGTAGGAGCGCAGGGAGCCACCTTCCCGCCGCACCACCAGCGAGATCTTGGCGTGCGTCTTCAGTTCCGCCACCCCGAAGACGACGTGCACCCCGGCGCGCTCCATCCCCCGCGCGAAGGCGATGTTGGCCGCCTCGTCGAAGCGGGCCTTCAGCTCGACCAGCGCGGTCACGTTCTTTCCCGCCTCGGCCGCCTCGATCAGCGCCGTCACGATGGGAGAGTCCTGGCTTGTCCGGTACAGCGTCTGCTTGATGGCGATCACGGCCGGGTCCTCGCCTGCCTGGCGCAGCAGCTGCACCACCACGTCGAAGCTCTCGTAGGGGTGGTGCACGAGGATGTCCTTCATGCGGATGGCGGCGAAGCAATCCCCTCCGAAGTCGCGGATCCGCTCCGGGAAGCGCGCGTTGTAGGGCGGGAAGACGAGATCCGGACGATCGTCCCCGATGAGCTGCGCCGTGTCGCCCAGCCCCAGCAGGTCGCCCTCGCGGAAGATGTCGCCTGGGCCGACGTCCAGCTCGCGCATCAGGAAGCGCTGCATGGCCCCGGACATGCCGCGCGACACCCTCAGGTGAATGACACGGCCCCTGCGCCGGCGCTTGAGCGCGGACTCGAATTCCAGCAGCAGATCCTCGGCCTCGTCCTCGATCTCCACGTCGCTGTCGCGGATCACGCGGAAATACCCGGTCTCCCTGACGGCGAAGCCCGGGAAGAGGCTGTCCAGGTTCATCCCGAGCAGTTCCTCCAGACGAATGAAGCGGTGCGTCTCCCCGGGAACGGCGATGAAGCGGTCGATCTGGGTTGGAAGCGGCAGCAGCGCATGCATCTCGGTGCCGTCGCGCGGGCGCGCCAGCGACAGCACCATCGCGTAGCCGGTATTGGGGATGAAGGGAAAGGGATGGGCCGGGTCGACGGCCAGCGGGGTGAGCACCTGAAAGATCTGCTCGTCGAAGTAGGCATCCAGGGCGGATCGGGCGGCGGCGCTCAGTTCGCTCGGATGCGCGATGACGATGCCCACGCCGCGGAGCTCGTCACGTATTTCGCGCCATCGCTGCTGCTGGCGCATCATCAGCGCCCTGGCGCGGCGGTCAATGGCCCCGAGCTGCTGCGCCGGCGTCATGCCCTCGGGGGTCGTGGTCGAGATGCCGGCGTCCACCTGGGCCTTCAGCCCCGCCACGCGCACCATGTAGAACTCGTCGAGGTTGGTGGCGGAGATGGAGAGGAAGCGCAGCCGCTCCAACAGCGGATGGCGGGAGCTCGAGGACTCCGCCAGCACGCGCTCGTTGAACGCCAGCCACGAGAGCTCCCGGTTGATGAAGCGCTCGGGGGCGTCGGGCGTCAGGCTCTCGGCTGCTGCTGCCTGGGTCACGCGGATCGACTCCGGCAACGGGGACACGAAACGCCGCCCGCCGGTCCCGGCCGGTGCGGCGCATGTCGAAGACTGTACCATTCTTTCACTTCGGCGGGCGCGTCAAGGTTCCCCGCGCGGCTCATTGCCGGTCCAAGCGTCTCCGCCGTCTCCCCGGATTGCGTAAAATACGTATTTTATGTATTTTGAGGGCATGTCCAGGCCATCGACCGCTTCTTCCGACAGCCGCGCCGTCAGCGCCACGTACGCGGCAAGGAACTTCGCCTCCCTGGTCAACCGGGTGCGCGAGGAGGGCGCGGCCTACGTGGTCGAGCGCAGTGGCAAGCCGGTCGCGGAAATCGGTCCGGTGAAGGATCGCGTCGTCACCCTGCGGGAATTCGCCGCGCTTGTCCGCGCAGCCGGCCGGCGGCCTGCCGACGAGGAATACCTGAGGGCGGTCGAAGAGGGCATTGCATTCCTCAACCGGGCCGAGGTGCCGGAGAGCCGATGGGACTCCTGATCGACTCGAGCGTGCTGATCGCGGTGGAACGCGGCCAGCTGAAGGCGGATGCCGTTCTGGCGGCAGCCCGGTCGGACGAGCCCGTGGCGATCGCGGCCATTACCGCCTCCGAGCTGCTCCACGGCGTCCACCGGCTGGGAGGGGCGCGGCGCGTCCGGGCCGAGCACATGGTCTCCGGATGGCTCGATGCGCTTCCGGTGATTCCCTTCGATCCCGGCGTAGCCCGCGTCCATGCGACCCTGGCGGCTCAGCACAGGCGCCGCGGGAGACGGGTCGGAAGCCATGACCTGATGATCGCAGCCACGGCGGTGCACCTGGACTACCGGGTGGCCACCCGGGACCGCCGCAGCTTTGCCCGCGTCGACGGGCTGGCGGTGGAGTACTGGTAGGGGCGAGGGCGATTCGGGCTCCCGCCTGGAACCGGGGCGGCGGACCGGGAAGAGCGACCGGACGGGGCGCCGTCAGCGGAGGTGAACCCGGAAGTCCTTGAGCCAGAGTTCGCCCGCGCCGCTGATCGTCTCGTTGCCGAACTCGATCGCGGTCAGGTAGTGGTGGGCGGGGAGATGGCCCCTGTCGACCAGGTAGCGGAAGAGGGAGAGCAGGTCGAGGGAACCGACCAGCAGGTCCCTGTGCCGGACCAGAGCCATGTAATCGGCGACCAGCTCCCGGTCCCCGTCGGCGTTCGGCCAGACTCTGTCCGGCCAGTGGTACAAATCCCACAGGACGCCCTCGATCCTGACCGGGCCGACATAGTACTCCTGTCCGGCCGGCCGGAAGTCATGGTCCAGCCAGATCATCACTTCGTGTGAGATGCCGGAGACGCTGGGCGGATCGTCGCGCGTGATCCAGAAGTCGAACGCGAGGTTGTACGTGCCCTCGACGGTGAGGTAGGCCTCGTAGTCGACCTCGAGGGCCTCGATGGCGTCGATTCGGCGTGGAAGCTCCGGCGTGGTCGAGCGCGGATGCCAGGGCTTGTGCCCGTAGATCAGCTCCGGGTAGGCCTTGACCTGCCCCCTCCTCGTCGGCCATCGCCAACGCCAGCCGTATTCCACCCTCTCGACCAGCCCGGGCAGGGTCCGCCGCATGATGCACTGCTCGTAGTCTCTCGTGTCCTGTCGGTTCCAGACATTGTTGAAGTAGGAGTAGTCGCCCACGAACCACTCCTCCCACCCCCGGCAGGCGATGACTTCCGGCGGCACGGGCGTGGGATCCGCGGGGAGAGGCGTGGCGTCGAAGGGTGCGGGTCCGGGGATGGTCACCGGGGCGGTCCCCGCCATGGAACCCGTCGCCGCCGTGATCGTCGCGTGTCCCTTTCCTGCTGCCTGCACGACGCCCGCCGAATCGACCGTCGCCACCGACGGGTCGCTCGACTCCCATGTGAAGGAGACATCCGCAACCCGGTGACCGGTTGCGTCCGCCGCTGCCGCTACCAGCCGCACCGTGTCCCCGATCGCCGGCAGCGTTACCGCGGCGGGGGAGAGGACGATGCTCGCGGGCCCGGTCGATGGCGGTGCTATCGCCGGGTCGTCCGCTCCGCAACCAGCCAGGCCCGGAACGACGATCGCCGCGAGCAGGATGACCGCCACGGCGCGGGACGGCCGGCTCGCGGAGCGGCTCGCCGACCCGAACGGACGGGTCCGGGCGCGTTGCTTCGGACGACCGCCCGCTTGGGGCGCGCCCGTGATCAGGTGTGCCGGCATTCGTGGTGCTCTCAGTCGTGACTCCCGGCGGAGCCATGCGCCGCTCCGCGCGACTCCCGGGTATACTGTGGGCCGATTCTCCTCTAACAACACCCGCGGGCCCGTTTATTGCCATGGAAGTCCCCGGCTGGCGCGTGTCCCCGCGGCATGCGCTAGATTCAGCGCACGGACAGGGCGGTCCGAGGAGCTCCGCATCATCGATGAAAGACCTGAACATCCTTCCCGGCGCGGCCACCGCCGCCAACGGCCCTGGCGGTGGTCGGCCGACGGCTCTGCCGCGCGTCGCCGAGTCGCCTCCGCAGGTGCCGCTGCGGGCCCTGGACCAGCTTTGGTTCCAGGTGAGCGGCACGGTGTGCAACCTGCGCTGCCGGCACTGCTTCATCTCGTGCAGCCCGGACAACCATTCGTTCTGGTTCATGACCCGCGGCCAGGTCGCCGCGGCCCTCGTAGAGTCCGTCCCGCTGGGGGTGAAGGAGTACTACTTCACCGGCGGCGAGCCCTTCATGAATCACGAGATGTGCGGCATTCTCGAGGATACGCTGGAGCTGGGTCCGGCCACCGTGCTGACCAACGCGACCCTCCTGCCCGAGCGAACGGTGCACGAGCTGGGCCGGCTGGCGGCCGGATCGCCCTATTCCCTGGAGCTGAGGGTGAGCCTGGACGGGGTCACCGCGGAGATGAACGACGCCATCCGCGGAGAGGGAACCTTCGCGCGCTGCATCGAGGGGGTGCGGCGGCTGGTGGGCGCGGGGTTCCTGCCCATCATCACCGCCATGCAGAGCTGGCCGGACGCCGGGACCGGACGCATCCTGGGCGACTTTCGCGAGCTCCTGGCGGGCATCGGCTACGACCGCCCCCGGCTGAAGATCATCCCGCCGCTGCTCATCGGCGAGGAAGCGCGGCGCACCCGCGGGTACGCGCCGTCGATGCGGGTCACGCACGAGATGCTGCACGGCTTCGATGTCGATCAGCTTTTGTGCACGCGCGCGCGCTTGGTCACGGCGGCCGGGGTCCAGGTCTGTCCCATCCTGCTCGACTATCCGGACGCGCGTCTGGGCGACACCCTCGGCGAAGCGGTGGCGCGGCCTGCGTCGCTGTCCGAACAGGCCTGCTACACCTGCTACCTGAACGGGTCGATCTGTGCCAACACGGCGGCGGCCAGCGACTTCTAGAGCGGTGACGCCAAGCTCGATGTCCCCCCAGCGGCCCGGCTTGGATCCGGTGATGATGCCGACCCATTTCTCCTGAGCCCGACAGACCCCGCGTCATGCTCCTCGGCCAGCGGGTACCGCCCCGTGGAGGAGAAGCGCAGAGCCGGTTAGATTCTCCATGCCGGTCCGGGTTGAGCGAAGCCGGAACCCTGGGCTGGTGCGCCGCCCCACGAGGAGGTCATTCCGGCGAAGGTAGAGCCCATGCAAGTGCCCGAACAGTTGAGACAAGTCGCGGAGGAAGTCGAACGCACCGGCCAGCCCGTCCGCAGAAAGGCGCGGACCTTGTTGGGGTGGTTTGGTCACCAGCGCCGAGGGGAGATCGTGGACCAGAAGATCAGAGAGGCCCTGAAGGCGACTGGGTTGCGGACTGAACCCGAATTCGACGACCGTGACACGGTGGTGTTGGATGATTTCCTGTCGTTGACGGCGGATGCTCATCGCCCGAAGGCGCAGTTGGGTAGCGACGCGAGCGATTCGAGCGTGGAGAAGCCTCCGGATCCGGTTGAAGAGAAAGAGATCGAGGGCCTGGGAGAGGGCGGGTCATGGGGGGACTATCCGATCGATGATCTGCTGATCAGGCAGGAGACTCGTACGATCTACGAAGTGGTGCGGCGAATCAACAAGGGCTTCTACGTCATGAACCCGGACTTCCAACGCGACCTCGTCTGGGAGGAAGCTCAGCAGAGTAAGTTGATCGAATCGGTTATAATGCGGATCCCGCTTCCTGTATTCTATCTCGCCGAAGACGAGCAGGGTAGAATGGTGGTGGTTGACGGCCTCCAGCGACTGTCCACGTTCCGCAAGTTTCTTAAGGACGAACTCGTGCTGCGACTATCCCATCAACAGGAGTTGGAAGGAAAGAGATTCTCTAACCTGAGCCCCAAGCTCCAGAATCGCGTCGAGGACTGCAATCTCATATTCTATATCATTGACTCCAAAGTAGCAGAGAGCGCCCGCCTGGATATCTTCGAACGGGTCAATAGCGGCGTTCCCCTTACGAGACAACAGATGCGCAACTCTCTCTATATGGGGCGGGCGACTCGTTTCTTGAGGAAGGAAGCGGAGACCGAGATCTTTCTCGGAGCCACAGGTCGCAGCCTCAAATCCAAGACCATGCGAGACCGCGAATTTGTGAATCGATTCTGCGCGTTTCGGCTTTTGGGTGTCGATGAATACCGTGGCGACATGGATCGGTACTTGGCGACGTGTCTCCTTCGGATGAACAAAATGGCACACCAGGATCTCGATGCCTTGGGCACCGACTTCCGCCGCGGATTGACCAACAATCTCCTGTTGTTCCGAAGGCACGCATTCCGGAAGCACGCTCCGCGTCAGAACTCTCGCAGTGTTCTGAATGCATCGCTTTGGGATGTCATGTCAACTGGACTTTCGCGGTATTCGGAGGATCACATTCGAAGGGATTCCGCTGCGCTGCTCAAGGCCTTCTACGGCCTGTTGGCAAGTGAGGAGTTCAACACCGCCATCACGTACGCTACCAACGACCAGAAGAGAGTGCGAGCGAGGTTTGAGATGACCGAGGCAATGTTCCGGGAGGTGCTGGGTGCTCACACGGCTTGACCTCCGGCATTTCAAGTGCTTCGAGCGGTTGCAGTTGCCGCTCGGCCCACTCACGCTACTGTCGGGTACCAATGCATCGGGAAAATCGTCGGTCATGCACGCGCTCGCCCTTCTCCATCAGACGATTCGCGAACACGAGTGGTCCACGCGCCTCATGCTAAACGGTGTGACCGTGCGGCTTGGCATCGCGTTGGATGTGATCGACCAAGAATACGGCCGTCGAGAGTTCGCACTCGGCTTGGTGGACGGAGAGACGCGCTATCTGTGGCGGTTTCGCGGAGAACGGCACGAGATGTCGATGGCCGTCAGCTATGTCAATGTGGGCGGAGAGGAACGGCGAGATCCCGACGCTCTGCATCGCTTGATGCCTAGGGGCTGGGGGGGGGAGGCGTTGGCTCGGCGGTTGGAAGGCCTTAGCTACCTGACGGCCGAACGACTGGGGCCGAGGGAAGTCTACGCCCTGGAAGACCCACAGATGACGCCGGTTGTGGGGCCTCGCGGGGAGCATGCCGTGAGCTTGCTCCACTCGGGCGGGGACGAGACGGTTCTCCCTGGATTGCGCTTGAAAGATGCTCTGCCTACACGGCTTCACCAAGTCACTAGGCGGATGGAGCAGTTCTTCCCAGGTTGCGGGTTGGAGATCAGGAGGATTCCGCACGCGAACGCCGTGACCTTGGGACTGAGAACGTCCAAGGGCACCAGCTTCCATCGTCCGATCCACACCGGGTTTGGGCTGACGCAAGTGTTGCCGCTCTTGGTCGCTGCCGTTTCCGCTGGCCCGGAAGACCTCCTCCTAGTCGAGAATCCTGAGGTGCACCTCCATCCGTCCGGACAAGCGGCCATGGGCGAGTTCTTGGCGGAGGTCGCTGCTGCAGGGGTTCAGGTGTTGGCTGAGACGCACAGCGATCATGTCCTCAATGGAGTACGCCGGGCAGTCAAGAACGGAATTCTTCCGCCCGACGATGCCGTGCTTCACTTCTTCCGGCCCCGAGGGGGGGCAGGTGACGACGGATCACAGGTCGAGAGTCCGGGGCTCGATGCGCAGGGGCGCGTGGATGCGTGGCCGGAGGGCTTCTTCGATCAGTTCGACAAAGATATGAACTATTTCGCCGGCTGGTGACCGGGAGTGGAGATATTCCTTAACGACCAGTCCCTGCACGGACAGTATGTCGACAGGTCTGCGTTCCAGGAATCTCTGGACCAGATCATGGCGATGCGCGCGCTCGCCAAGCGCTTCGATCGAGATGTCCATTGCCATTGGGCCATTCTGACACGGGACGTGCTCCGAGGTGTCAGTTTGCAGAGAGTGGTAGGCGGGTTGCCGCGCGACCAACAGCGGGCGGTGATGTGGTGGTTGACCCGAGGAGGTCCATTCTGGTGGAGTGACCGAAGACATGGCGGCGATGACTATCTGGAATCCGAAGGTGACCTGGTTACCGAGTCGGCCATCGCCGAGGCTGCGTTTCGGATACGTCACGACGTGGAATGCAGTCTGATGAGTTTCACACCTTCGGACTGGAACCAATCGCCGGTCGAGGTAACCTGGCGGCGTGAGGCGGAAGGGTTCGATGACGAGAGCGTCGCGGTAGAGAACTTCTGGACGGTCGACAACCTCGAAGAGAGGCTGGCTCGCGCGATGGCGCCCATCCAGTCCTGGGGCCAGTTACAGCACGTCTCGGAACGACACTTTTCCCGGCTTACTTTTGGCGAGGAGTGTTTCGGTCCGTTAAGCGCCTTACCTTTTCGCGGGTCAGCAGCGGCCAGGATTCTGGCGCTGCTGCGAATCCTGGACCGGTTTGCCGACGCCTTCAATGCTGATGGCAGTCGGAGCCGTGAGGGTCACAGGATCTATCGAGACCATTTCACGGGCGAGAACGCCGTGTTCTCGGACTCGTCTCTCACTGAGAAGCGGGAATTCGGGCAAAGGCTGAGATTCCCCCATCCCGATGAACCCGATGAAGTTCTGCCATGTACCTGGCACGGCAAGGTGCGGGCGATGACGTTGCGAATGCACTTTTCCTGGCCAGTCCGGTATGGGCAGCCGGTCTACGTGATGTACATCGGGCAGAAGATCACACGGAGGTAAGGGATTGATCTTGACGCTGGCTACGGCAGCTCCGACCGATGCCGAAAGGTCTCAGTGCCCCAGCGCCACGGTGTTGCCAATGCTCCGGCGGCCCCACGGTCAGGATTCCTGCCTCGGCCGGAGCATGTGACGTGAACGCCCCCACGGAGCCGGACCGCTTCCAGCGCGTCGCGGTGTTCGGCGGCGTCTACTCCAACCACCTGGCGCTGGCGGCCGCGGTCGAGGATGCGCGCGCCCGGGACGCGGAGGCGCTTTTCTGTCTGGGCGACCTGGGAGGCTTCGGCCCCTCTCCGGACAAGGTTTTCCCCATCCTCCGACGCGAAGGCGTGCGGGTGGTGCAGGGCAACTACGACGACTCCATCGGCCGCGGGCTCGACGATTGCCGCTGCGGCTACACCGACCCGCGCGACAACCACTACGCCCGGCTGGCGTACGATTACGCGCTCGCCAACACGTCCGCCGAGCATCGCCGCTGGCTGGCCGCGCTGCCCCCCGCCATCCGCTTTCGGCTGGGCACTCTGCGGGTGCTCGCGTGCCACGGCAGCCCGCGCCAGGTCAACGAGTTCCTGTGGGAGACCACCACGCCCTCGCATTTCCTCGCGAGGCTCGCCACGGACGCCGGCTGCGACGTGATTCTCGGGGGACACACGGGCATCCACTGGGCCCGGCGGTTCGCGCCCGGGGGCTGGTACGTCAACGCGGGGGCGCTGGGGCGTCCGGCGAACGACGGGCGAACCTGCGTCTGGTATGCTATGGTATCGGCCGAAGGGGACCGGCTCGCCTTCGACTTCGTTCCGGTCCGCTACGATCACGAGGCGCTGGCCCGCGAGATGGCGGGAGAGGGCATCTGTGAAGAGTTCATCACGACCATTCGCACCGGGTGGTGGACCACCTGCCTGGAGATCCTTCCGGGCAAGGAGCGCGCGCGCGGGCGCTACTGACGCCCGGCCGGCGGAGCTTCCTCCCGGGACCTCAGCCGCGAGACGCCGTTGAGCACGCACATCGCCTACCTGGATGGCCCGCGCCTGCGCCGTTCGCTGGTCGCCGCCTGCGAGTACACCCGCCAGCAGCGCCAGGAACTCAACCGCATCAACGTCTTCCCGGTGCCCGACGGCGATACCGGCACCAACCTGGCGCTCACCGTGGAGGCCATCTCGGACAGGCTGCGGCGCAACCGGGACCGGGACGTCTCGACCGTCGCGCACGAGGCGGCCGAAGCGGCGCTGCTCGGCGCCCGCGGCAACAGCGGGATGATGCTGTCGCACTTCCTGCTGGGCTTCGCCGCCGAGCTGAAGGGGCGCCGGCGGGTGGGTCCGCGCGGGTTCGCGGGCGCGCTCGGCGGGGGCATCGACATCCTGTACGACGCGCTCGACAATCCGGTCGAGGGCACGATTCTGACCGTCATCCGCGACACCGCGGACGCCGCGCGCGAGGCGGTCGCCACCGACTTCGTTCCCTGCGTCGAGGGGTTGGTGGACGCGGCCAGGGAGTCGCTCGAGCGCACGCCTTCGCTCCTCCCGGTGCTGAAGGAAGCCGGCGTGGTGGATGCGGGCGGGCGCGGCTTCGTGCACATGCTGGAGGGCGTGCTTCTGCTCATCAACGGCGATCCCATCGTGGCCGGGGACGATACGGATTATTCGGATGTTCCGGCCGCGGTCGCGGAGATCGAGTACCCGGAGGACGAGGAGCAGTACCGCTACTGCACGGAGGCGCTGGTGCGGGGAGAAGGGCTGCCCGCGTCGGCGGCCGTGCGCGAGGAACTGCGCCGCCACGGGGACTCCATCATCGTGGTCAGCTCCAACACGCTGCTCAAGGTGCACATCCACACCGACGGCCCCGAGGGCGTCTTCTCGTACCTCCGCACCCTGGGGCGGCTGGCCACGAAGAAGGCCGAGGACATGCGCGCGCAGCACGCGGCGGCCCGTCACGGCGGCGGAGGGCACCAGAGCCTGGTGCGGCGTCCCTTTGCGATCGTGACCGACAGCGGCAACGACCTTCCCGAGGACATCATCCGGGCGCACGGCATCCACGTGGTCCCGGCCATCCTGGTGGACGCGGGCCGGCCTCTGCGCGACGGCATCGACATCACGGCCGACGACTTCCACGAGAAGATGCGCGACGCCGGCGGGGAGCTCCCCACCACCTCACAGCCTCCGCCGCAGGCCTTCGTGGACGGGTTCACTCGCGCCGCCGAAGACGGCGACCGGATCCTGGGCGTGCTGCTGGGCAGCGGCGTGTCCGGCACCTTCGGCTCCGCAGAAGCCGCGGCGCGCACCTTCGACAAGGTGCCGGTGCATCTCTTCGACTCGCGCGGCGTGTCGGTGCTCGAGGGGCTGATGGTGCTCAAGGCGGCGGAACTGGCCGAGAGCGGGATGTCCGCCGGCGAGATCCTCGCGGAGCTGGGCCGGGTGCGCGAGCAGTCGGGCATCTTCGCCACCGTCGACAGCTTCGACCGCCTGCTTCATTCCGGCCGCGTGGGGAAGGGGCAGGCCTGGGTCGGCGGCATGCTGGGCGTCAAGCCCATCCTGTCGCTGACCGACGAGGGAAAGGTCGGTCCGGTCGGCAAGGTGATCGGACGCAGGAAGGTTCTCCCCGCGGTCATGGGCCTCCTGGAGGACCGCATCCCGGCCGGAGCGAAGAAGCTGCGCTTCGGCGTGGTGCACGTCGGGTATCCCGAGGTCATCGAGGAGGTATCGGCCGCGCTGCGCGCACGCTACGGCGAGGTCGACATCCTGAGCGGCCCGGCGGCCCCGATCTTCGCCACCCACGTGGGGCTGGGCGCCTGGTGCCTGGCCTACATGGTGGAGGACTGACCGGCTCCAGCCCCGTTCCGGGCAGCAGAACGTCTCGGGGAGCCGCTCTCCCGCCGCGCGCGGACTCCCGTTACCCGTGCGTTACCCGCCTTATCCCGGGGCGTTACGCACCCTATCCGGACGCGTTACACACCCTACCCGGACGCGTTACACACCCCCTTTACCTTCGTTGTAGCACCGAGGACCGGGTCTCCGCGCCCGGCGCTCATCGGCACCCGCAGGCTTGTCCTGCACAACCGTTCGTCCCACGAGCCGGCCTCGCGGGACCCTCACTCGGAGATGCGATGTTTCGAAGAGCAATCATCATCCTCGCGTGCCTTTCGGCACCGTACGGGCTGGACGCACAGGGGCCCGCCAACGGGGAATACGGCCGCATCGTCGGCCACATCTTCAGCACCCGGACCGGCGACGCGCTGCCCAGCGTACAGGTCTTCATCGCGGGAACCGGGATCGGCACGCTTACTTCGCCGGACGGTCGATTCGTCCTCAGGAACGTGCCCACGGGAATCCACAGCCTGCAGACCGAGATGATCGGCTACGGTTCCAAGACCATTTCGGATGTGGTGGTGGACAACGGTGAACCCGTCGTCGTCGACATCACCCTCGACCCGCAGGCCATCGAGCTCGATGGCCTCACGGTTTCGGTGGAGGCCGAACGCGGCAACACTGCGGCGCTTCTGGGCGAGCGTCGCCGCGCCGCGGTGGTGGTGGACGCCATCGGCCAGGACCAGATCTCGCGCTCCCCGGACGGGGACGCGGGGGCCGTGCTGAAGCGCGTGCCGGGCGTGTCGCTAGTGGACGGGAAGTACGCGTTCGTACGTGGTCTGGGCGAGCGTTACAGCGCTACCACCCTGAACGGCGCCCGGCTCGCGTCGCCGGTTCCCGACAGGAAGGTCATCCCACTCGATGTCATCCCCGCGGGGATGCTCGAGAGCATCGTCACGGCGAAGACCTATTCCCCGGATCAGCCGGGCGACTACTCGGGCGGCCTGGTGCAGATGCGCACCAGGGACTTTCCCACCTCGCGCATCTTCTCGATCGGCGCCAGCAGCGAATGGAACTCGGTCACCACCTTCAAGGACGGTCTGGGTTACGCCGGGGGATCGCTGGACTTCCTGGGTCTCGACGACGGATCCCGTGATCTGCCCTCGGCCATCCCCGCGGACGCCGCCGTCCGGTACTCTCGAACCGGTCTGAGCCGCAACGACCTCGCGACCATCGGCCGTAGCTTTGACGGAGACTGGGGACCGACGTCGACCACGCTCTCGCCCGACCGGGGCTTCAGCGCTTCGCTGGGCGACGAACTGGACGTGTTCGGCCGCTCGTTCGGCTTCCTCGCTTCGGTGTCCCAGTCGCGAAACCACTCGCAGCAGGCCGATCTGGTGGAACGAGTGTTCGCCACCGGCGGCGGCGCCGACGATCCCGAGGTGGACTACGCCGGGGACTTCACAACGGCCGGTGCCTCCATCGGCGGGCTGATGAATCTTGCTTACGAATTGGCGCAGGCCCACCAGATCCGCGCCAACCTGGTGTACAACCGGCTCGCCGAAGACGAGTCGCGGTCGCTCGAGGGCTACAACCTCGACTCGGGCACCGATCAGCTGAACACGCGCATCCGCTACGTTTCGCAAACGCTCACCAACGCCCAGCTGGAAGGCACCCATGTACTTCAGGGCCTTGGCGGGTCGTCGTTCAAGTGGCGCGGCACCTACACGCGGGCCGAGCGCTACGAGCCCAACACCCGCGAGGTACTCTACCGCGCCTCCGGGGAGACCTTCATCTACGACGACTTCATCCAGAGCGGCAGCGTCTTCCACCAGGACATGGTGGAAGACGGCCTGAGCGGTGGAGCGAACATGGAGGTGCCCTTCCAGCTGCGCTCGCTGCCCGCCTCCATGCGCTTCGGAGTGAGCAGCGACCGGCGCCAGCGCGACAACTTTTCCCGCCGCTTCCGATTCCGCCCGCGGCGCGGCGGAGACATCGACAGCGACGTGCTCGCGCTTCCGCCGAACGAGTTGTTCGCTCCCCGGTACATCTCCCCGACCGGGTTCGAGATTCAGGAGGCGACCTTCCGCGCCGACAATTACGATGCCGAGGAGACCGTCGACGCCGGCTACCTGATGATGGACGCGGAGATTCTCCCCCGGCTCAGGCTCGTGGGCGGGGCGCGCGTCGAGCGCACGCGGCAGGTCGTGAATCCCCTCGATCTCTTCCCGGTCCCCGGGCTGGAGCCGCTGGTGGGCGCGGATGTCGACCGGACACAGTGGCTGCCCGCGCTGAACCTCACCTACGAGCTGAACGACGCGACCAATGTTCGGGCGAGCTTGTCGCAGACGCTGGCGAGGCCCCAGCTTCGGGAGCTGGCTCCCTTCTCCTTCGCCGACTACGCCGGCGGCTATCTGGTGGTGGGCAACCCGGAGCTCACCGTTTCCCGCATCCGCAACTTCGATCTGCGCTGGGAGTGGTTCCTCGAACGCGGCGCGCTGATCGCGGTGAGCGGGTTCTACAAGCAGTTCCACAACCCCATCGAGGCGCTCACCTTCCCCTCCACCGAGCTCATCCGCAGCTGGGTGAACGCGCCCGAGGCCAACAATTACGGCACGGAGATCGAGCTCCGCACCGGCCTCGCGTTCCTTGCCGAGTCACTGGAGAACTTCTCCCTCAACGGCAACCTGACGCTGGTCAGTTCGACCGTCGCGACAGGCGGCTCGGCGAGGATCTACCTCCAGGGCTCCGGTGCCACCGACCTGGCCGTCGTGGATCGCGACCGGGGGCTGCAGGGCCAGTCGCCCTATATGGCAAACGTCAGCCTCGCCTACGCGTCGCGGTCGGAGGACACGCGCGCCTCGGTGTTCTTCAACCGGTTCGGCCGGCGCATCGACGCCATCGGCGGGCAGGCGACGCCCGACATCTACGAAGAGGCGCGGGGCACCCTGGACGCGGTTTTCGAGCAGAAGCTTCCCGGCGATCTCGCGATAAAACTGTCCCTGACGCGCCTGCTGGGGAACGTCGTACGGTTCACCCAGGGGGACGGAACCGTGCGTCGGTACGACACCGGTCGCGGGGTGTCGCTGTCCATGCGCTGGGGAAGCTGACTCAGCTCACTCCATTGATGAGCGTTTCGCTGTCACGCCGCCCTCTGGTGAGGGCAAGAGGGGAGGACTGGATATCCGCCCCACCCGTTTCCTTCCAAAGGAGAAATCCGAGCATGTTGCACAACAAGAGGCTGTTCGTGCTGATGGCATTCCTTGCCGTACCGATTCTGCTTGCCGGATGCGGCGGCGATGAAGAACCCACACCCGTCGCACCGCCACCCCCGGTCGAACCGCCGCCCCCGGCGGAGCCCGCCACGCCGGGCAGCGTCCAGGCCACGCTCGACTTGGCGACCCACCATGTCACCGTGACCTGGGGCTCCGTCGCCAACGCGACCACCTATACGGTGCAGAGAAACCTGGTTGGAAGCGGCGATGGGTTCGCGCAGCTTCAGTCCGGAATCAGCGGCACCTCCCACGTGGACGAGAATGCGCCCTTCGGCACCCTGCAGTACCGGGTCATCGCGGTCGGCGCGGGCGGCTCCTCTGGAGCCAGCGATCCGGCCGAGGTGGTCAACGAGCAGATGATGGCGGCCATGGCGACGCTCTCCGGCAGGGTCGGCGCGGGAGAGGTGCGCACCCTTTCCGCGGACACCGTTTACACGCTGCAAGGCATCGTCACCGTTGATGACGGCGGTCAGCTGCACATCCCGGCCGGCACACTCATCCAGGGTTCCACCGAGGTGCAACCCACCGCGCTCATCGTCAGAACCGGCGGTCAGCTCTTCTCCGAGGGAACCGAAGACGCCCCGGTTGTCTTCACCAGCGCCAACCCGCCGGAGGAGAGGAGCAAGGGCGACTGGGGCGGAGTCGTATTGAACGGCCGCTCACTCTGCAACTTCCCGGCGGGCGACTGCGTGGGTGAAGGCAGCTCGGGAGCGTACGGCGGGACCGACCGCAACGACAATTCCGGCACCCTCATATATACGCGCATCGAGTACGCCGGGTTCGAGGTCAGCTTCGGCAACGAGCTCAACGCGCTGACCATGAACGGCGTGGGCGACGGCACCACCATCCACCACGTGCAGACGCACGCGGGACTGGATGACGGCTTCGAGTGGTTCGGCGGGACCGTCAACACCCACCATCTCCTGGCGACCGACATCTCGGACGACTCGTTCGACTACTCCACGGGCTTCCAGGGCATGGGACAGTTCTGGCTCGCCCAGCAGGATCCCGATGACGGCGACAACGGCTTCGAGGTGGACGGCAACGAGGACGACTACAATGCCGAGCCGTTCACCGCGCCGCTCCTTGTCAACGTGACGCTGATCGGCAAGGGCGTGAACGGCGAGGGTGGCACCGAAGGCGAGTCCGTCGACGGCCTGAGGCTGCGACGCGGCACGGGCGGTCACCTCATCAACGCGTTGGTCATCGGCTTCGGCGGCGACGGGCTCGACATCGACAACGACGAAACCCTGGCCCGGATGCAGGCGGGGCTGTTCAGCATCAGGAACTCGATCATCGCCCTGAACGCGGACGCCTTCGAGGGTGCCGACGAAGAAGGGATCTTCAATACCGAAGGCTGGGGGAACCGGGTCGGCGTCGATCCGATGCTCGGCGACCCCTTCGACCGGGTGCACCCCGACTTCCAGCCGCAGGCGGGCTCTCCCGCCCTGGAAGGCGCCGCCAGCCTGGTGGAGCTGGCGCCCCTCCTCGCGACTCTGCCCGCGGAGCTGCAGCAACAGTTCGCTACCGCTGCGACCTTCTTCGATCTGACGGCCACCTACGTGGGCGCGGTCGGCCCCGACCACGACTGGACCCAGGAGCACTGGACCCGCTTTGGCGCTGATGAACACTGAGTGCGCGCGCGGCGCGGCGACCCGCAGCGCGAATGGGTGGCCCTGATCTCCCTTCTGGAGGTTTCGATGCCGCTCAAGCGCCCGCGGGCATCCGTGGACTCCGGCCGGGCCGGAAGACCGGTCCGGCCGGAGTCCACGGTACATGTATCCGACACTGCAGGAGGAATGACGTTCGCGAATGACGCCTCACGCCAACCTGATCCCCGCGTGCCTGTTTGCCTGCCTGCTTGGAGCCGGCTGCGACGAGCCCCGATCGCTCGGTGAACTTGCGTTTCCGGGCTCCTCGCTGTCCATGGACGCCCTTGCTCGCGATGCTCTGCGCGGCCTGGCCGATTCGGACGCCATTCAGCTCGACCAACTGCGCCTGACGGAAACCGAGCACAACGAAGTGGTGTGGCCGGAGCTGCCCGCGTCCGCGCCGGAGGTCGGCTTTCCGGTCGATTTCGCCTGGAGAAACATCCAGCTGCGCAACTACTCGGCGCTGGGGCGGGTCGGCGGCTGGTATCAGTCGAACCCGGTGCGTCATCAGGTGACCGAGTGCCGGGGCGAGACCCGGGAGTTCGCGACCTTCCGCGTCCACACCGATTGCTGGGTCCTCTTTCTCACAATCCGGGGAGAGCTTCTGGAGGCTCAGCTCTTCAAGGATGTGCTCGAGCGCGACGGCGGCTTCAAAATCTTCCGCTACTACGACGAGCTTCCGAGGCGCGCCCGTATCCGGCGAACCCGGCATCCGCATCCCGCCACCTTCGGCCCGCCCGGTTCCCCGAGGGGCCGCGCGTGACCTCCGCCGCGGCTCTCCCTACGTTGCCAAGTGTACCACCGGCCATCGTTGCATCCCGGCCACCCGTTGCTGTGCAGGCTGGTGCGCGCCCTCACCAATCCTCTGCACTTCACACCTCAAGGGAGAATGAAGCGTGGAACGACCTGACGCGGTGAGGGACCCGGAGGGAGGGAAGTCCCCGCCTCCGGATGCGTCCGATCCCCCTCCCCGGGTCCTCGTGGTGGAGGACGAAGCCGATATCGCAGCGCTGGTCGCCTACCAGCTGACCCGCGACGGGCTGCGGGTGGAGACGGTGTCCAGGGGGACCTCGGCACTCTCTTCCATCGACCGCGAGATGCCGGACATCGTCGTCCTCGACCGCCTGCTTCCGGGGGAGTCGGGCGACGAGGTTCTGCGCACCATTCGGCGCCGGGCGGCGACCCGCCATCTTCCCGTGCTCATGCTTACGGCCAAGCGGGAGCAGGAGGACCGCATCGAGGGACTGGAGATGGGCGCGGACGACTACCTCACCAAGCCCTTCAGCCCGCGTGAACTGATCCTGCGGGTGCGCTCCATTCTGCGGCGCGCCCGGTCCACCCACACGGGTAGCGCGGGACAGATCCTGCGCGCCGGTCCCCTCGCCATCGACCTGACCGGGCACCAGGTGACCCTCGACGGCCGAGAGCTGAACCTCACGCCCACGGAGTTCCGGCTGCTTCGGGTGCTGGTCGAGCGCCGCGGACGTACCCAGAGCCGCCGGCAGCTGCTCGAGTCCGCCTGGGAAGTGGGCCCGGGAGTGTCGAGGTACATCCACACGCGCACGGTGGACATGCACATCCGCAGGCTGCGCACCAAGCTCGGGGAAGTGGGCGACTGGGTCGAGACCGTGCGCGGCTTCGGCTATCAGTTCCGGCTGCCCGGAGCGGAGCGATAGCCCGGGTACAGCCATGAGGCTGCGCGCGCACCACGGTCTGTTCCTGGGCTTCGTCGCGGTGGTGGGCATCCTGGTCGCCGCGATGGTGGTCATCATCGGGACCGGGCTGCGGCGGCAACTGGTCGAATCCTATCAGAGCGACCTGGCCGGGGATCTGGCGCTGGCGCAGCTGCTGCTGGAAAGGAGCGAGGGGGGCTTCTCCGATCTGCAGGACCTGGCGGACCGCATGCGGGAGCGGGTCGACTATCGGGTGACGGTGATCGCGGCCGACGGAACCGTGCTCGCCGACTCCGATTCGGACTACCGCACGATGGAGAACCACGGCGACCGTCCGGAGGTGCAGGGCGCCCTCGCCGGCACGACCACCTTTGCCGAGCGGCGGAGCGCCACGGTCGGCGCCGCCCTGTTGTACGCGGCGACCGAGCTCACGTTCGACGGCGACCCGGTCGTTCTGCGCCTGGCGGCATCGCTGGAGGCCATCGACGCCAGCGTGATTCAGACCCAGCGCGCCATCGCGGGCGCGGGCGCGGTTGCGATTGTGCTGGCGCTCGGTCTGTCCTACGTGCTGGCGCGCGCCCTGGCCCATCCCCTGGAGCGGGTGGCGGCGCGCGCGCGCCTGATCGCGGCGGGCGCGGACGGCATGCAGGCGCTCGGTTCGTCGCGCATGACCGAACTCGCAGAACTGGTGGAGGCCTTCAACCGCCTCACGTCGGACCTGGATGCGCGCATCCGCGAGCTTGCGGGCGAGCGCGACGAGGTGCGCGACGTGCTCAACGCCATCAACGAAGGCGTCGTCGCCCTGACCGCCGATGCCCGTCTGGTGCGCATCAACGAGGCCGCGGTGGGCATCCTCGACGTGGAGCCGGTGCCCGTGCTGACACATGTGAGCCGGTTCGTGCGCTCGGCCGAGCTCCAGGTGCTCATGGTAGCCGCCGCCTCCCACGCCGTGGGTGCGCGCGAAGTCCGCCTGGGCGAGAAGCGGTACCTGGTGTCGGGCCGGCCGCTGGGCGCGGGGGGCGCCGTCATCACCTTCGTCGACGTGAGCGAAATCCGCCGCCTGGAAGAGGTGCGGAGCGACTTTGTCGCCAACGCGTCCCACGAACTCAAGACGCCGCTCACCGCGGTGCGCGGGTTCTCGGAGACCCTCCTCGAGGACGATCCGCCCGAGGACCTCCGCCAGAGCTTCCTGGATCTCATCTGGCGCAATACCGTGCGCCTCCAGCAGCTGGTGGAGGACCTGCTCGACCTGTCACGCCTGGAGTCCGGGGGATGGGTGCCCCAATCCGAGTCTGTCCGCGTGGAAGAGGTCGCCATGAAGGCCTGGCTGCAGGCCGGGCCGCGCGTCTCCGAATCGAGCGTGCGGCTGGACATCGACGGGACGGGCATCGCAATCGCGGACGCGCGCGGGCTCTCGCAGATCTTCCAGAACCTCTTCGACAACGCGCTCCGGCACACCCCCGACGGAGGGTTGATCCGGGTGCAGGTCGAGTCCGGGGAAGACAGGGACCTCATCCTGGTGTCGGTGAAGGACACGGGCAGCGGCATACTGCCGGCTCATCTGCCGCGCATCTTCGAACGGTTCTACCGGGTGGATCCGGCCCGCTCGAGAGCGGAGGGAGGGACCGGCCTGGGACTTGCAATCGTGCGCCATCTGGTGATCGCCATGGGAGGCGAGGTCTGGGCGGAGAGCGTGATCGAGGAAGGAACCACGATCCGCTTCACGCTGCCGCGCGGCTCGGCTTCCTGGGTGTCGCTCATGGAAATGGACGAGGAAGACGACGATGATGACGACGACGAACTCGACTATGGGGACTTCGTCGCCGCATCCTCGCTGATTCAGGAGTAGAGATCATGGGCAGGAAAGGGAAAGCCGGACGTCGCGCGGGCGACCGTGAGTGGAAGCAGCGTCTGACCCGGGAGCAGTTTCGCGTTACTCGCCGCAAGGGGACCGAGCGGGCCTTCACCGGAGCCTACTGGAACCTGAAGGACGACGGGCTCTATCGCTGCGTGTGCTGCGAGGCACCGCTGTTCGACTCGGGAAGCAAGTACGATTCCGGGACGGGGTGGCCGAGCTTCAGCGACACCGCCGAAGGCGCGGACATCCGCCTCGAGGACGACCGGAGCTTCTTCATGCGCCGCACGGAGGTGTTGTGTGCGGCGTGCGATGCCCACCTCGGCCATGTGTTCGGGGACGGCCCCGCTCCCACCGGCCAGCGCTACTGCATCAATTCGGCGGCGCTCGTGTTCGACCCCTCCCGCGGCCCGGCAGGTACGCAATGCCCAGAGTGAAGACGCCGACCTCGCGCCTCCACAACACCTCGCCCGTGCTGATGCGCAGCGCGGCCACCCCGCCCCGCTCGTCCACCCGGCCTTCCCAGGTCACGTAGGCGACCTCGCCGGCCGGGTCGAGCGCCACCCCGTGCGGGAACGCCGCGCCGGCCAGTTCGATGCGCCGCACCTCCGTGAGGGTGGCCGGGTCGAGCACCGACACCGAGCTGCCGCGGCGGTTGGCCACCACCAGCACCCCCCCGTCCGCCGAGCCCGCGATCTGGGCGGGCATGCGTCCGACCGCGACGGCGCCCTCGGGTTCGCCGGCGCGCGAAAACGCCCGCACCTCCCCGCTCCCCGCCATGGTCACGAAGAAGCGGGCGCCGTCGGGGCTCCAGGCGACGTTCATGGGGGTGTAGCGCGGCGTTCCGGCCGCGGCGGGATCGGGTCCGGCCTGGACGCGGGCGAGGGTGGCCGCCGAGGCCGCGTCCATCAGCACGATCTCGTCGGAGAGCGAGCAGGTGACGGCGACCCGCGTCCCGGTCGGGTCCACGGCGGCGTGGTGGGGGGCGGGGCACACGACCGGCAGGGCCGCCACGGTCAGGTCGTGGACGTCCACCACCGCCACGCGGCTGTCGTCGCCCGGCCCGCCGCGCCAGTAGTCGGGGATGAAGGCGCGGCGTCCGTCGGGGGTGAGCTCCACCCGCGCCGCGCCCGCCATGTCCAGCTGGAGGCGCCCGACCAGCCGGTCGCCATCGGTCTCGTACTTCCACAGCGTGGGATGCCCGTGCGCGAGGGTGGCGTACCAGTGGCGGCCGTCCGCGGAGACGGTCACGCCGTGGGGCTCGTCGGCTTCGGTGCGGCGGCGGTCCAGCGAGACGGTGCGCAGGGTGGTCCCGTCGCGCGCGTCCAGCACATGGATGCGGTCCGTGAACCCGGAGGTGACGTACAGGCGGGGCGCATCCTCCGGGCCATCCGCCGCGCCTCCGCAGGCAACCGCGAGGAGCGCGGCGCCGACCCGGCTCCGGTTCGCGGCGCGCCCGAGGGATGCGCGGCCAGCCACGGTCCTCCAGGCAGTCCGTGGACGAATCCGCGCGAACGCCGGAAGAAGACCGTGCACGGGCTGCTAGGGAACCGGCTCCAGAACGACGAGCCCGTGGTTCATGTCCGCGGCGTACAGCTTGCCGTTGTCGTGCAGCTGGGGCGCCCACGTGCAGGTGTCCTCGGGGCCCAGGTAGCAGAAGTTGGTCTCGGTTCCGTATTCGATGAAACCGGTTTCGCGCCCCTGCAGCTCCAGCTGGCCCATGAGCTCGCCGTTGACGTCCAGAATGCGCATGCCGCGTTCGTACCAGGCCAGGTACAGGGTTCCCGAATCCTCGTCCATCCAGTAGTTGTGCGACGTGGCCCCCTCGACTTCATAGGTCGCGACCTCGCGTGGCCGGGTGATGTCGCTCAGATCCACCACGTGCATGATCCCGGAGGGACTCGTGGAATAGCCGAACTGCTCCTCGCCCACGAAGGCGTAGCCGGCATCGGGCCAGTACCAGACGTTGTGGGTCTGCCCGCCCAGATCCCGCAGGCGGCTCACTTCCACCGGGTTGGTGGGAGATCCGCCGGCCATCCCGTTGCCCACGTCCAGGATGATGAGCCCCGCGTCCCAATGCGAGAGGAAGGCCAGCCCGTCGCGCACGTAGACGTCGTGGAGCAGGCTCGAGCCGCCATGGAAGCTGGCGGCGAGGCGAGGCGAAGCCGGATCGGAGACGTCGAGGATGCGCAGGCCGCTGTTGTACGGGTCCAGAGCCAGATAGGCGTAGTCGCCCTCCAGCCACGCGTTGTGGACGCCGGCGGCCAGGCCTTCGGTAAAGCGGCTGATGATCTGCGGGTGCGCCGGATCGGAGAGGTCGAAGAACGTGACCCCGTTGACGCCTTCGGGGTCGCCCTCGTGCGTCAGCACCCCGAGCCGACCGTCCGCCCGGATCTTGACGTCGTTCACCGTGCGCGCGTTCACGACGATCGAATCGGAAAGGGTGGGCATCCCCCCGGCGTCCAGCGTCCACGCGTACAGGAGGTTGCCCGGAAGCTCGGCGCGCATGCCCCAGGTGCCGGTGTAGGCGTGGTCGCCGTGTACCCACAGGTCCGAGGTGTAGCGGTCGTCGACGGGACCCTTCCCAACCAGGCGGAGCGATTGCGAGAGTCCGCGCGCCCGGACCGCGACGGGCATGGTGGCGAAATCGGGCCGGGTTGCGCCGTCGACGTTCACCAGCGTGCGCGCGATGATCGTGATGTCGCCCGGGGCGTAGGCGACGAACCGGCCGTCGGCGTCGAACAGCCCGGCATCCGGAGGGCTGGTGAGCCATGTGACCCGGGCCCCCTCGACCACGGCCCCGGTGCTGTCCCGGACCTGGGCCAGGAAACGCACGACATCGCCCTGGCGGATGCGCCGGTTTCCCGCCGCGATGCTGATGTGGGTGCCGTCGACCGGCCCCACCGCTTTCTCCACCTGGAAGCGAAGCCCCAGCGACGCGCGGGCGTCGCTGCCGGCCTGCGCTTCGAGTGTGGCTTCGTAGAGGCCGGCCTGGGCCGCGTCCGGCACGGGCACGGCGATGGAAATGGTCTCGCTCGCACCGGGATTCAGGGTCGGGATCCCGGAAGGCGTGGTCGTCGGAACCATGCCGGGCACGGCGACCCCGCCCGTGTGGGCGGCGCGGGCCGACAGGCTCACCGGCCCGACCGCCACGTTGCCGGTATTGGCCAGGTGGACGGCGCCCTGGTAGGAGAGCACGTCTCCGTCCCGGGATGCCACCAGTTCGAGGGTGGCGGCGGAGAACTCGATCGCCGCCATGCGCTCCACGGGAGGCTCGACAGGATCGCGGCAGGTGGTGAGCAGAAGAGTGACCGACAGGCAGGCCAGGAGCCCTCCCGGGCGCCTTGTCCGCGATGCGGCTCGCGTGACGGGATTCCCTTGCTCGGAGTTTTCGACTGGACGCATCCGCCTGGCCATTGGATGTGAAGGCGTGCCGGCCCACACTGCCTGAAACGGCAGCCATCTCTTAAGTTATAACGCGTCCGGGCCGAGGTTACTACTACCGGCCCGGCCAGGGGAGCGCGCGGTCCGCCCGCCCGTCCCCGGCAGCCCGGGACCGATGCCCGGGTCGGCGGAATACATTGAGTTGAGCCCCATCGGGCACTAGTATCCGTGGTTATCCTCGGGTGACGGCGGACCCGGGGACGGGTAGCGATATCGACGTTTCGACACCGTACGCAACAAGCGGAAGGGAGCAGCTCGCATGACCGAGTGCCGGGTCGGCAGGGGCGAGGGTGCGGTTGGTTCACGCCCTGTGACGCGCCGGTCCCTCATCCGCTCCGGCCTGGCGGCGCTGGCGGCGGCTCCCTGGGCGAGACCGCTGGCCGCCGCCACGGGTCCCGCGCGTCATTCGGGTCGGCGTGCGCCCCCCACCCAGGAAGGTGAAATCGTATTGGGGGTGTCCGCGGCGTTCTCGGGGCCCTCCCGCGGCCTGGGCACAGAGCTCTACCGCGGCTCCATGGCCTGGTTCAACCACGTCAACGACAACGGCGGAGTGAACGGCCGCAGAATCGTCCTCAAGCTCACGGACGATGGCTACCAGCCCGATCCCTGCGTGGCGAACACGATCCAGCTCATGCAGGACGAGAGCGTGTTCCTGCTCTTCGGATACGTGGGCACCCCGACCGTGACCCGTGTCCTGCCTCTGCTGAAGAGGTTCCGGGAAGAGCAGGTGTATCTCTTCTTCCCCTTCACCGGGGCGGAGCCGCAGCGCGAGCCCCCCTACGGCGAGTTCGCCTTCAACCTGCGCGCCTCCTACCGCCAGGAGACGGCGGGGCTGGTCGACAACTTCGTGCGCATCGGGCGACGCCGGGTGGCGGTATTCTACCAGAACGACGCGTATGGCCGCAGCGGATGGGCGGGCGTGCGGGAAGCGCTGGCTGCGCACGGAGAGACCATTGCCGGCGAGGCCACCTACATGCGTGGCACCCAGTTCGAGGCCAGCATGCGGGCGCAGGTGGAGATCCTTCAGGCGCAATCCCCGGACGCGGTGATCTGCATCGGCGCGTACGCGGCCTGCGCCGCCTTCGCCCGGGACGCCGCCGACCTGGGGCTCCACATCCCCGTCGCCAACGTCTCCTTCGTGGGGAGCGAGAACCTCCTGGCCCTGATGCGCGAGGGACGCGCCGATCCGGACTCGCACACCCGCTTCCTGGTCAACTCGCAGGTCGTGCCCAGCTACGAGGACACCTCGCTGCCGGCCGTGCGCGAGTATCATGAACTGATGGAGCGCTACGATCCGCTACCTCCCGAGAATGTCGAACGAATCACGCGGGGTGAAGCCTACGAGCGTTTCCCGCAGAGCTTCGTCAGCCTCGAGGGGTTCCTGAACGCGAAGCTGATCACGGAAATCATTGGGCGGATGGGGGACGAGCCGGACCGGTCGCGGCTGGAAGAGGCGGTCTTCGCCGTGCGCAACTACGACATCGGAGTCGGCGAGCGGGTGTCCTTCGGTCCCGACCGCCGGCAGGGGCTCGACAGCGTCTACTACACGGTTCCGGAGGGGGACCGCTTTGTGCCGCTTGCGGACTGGGAAGCCAGGTTCGCGATCCCATGAGGGTTCACAAGCTCTTCCGCAAGCTGCGTTTCGGCATTTTCGCCCTCTTCGCGCTCGTCGTTCTCTCCATCTTCCTGCTCTCCATCCGGACCGTCTCCAGCGAACTCGAGACGGAGTACGTCAGCAACAGCGCGAACATCGCCCGGAACATCGCCGACGCCAGCGTGGACATCCTGCTGAACAGAAACCTGGCCACCCTGCAGTCGCTCATCGATCAGTTCGTGGAGATCGAAAGCATCCGCTACATCTACATCGTCAGCGACACCGGCGAGTTCCTGGCGCATACGTTCGTTCCGGGAATACCGGAGGAGATCCTGGCAAGCGATCCCTCGCTCACCGAGCCGGTCGAGCGGAGTCTCCCGGGGCTGGGCGAGTTCGTGGAGGTGGGGAGTCCGATCCTCTCCGGGGTGGCGGGGACGGTGCACGTCGGGATGGACACGGAGGCGCTGGCGCTCAAGATCCAGCGGGCGGTGGGGCAGCAGATCTACCTGCTTTGCATCATCCTCGTGGTGGGCGTGCTCGTCTCGATCTGGCTGGTCAAGTCGACCGCGAAGCCTCTGGAAGAGCTTCTCACATACGTGGTCGAGCTCGCCCGCAACGGTGGCGAGGCGTCGGACAACGGCGTCCTGGCCCGGAAGGATGAAATCGGGGACATGGCGCGGCTCATGCGCCACGCCGCCGGCCAGGGCCCCCCGCCGCCGAAGTGGCGGGCCCGGGTCAGGGGCCCGGGATAGGCGGACCGCATCGTGCGCGCTCCCAGAAGCGTCGTCGTTCTCTTCTGTACGCTGCTCCAGCTGTGCCTGGGCACGGTGTACGCGTGGAGCTTCTTCCAGACCATGCTGGTGCGGGACTCCGGCTGGACCTTCAGCGAGACGGCCGCCGCGTTCAGCATCACGATCTTCTGCCTGGGCGTGTCGGCGGCGATTGCCGGACAGGCGCTGCCCAGGGTCGGGCCCAGGGCTCTCGCTCTGGCCGGAAGCGCCATGTTCTCGGCCGGCTACATGGTCGCCAGCCTGGCGCTTTCGCTGGATGCCCTGTGGCTCTTCTATCTGGGCTACGGGGTGATCGGGGGCGCGGGAATAGGGATGGGGTACGTGACGCCCGTCGCGACCGCGGCGAAGTGGTATCCGGACCGCAAGGGACTCGTAACGGGCATCGTGGTGATGGGTTTCGGCGTCGGAGCGCTCCTGCTCAGCAAGGGCCTGGCGCCTCTTCTCGTGGTCCGGACGGAAGGTGATCTCGCGCAGGTCTTCCTCTGGCTGGGGATCGTGTTCGCCTGCATCCTGATCCCGTCCAGCCTGTTTCTCAGCGATCCGCCGGAGTCGCCGGCGCCCGCGCCCGCCGACGGCTCGAGATCGGCGCCGCCCGAGAAGGTGGAGCCGGCCGCGCCCTACCTGCGCACTTCACAGTTCACGATCATGTGGATCGTGTTCTTCTCCAACATCGCGGCCGGCATCTCCGTGATCAGCTTCCAGTCCGAGCTCCTGCAGGAGGTGTGGGGGCTGGCCGACCCCGGCATCGGTCCCGCGGTCCTGGCCGAGTACGGCGCCACGCTGATCGCGGTGAGTTCCGTCTGCAACGGCGTGGGACGGCTCCTCTGGGGCTCCCTCTGCGACCGGCTGGGACAGGCGAGCGTATTCCGCATTCTGCTCGCCAGCCAGATGGTGGTGTTCGGCATCCTCATGACCGAGTCCAACCCCTGGATCTTCTCCGCGCTCGTCTGCTATGTGCTGCTCTGCTTCGGCGGAGGATTCGCCACCATGCCGTCGTTCGTCGTGGATGTCTTCGGCTCGAAGAACATGTCGAAGATCTACGGCACGATCCTCACCGCGTGGGCCGCCGCCGGGATCATCGGACCGATGTACGTCGGCTATCTGAAGGACACCTATCCCGACCGGGCGGTCATGTACTGCTTCCTGATCGGAATCCTGCTGCTCGGGACGGGATACGTCTTCTCGTTCCTGCTGGACGGCGACCGGATACGTCTGGGCCGCCCGACGGTGGAGGGCACGCTGCGCCGGTACGGGATTCCCGCTCCGGAGGAGGGGTAGGGCTCACCCATGAGCCGGACCATCACCGTCATCCACGGAGACGGCATCGGTCCGGAGGTCACGTCCGCCGCCCTCTCCGTGCTGGATGCCGCCGGCGCGGACCTCGACTACGACGAACAGCTGGCGGGGATGACTGCGCTCGAGCGGGTGAACGATCCGATGCCGGCGGCCACGCTGGATTCCATCCGGACGAACGGGGTTGCGCTCAAGGGGCCGCTCACGACGCCGGTCGGGGGCGGCTTCCGGTCCATCAACGTCGCCATCCGCAAGGAGTTCGACCTCTACGCGAACGTGCGGCCGGTGCGCACATTCGTGCCGGGTGGCCGCTACGAGGACATCGACCTGGTCCTGATCCGCGAGAACACGGAGGGACTGTACGTCGGGGTGGAGCACTACATCGGCATGGAGGGCGATCCCCGGGCCGCGGCCGAGTCGGTCATGATCGTGACCCGCTTCGGCGCGGAGCGCGTCTGCCGTTACGCCTTCGAGTACGCCCGCCGGCACGGCCGTCGCAAGGTGACGCTGGCGCACAAGGCGAACATCCTGAAATACACACAGGGGCTCTTTCTCGACGTGGGGCGGGAACTGGCCGGCGAGTATCCCGACGTGGAGTTCGAGGACCGCATCATCGACGCCACCGCGATGCAGCTGGTGCTCAACCCGCACGGCTTTGACGTGCTCGTGATGGAGAACATGTTCGGGGACATCCTGAGCGATCTCATGGCCGGGCTGGTGGGCGGCCTGGGCATGGCGCCCGCCGGCAACATCGGCCGGGGCGTCGCGATGTTCGAGGCGGTCCACGGCTCGGCGCCCGACATCGCGGGGCGGGGCATCGCCAACCCGACTGCGCTCATGCTGGCGGCGTGCGCCATGCTCGACCACATCGGGCAGCGGGAGACCGCCGCCCGGATCCGCGGCGCCATGCAGAAGGTGCTGAATCAGCGCCGGACGGTGACCGGCGACCTTGGCGGCACCGCATCCACGCAGGAGTACGCGCAGGCGGTGATCCGGGCGCTGGACTGAGATTGACGATCCCCGGGGCGGAGATGGTCGGCCGGCCTTCCGCCCCGGGGACGATTCGCAGGCCCGTCCCTACCTCTGTCGTTCGCGCACCTCGCGCACCAGCACGCTGCGGCTCACCGAGACCTCGGCGGCGCTGCCGAGTGCTTCCGGCCGGACCCTGGACCAGTCGCGCACGATGCTGACGATGCGCCCGGTTGAGCGGCTGGTCACGATCGCGCCTCCGGCGGCGCCGCCATTGCGGTCCAGGGTCGCGAAGCCCTCGGGGCCGGCCAAGGTCACGCGCTCGAGCTCGTCCGCCCGCCCCTCCGCGACGGGAACCGCAAACAGAAAGCCCGCGCCGCCGTGGTCGACCCTGTCCGGCGCGAAACTCATCGAGAACATGCGTTCTCCCGCCGCGTCGACCCCTTCCAGGCGGTATGGACCGGGTGACGTCGGAAGCTTCACCGGCGTGTCCCACTCGAAGACGGGTTCCAGGCGCAGTTCCCCGTCCTGCACTCTGCCCTAGAGCAGCAGCGTTCTTTCGACTGCCCGTCCTCCGGCGGAGGCGGGCGCCGGTGGAAGGCCCATCCTGTACTCGAGGGCCTTCGTGAAGCTGAAATCGCTGGTCCACGGCGGGTCGCAGTAGGACATGAAGTCCCGATAGCGAGCTGGACTGATCAGCCTGCCGAAGTCGCCTCCGGTGCTGAAGTCGACGCCCCAGACGCCTGTGTACGCGCCGGTGTACGGGTAGTCCGGATCTGGCCCCCCGGCTCCACAGCCCGGAGCGTGCCGGAGGGTGAGGTTGTGGCCCAGTTCGTGGGCCAGGGTGCTGCCGAAGGGTCCGTCGCCGCGATAGACCCCTGCGACGTGTGACAGGGTCAGGCCGGCCCATCCGCCGATGTACGCGACGCCCGAGAAGCCCCACGAGAAGGGATAACGCGAGGCCGGCCAAGCCAGGATGCCGTGGTAGTACTCGTTGGTGCCTCCCGTTTCGATGAATCGAAGCAGGTGGATTTCGTCCAGAAGTCCGACGCCTCCCTCCTCCACCGTATCGGCTTGCGTAGTGTAGGGCTCACGCACCTTGATATTCAACTCGGAGAGCGGCAGCAGAACCTGGGTCTCCTCCAGCGCCGCGTGGGAGTTGCTGGCGGCCATCTCCTTCACCAGCGCGGCCACCGCTTCGTTGTCGCCCTTGCTGACCTGGGAAGAAAAGGCGACCGGGACGAGCGTTACGTCCATTGCGGGCAGCGTGCGGACGTCCAGCGCCTTGCGACCCGTCGCGGGAATGCGCATCTGGCTCCCGGTGAGCGTCGACAGGGTGCTGTCGGGGTCGATCTCGACCACCATTTCCAGGCCGGGCTGCAGGACGGAATCGGGAATCATGGCGTTGAAGGAGGCGCTCAGGCTGCTCTCGTCCACCCTTCGCGGAAGCCCGGAAGGCGGCGTCAGGTCGGCAACATGAATCTCCTCGTCGTCGAGGTAGAAGGTGGCCCGCGCCGCCGGCCGGTACGAGTTCAGGAAGTCGGCGGTCACGAAAACCCGAAGCAGCGCCGCGCGGTCCGCGACCAGCGGCACCTCGCCGCCGTAGGACTGCGCGGCCTGGACAAGATAGGCGGCCTGCGCTTCGACCTTCAGATCCGGGGGGTTGACCAGCACCAGCGGGTCGCCGGCGGCGGGCGTCATGCCCTCGAAGCAGGGGTTGGCGTCGCAATCATCCGCAGGCGTGGCCGGCAGTGAGTCGAACTGGATGTACTGCGAGACGCTGCCTTCCCGGCGGGTCACCGTAACGAGTCGGCTGAGCGTGTCTCCCGCGGCGATCGACACGACCGCCGAGCGCGGCTCACCCCCGCGGGCCCCGAACACCACGCGCATGTCGAACGGGGCTCCTTCCCGGACGGCGATGCCGACCTGGGCCGGTCCCTCGGCAAGCGGGTCTTCGCTGTCCGTCCTCACGGCTTCCAGGGTAAGCGGGAAGGGGTCGGTCAGATTGCCCTCCAGCCACCCCGTCCCAAGTCCAGACATGCCTGCGAACAGTCCGCGGGGCAACTCCGTCAGCGAGTTCCCGTAAGCCGAGAGGAACTCGAGGTCGGGCGTGCCGTCGAAAAACCCCTCCGGTAGTGCGGTCAGGCCGTTGTTCTGCATCCAGAGCGTGTCCAGGCTGGCGAGGTCGTCGAACACACCGTTCGGCACCTCGGTAACGCGGTTGTTCGAGAAGCTCAGGTAGTGAAGTTCCGAGAGGTCCTCGAATACGCCCTCAGGGAGTTCTGTCAGCCGATTCCGGGTCATGCTCAACCTCTCGATGGCGGCGAGGTTGGCGAACGCGCCGTCGGGCAGTGCGGTCAGTCGGTTCGCCCCGATGAACAGCTCCTCGAGTGCGGTGAGGTTGTCGAAGGCTCCGTCGGGCAGGGCTCCCAGCCGGTTGCTGGTGAAAAACAGCTCGGTCACGCTGGTGATGTTGTCGAAGACGCCCTCGCGCAACTCGGTCAGGCGGTTGCCGGAGAGCGTCAGGTACTCCAGGCTGGTCAGATCGTCAAACGCGCCTGCCGGCAACGCGGACAGCAGGTTGCCGGACAGGTCGAGCGCCTTCAGCTCGGACAGGTTGTCGAAGACACCGTCGGGCAACGTCCCCAGCGCGTTGTCCTCGAGCCAGAGGGTATCGAGGGCCGTCAGGTCGGCGAAGATCCCCTCGGGCACGGTGGTCAGCCAGTTGTCGTCCAGATAGAGCTTCTTGAGCGCCGTGAACCCGCTGAAGCTGCTGCCGGGGAGTGCGGTCAGCGCGTTGTCCGAGAGATCGAGGTATTCCAGTCCGGTGAGCGCCGCGAAGACACCCTCCGGCAACGCGGCCAGAAGGTTCTCCTCGAGATTGAGGGTATCGAGGCTCGCGACCTCGGCGAAGACGCTGTCCGGCAGCTCTCTCAGGAAGTTGTGGCTCAGATCCAGGAATGCGAGGCCGCTCAGCCCGGCGAAATCACCATCCTTGAGGGAGGTTATGCGCTCGTCCTCCCCGTCGGCTCCCGCCATGTCCATGAACACGATGCCCGTTCCGCCGGGACCGGGCGGCTCGCGCGTGCACCCGCCCGTCTCGCCGGCGCGTTCATGCTCATCACCGTTTGCATCCGCACAATCGGCGGCCGCCGGCGAAGGGGTATCCTCGTGCGGCCCACTGAGGTCGAGGCGCCTGAGGCGAGCCAGCAGCCCCGTGCTCACCTGTGCGCAGTCCGAACGGTTCGTCGCGGCCATGAGCGCGTCGCGAACCTGCGGAGTCCGACCGCAAACGCCGTCGGTCGACGAACGACTCACCGATGCCTGAACCACGGCGCTCAGGTCTCCCGCCACGACCCTGATCGTGGCCGTTCCCCCGGCGACCGCCGTCGCCAGGCCATCCTGGTCCACGGAGATGACCGATGCGTCTTCGCTTGCCCACGTGAACCGCGCGGGGAAGACATTGCCGTGCTGGTCCAGCACCGTCACCGTGAGTGCCGCCGTCTCGCCGGGGACACCGAGCTCGACCGTGGCCGGGGAGATCGAGAGCGAAGCCGCGCGCGGTGGCGCCGGTTCCGTGACGTCCTGGACGTCGCCGCATGCCGTCAATGTCAGGAGGGCCAAAGCGGTGGCCACTTTCTTCGGCTGATACTGATACAGGCTCACAATACATTCGCCTCGATTCACTGGGTGTCTCATTCGACTCCTTGTGGAGCCTGTATTTTGGCGGACCTCCGTCGGGCGTCTCCCAGCAATTTCTGCCCAGGGGGAATCGACGATACCCGTATTCTCGGCACCAACGCAAGGGGCGCCATCTTGCCGTAAAGGGCCGGTGGGGGCATCCTTTCGCGGCGGCACTGCCGGTGCATGAGCCCGGCCGAATGGCCGGCGCGACGCTCCGACAGGACGACGGGGAATCCATGGGCTTTCGTGACTCGATCACAGACGAAATCCAGTGCTCGCGGTGCGGCGAACGCCGCGACCGCAGCGATGTCGACCGCCTTCTGTGGTGCGTCGGCTGCCGCGTCCGTGCACGGCTGATCGCCACCCGGAGGGCGCGCATCGCCGCGACCGTGCTGGCGGTGATCGTGGCGGGCTACATCTGGGGCCTCATCCGCCCGACCGACGTGGTGATCGGCGGCTGGATCGCCACCGTCATCGCGGCCTACTGGATCGGGGGCAGGCTGGCGCGCGAGATCTTCTACGGCATCGAGCGCTCCAACCGGAAGCGCTATCCGGGCAGCGGGAGCTGAGGTAGCCGCAAATCCCGCCGATGGACGCCGCGCAATGCGGTCTCGGAGTCAGTCTGCTTTTTCATTAGGTTCCCTTCGCATCTGAGATACCCTCGGCGACCAAGGCACCCTTATGGCAGAAAGATTTCAGGGGTTCGACTTCTACGATCTGGACTCGGCGCTCAGCGAAGAGGAGCGGATGATCCGGGACGCCATCCGCGAATGGGTGGAGGAGGAGGTCATCCCGATCATCGGCGACGCCTATTACGAACGCAGGTTCCCGCGCTCGCTCATCCCCGGGCTGGGGGAGCTCGGGGTCCTGGGGGCCAACCTGCCGGAGGAGTACGGCTGCGCCGGTCTCAACAACGTCGCCTATGGGCTCATCATGCAGGAGCTCGAGCGTGGAGACTCGGGATTGCGCTCGTTCGTGTCGGTGCAGGGTGCGCTGGTCATGTACCCCATCCATGCCTTCGGCTCGGAGGAACACCGTCGGGAATGGCTTCCCCGGCTGGCCTCGGCGGATGCCATCGGATGCTTCGGCCTGACCGAGCCCGACTACGGCTCCAACCCGGGCGGGATGATCACCACGGCCAGGAAGACCGCCGACGGCTGGGTGCTCAACGGCACCAAGATGTGGATCACCAACGGTTCGATGGCCGATGTCGCGGTCATCTGGGCGCAGACCGACGCGCCCGGCAACCCCGGGGGCATCCGCGGGTTCGTCGTGCCCACCGACACCCCCGGCTTCAGCGCGCGCGACCAGACGGGAAAGCTCTCGCTGCTCGCCTCGGACACCAGCGAGCTGGCGCTGCAGGACGTCCACGTCCCGGACGACGCGCTCATGCCGGGAAGCTCGGGTCTCAAGAGCCCGCTCATGTGCCTTACCCAGGCGCGCTACGGGATCGCGTGGGGGGTTGTGGGCGCCGCAATGGCCTGCTTCCACGAGGCGCTCGGCTACAGCACGCAGCGCGTCATGTTCGACACCGTGATCGGCGCCAAACAGATCCAGCAGGTGCGCATCGCGGACATGCTCACGGGCATCACCCAGGGGCAGCTCCTGGCCCTGCAGGTCGGGCGCCTGAAGGACGAGGGCAGGGCCACGCCGCAGCAGGTATCGCTGGCCAAGCGGGCCAACTGCCACATGGCGTGCGAGGTGGCGAGGGAGGCCCGGCGGCTGCTGGGCGCCAACGGCATCCTGGTGGAGTATTCCGCCATGCGCCACATGGCCAACCTGGAGTCGGTCTACACCTACGAGGGCACGCACGACATCCACTCCCTCATCCTGGGACAGGCGATGACCGGGCTGTCGGCGTTCTAGCAGATCCTGGGCGAACTTCTGCCCGGGCATTCGAGTGGCGATGTATCCGTGCTGGATCGCGATGCTCTGCGTTGCGGAACCCTTGACCCCCTGCGCGCCGCGGCACAGGTTTCCTGCCCGGCGCGACATTGCCCGCCTCGCTAGCTCAACTGGTAGAGCAACTGACTCTTAATCAGTAGGTTCGGGGTTCGAGTCCCTGGCGGGGCATCGGAGTTTTCGAAGAGCCCTTGGGGAAGACTCCCCGGGGGTTCGTTCTCTTCGGCTCGAGAGAGGCACCCGCCTCACCTGCGAAACCCTCAGCCGTCCCGGGACCCGGAGAACCAAGTGCACTCGCGTCTGTTCGACCCGCGCCGGAGACTCGCCGGCCGCCCTTTCGGCAGCCTCCTCTTGCTACTCACCGCGCTCGGTTGCGACGCCGGGGACGAAACGCCGGGCGGGGGCGACGCGGTCGATGCTCCGGCGGCGCAGCTGGTGGAGCGTTCCATCGCGTTTCACGACCCCGGTGGAGTGTGGGGATCGCGAGCGATCGAGATGGTCTGGTTCGGCACCGGTTCCGACGGCGGCGAGCGGGTTTCGGTGGAACTCGGTTTCGGTGCGGACGAGAGCGACTTCGCTCTCTCCGGCCGATATGCCGGTGCAAGCATCGAATACGAGACGACCCGGGAGAGTTGGTCGGCGAGCGTGGACGGCCAGCCTTCGCCGGACGAAGAGACTCGCGCGCGCATGCGTCTCGACCGCGAAGCCGGCATGTTCTGGCGCAGCTACTACGGCTTTCTCGCCGGCCTGCCCATGAAGATTGCGGATCCGGGCGCCCGCCTGGACCCGGAGGTGGCCGAGACGACGTTCGAAGGGCGGGAGGTTCATGCGGTGCGGGTGACCTACGACCCGGACGTGGGCGGCGACATCTGGTACTTCTACTTCGATCCGGCCACCGCGGAACTCGTGGGCTGCCGCTTCTACCACGACGAGAGCGCCAACGACGGCGAGTACATCACCTTCGAGGGGCGGGCCGAGGGAGGCGGGTTGCGCCTGCCGCGCTATCGCGAGTGGTATACCAACGATGGCGACCGCTTCCTCGGCTCGGACGAGATCCGCTCCGTCAGGGTGCGCTGAGGCGCCCCTCGCCCGAAGCGGTCCAGCGGGCCCGGCCCTCGCCGATGTCCAGCAGGGTTCCGTAGCCGGCTGAAAGCTCCGCCAGCCGGCGGAGGATCGACGCTCCGAGCTGGCCCGGGGCTACCTCCGGGTAGCCGCGCGTTTCGAAGAAGAGGCCCCCCGGTTCGCCTTCGTCGAGCACGACCGGCGTGAACACCGCTTCGCGAACTCCGTCCCGTCCGATGGTGAATGTCGCCACCACGCTCTGCCAGGTCTCGGGCGGATAGTTCCCGATCTCCGTCCTGCTGTGAAAGATGAAATTGCCGAGACCGTAGAGGATGAGCCCTCCCCGATATTCCTCCATGCCGGAGAGGCGCGGTTCACCGTGACTGACATGGAGGTCCGCTCCGGCCTCCACCGTCGCGCGCGCCCAGTCTTCCTGCCAGCCGGGTTCCGCGTCGACCTGGTAGTGCTGGTAGGCGATGACGAAGTCCGCGTTCGCGGCGGCTTCCCGGACCCTGTCGAGGTTGCGGTCCCACGCGGCTTCATCCCCCGGCGGGAGCATATTGACGCCGGGGGTGGTTTCGGTGGCGGCGGCATCGGGCGGTGAGTTGACCGTAGCCAGCGCGACCACCCCGACCCGTAGTCCGGCCACGTCCCGGAAGGCGGGCGCGATCGCATCCGCCAGCGTGCGCCCGGTTCCGGCGTGGGTGAACCCGCGCGCGGCGGTCTCTTCAATGGTGGAGACGATCCCGGCGTCCCCGTAGTCCCAGGAATGGTTGTTGGCGAGCGAGAGAAGGGTGACGCCGAGTTCCGCCAGGTAGTCGAGCACCTCGGGCCCCGCCCCGTGGAAGAACACGTCGTCGCGGGTGGGCCGGCAGTCGCAGCCGGGTCCCGCCACCGCCACCTCGAGGTTGGTGAAGACCGCGTCCGCGGAGGCCAGGATCGGCGCCACCGTGGCCAGCGGCGCCTCCAGGTACTGCCGCGGGTCGTGCTCGATGAGCGCCTGGCCCACCACGGCCAGAGTGACGGACGGCCCCGGCGCGTCGGATGGCGGTCCGTCCGCGGGCGCGCCACAGGCGGTCGGCAGGCCCGCGGCGATCAGAATAAGGGCGCGTTTACGGTTCACTCCGGTTCCTCTCGTACTCCCGGTACCGGGACAAGACACGGGACCGGCCCCCTCGCACGGGAGGACCGGCCCCCTGGGCTCCCTTCGCCGGGAGCCCGCGTCTCGAACCGGGAACTACATCGCGAATACCGACCTGCCCCGCGAGAACGTCTCCAGGATCGGGATGAACTCCAGGTTCTCCGGGTCCGCGGTCAGCGGGTTCTCGTCCAGGATCACCAGGTCGGCCTGCTTGCCGACCGTGATCGAGCCCTTGGTGTCCTCCTCGAAGTACTGGTAGGCGCCCCCGAGGGTCACCGCGTGCAGCGCCTGCATCACCGTCAGCCGCTGATGCGGCCCGAGGATGTGCCCGCTGCGGGTCTTGCGGTTCACGGCGATCGACACCAGGCGCATCATGTGCGGCGGGACCACCGAGGCGTCGTTGTGGATGGTGAAGTTCACCCCCCGCTCCAGGGCCCAGCCCATCGGGCTGGTGTTGTTGCCCCGATCCTCGCCGAAGCTGATCCGGTGCCAGTCGCCCCAGAAGAAGGCGTGTGCCGCGAAGAACGAGGGCACGATGTTGAGCTCCGCTGACCTGTCCAGCTGGTCTGCGCGCATGAGCTGGGCGTGGATGATGACGGAACGGTGGTCGGGCATGGGATCCATGTCGGCGACCGCCTCGTCCACCCCGTCGATCATGAGATCCATGGCCGCGTCGCCGTTGGCGTGCACGATGATGGGGATGCCCGCCTCGATCAGCTGGTCCGCCTGCGCCTTGTAAACGACGGGGTCCATGACGCCGTACGCAACATAGTCCGGCGGGGCGCCCGGCGGTCCCTCCTCGTACGGAATCGTGACCCAGGCCGTGCGCCCCTGGGGGGAGCCGTCGAGCATGAGCTTCACCCCGGCCACGCGGAAGCCGTTCTCGTATCCGCGCGTGTAAGGCACGTCCGGGACCTCGTTGGGCATGGCGCGATTGCGGACGAAAGCCGCGACGTCGGCCTTGAATGGCTCCCGGGCCGCCGCCTCCCGGAACATGTCCGCCTGCTCCGAAGCGGTCCCGCCGTCCTGGATGGTGGTCGTCCCGTGGCTCAGGTACACGTCGATGGACCGGCGGATGAGCTCATCCATCTCCTCCATCGTCGAAGGGGTGCCATAGCGGTCGATGGCCAGCAGCCCGCGGGCGGTCTCCTCCAGCACGCCGTTGGGCTCCATCGAACCCGCGATGCGGCGCACATGGCCGCCGGGCGGGTCGGGCGTGTCGGCGGTGATGTTGCTGACCTCGAGAGCGGCGGAGTTGGTCGTGGTCAGGTGGCCCGACACGTGCGTGAGGACGATGGGGTGCTCGGTCGACGCGCGGTCGAGATCCTCGCGCGTCGGGTGCCGGCCCTCCTCGAGCAGCGAGTCGTCGTAGCCGCGCCCGGTCACTGCCTCGCCGGCAGGGATGTCGTGTTCATCGATCCACGCCCGTACCTTGCGCACGAGGTCGTCGATGTTGTTGACGTCGCCCACCGGCGGCGGGTGCAGCCCCAGGGAGGTTTGGTCGCGGCCCGCGCCCATGAAATGGCCGTGCGAGTCGATGAACCCGGGCAGGAGGGCGTTGTCGCCCAGTTCCACCACCCGGGTCGACGATCCCTGAAGAGCCATCACCTCGTCCATCGATCCGGCGGCGACGATCGTCTCGCCACGCACCGCGACCGCCTCCACGGTGGGTTGCTGCGGATCCATGGTGACGATGTTGTCGCCGTGGAAGATCGTGTCCGCGGGCGGGCCGGCATCCTGGCTGCAGGCGGCCACGCTGGCGACAAGGGCGACCGTGACAACGGCGAGGGGTTGGTTCGACCTGGTCATTACTCTCTCCACGGCTATCAAGGGGACGAGTGTCCGGGCAGCGTACGCCCCGGCGTTGCGTCCCGTCAAGCTGCGGTCGAGTCTGCCGGGCCGGTTCCCCGCCGGCACCATGCGCGGCCCTCGCCGGCATCGTTTGCGAGCACCGCGGAATCGTCCATACTACATTCTCCCGGGCCCCGGACCCGCAGAATGAATCCCCGGGACGTTGAATCCCATCCGGACCGGTGCTTCCGTGCCGGCCCCCACTCACACAGGCATCGGCGGCTCCGGCAGGGCCGGCCGACTGGAGAGGCTGGACATGGCCAAGAGAAGAATGACTCCTTCCGAGGCGCTGGTGGAAACACTGGTCGCCGAAGGGGTGACAGATGTTTTCGGGTTGGTGGGATCGGCCTTCATGGATGCCCTGGATCTGTTCCCGGACGCGGGCATCCGGTTTATCCCGGTGGCCCACGAGCAGGCCGCCGCGCACGCCGCGGACGGGCTGGCGCGGGTGACGGGGAGGCCTCAGGCCTGCATCGCCCAGAACGGCCCCGGCGCGGCCAACTTCGTCTCGGCGATCGCAGCCGCCTTCTGGGCGCATTCCCCTGTCGTGGCCCTTACGCCTGAAACCGGATCACTGGGCATCGGCACGGGGGGCTTCCAGGAGCTCGACCAGATGCCGATGTTCGAGGCCCAGACCGTCTTCCAGGTCCGCGTCAACCGTCCCGAGCGCATGGGCGAACTGGCCCGGCGCTGCTTCTACCGCGCCAAGCTCGAGCTCGGGCCCACCCAGCTCAACATCCCCAGGGACTATTTCTACGGGGACATCGAAGAGGAGATCTTCGCAACGCCGACTCTGGGCGCCGGCCGTCCGCCCCGGGCCGACATCGAGGAAGCGGTCCGGATTCTGAAGGGCGCCCGCTATCCCGTCATCATCTCCGGAGGAGGGGTGTGCCAGGGCGACGCCATGGGGGAGGTCGGGGCGCTGGCCGAGCACCTCAGCGCCCCGGTCGTCAACACCTACCTGCACAACGACACCTTCCCCTACAGCCACGAACTGGGGTGCGGGCCCATCGGCTACTGCGGATCCAAGGCCGCCATGCGCACCATCGCCAAGGCCGACGTCGTGCTGGCGCTGGGCACGCGGCTCGGAGTGTTCGGGCTGCTTCCCCAGTACGACATGACCTACTGGCCGGAGGACGCCACCCTCATCCAGGTGGACCGCGACGCCAGGCAATGGGGGATGAGCAAGATCCCGGCGCTGTTCTCGGTCGCGGACGTGAAGGAGTACGCGACCGAGTTGCTCGAGGAACTCCGCAGCGCCCTCCCGGCTCCGGGCCGCAACGAGGAGCGCATCGCCGATGTCGCGCGCGAGAAGCGCGCCTGGGACGAGGAACTGGAGAGCTGGTCCTCGTCCACCAGCGCCTTCATGCATCCCCGGCGCTTCCTCTGGGAGTTCACCCGGGCGCTTCCCGGGGATGCCCTCGTGACCACGGACATCGGCAACACCTGCTCGATCACGAACGGCTATCTCCGATTCAACGGCCCCCGCCAGCACCTCGCGGCGCTGACCTGGGGGAACTGCGGCTTCGCCTACGGGGCCGCGCTGGGCGCCAAGGTCGGCAACCCCGCCGCGCCCGTGTTCGCCATCCAGGGAGACGGCGCCTGGGGCATCAGCGGCCTGAGCGAGGTCATGACGGCCGTGCGCGAGGACATCCCGGTCATCGCCGTCGTCATCAACAACCACGAGTGGGGCGCCGAGAAGAAGAACCAGATCGACTTCTACGACGATCGCTTCGTGGGCACCAACCTGCGCGCCAACCCGGACTTCGCGGAGGTGGCGGAGGCGATGGGGGCGAAGGGATACAGGGTCGACGACTACCGCGATGTGCGGGACGTGGTGCGCGATGCGCTCGCCAGCGGCCAGCCCTGCGTCATCAACGCGGTGGTCGAGGGCGGCGCGAGGGTGCTCGCGGAGCCCTTCCGGCGGGACGCGCTCGCGATGCCGACCCGTCATCTGGAAAAATACGCGCACCTGAGCCTGAGCTAGAGGCGCGGGCCGGGCTGGAACACGTCGAATTCACCGGGCTTCCGGCACCATCCGGAGCGAAAGGGAGGACAAATGTCCGATACCCAGGCGTTGCTGGCCGACTACGACGTCCAGGACGTTATCGAGAAGGACAGGAAGCACCTCTGGCACCATCTGTTTCAGCACAGCGTCCTTGAGAACCAGGATCCACAGGTGTTCGTCGAGGGCGAAGGCGCGCGCGTGCGCGATATCCACGGGAAGGAGTATCTCGACGGCGCCTCGGGCGGCGTCTGGTGCGTCAACGTGGGTCACGGGCGCGAGAGCATCGCGAGAGTGGTGTACGAACAGTTGCTGCGCCTGCCCTACTATGCGGGCGTGGTCGGCACCGTCCCCGCGGCCCAGTATGCGAGCGCGCTGGCGGAATGGCTGCCCGAGCTGGACCACGTCTACTTCGCCAACAGCGGATCGGAGGCCAACGAGAAGGCGATCAAGATGGTGCGCCAGATCGCGCATCTGAACGGGACCGGGAAGTACAAGGTCCTCTACCGGGACCGGGACTATCACGGGACCACCATCGGCTGCCTGGCGGCGAGCGGACAGGAGGAGCGCAAGGAGGCGTACGGGCCGTTCCCCGACGGGTTCGCGGGGATCCCCCACGCGATGTGCTATCGCTGCCCGTTCGGCAAGACCTACCCGGACTGCAACATCGAATGCGCGCGCGCGCTGGAGGACGCCATCGAGGCGGAGGGACCTGATACGGTGGGCGGGGTCATTCTCGAACCCATCACCGCCGGCGGCGGGGTCATTCCCCCGGTTGACGAATATTACCCGATCGTCCGCGAGATATGCGACGAATACGGGGTGATCCTCATCATCGACGAAGTCGTATGCGGGTTCGGGCGCACCGGTACCATGTTCGGCTACGAGCACTACGATTTCGTTCCCGACATCGTCACCATGGCCAAGGGCATGGCCAGCTCCTACGCGCCGATCTCGGCGGCGGCCGTGCGCGGCGAGGTGTTCGACACCTTCCTCGAGGATCCGAGCGAGAAGTACCACTACTTCAGGGACATCAGCACCTACGGCGGATGTACCGCGGGCTTCGCGGCCGCCCTCGAGAACCTGCGCATCATCGAGGAGGAGGACCTGATCGAAAACAGCCGCGTGATGGGCGCGTACCTGCTGGACCGCCTGCGCGAGCTGTCCGATCACCCGAACGTCGGCGACGTGCGCGGAAGGGGCCTGTTCGCCGGCGTGGAGCTGGTGGAGGACCGGACCTCGAAGACCCCGGTGAGCGAGGACGTGATGATGGCCGTCGTGAAGAAGGCCGCCGAAGAGGGCGTCCTGGTGGGCAAGACCACGCGCAGCGTCCCCGGCCTGAACAACACCGTCAACATGGCTCCGCCCCTCATCGTCACCAAGGCGGACGTCGACGAGCTGGTGGATGCGGTAAAGGCCGGGATCGAGCATGGATGCCGGGATCTTTGAGACCCGCGGCTGGCGCGCAAGACGGAACTGGCATCGATACTGAGATCGCAAGACAGCCGCGCAACACGGGAGGACAGACCATGCCTCGCAGACACCAGCCCCGCGTCCTGATTGGCACTCTGATCGTCCTGCCGGCGGCGGTCATCGCCGCGTGTGCCGTCCCCGCGCCCGTACTGGAGGTCGACACGGTCTACCTGAACGGGGAGATCGTCACGATGGACGAGGCCGCGCCGACCGTCGAGGCCGTGGCGGTCCGCGGCGACGAGATCGTCGCGGTGGGGAGCAACGCCGAGGTGGGACTGACGGCCGGTCCGGGCACCCGCGTCGTCGACCTGGAAGGCCGGACGATGACGCCGGGCTTCTACGCCCCCCACGACCACTTTCCGTGGGCGGGCGCCATCGCGGTGACGACGGTGAACCTGAACAGCCCGCCCATGGGGCCGGTGGAGAACATCGACGGCCTGGTGGACGCCCTGCGGGAGAAGACCGGCGAGACCCCGGAGGGCGAGTGGATCCAGGGGTGGGGGTATGACGACACCCTGCTGGAGGACCAGCGCCACCCCGACCGGCACGACCTGGACCGGGTGTCGACCGAACACCCTATCTACATCAGCCACACCTCCGGCCACCTGGGCGTGGCCAACACCATGGCGCTCGGGTTAGCGGGCATCACTGCGGCGACGCAGCCGCCTCCGGGCGGGGTCATCCGCCATGAAGCCGACACCGGGGAGCCCGATGGCGTGCTGGAGGAGACCGCGGCCTGGATGGTCATGGGCATCGTGCCGCCGGCCACCCGCGAGCAGAAGCTGGAGGGGTTTCGGCGCGCCGTGCAGATCTACGTGGAGCAGGGCGTGACCACCACGGTCATCACCGGGGGCTCGGCCGAAAACGTCGCCGACCTGCAGATGGCCCGGCGGGAGGGGCTCCTCTCGCTCCGGGTGGTCACCATGGTGAGCAAGGCCGCGCCCGGCGTGCCCTCCCCCGCGGAAGCGGGTGGCTTCGTCTCCGGATTCGGCGACAACCACCTGAAGCTGGGCGGCATCAAGATCGTCCAGGACGGCTCCAACCAGGGCTTCACCGGCTACTTCACCGAGCCTTACCACACGCCCTTCAACGGCGACGCCGATTGGCGCGGATACCCCGCCCGCAGCCGGGAGGACCTCACGGCCATGGTCACGGAGCTGCACCGGGCCGGCTACCAGATCGCCATCCACGGGAACGGCGACGCCGCCATCGACGACATCATCCACGCCTTCCGCGAAGCCCAGCGCGACTTTCCCCGCGACGACGCCCGCCACCGCATCGAGCATTGCCAGATGGTGCGCAAGGATCAGCTGGACGAGATCGCCGAGCTGGGCATCACGCCCTCGTTCTTCGTCGGGCACGTGTTCTATTGGGGAGACCGGCACCGCGACATTTTCATGGGGCCTGAGCGCGCGGCCGGGATCAGCCCGCTCAGGTCGTCCATCGACCGGGGCATCCGCTTCACCGTGCACGACGACACCCCGGTCACCCCCGTGGACCCGCTTCAGCTCATCTGGGTGTCGGTCAACCGCCTGACCCGGAGCGACCAGGTGCTTGGAGCCGAGGAGCGGGTCACGCCCCTGGAGGCGATGCGGGCGATGACCATCGACGCCGCCTGGCAGAACTTCGAGGAGGACCTCAAGGGGTCCATCGAGCCGGGCAAGCTGGCGGACTTCGTCATCCTGTCCGACAACCCGCTCACGGTCGATCCCCTGACCATCCGCGAGATCCAGGTGCTCGAAACCATCGTCGGCGGAGAGACGGTCTACCGACGCGTGGACTGACCGTACAGCCGGGAGACCGCCCTCACGGCCCCTGCCGGGTGCCTTCTCGGGCTCGTTTGTCCCGCAGCGCGTAAGCGAGCCCGGGGCGCAGGTTTGCGAAGGGAAAGCCCAATCCCCACAATCAGAGAACGCTCGCCCCCCCCAAACCCCTGCACGTCGAAGTGCATCCGTACGCCAACGCCTGGGAGGGAAAACGCGTCGGGGCGGCGAACCTGGCTTTCCGCCGTGCCTCGTGGGCCGGGAATCCGACTCGAGGACGGGTTCCGACCACGCAGCCGGGACGGGCGGTTCTGTCCGCTCGCTTCGCTGCTACCCGCCTGGCACGTCCCACCGGAACCGCAGTCGGAGTCCGAAGACTCCGGGGAGGTTGCTGTGAAACCCTCTATCGTTCTCATTCTCCTGTTGGCCGGATTCACTCACGCGGCCACCGCTCAGTCGGTATCGTTCGACCCGCAGCCGACCCTGGTCCTGGAGGTGGCCCCCGCCGAAATGGACGTGCGCCCGATCCGGGTGCAGGGGACCGTCACCGGGACGGTCACCGACGCGGGAACCGGACAGCCCATCGCCGCGGTCCAGATGTCGGTCGTGGGGACCGGTCTGGGTGGGCTGACCAACGAGGATGGCCGCTACCTGATCCCGAACGTGCCCGACGGACCCCAGACCCTGCGCGCGGAGCGGGTCGGGTATGCGAGCATCGACCTGGCGATCACGGTTACGGCCGACCAGACGGTCGTGCAGGACTTCCTTCTCTCGGAACAGGCCTTCGCGCTCGACGAGATCGTCGTCACCGGCGTTCCGGGCGGGACGCGCCGGCGCGCGATCGGCAACTCGGTGGGGACCATCGAGGCGGCGGCCATCACCGAGGTGGCGCCCGTCGACGACGTGCAGACCCTGCTGCGCGGGCGAACCCCCAGCGTCAACATGATGGGCGGCGGCATGGTGGGGCAGGGTCCGCGCATGCGCATCCGGGGCGCGTCCACCTTCTCGCTCAACGGCCAGCCACTCATCTACATCGACGGCGTACGGGCCAACAACGACGAGACCACGGGCTACACCTTCGGCAACAACGCCGGCGTGCGCTCGATCCTCACCACGCTGGACCCCGAGCAGATCGAGAGAATCGAGGTGCTCAAGGGTCCGGCGGCGGCGACGCTCTACGGGACGGAGGCGTCGCGCGGCGTCATCAACGTCATCACCAAGCGGGGCCAAGAGGGCGGCGCCCGAGTCGACATCATGGTCCGCCAGGGCGTGAACTGGATGGCCGACCCGCAGGGCAAGGTGGGCTACGACAACTACTGGACCGACCCGTCCAACGGGCAGATCCACACACTGAACATGCTGGACTACCACGGGGGGCTCGGCAACGAGATCTACACCCGTGGGTCCGTCCAGGCGTACAGCGCCAGCCTGAGCGGCGGCTCGGCGGACACCCGCTACTTCCTTTCGGGGACCTATGCGGACGAGACCGGGATCCTGAACTACAACTGGCAGAAGAAGTTCAACCTGCGCACCAACATCGAGACCGAACTCTCGGAGAATCTCGGTCTCGCCGTGAACATGGGGTACTCCAACTCGAGGGACCGCCTGGTCCGCGACGGCTTCGGGAGCATCACCGAGGGTGTCGAGTTCGGGAGCCCCCGGCTCCTGCCCGAGCACTGGTGCCGGTCGAGCAACAACAGCTTCGGCTGCGAACTCCTGCACGGGTACAACCGCTACGACATGCCGGTCAGGGACGAAACCAACTTCAACCACCAGTACCTGAACCGGTTCACGGGCGGCCTGACCTTCAACCACGAGGCGCTCGGCTTCCTCACGACCCGGCTCACCTCGGGCATCGACTTCACCGGCGAGCAGAACGTGGCCTTCCGCGAATTCCAGACCAGCGACACCGCGGTGGTGTCGCTCGGCGCGAACAACCGCAAGGGCTTCCGCAACGAGGGGCACTTCACCCACTTCCGCACGACCACCGACTTCTCGACCACCGCCAACCTCAACGTTTCTTCAGCGCTGACCACGTCCACTTCGCTGGGCGTTCAGTACTACACCCGCACCACGACCTTCCTCTCGGCCACCGGACAGCAGTTCGCCGGCCCCGGCCTGAGCACCATCACCTCCACCTCGATCCCGGGCGTGCCGGCCAACAACCGCATCTCGGACAACACCCTCGGCACCTACCTGCAGGAGACACTGGGGTGGAATGACCGCCTCTTCCTGACCGGCGCCGTGCGCGTGGACAACAACAGCGCCTTCGGCAACGACATCAGGTTCGTGACCTACCCGAAGGCGTCGCTCTCGTGGGTGATGAACGAGGAGGGCTGGTTCCAGGACGGCGCGCCCTCGTGGCTCAGCACCCTGCGGCTGAGGGTGGCATGGGGTGAGTCGGGCGAGCAGCCGGCGTCGTTCTCGGCGCTGCGCACCTGGGCCGCGGTGACCGGGCCCCGGAGCACCGCGGGCGTGACGCCCAACACGGTCGGGAACGAAGACCTGACCGCCGAGGTCGGCCAGGAGACCGAAGTCGGATTCGACGCCGATCTCCTCGACAATCGGCTGGGTCTCCAGTTCACGTACTACAACAAGCTGACCAGGGGCGCGATTCTCGAACGCGACCTGCCGCCCTCCGGCGGGTTCACCGGAGCCCAGTTCGTGAACGCGGGCCAGATCACCAACTCGGGGCTCGAGCTCTCGCTCAACGCCCAGCTCGTCGAGACTGCAGGCCTCAGCTGGGACGTCGGCCTCAACTTCTCCAGCAACAGCTCGGAGATCCTGCAGCTCTCCGGCGAGGCTGGAGACACCACCATCGTCTTCAACAGCTGGAGCTCGATGGAACACCGGGTGGGCCATCCGCCCTACAGCTGGTTCGGTGTGGACGTGGTGAGTTCGGACCTTGACGCCAACGGCAACACCGTCAACGCCCAGTGCAGCGACGGGCGGGGCGGCACCACGCCCTGCTTCGACGCCGGCGGCACGACCATCGCGCCGCGCGTCTTCCTGGGCCGGGCGATCGCGCCCTACGAGCTGTCGCTGACCTCCGACATCGCCGTCGGCAGCAACCTGCGCTTCCACGTCCTGATCACCTCCGAGCAGGGCCACAAGCGGTTCGACAACACCCTTCGCCAGCGCTGCAGGCTCTACCGGGTGTGCCGGTCGAACCACCATCCGCAGGAGTGGGATCCGATCATGAAGGCGACGGTCGAGAGCAGCGACCAGATCATCGACTCGTGGGTCAACGACGTGAGCTTCATCCGGCTCAAGGCGGTTTCCATGACCTACGACCTGCCGGAGCAATACCGCTTCGGTTCCAGCCGCGCCGTACTGCAGCTCGCGGCCCAGCATCTCTTCACCTTGACGGATTGGACCGCTTCGGACCCCGAAGTGATGTTCTCGAGCGGCGGCAGAGCCTTCATGGCGCAGAACAACCTGCCGTTGCCACAGCAGATCACCGCTTCCGTCCGCTTCAGCTTCTGAGCCCGACAAAGAGGAGATGATCATGCATATCAAGACGATTCAAGGAATGACCCGGGCTTTCGCATGCGTCGTGCTGCTGGCGTTTTCCGCCGCGTGCGACGTGGACAGCCTGCTCGAAGTGACCGACCCCAGCCGCCTGCTCTCGGAGAATGTGGAAATACCCGCCCAGGCCGGCGCTCTCATGAACGGGCTCGAGGCCGACTTCCTGTGCGCCCACGGCGCGTTTCTGGTCGTGACCGCCAACCTGAGCGACGAGCTCGAAGACACCAATGCCGGCGGCGACAACTGGTCGCTGGACCGTCGCCGCCCCCAGGGCCAGAACGCCTGGGCCGACAACGACTGCACCGCTGGCCTGCCCTCCGCGTACGTGCCCGCCTCGCGCGCCCGCTGGGTGGCGGACAACCTGGCAGGCCTGCTGGAGAGCTGGAGCGATGCCGAGGTGGCCATGCGGAGCCAGCGGCTCGCCCGAGCCTCGCTGCTGGCCGGCTTCAGCCTTTCCATGCTGGGAGCCGCGCACTGCTCGATTGCCTTGGACAGCGGCCCGGAGATTTCCGCAGTGCAGGCCTTCGCCGAGGCGGAGCAACGCTTCTCGAACGCGCTTCAGTATGCCCAGAGCTCCGGGGCGGGCGACATCGCCAACGCGGCGCTGGTGGGGCGTGCCCGGGTGAAGCTGTACCAGGGGGACGGCCAGGGTGCGGTCGCCGACGCCAGGCAGGTGCCCGAGGGCTTCCGGATGGAAATCTATCCTTCGGACTCGCCCAACCGGCTGAACAACCGCATCTGGGCCGCGAACCTGTTCAACTTCAACTTCGGCGTCGCTCCGTGGACGCGGGAGCTGATGACCGGCGGCGTACCTGATCCGCGCACGACGACCTACGACACCGGCCAGAACACCGGCTGGGCGCCCGGCAACGTCTGGGGCCAGAGCAAGTATCCGTCGGCGAGCTCGCCGATGCCGATCGCCCGCTGGGAAGAGGCGCAACTCATCATCGCCGAGGTGATGGGCGGCGACGAGGCCGTGCGCATCATCGACGGGCTGCGGGACGCACACGGATTGCCGCACTTCATGGGCATGGGCGATGCCGAGATTCGCCAGGCGGTTATCGACGAGCGGCAGCGCGAGCTGTGGTTCGAAGGCTTCCGGGCGTACGACATTCACCGCCTCGGCCTGCCGCTGGTTCCCGCTCCCGGCGAGCCGTACCAGCTTGGCGTCAAGGGCGGATCGTACGGAGACCAGACCTGCGTCCCGATCCCGATCATCGAGACCTTCAACAACCCGACGATTCGCGGAGGAGCCTAGCCGACAACGCGAAATCCGCAGCCTGCTGATGCCAGTCCGGCGCGGTTCGGGACGATCGGCTTGACCGGGTCGATGTGACGTTCCTCGACGAGTTGAGGCATCGGGCGGGGAACCGGCGCAGGCGGGTCGTGTTCCCCGAAGGCGGGGATCCGCGAATCCGTGAAGCGGCGCTGGTCGCGGCCGCCAACGGACTCGCGGATCCCCTGCTGGTCGGCCCCGCCGGCGAGCTGGAGCGCCAGCTCGCCGGCGATCCGCGCTCACGCGCCGTCCGGGTGGTTGACCCGACCGACCCGGCCCGGGCGGAGCGCCTCGCGGCCGTCCTCGGCGGCCTGAAGCGCTTCCGCGACCTCCCCGGCGACGAGCTTCGCCGGCGCGCCGCCGACCCCCTCTATCATGCCGCGCTCATGGTCGGCGCCGGCGAAGCCGACGGCGGGGTCGCCGGGGCGGTCCACACCACCGCGGCGGTGATCCGGGCCGGGATCCACTGCGTCGGCCGCGCCGAGGGGACCACCACCATCTCCTCCTCGTTCTTCATGGTGGTCCGGCCCTTCCGCGGCCCGGAAGCCGAGGTGCTCACCTTCGCCGACTCGGCCATCGTGCCCGATCCCACGGCGGAGCAGCTCGCGGAGATCGCGAGGGCGTCGTGCCGTGCGCGCCGGCGCATCGTAGGCGACGAGCCCCGGGTGGCGTTCCTCTCGTACTCGACCCGCGGAAGCGCCGAAGGGCCGTCCGTGGAACGGGTGCGGGACGCTCTGGCCCGCTTCCGTGAGATGAGCCCGGACACCGCAGCCGACGGCGAGCTTCAGGCCGACGCGGCCCTCATCGAGGCGGTCAGCCGCCGCAAGCTCCCGGCCTCCCCGGTCGGCGGGAGGGCCAACGTGCTCATCTTCCCCGATCTGGACGCCGGCAACATCGCCTACAAACTTGTTCAGCGGCTCGCCGGGGCCGAGGCGCTGGGTCCGATCGTGCAGGGGCTCGCGGGTCCCTGGTGCGACCTCTCCCGGGGCGCGTCCGTGGATGACGCGGTCAACGTGGCGTGCATCACATCCCTTCTGGCGGACTGACCCGGTCGGCCCGCCCCCTCACCCCAGGCAAGGACGCCCTCCATGGGTTTCGACGAACTCATCAACCAGTACATGCAGCCGGTCACGGACGCGGTCGCCGGCTTCATCTTCTACGCCGTGCCCATCGCCGGCGCCCAGGTGCCCCTCATCGTGGCGTGGCTCATCGCCGGCGGCGTGTTCTTCACCCTGTACCTGCGCTTCATCAACGTGCGCGGCTTCAAGCACGCGCTGGACCTGGTCAGGGGCCGCTACACCGATCCTTCGCAGCCGGGCGAGGTCACGCCCTTCCAGGCGCTCGCCACCGCCGTGTCGGGCACGGTCGGCATCGGGAACATCGCGGGGGTGGCGGTTGCGATCTCGCTGGGCGGGCCCGGTGCCACGCTGTGGCTGATCATCGCCGGCCTGCTCGGAATGAGCACCAAGTTCGCCGAGTGCACGCTGGCGGTGAAATACCGTCACACCAACCCGGAGGGCTCCGTCAGCGGCGGTCCCATGTACTACCTGCAGCGCGGCCTCGAGCTGCGGAACCTGCCCCGGGTCGGCCGCGGCCTGGGAATGTTCTACGCCGCCGCCATGGTGTTCGGCTGTCTCGGTATCGGCAACATGTTCCAGTCCAACCAGGCCGCCGCCATCCTGATCGAAGTGACGGGAGCCGGAGGCAGCTTCTTCAGCGACAAGGCCTGGCTGCTGGGGGTTTTCATGGCCGTCGCCGTGGCGATGGTGATCGTCGGAGGGATCAAGAGCATCGCACGGGTGACCTCGAAGCTGGTCCCCTTCATGGCGGTGCTCTACGTGCTCTCCGCCCTGGCGATCATCGGCATCAACGCCGAGCGGCTGCCGACCGCCATCGTCCAGATCTGGCAGGGCGCCTTCTCGCCGGAGAGCATCGGCGGCGGCATGATCGGGGTCATGATCATCGGATTCCGGCGCGCGGTCTTCTCGAACGAGGCCGGCCTCGGCTCCGCCGCCATCGCCCACTCGGCGGTGCAGACCGACGAACCGTGCACGGAAGGCTTCGTCAGCCTGCTCGAGCCGTTCATCGACACCGTGGTCATCTGCACGATGACGGCGCTGGTCATCATCACCACGGTCTACGATCCCGCGCTGGCCGATGCCGGCATCAACGGCATCGAGATGACCAAGACGGCCTTCGAGAGCACGCTCTCCTGGTCGCCCGTGCCGCTCTCCGTCGCCGCGGTGCTGTTCGCCTTCTCGACCATGATTTCGTGGAGCTACTACGGCCTGAAGGCGCTCACCTACCTCACCGGCGAGCACCGGTCGGTGGAGGCCGGCTTCAAACTGTTCTTCTGCGGCTTCGTCGTCCTTGGCGCCAGCATCAATCTCGCCGCGCTGATCGACCTCTCGGACGCCATGATCTACGTGGTCGCGATTCCCAATCTCCTGGGGCTGTACCTGCTCGCGCCCGTACTGAGGAAGGAGGTGCTCTCCTATCGGGAACGGCTCGGGCGGTATTGACCTGGGGGAACGCGGCGGCGACCCGGATCTCTCCTCGGAGCCCACGGCAGTCGTCCGTCATTTTGCCACATCCACAGCTTCAAAACGCTCTCAGGAGAAACATGATGCTCCGGAACATCCTCGCCGCCATCGTCGGCTACATTGCCATGGCCGCCGCGCTCTTCGCACTCTTCTCGCTTCTCTGGCTGACGCTGGGGCCCTCGCGCGCCTTCCAGCCGGGTTCGTGGGAGGTATCCGGCGGCTGGGCGCTCGGCTCGATCGTGCTTGGGCTCGTGGCCGCGTACATCGGCGGCCGAGTCTGTGCCAGGGTGGCGCGCGATGCCAGGGCCGCCACGATTCTGATCGCCATCGTGATCGTGCTCGGGGTGGTAGCCGCGCTTATGCCGATGGAGATGGCGGCCGGGCCGCGCCCCGACGACGTGTCGATGATGGAGGCGACCGCGGGCGCCCGGCAGCCGGCATGGGTCTCGTGGCTCAACCCGGTGATCGGCGTCGTGGGCGTGTGGTTCGGATCGAGGAAGTTGCGGGCGTAGAAAACCCGGCGCGATCCCGCTCCGGCTCGCCCGGGCCGACCCGCCTGCCTGTTCCGGACGCCGGGCCGACCCGCCTGCTCAGTCCGGACACCCGGGCCCGCGTCCCGCTCGCCTACTCCTCGAGCACGAGGCCGAGACCCGGCAGATCCACCCCGTGCGCCTCGACCCGCCAGTGCTCCCCGGGAGAGAGCGGCGCAAGCGCGGTCATGGTCCCGGTGCTGACGACACACTCGCCCGAGGGGTGAGGCGGATTCTCGAAGCGGGGCCGCAACCGGGGGACGAATTCGAGCGCGGCGCGCGGATGGCCGAGCACGGCGCTTCCCCGCCCCTCCGCCACCGGTTCATCGTCCCGGGAAAGCCGCACCACGAGCCGGTCGAGTCGTTCGACTCCTTCCGCAAATCCGGGTGCGGCGCGATGCACGCGGGGGCCCACTACCAGCGCTCCATGCAGCGCGAAGTCCGCCACCGAGTCCGCGGGCGTGAGCTGCCAGCCGTAGTGGCAGTCGACCACCTCGAAGCCCAGCGCCATCCAGCGCGGCCGGGGCCAGTCCGCCGCGTCCCCTCCCGCCTCGATGCCGAACACAACCTCGACCTCGATGCGCGGCGCGCAGAACCCGGCCAGCGACAGCTCCGCGACGGGCGCCGCGTTCCGCAGGGTGCGGTCGTAGACAGGTCCCAGAATCGGTTCGCTGAGCCCGAAGCGCGGCCATATCGCCTTGTTGGTGAACCCCACCTTCCACCCCGCCCGGCGGTAACCACGCTCCCGCAGGCGCCGGTCGAGGGCGGCGCCCACGCGGTAGGCGCCCTCCAGATCGAGCCCCGCTACCTGGCGGGTCGGGGGCGGGGTGGGGCTCTGGCGGTCGCGGGCCGCCAGCAGCGCGCGTACAAGGTCGGCTTCGGTCACGCCGCGTCTCCCCTGGCAACCAGCCCTAACCGCCCGCCAGCCGGTTGTACCTCCTCAGGACGTCGCGCAGCCGATCGTGCGGCAGCGCGTGGATGGTCCAGTCGTTGGCGCCGGTCATGGTCTCGCCCGCGACCAGCGCGTTGATCACGGCCTCCTCGGTTCCCTCCACGGTAGCGCGGAAAATGCCGTCCAGGCGGCCGTTGGGGAGCATGACCAGCGGGACCTCCCCTTCGCCGGCGACGGTCGCCTCCCGGTTCGCGGTCGAGAAGGCCATGAAGATGTCGCCCGAGCCGCCGGTGGACACGCTGCCGTTGCGCGCCAGGCCCAGCGAGATGCGGCGCGCCACCCGCTTGAGCTGGTTGGGCAGCAGGGGCGCATCGGTTGCCACAACCACGATGATCGACCCGTCCCGGTTGGCGGGCGGCGGATCCGGGGCCGCTTCGGGCGCGTCGCCCGGATCCGGCCGTTCCGGCAGCAGGTCGGCGATCTCCTGGCCCACCGGCACTCCGGCGATCCGCAGGAGGTCGCGCGAGCCGTAGTTGCACTGCACCAGCACGCCCACGGAATAGGTGGCCTCACCGACCTCCACGACCCGCGAGGCCGTCCCGATCCCGGCCTTGAACCGGTGGCAGCGCATCCCGGTGCCACCGCCCACGTTGCCCTCGACCACCGGGCCTCCGGTGGCCGACTCCATGGCCGCGATCGCGTCCTCCTCGGTGACATGCTGCCCGCGGATGTCGTTCAGCGTTCCGTCCCAGGTCTCGGCCACAACGGGCAGCGCGTTCAGCCACGCCCCATTCCCCGTCTCGACGCTCTTCGCCGCCCCGTAGCGGATGACCGCGTGGTGCACGATGCCCACGCTCAGGGTGTTGGTGATCATCAGGGGGGTATCCATCATCCCGCGGTCTTCCACCCAGGTGGTGCCGGTCATCTCGCCGTCCCCGTTCAGCGAGAACCACGCCGCGAACACCGGTGCCGGGTCGTCATTGCCGCGCGGCCAGATCGCCGTCACGCCCGTGCGCACCGGCCCTTCGCCGACGACCAGCGGGCCGCTCCCGCGGATGATGGTGGCGTGTCCCACCGTGACCCCGGGCACGTCCGTGATGGCGTTCAGGGGGCCGGGGGTGCCATCGAACGGAACCCCGAGGTCGCGCGCCCGCGGTCTGTCCGCGTCCTGGGCCGCCGCCTGCCCGCCCGTAATCAACAGCGCCGCCGCCACGGCGAACAGAGTCATGTGCTTCATGGGTTCACCTCCGATCTGGTCCCGCCCTGCTCTCCGAATCGATCCTGTGGCGCGTTGGGGTTTGGGGCCATCGACACCAGGAGAACCAGCCGCCCCTTGCTTCCGTTGCGTACCCCATGGGGCTCATCCGGCGCGGACCAGGCCAGTCCTCCCGCCGCCAGCCGACGCGTTTCGGCGCCGATCGTGAAGAGCCCTTCGCCCTCGATCACATAGTAGAACTTGGTGGCGCCCGCATGCGCGTGAATCTTTTGTTCCTGCCCCGGTTCGAGACAGTAGATGTCGCAGAACATCTGCGGCGTCTCGAAGAGGTTGACCTTCTGCATCTTCTCGGGAGAGAAGCGCGGAGCCTCTCCGGTGTGGACAAATGGCATGTTTCTTGGCCCAAAGTGGATATTCTTGTGGATAACTGAGCTTGCAGCGCGCCGGAACGCCATCCTCACCGTAGCCGGCGGAAGAGTTCACCGGCAAGGCGCGCGGCAATGTCGCGGGCGCACAGGCCAACCGTATCCGACGTCCTTCGGGTCGCCGCGCGGTTCGCCCGGGCTCGCACGAGTTCCGCCTCCGGTGCTATCTTCGGCTCTCGGCAGCACGCCCGGCCCGCGCCCATCCATCGACTGGACCCTCGAATCCGAGGATGAACCAGGTCCCGGCGGGAGGCGTGACTCGCGACTGCTACCACATGGGGAAAGAAACATGACTTGCTCTGATGCCTTTGCGGCGCGCGTAAGGCTGGCGGCTCCATTTCTGGGACTGGCGCTCCTCTGGGGATGCGCCAGCGACGCAAGCGATGACACCGAGGGACCCGACGTGACCAATCCGCTGATGAGGCCGGCCGAACTCGCCGAAACCGCACCCGACATGTACCGCGCCCGCTTCCAGACCAACGAAGGCGTGTTCGTGGTCGAAGTGCACCGCGCGTGGGCGCCAAACGGCGCCGACCGCTTCTACGTGCTGGTGAAGAACGGCTACTTCGATGGCGTCCGCTTCTTCCGGGTGATCGAGGGCTTCATGGCCCAGTTCGGGATCAACGGCGATCCGTACGTTACGGCGGTCTGGCGGAACTACGCCATCCCCGACGACCCGGTAACACAAAGCAACCTCAGGGGTTACCTAACCTTTGCGGCCACCAGCCTGCCCAACTCGCGCACCACGCAGGTTTTCATCAACCTGGTGGATAACACCAACCTCGACGGGATGGGGTTTGCTCCCGTGGGCCAGGTGGTCGAGGGGATGGATATCGTGGACAACATCTATTCCGGGTACGGCGAAGGCGCCCCGCAGGGCAATGGCCCTCTTCAGCAGAACATCCAGGCCAGCGGCAACGCCTACCTGACCGAGAACTTCCCCGAGCTCGACTACGTGGAGCAGGCCACGATCGTCGGAGGGTAGCGGCGACCCACACGCCGAACCCTTCTCCGGTCGCGATCCGGATCCCCGCCAACGCTTCTCCGGTCGTCAAGAGAGCCCCGCGACCTTTCTCCGGCCGCGCACCGGCCCGTTTTGACACCGGGAAACCCGGACCGTAGTCTGTCCGTTGGGCAGGTGTCCCGGTGTCCCGCACATCTGCCACGGAACCCCCACAGGAGGCCATGCATCATGCGTTCACCCTGGAGAATCACGCTGGCTGCGGGTGTGCTGGCTCTCTTCCTCGCGCCTCCGCTCGAGGCGCAGGAAAACGGCCGCATCACCGGGGTCGTAACGGAGTCAGGCTCGGGCGGACCGGTCTCGGAGGCGCAGGTCTACCTTCCTGACCAGGCGCTCGGCGGACTCTCCCGTGCCAACGGGCGCTACCTCATCATCAACGTTCCGCCGGGAACCTACCTGGTGCGAGCCGAGCGCATCGGCCTCGGCTCCGCCGAGCAGGAGGTCACAGTCGGCGCGGGCGAAACCGTCACCGCCGACTTCGTGCTGGAGGAGCTTGCCCTCGGCCTCGACGAGATCGTGGTCACCGGCACCGCCGGCGCGGCCCGCCGCCGCGAGATCGGCAACTCCATCGCGCAGATCAACGTCACCGAGCTGCCCGACAAGCCCGTCGACATGGTCGACCTGCTTCAGGGTGCGGCGCCCGGCCTCGACCTGAGCGCGACCGGCGGCGAGCTGGGTGTGGCTCCCGCGATTCGCCTGCGGGGCAACTCGAGCGTCTCGATGAGCAACAACCCCATCATCTACATCGACGGGGTGCGCATGCGCAGCGAGCCGCTGGCCCACGTGGCGGCTCCGGACCACCGTGGCATCCGCGGGTCGAACACCTCCAAGACGCCGCTCAACTCGATAAACCCGAACGACATCGAGCGCATCGAGATCATCAAGGGGTCGGCCGCGACCACGCTCTACGGCACCGAGGCGTCCGCCGGCGTCATCCAGATCTTCACCAAACGCGGATCCGTGGGGGCGCCCCAGTGGACGATGGAGAGCCAACAGGGCGCGGTGTGGAGCCGCAAGTTCGGGAACTATCCGGACTCGCCCTTCCCCTACCTGCGCATGGAGCCCTTCCTCAAGACCGGCCACAACCAGCACTACATGACGTCGGTGCGGGGCGGGCTGGAGAACCTGCAGTACTTCGTCTCGGGCTCCTTCTCCGACCAGGAGGGGTACCTGCCCAACGAGTTCAGCAGCGAATGGATCACCCGAGGCAACTTCACTTTCACGCCGCTGCCCAACTTCCAGATCCAGTGGAACACCTCGTATTCGACCGAGTCCGCGCAGCAGCTCTCCCAGAGCAACGCGCAGGGACTGGGTCACAACGTGTACCGGGGCAAGGCGAACTACTTCACCGACGACTCTCCGGACGTGATCGCGGCCAGCGTGCTCGCTTTCGACATCCGCCATACCATCGACCGCTTCACCACCGGCGGCACCTTCACGTACACGCCGATGGCGGACCTGACCAACCGCTTCACCATCGGCTATGACTGGCTGCAGCAGGACTCGCGCAACCTGCGTCCCTTCGGGTTCCGCTTCCGACCCAGGGGCGCACTGCTCAACCACCACTGGCAGAACCGCCTGATCACCTTCGACTATGTCGGCACATACAGCTTCAACCTGATGGAGGGAATCCGCTCCAACTTCTCCTGGGGCGGTCAGGCCGTGGGCGACGACGAACACACCGTCGAGGCCTGGGGCGAAGGCTTTCCGGGCGCCGAGGAACCCACCGTGAACTCTGCCGCCGAGACTCAGGGATTCGAGACGCGGCAGAAGGTCTGGAACGCGGGGTTCTTCTTCCAGAACGTCTTCGACATCAATAACAAGTACTTCATCACCGGCGGCGTCCGCGTCGACGGCAACAGCGCCTTCGGCGAGGGCTTCGGCCTGCAGGTCTATCCGAAGGTCAGCGCCTCCTGGGTCCTCTCCGACGAGGAATTCTGGGATCCCGGGATGGGCTCGCTGAAGCTGCGCGCCGCCTGGGGGAGGTCGGGACGCGCGCCGGGCGCGTTCGACGCCGTGCGCACCTGGGAGGCCGCGGGACTGAACGACCGGCCCGCCTTCCTCCCGCAGAACCTGGGCAATCCGGACCTGGGTCCCGAAGTCACCACCGAGCTGGAAGGGGGGTTCGACGCCTCCTTCGTCGACGATCGGGTGGCGGTCGACTTCACCTACTATCATCAGCGGACCACCGATGCGCTCTTCGCGGTGCTGCAGATCCCGTCCAACGGCTTCCAGTCGAGCCAGCTTCAGAACATCGGCGAGCTGAAGAACGAGGGCTTCGAGGTGTCGATCAACGCCACGCCCTACCGGAGCGCCAACTACGAGTTGAACCTCGGGCTCAACATCTCCACCAACAAATCCGAAGTGCTCGACCTGGGCGGCGCGCAGCCCTTCCAGGCCAGCCAGGGCACCTGGATCATCGAGGGAGAGCCGGTTCCCGTGGTGCGTGATGACTACGTCGCCAATCCCGACGAGATCGCGGATCCGGTCCGCGAGCGGAACCACATCTACGGCCCCAACTTCCCGACCCACAACATCGGTCCCAGCACGAGCCTGCGTCTCCCGGGCGGGATCTACATCTCGGCGGCAGGCGAATTCAAGGGCGGCCACTACCTGCGCGACTCCAACGTGCACCCCGGCGGCATCAGCCGGGGCGGCAAGATGCCGCTCTGCTGGCCCTACTACGAGGACAAGGCCAACAACACCAACATCACGCTCCTTGACAGCACGCCCGCACTCTGGCGGGCCCGGTGCACGCCGAGCCTGATCGACTCCGGCTACCTGACCTGGGACGCGGATTTCTTCCGGCTGCGCAGCCTCAGCGCCCAGGTGCCGGTGGACTTCGCGTTCCCGGACCGGATCAGCAGCGCGCTGCTGACGCTCGCGCTCAACAACTCCTATACCTGGAAGAGGATGCCCTATCTCGATCCCGAGATGCGCGGGAACCAGGGAGGAGTAGACCTCGCGCAGGCCATCGCGGCCCGCAACCCGACTCCCATCAGCTTCCGGGCCTCGCTCCGGATCCAGTTCTAGAGGAGGGCGGACGATGACCACGACCTACAGACGGCAGACGGTTGCGGCGCTCCTGCTGGTGGCGTTTGCGGGGGCTTGCGAAGTGACCAATCCCGGCCCGGTGCAGGACAAGTTCCTCGACGACGAAACCTCGCACGCGGCGCTGGTTCGCGGAGCCGAGCGCATGGTGCTCGAAACCGCAAATTTCGTCTTCTACACCACCTCCGTTATCACGCGGGTGCTCTTCCCCGGGGGTGACACCAACTCCCACAGCCCGCGCATTCAGGGAGGCTCGCTCCCGCCCGAAGACGTGAACGGGGACTGGAACAACGTGCAGCAGGCACTCTTCATCGCGAAGAGCGCACTGGAGAGGGGTGTGACCGGCGAGAACCTGGCCCAGGCGCACATCTGGGCCGGCTACACCTACCGGATTCTGGGCGAGAACTGGTGCCAGTGGCTGGAGGCTGCGGGCGCGCCCCAGCCCCCCGGCGCGGCGCTCGACGCCGCGGAGCAGCACTTCACGGCGGCGCTGGGCGCAGCCGCGAATACCACTCAGAGCAACGCCGCCTACGCGGGGCGGGCCCAGGTGCGGGTGGCCAAGGGCGACTGGGCAGCCGCGCTCAGCGATGCCGCCCAGGTACCTCCGAACTTCGTTTTTGCGGTGCAACCGGATCCGAATTTCTTCAACACCCGCAGCAGGGTCGGCTGGGCCAACGCCGACGAGCCCTACCGGCAGTTCACGCTCCTCTTCACCTACTTCGGTGAACAGGCCCCGCCCAACATCCGCTCGCTGCTGCCCCTCGAAGCCAGCGATCTTCCGGTGACCATCCCGGGCACAGGCTACTACGCGGAATCCGGGGATCCCCGGGTGGCGTGGCACAGGATCCCCGACCAGCCCTTCGCCAACGCGTCGCTGCAGGGTTTCGGCCAGGTCCCGTGGAGCAACTTCACCTGGCTGGATCCGGAGACTCCGATCCACCTCGGCACGGGGGCCGAAATGCTTCTGTACCGGGCGGAGGGAATGCTGCGCGACGGCAACTACCCGGGCGGCATGGAGCTCATCAACCAGGTGCGCTCGATGTACATCAGCGATCACACCGGGGAGCCGTTGGCGCCGTGGGACGCCATGAGTCTCGAAGCGGCGTGGACAGCCCTGAAGACCGAGCGCATGATCGAAGGCCTGCTCGAGGGCCGCCGACTGGTGGACCTTCGCCGCTGGGCCGCCGACGGTTCGCCGGGCGAGGCACCTTTCCCGGCGTGGGAGGAGCTGTCTCCCCTCTTCGCGGAGGCCCCGACGGCGACCTGCTTCCCAATCGCCGAGAACGAGGTGAACCGCAACCCCAACCTGGGCGGCTGAGCGAACGCGGAGAACGACTCGGGTGTCTAGGTAAAGAGTGATCTTCGTGCGCCGGAGCCGGCACGCGGAGGGCGAGGTGGGGCTCGTGTGAGAGCACTGCGGCGCGGCTCCCGGATCGATGGTGCCGGGAGCCTGCGCTGGTTATTATGCATGGTTGGCATGGACTGACTCCCTCTGGAGGGCTGGACGATGAACTTCATCACGGGTAAGCACATCCCCAGGCGAACATTCCTGCGCGGAGCCGCGGGCGTGGCGGTGGGACTCCCGCTTCTGGACGCCATGGTTCCGGCGGGGGGCCGCTGGAGGGAGGTGAAGGCGGCGGTCGACAAGACGCGCCTGGTCGCCATCGAGATGGTGCACGGGGCGGCGGGCTCCAACGACTGGGGCGCGACCCAGCACCTTTGGTCGCCCGCGGAGCTGGGCCGCAGCTTCGACCTGAGCGCGAGCGCGCTGAGTTCGCTCGAGCCCTACCGCGACTACCTCACCATCGTGTCCAACACGGACTGCCAGATGGCGGAGGCGTTTCAGCCCAAGGAGATCGGGGGCGACCACTTCCGCACCAGCGCCGTCTACCTGACCCAGGCGCACCCCAGGCAGACCGAGGGCTCGGACGTGTACATCGGCGCGTCGATGGACCAGTTGTACGCGCAGCGTTTCGGCCAGGACACCCCCATTCCATCGATGCAGCTGTGCATCGAGAACGTGGATCAGTCGGGCGGGTGCGCGTACGGCTATACCTGCGTGTACACCGACTCGATCAGTTGGGCCTCACCCACCGAGCCGCTGCCCGTCATCCGCGACCCGCGGGTTGCCTTCGACCAGCTTTTCGGAGCGGGCGGCACCCCGGAGGAGCGCGTGTCGCGCCGGCGTGAGAACCGGAGCATTCTGGACTGGGTGGCCGAGCGAGCCGCGCGCCTCAAGACGGAGCTGGGGCTCGAGGACCAGGCGCGGCTTGAGCGCTACATGGAGAACATCCGCGAGCTCGAGCGGCGCATCGAGATGACCGAGGCGCAGAACAGGACCGGCGAGTCCCGCGAGCTGCCCGAGGCGCCGGCCGGGGTGCCGGATTCCTTCCGCGAGCATGTCGAGCAGATGTGGGACGTGCAGGCGCTCGCCTTCCAGTCCGACATGACGCGCGTCTTCTCCTTCAAGATGGGGCGCGACTCCTCGGCCCGGGTCTTCCCCGAGAGCGGCACCGACAAGCCCTTCCACCCGGCGTCCCACCACGGGGGCAACCCGGAGGCGGTTTCGGAATTCAACCTGATCAACCGCTACCACGTGAGCACGCTTCCCTACTTCCTGGAGAAGCTGAAGGGCATCGAGGAGGGCGACTCGAACCTGCTCGACAAGAGCATGATCCTCTACGGATCCGCGATGGGCGACCCGAACCTGCACAACCACAAGCGGGTGCCCTTCATCGTGCTGGGTGGAGCCAACGGACAGCTGGAGGGCGGCCTGCACCTGAAGGCGCCGGACGGAACCCCGCTGGCCAACGCGATGCTTACGCTGCTGCACGCCCTGGGGCACGAGGACATGGACGGCTTCGGGAACAGCACCGGAGAGTTCGCCCTGTCCCTGCCGTCGTCGTTGGCGGCGCAGGCCAGCAGCAGCTGACGAACCCGGATCGGCCCCTCTTCGCCGAGGGGCCGACCAGGAAAACCGCCGGAGGCGAGATGAAGGATGTACGAGGAAGTGCGCGCCCCCGCCTTGACGCGGTTGCGGCGCTGCTGGTGCTGCTGGTTGCGACCGCCGCCACCCCCCCGGACTCCCCCGTGGCCGACGCGGCCATGCGCGGCGACCTGGACGAGGTGAGGGGGCTGCTCCGGAGCGGCGCCGATGTGAACGCCCCCCAGAGCGACGGCCTGACCGCCATTCACTGGGCTGCGGACAACGGCGACGCCGCGTTGGCCAGGGTGCTGATCTACGCGGGGGCCAACCTGGCTCCGCTGACCCGCAACGACGCATACACCCCGCTGCACATGGCGGCCCGCGGCGGGCACGCCGAGGTGCTCGCGCTGCTGCTGGAGGCGGGGGCCGATCCGGCCGTGGCGACCTCCCGCTCCGGGGTCACCGCAATGCACCTGGCGGCCAAGGCCGGGAGCGGAGAGGCGCTCCGGGCGCTGGCTGCCGCGGGAGCGGAGGTCGACGCGCGCGACCATCAGTGGGGGCAGACGCCGCTGATCTTCGCGGCCGGGTTCAACCGGCTGGTGGCCGTCAACACCCTGATCGAGCTGGGCGCGGACGTCTCGCTGACCGAGAACGTGCTCCACATGCCCACCCGCTACGCGGTGGACAGGGCGGCCAGGGCGGCGCGCAACGAGGTGCTGGAGTCGTTCCGGGCGCAGTCCGACAACCCGGGCCTGTGGGCTCCCACCCCGCAGCAGGTACAGGCGGCCTCGGAGGCGGCGTGGCGGGTGCAGGCGCTTTCTCCCGAGGAGATCATCGGCAAGGCCACCGAGCAGCAGATGACCGAGAACCAGCTCGCGCTGCTCGAGACCAACGCCCTCTCGTACCACGAGATGGTGGGGAACCAGGGCGGGCTCACGGCGCTGCTGCACGCCAGCCGCGACGGCTACCGGGACGTGGTGCATACCCTGCTCGACGCGGGCGCAGACGTCAACCAGGTGAGCGCGGGCGAGAAGAACAGCCCGCTCCTGATCGCGGCCATCAACGGACATTTCGACCTGATGCTCGAGCTGCTCGAGCGCGGTGCCGACCCCAGGCTGGCCGACCTCTCCGGAGCGACCCCCCTCTTCGCCGTCGTCAACACCCAGTACGCGCCCAAGACGCGCTATCCCCAGCAGCAGGCATTCAAGCAGCAGGAGGTTTCTCACCTGGAGGTGATGGAGGCGCTGCTCGACGCGGGCGCCGATCCCAACGTCCAGCTGGACCGTCACCTCTGGTACCTGGAGTACAACTTCGCCCAGCTGAGCGTGAACATGTGGGGCGCGACCCCCTTCTGGCGGGCGGCCCACGGCACCGACGAGAAGGCGATGCGGCTGCTGCTCCAGTACGGGGCGGATTCCGGCATTCCCACCCGCCGGCCCCCCTCGCGCAGGCGCGGAGGCTACGGCGGCGGAGGCGGCGACCGCGTCGACCCGTCGGGTCTGCCCCCGGTGCCCACCGGCGGTCCGGGCGTGTTCCCCATCCACGCGGCCTCCGGGGTGGGGTACAGCGGGGGTGACGGAGCCGGGCGCGCGGGCGTGTCGCACATCCACGTCCCGAACGGCTGGATGCCCTCGGTGAAGCTGCTGGTCGAGGAACTCGGCGCCGACGTGAACGCGCGAGACCACAACGGCTACACCCCGCTGCACTTCGCGGCGGCGCGCGGCGACAACGATCTGATCCTCTACCTGGTGGAGAAGGGCGCCGACGTGATGGCGGTGAGCCGGCGCGGCCAGACCGTGGTCGACATGGCCAACGGCCCGGTGCAGCGCATCCAGCCCTTCCCGGAGACCATCGCGCTGCTCGAGGGCATGGGCGCCATCAACAACCACAACTGCGTTTCCTGCTGACCGGACGACGGGCTGCGGTCTGAGCCCTCGGAAACGTGCTTGGCCCGCTGGTGACCTGAAAACGGGTGGATCGTGTGCCCCGCGCCGCAGTCCTATCCGGTGAGCGAGCGGATCACGGTTACCCTCCCCGTCCGAGCCACGCGTCCACGGGCAGGTCGCCGGTAGTCTGGGCGTCTTCGTCAACCCAGTAGTACGGGCCGAAGGGGCGCGTCTCGGGCCACGCCTCGTCGAGGGTATCGGCTTCGTACAGCACACCGTGCTGCATCACGTATTCGATGTCCATGGTGTTGCGGATGTCGTCCAGGGGGTTCGAGCGCAGCACCAGCAGGTCCGCCAGCTTGCCGGCCTCCAGTGAGCCGATGTCCTGTTCGGCGCCCAGGAAGTACGCTCCGCCCCAGGACGCCAGGCGCAGGGCTCCGAGGGGACCCAGGCCGGAAGCCGCCATCCAGATCTCCCAGTGCATGCTGGTGCCGTGGTGCTCGCCGTGTCCGCCCAGCGCGCCGCTGCCGCCCGCCGCCACGATGTCCGCCAGCCCCTGCGCGATGAGCGGGAAGCTGTAGTCGGTCTCCGGGCGCAGCATGCGGCGGCGCAGGAAGGCGGTCATGCGCCAGGGCATCCAACGCCGCTGCTTCTCGTGCAGCCAGACATCCGACTCCGCGTACCAGTATTCGATGTTCGCCGCCGTCGGGCTGTCGAACATGAATGGATTCGAGTAGACGGTTCCGGCCTGCGCGAAGAACTGCACGGCGTCCGAATAGAGCGGAATGACGCTCATCGGGTGTTCCTGCCCGGTGTAGCCGTCCATCGCCTGGCCGAGGTTGTACTCGAGTTCGTAGCCCTCGGCCGTGAGGTTCAGATTCTTGTCCCGGGCCACGTCCGCGATCCACTGGCGCCGGTCGCGGCGGGGATGGGAGTGCTGTTTGAGCGACACCGCGCCCCAGGTCTTGAGACGTTCGATGGCGTCGTCGGTGGCTGCGTAGTCCGACAGCTCTTCGTAGGGCAGGGGATCGCCGGTGCTGAAGCTGCGCGGGCCGATCATGCGCCCGGCGCGGATGAGTTCGGCGGTGGGGAAGGCGTTCTGGTGCCAGAGGGAGTTGTCGAGGCGGGTGGTGACGCCGTAGGCCAGGTAGATTCCGGCCTCGTAGTCGCGCAGAGGCCGGTGGCCCCGGTGCTCGCGGTTGCTGTGCGAATGCATGTCGACGAACCCGGGGACGATGGTGCGTCCGGATGCGTCGATGACCCGGTCCGCGCCCTCCGTGTCGCATTCGCCGACGCAGACGATGCGGCGGCCGTCCACCACGACCGTGCCGCGCTCCAGCACCTCGTCCTGGCCCGGCCCCGCCAGCGTGACCAGGCGCGCGTTGGTGAGCGCCACCCGCCCGGCGACCTCGCGCCGGGGCACCTCCAGCCGGATGTCGAAGGTGTCGGCGCGCCCGGCGACCACGTCGTGCCGGTAGTAGCGCGCGGCGCTCCCGAACTCGACCGTGGAGGCATCGCGCCAGCGCACGAACAGGCCCCCGGTGCGGCTCAGGCGCTCGAGCGGCAGGGAGCTGTCGCGGCGGCTGAGCGCTACCGGGCCGCCGGCGCCTCCGGTGGGCGCGAGCGGGGTCACCCAGATGTCGTTGGCCTCCTGGAACGCCAGCCAGCGGCCGTCCGGCGAAGGCGCGACCTCCTCGGCTGACTCGAGGATCATGTGCACGCGACGGTCCTCTCCTTCCCGGCGGACCGAGGCGACCTCCACCCCCGCGTTCGTGATCTCCGGATAGAAGATGCGCCCGTCCGGACCCCACGACGGGGCCACGATCGCGGTTCGCTGCACCCGCTCCGGGCCGCTGCCGGTGGGGAGGGCCACGCGCACCACGTGCGTCCCCTCCCCCCCGTCGGCCGGGAAGCGCTGCAGATCCCACCACGGGTTGTGCGTGACCGTGCGTCCGCGCAGGGTGGCGCCGGCCCCGCGCGCGACCACGATCTCGCCGCCGTCCGGGCTCCACGCCGGGTGCACGTATTCCCCGCGCCGGGCGCTGACCTGGACGGGCGTGCCGCCCCCCGCGCGCACCTTCCAGAGATGCCCGCCCCCGGTATCGTCGAGGGTGGTGAAGGCGATCCACTCCCCGTCCGGCGACCACGCCGGCCCGAACTCCTGCACGGGCGCGAAATCCTCGGGCGTGGCGCGGCGCGGCGTGCCCGAAGGCAGGTCGGCCACCCACACCCGCCCGATGGCCTGGAACGCCACGGTGGAGCCGTCCGGCGAAGCCGTGTGCCAGCGCAGGAACTCGGCCTCGAAGGGTCCGTCCTCGATGCGGAACCGGAGCCTGGCGCGCTCCGAGATGGTGCGCTGGACCCGTGCCTCGAACGGAACCCGGCGCACGTCGCCGGATGCCACGTCCACGAGCCCGATGGCCCCGCCCCCGGAGATCGCGATGGTGCCCCCGTCGGCGGACCACGCATACCCGGGCAGAACCCGCAGGCTCTTGTCGCCGCTCTCCACCGCGATGTTGATCGGGTCGACCAGCTTGCGCTCCGCCCCGGTCTCGAGGTCGAAGAGCCAGAGGGCGGTACGCGGGCCGAAGCGGTGGCCCTTGAACGACACCGTGGCGGCCGGCAGGTGGCGGGCGAAGGCGAGCCGGCGTCCGTCTGGAGAGGCCTCGGGCGCGAAGGCGCCGCCGCTCGAACGTCGACCCGCCCCGGTGCTGTACGAGGTCCCGCTCGTAATGTCGATGATGTGCCCCGTCCGCAGGTCGAACCGGCGGATCTGGTAGGCGCCGTCGAGCGCGTCCCGGTCGCGGCCCCCTTCGACGTCGTGGTAGTAGACGTAGCGCCCGTCGGGCGACACCGACGGCCAGTGCGCCCCGCCGTCGTCCACCAGCCGCGTTCCTTCGCCCCCGTCCCGGTGGTGCATCCACAGGCCCAGGCCGTTCTCGCCCACCCCGCCGCGCCCGATCGGGTCGCGGCGCACCACGATGAACTCGCCGTCCGGCGTCCACGCCGGGGTGACCGCGCGCGAGTTCAGGTCGTGGAAAACGGCCCTCGCGTTCGACCCGTCCGCGTCCATGACCCACAGGTTGTCCTGACCTCCACGGTCCGAGATGAAGGCGATGCTCGCCCCGTCCGGCGAGACGCGCGGGTGGTAGTTGACGGCCACCCCGCTCTCCTGGGTGAGCGACTCCGCCGCCCCGCCCTCCGCCGGCACCCGGTAGACGTGACCCAGCAGGTCGAACACGACCCAGGAGCCGTCGGGCGCCAGGTCCACCGACATGCGCGTCCCCTCGGTGGCGGTGAAGTCGATCTCGCTGGTCTGGCCGCGGGGCAGGCGCACGTCCCAGCCGTCCTGCGCCGACGCGGGGAAGGGGGAAGCCGCGAGGAAGCAGGCCAGGAGACCGGTAGCGGCCATCGCGACGGCCCGGGAATGGGATGCGCAGAGGGGTCGCCGCCCCAAGGGCGGGGTGGTCGTGGCGTGCATCGGAGGCCTCCGGGACCAGGGGTGGGTGGGCGTTCGCCCAGAGGTCGATAGTGCCGTTCCGCGCGACCCCCGCGCAAGCAGAATCCGGCGCCGTCGAGCCAGCCGACCAACCCGGCGGGTGGGCGGGGTGCGTTCCCTGGGCCGCGCAGCGTTAATCATGCTTGACAAGGCCCCCTCTTCCCCCGCTATTCAAGCTTGTGTCGGTGCGTCTGATTCTCGCGCCGGCGCCGCGCATGATTCGATGCGTTTTCCATCGAGGGGAGGCACGATGAGGATACTTGTCGCCGGGCTGATGGCGGTTGGCGTGACCATGGCGGGCTTCGAGCCCGGAACCTTCGGTTCCCACCTGGGGCCCGAGGGCGTGAAACCTGCGGGCGAGGTTTCGCTGGCGCTCCCGACAACCCTTGAGCGCGCGCCGCATCCCGCGCCGGAGAGCCTCACCAACGTCGTGCAGACCTACTGCGTTGTGTGCCACAACGACGTTCTCCTGACCGGCAACACCACGCTGCAGGGCTTCGAGGTCGAAAACGCGCCCGACAATGCCCAGGTTGCCGAACGCATGATCATGAAGCTGCGTGCCGGCATGATGCCGCCCCCGGGATTCCCCCGGCCGGCCGGCGACTCGCTCCTGGCCCTGGTGGAGACCCTCGAGTCCACCCTGGACGAGGCCGCGGCCCGCAACCCCAACCCCGGCAGCCGCACCTTCCAGCGCCTCAACCGCGCCGAGTACGAGGCATCCGTGGAAGACCTGCTCGGGCTCAGGATCGACGCCGGCCTCTACCTGCCTCTCGACACCAAGAGCGCCAACTTCGACAACATCGCCGACGTCCAGCTGCTCTCTCCCACGCTCATGGACGCCTATCTGAACGCGGCCGCCGAGGTCAGCCGGCTGGCGGTCGGCAACCTGGAGGTGCTCCCGAGCGAGACCACGTACTCCAAGTCCGGATACTTCTCCCAGTGGGAGCGCATCGACGGGGCGCCCTTCGGCACCCGCGGCGGCATCTCGGCCCTGCACAACTTCCCCGCCGACGGCGAGTACCGCGTGAAGATGGCCTTCGACCACACGACCACGGGGGAGTTCTTCGGCAACGTCACCCAGGGCGAACAGATCGAGATCGCCATCGACGGGGAACGCGTTGCGCTGCTGAACGTCGACCAGTTCATGCACGTGGCCGACCCCAACGGAGCGAACCAGGAGAGCCGGTCCTTCTTCGTCACCGCCGGACCGCACCAGGTATCGGCGGTCTTCCTCAAGCAGTTCGAAGGGCCGGTCCCCGACCTCATGTCACGCCACGACTGGTCGCTGGCCGACCGCCGCATCGGCGCGGACGGGTACGGCATCACCGCCCTCCCGCACATCAAGGACCTGACCATCGCGGGCCCGTTCCAGGTGACCGGCGTTTCCGAGAACCCGGTTCGGCGCCGCATCTTCACCTGCCGGCCCACCGCCCCCGAAGAAGCGGAGGCGTGCGCGCTCGACATCGTGACCCGGCTCGGCTCCACCGCCTTCCGGCGCTCGCTCACGGAGCTTGATGCGACGGAACTCATGGAGTTCTACCGCCAGGGCGAGGAGGCGGGCGGCTTCGAGACCGGCGTGCGCCTCGCGCTGCAGGCGATCCTGGCGAGCCCGGACTTCGTCTTCCGCTTCGAACCGGTGACGGGCAGCGAGCGCGACGGCAGCTACCGCATCAGCGAACTGGCCCTGGCCAGCCGGCTCTCGTACTTCCTCTGGGGCACGCCGCCGGATCAGCAACTGATTTCCCTGGCCGAACGCGGCCAACTCTCCGCCGACCTGCGGGGTCAGGTCCGGCGCATGCTTGCCGATCCACGCTCCGATGCGCTCGGCACCCGTTTTGCCAACCAGTGGCTGCGCCTCCAGGACCTGGATCTGGTGCATCCGGACCGCCTGATGTTCCCCGACTATCATCAGCAGCTCGCCGACGCCATGACGCGGGAGACGGAACTCCTCTTCATGAACCTGGTGCGCGAGGACCGCAACTTCCTCGAGCTGTACACCGCCGACTACACCTTCGTGAACGAGCGGCTGGCAAAGCACTACGGCATTCCCGGCGTCGTCGGCGAGGCATTCCAGCGCGTCGAGTACCCGGACGATCGCCGCTCCGGCATCTTCGGCCACGGCAGCGTGCTTACCCTGACGTCCGTGGCCAACCGCACCTCCCCCGTGCTGCGCGGCAAGTGGGTGATGGAGGTGATTCTGGGGACGCCTCCCCCGCCTCCCCCGCCGGGCGTGCCGGACCTCGAGGAGACGGAGGCGATCGAGGGCACGACCATCCTGACGACGCGCGAGCGCATGGAGAAGCACCGGGCCAGCCCCGTGTGCAACGCCTGCCACCAGTTCATGGATCCGATCGGCCTGACGCTGGACAACTTCGACGTGACCGGGAAGTGGCGCATCCGCGAGAACGGCATCCCGCTCGACACGCGCGGGACCTTCTACGACGGAAGCGACGTGACCAGCCCGCAGGAGTTGCTCGCGGTGCTGCTGGAGCGCCCCGAACCGCTGATCCGCCACTTCACCGCGAACCTGATGGCGTACGCCCTGGGTCGCCGGATGGAGTACTACGATCAGCCCGAGATCCGCGAGATCGCGCGCAAGGCCGCAGTCGAGGGCAACCGCATGACGGCCTTCATCGTGGGCGTGGTCGAGAGCGAGGCGTTCCAGATGAAGAGCGCCGCCACGGCGGAGGACGCGCAGAGCGGAAGCTGATCGATCGCTGGGAGAGGCGCCGGCGTCGTGCCGGCGCCGACTTCACTCCGCGGCGTCGACGGTCTGGACGTGCCCGGCCGCGGAGTAGGAGAGAATCTGCCGGTCGGCGGTCAACAGTGGTGCGTCCAGGTGTCGCGCCGTGGCCACGATGAAGCGATCAGCTCGCCCCGAGCCGCCCATCGTCTTCCACGGCCCAGATGAGCGCGTGGGTATCGAGTACGATCAACGCAAGGAGGTCCAGTCGGACGGATCGGCGGCCGGCGTGAAGGGATCGTCGTAGGCCAGCACGGTACCCCGCATCGCGCCGATGATGGAAGAGGATCGAGCCTGTTCGGGCAAGGGCGACAGGATCGCGACGGGACGGCCGCGGTTCGTGATGGTCACGGACTCACGGTCCTGATTCATCTGCTTGATCAATCGCAGGCAGCGGGCTTTGAAATCGGCTGCGCCAACGGTCTTCATCGGGGGTGCCCTCCGCTCTCATAAATGTACATAATAATATGTACAACTCGCGACGTGAGTTCATCAAGCCCGGTGGGGGACACCGGTGCAGGCGGACGCCGACCCCGGCTAGACTAGTTCTCGTCCATTTTCTGCCCGTAAGCGCAATTCTGTCAAGCCTTTAGCGCGGGATTCGGGCGGATTTGCGGGATGCTGGTGACGTGTTTGGCGGTGCGGGGCGGTGTTGGCAGGGCTCTGCCG
>Ga0209022_1000197_pt1:77500-80358 | contig 80358 bp, 65 predicted proteins | sample PinacodermPK_FD_187300 | JGI IMG/M metagenome (GOLD analysis project Ga0209022, IMG submission 187300) | Host-associated microbial community of the marine sponge Aplysina aerophoba from Gulf of Piran - sponge pinacoderm, lysed by proteinase... | ecosystem: Host-associated > Porifera... | reverse complement strand
CCGTCCGACACCCCGACAGCGTTCCTCAGAACCTGACCCGGCAACCATCGAATAACCCGATCACCACGCCATCAGATACCGGAAGCGCGCTCACCGCCCGGACTTCCCCCGGTGATGGCCGACCGGCAGCGCATCGTGCAGGTGCTGAACAACCTGCTCTCGAACGCCGCCCGCAACTCTCCGGAATCCTCCCCCATCCGGATGGAGGCGTCGCGCGACGGCGCGCACGTCGCGGTCTCGGTCTGCGACGAGGGCCGGGGCGTACCGCCGGAGATGCTGGACCGGCTCTTTCGCAAGCACGTCGCGCTCACCGGGGGCGACTCCGGACAGGGGACCGCGGCGAGCGGGCTCGGTCTTGCGATCTGCAAGGGGCTGGTGGAGGCGCATGGGGGCCGCATCCGCGCCGAGAGCGAGGGGCTCGGCCGGGGCGCGCGGTTCACCTTCACGCTGCCCGTGGCGGAGGGCGGGGCCGCCGGCGCGAAGGCCCGGCCGGCGGCGCGCCCGCCCGGCGAGGCGTCGGCGGAGCCGCGCATCCTCGTCGTGGACGACGACCCGCACATGCTGCGCTTCGTGCGCGATGCGCTCACCAAGGCCGGCTACGCCGTGTCGGTCACCGCCGAGCCGGGCGAGACCGCCGATCTCATCCGCGCCGAGCGGCCGCGGCTCGTGCTGCTCGACCTCATGCTGCCCGGGACCGGCGGCATCGAGCTGATGGGAGAGATCCCGGAGCTCTCCGATCTGCCGGTGATATTCATCTCGGGCTACGGCCGCGACGAGACCATCGCGCGCGCCTTCGAGGCCGGCGCCGCCGACTACGTCGTCAAGCCCTTCTCGGCGACCGAGCTCACCGCGCGGGTCGGGGCGGCGCTGCGCGCCCGCGCGGGCGCCGAGCCGTTCGAGCTCGGCGCGCTCGCCATCGACTACGACCGGCGCCGGGTGACGGTGGACGGGCGCGGGGTGGCGCTGACCGCGACCGAGTACGAGATCCTGCGCATCCTCTCGGTCCACGCCGGGCGGGTGGTGACGTCGGAGTCGCTGCTACGCCAGGCCTGGGACTCACGCGAACCCACCGACACCGAACGCGTGCGCGCCTTCGTCAAGCAGATCCGCGCCAAGCTCGGCGACGACGCGGCGCGCCCTACCTGGATATTCAACGAGCGCGGCGTCGGCTACCGCATGGCGAGGCCGGGCGAGGAATGAGCGGCGGCGACTCCGAGCGCTCCAGACAACGCTCCACGGGCCGGAGCGCTCCCGCAACTCCGTTCCACCGCCGTCTTCACCCCGTCGGCGAACAGCCCGCCATGTCCGCAAAACGACCGGAACGGACACGGCGCCCGGAGCGCCAGAGGTCGTTCCCCGTGCGGCCATGCTGCGAAGCTCGTTGCAGATTGCATCGAATCGTTCGGTGGTCAGACGGAACCGACACAGCTCCAAGTTCTCGCGAAGTGGGATGGCCTTGACGTAGCTTTGCGGATCAACCGAGTAGTGAGCCATCGGAGCCTCCCTGATGCCAACGCGAACAGACGTAACCAGTGTCTTGCATGAGCAGAATTCCCCGGCACTCGCGTCGGAGAATCGGTCCGGGCTTCCAGAATCGAGAAGTGTGGAGCCGAATACCGGCTTCCTTGCATTCCGACGCACACGCTTTCTTGATTCCGTGACTTGGAGCCAAGTGGTCAAGAGCACGGGCAACAGTTCGACGGATGCCGGAGATCATCATGCCAACGGTCTCAGGTCTCAATACGCCTGACGTTGAGGTCCCCCGCTATCGCGCGGGGACCGCCAGCCTGCTCGCGCAGTCGATCTCGACGACGCGCGAGTTCGAACGTCGGTTGGCTGTGGATGGTGAATTGCGGGAGACCACAGCTCAATCCGATATCGAAGCTGATCCCGGCACTCCTCTGCGAGCCCAGTGCGCACTGTTGCTCCGCAAGGCGCGGATCCACTCGGACGCGGCTCTACGCGCCAATGTGGCCAACAACTTGCATTCGCTGGCCGTGCAAATGCGGCCTGTCCTGGAATGCGCGGGCCAAGTCGTGTTCGTCTTCGACAATCATTTTGTCGCGCCGCGTCTGACAGGTAATCCCGGACACGCGGTGAGGGCCTTGAACAATCGCCTCAGCGCGGACTGCTACGACACAATCATACGCGCGACAAAGGGGAGGGTGGGTCATGACGAACTGCTCGCGACCATCTCGGAATCACAGAGAGCGGCGGCCGAGAGCGTGGGGATGTGCGCGCCGGAAAGGGGCCGGGGAAGGAGCCTCAAGCAAGCGGACAAGGCGGCAACGCTCAAGGGGGGTGAAACCTGGTACGCGCACCTTAGCAATAGTTTCTGTCACGGCGAGGGGGATCTAAGGGGGCCGACGTGGCGTGGCGGCGTCAAATCCATGAATACATGGCGGGACGAGCTGGCCTTCGCGGGCTTTATGGATTTCCTGGTGGAGCAGTTGAACACCATGAACGCGTACGCCGCATTGTGCCCAGCGGCGGGGGGCGACGGACACCAATGGATCGCCGCGACGCTGGAGCGACTAATCGAAGGGCGTAAGACCGCCGCCGGCCTACGGAGTGCTGCGGTATCGACGTTTGTCGATGTCAACGCCCCGATGGACGACTGATGCGAGCGGCAGCGGAAGGAGTCGAACAGCAGCGGAGCCGGTGTGGTGAGCTCCGCGACTTGCTTCGGGATCTTTCCCGTATCCACGTACGGATTGATACGCCGGACCGCATGATCGGCGAGGACACGCCGGATTGGATCTTGCGGCTGCGCAAGGTGTGCCTCCACGCGTTGGCGATTTCCGAGTGCGACGTGGATGTCGACGGCATGCACACGATGGCGACAGAGCTTCGAGCTG
>Ga0209022_1000197_pt1:0-70000 | contig 80358 bp, 65 predicted proteins | sample PinacodermPK_FD_187300 | JGI IMG/M metagenome (GOLD analysis project Ga0209022, IMG submission 187300) | Host-associated microbial community of the marine sponge Aplysina aerophoba from Gulf of Piran - sponge pinacoderm, lysed by proteinase... | ecosystem: Host-associated > Porifera >... | reverse complement strand
CCAAAGAGCCGGAGCACGCGCGCGCCGATCCGGCTGCACCGGCTCCCTCCATCCCGGATGGAGTTCAGGAGCCGGGAGACTGGCAATATCCCGAAACCGGAGGCGGCGGTGGACCCGCTCCCGCTGCAACACCGGACGATGCGGCGGCAGCCGGCGTAGCAGCCGCGCTGGACGTCGCGGATTCGGTCGGTTCCGGCAGCGGGCCCGCACCGGTTCATGCGGACCGTGCAGGCGCCGTTACCGGGCGCGGCGAAGCCGTGCCGGAGGATGCGCCGCCGGAAGTCGCCGATCTCGACGAAATGCCGGACAATCGGCTCGATCTGGCAGAATTTGTGATCCAGGCTGCGGTTTCGGGCGACGACGACGGCGCCATTCAAATCCCCTGGGTGCCCGAGCCGCCGGCCGGGACGGGATTTGGAGACGCGGCGGCCCGCACCGAACGGCCCAGGGGCGCGGCCGGCCGGCCCGACTCCGCCGGGAGAACGGAAGACCTGCGCCAACGCGGGCCGGACGCCGGTCGCGACGGGCGCGTCGCTGTCGATGGCCCCGGCGCCATCCGCGCCGGGAACCCCCTTGCCGCCGGTCGCGGCATCGGAAATCGCCGTGCCGCGCCGGCTTCGGCCTCGGTCCGGATGGCCGGCGACACAGCCGATTTCCGCAATACCGGCCCGGACCTGCGAATTCCGATCATCGAAGAGGACGACATACCGCCGGTCCGGGCCACCTATGAAGAAGAGAGAGGCGCGCCGGCCGCGGCTGACGACAGAACTGGCCCCGGTACCGACGCTGCGCTTCCCGCCGGTCCGCTCCCATCCGCGCGGGATGGGACGCGCCCGACCGGCGAGACGGCAAATCCGGCGGCACGTTCGGTAAGGCCGCGCGATGCGGCGCCGGTCATTCCGAAATCTGCAAAGCGCGCGCAGATTGGCCCGGCGCGTTCCGCATTCGGCAAGGCCGGCCCCGCGCCGACCCGCAGCGATATACCGGCCGGCAGACCGTCAGGTCCCGGCGCTGCAGCCCGCGCGCGCGCGCAACCGCCGGAGCGGACCGAAACGGATCGGCCGGCGCATCGAAAACCGCCGGAAGCCGCCAAGATCAGTAAACGGAAGGCGCGTACGACCGGCATCGCCGGCGGCGCCGACCGCGTCCGCACCGACGGCTTGTGGAACCGGCTGGCCGCCCGACCGGGCGGCTTTGACGACGATCGAAGAACGAATTTCCTGTGCGGAATGGCGATCGTGGCCGCTCTCGGCGCAGTCGCTTGGTATTTCTCCGGCCTGGGAATGACGAAGCCGACGCAGACCGTCGAAGCCGGCAAGGCAGGTCCGACGCAGACGAGCGGCGGCGGCAAGGCGGCAACGGACGGCGCCAAAAAATCGACTGTGGCGGCCCGGCCCGACAAGGCCCCGATCTACCAGCCGGCGATGAAAATCGAACCGGCTACGCTGTCCTCGCTGGGCAACGTCGAATACCGGATAACGCCGGGCACCGTCGATCGGGTGGTCACGTCGGCCGGCGGCGACACATTCGGCGCATTGTTGCTGCGCGCCGGAGTCGGCGTCGAGGACTCTGTCCTGGCTGTCAACGCCCTGCGGAAGGTTTACAATCCCCGCTCGCTGCCGATCGGCCTTGAACTCAAGGTGATTTTCGAGGCTCCCGGCATCGGGAGACCCCGGTTCCTCGGCTACCGGTTCGATTCGTCCACGGACAGAATGGTTCAGGTCGCCCGGCTGGCGACCGGCGGCTATACCGCGAAGAAAGTCGAAAAGATCGTCACGCAGGTCTTTAGCCGGGTCGACGGGCAGATCGAGACCAGCCTGTTCGGCGCCGGTGTCAAGGCCGGCGTCCCGCCGCGGATCATGCTGCAGATGGTCCGGCTGTTCAGTTTTTCCGTGGATTTCCAGCGCGATCTGCACGGCGGCGAAAAATTCCACATCATGTATCGCTCGCAAAAGGACGAATCCGGCCGCATCGTCCGGCATGGCGACATCGTCTATTCGTCGTTGCACGTCGGCGGGCGAACCCAGAAGCTTTACCTGTACGAGCAGCCCAACGGCGGAACGCAATATCTGAACGAGCGGGGCCAGGGCAACCGCCGGGTGCTGATGAAAACGCCGATCGACGGCGCCCGGCTGACGTCGCGGTTCGGCTATCGCAAGCATCCCCTCCTCGGCTTTACGAAACTGCACGCCGGTGTGGACTTCGGCGCCCGCCCCGGCACCCCGATCCTCGCGGCGGGCAGCGGCACGATCGTCAAGATTGGCTGGTTCGGCGCCTTTGGCCGCTACATCCGCATCCGGCACGGCAGCGTCTACGAGACCGCCTACGCCCATATGAGTCGCTTCCGGCGCGGACTCAGGGTCGGCTCGCGGGTCAAGCAGGGTGAGACGATCGGCTATGTCGGGAGAAGCGGGCGTTCGACCGGCCCGCACCTGCACTACGAAGTGCTCAGGAACGGCCGCCAAGTGAACCCCATGAAAATCGCCCTGCCCTCGCGCAAGAATCTCAAGGGCCGGGAATTGAAGCGGTTCCTCGCCCACCGGAACGAGGTCGACGCCCGCTATGCCGCCTTGGGCAAGGTGAATGAGCGACAGCGGCAAGGGTCGGTGCAAACCGTCCGGTCGGATGGCGGCGCCGGCTGCAAGAACGGAGTCCGGACCGACCCGAAAGACACCCGGCCATGCAACTGACACAGCGCCGACGGTCCTTTCATCCATCCCCCGCGGCAGCGCGGAACGTCACGCAGGCCGTGACAGCGCCTGGACTTCCGCGCTAGAAGCGCTGCCGGAGGGTGCCTCACCCAACTGCAACGGACTCAATCCGAAGGGAGAGAAACGACATGACGATGCGAAATCGTCCTAACCCGCGCCGCGCGCTTCTCGGCGCTGCGGCCGCGCTGATCGCTACGGCGGGAAGCGCGCAAATCGCAATTTCCGCCGACAAGCTGGTGGTCGGCGCCCTGCGCTTCACCTCGCACAGCGCCGGCTTCATCGCGCTTGAAAGGGGCTATTTCAAGCAGGAAGGCCTGGATGTCGAATTCCGGTTCTTCCAGGCCGCTGCGCCGACTGCGGTCGCAGTGGCTGCGGGCGACGCAGACTTCGCCATCGCGGGCATCACCGGCGGCTTCATCAACCTTGCCGGCAAGGGCGCGATCAAGGCGGTCGGCGGCGTGCTGCATGAGCGCAAGGGTGTCGACGGCATGGCCCTTCTGGCGTCCAAGAAGGCCTACGAAGCCGGACTGACCAAGCCGGCGCACCTGAAGGGCAAGTCGCTGGCCATGACCCAGATCGGCTCCACCTTCCACTATATGGGCGCCGTCACGGCGGAAAAGTTCGGCTTTTCGATCAAGGACATCCGCGTGCGGCCGCTCCAGAAGGTCGGCGCGATGATCGGCGCGCTCAAGTCCGGCCAGATCGACGCGATGTTCATGGTGCCCCACATCGCCAAGCCACTGCAAAGGGCCGGCGCCGGCAAGATCGTCGGCTGGCTGCGCGACTGGCATCCGAATTACCAGATCACCGCGCTCATCACCTCGACGCGCAACATCAAGGAGAAGCCGGGCCTGGTGCGGAAGTTCCTGGGCGCCTACGCCAGGGGCATCGCCGATTTCAACCGCGTCATGCTCGACCAGAAGAAGGATCCGGCCGCGGTCGAGGCGATGGTCAAGACAATCCACAAATATGTCTACACCTCGCGGCCCTACGCGAAGGCCGCGCGCTCGATCAAGGCCGGCGCCATGTATCTCAACCCGGGCGCCTCGCTCGACGTCAAGAGCGTGCAGCATCAGCTGGAATGGAACCAGTCCCAGGGCTATGTGAAAAAGAACATCACGCTGCAGCAGGTCGTCGACACCAGCTTCGTCAAGACCAACTGATTGCAGCGTTCGCGTTTGTGCCTTCGGGGCCGGTCCTTCGGGGCCGGCCCTTTTCTTTACGACCGCCAGCGCAGGAAATAGCGTTCGGCGCGGCCGATCAGCCACGACACGGTGAGACCGAGCACCGACAGCATCGCGACCCCGGCGATCAGCTGGTCGGTCGCCGCCAGGTTGCCGGCCAGCAGCACGTAGGCGCCGATGCCGTATTCCGCGCCGATCATCTCGGCGGCGACCAGCAGGATGATGGCGATCGAGGCGGAGATGCGCGTCCCCGACAGGATCGCCGGCAGCGCGCCCGGCAGGACGATCTTGCGCACGATCGACCACCAGCTGAGCCCGAACGACTGGCCCATGCGGATCAGGCTGCGGTCGACATTGTCGACCCCGCCGTAGGTCGCGATGACGGTCGGGAACAAGGTGCCGAACAGGATCGTCGCGATCTTCGAGCCCTCGCCGATGCCGAACCAGACGATGAACAGCGGCAGCAGAGCGATCTTGGGGATCGGGAACAGCGCGGCCACCACCGGCACCAGCCCCGAGCGGGCGATCGAGAACAGGCCGATGGCGAAACCGATGGCGACACCGAGCGCCATGCCGGCGCTCCAGCCGATCACCAGGCGCGAGACCGACGCTTCCAGATGCCGCCAGATCTGGCCGGTCTCGAACAGATAGGCCAGCGCCGCAAAGGCTTCGCTGGGCGCCGGCAGAACCAGCGGCGCGATCCAGCCGATCCGCGAGCCCATTTCCCACAGCCCGATCACGACGATGAACACCGCCGGGCCGAGCGGGCCGACGGGCCGCGGCGCGAAGCCGCCGCCGCGGAACATGACGGGCTGTCCGGCAAGCGTTCGTGCATCAGGCATCGGCAAGCTCCCGGTCGGCGGCCTGCGCCTCCTCGCGCAGCAGTTCCCACAGATAGCGCTGGGTCTGCGCCAGCTCGGCCACGGCGTCGGGCCGGTCCTCCAAAGGCATGTTGATTGCCACCTGGTCGCGGATCCGGCCCGGCCGGCGCGACAGCACGACAATCTTGTGACCCAGCCGCACCGCCTCCTGCAGATTGTGGGTGACGTAGACGGCCGTGAAAGGCTCGCGCGTCCACAGGCCGATCAGGTCGTCCATCAGCAGGGCGCGGGTCTGGCCGTCGAGCGCCGACAACGGCTCGTCCATCAGGAGAACCGCCGGATTGACGGCGAGCGCCCGGGCGATCGCCACCCGCTGCTTCATGCCGCCGGAAAGCTGTCGCGGAAAGGCGTTGCCGAAGTCCGACAGATCGGTGCGCGCCAGCACATCGTCGACGATGCGCCCCGTCTCGCGCTCGCTCAGGTCGTGATCCTCCAGCACCAGGCTGATATTGCCCCGCGCCGTCCGCCAGGGCAGCAGGGCGAAATCCTGGAAGATGTAGGTCAACGGATTGAGGCAGCCGTCCGGCGGCTCGCCGATCTGCCCGATCGCGCCGTCCGTGGGCTGCTCGAGGCCGCCGATCAGCCGGAGCAGCGTGGACTTGCCGCAGCCCGACGGCCCGATCAGGCACACGATTCGGCCGCTCTCGATCCGGAGGTCGATCCCGTCCAGAACCGGCATGTCACCATACCGGTGGTTCAGTCCTACGATATGCAAATCCATCGCGGCCGGATTTCCGTGTCGGCTTCGAACCCGTCCTTATCCGCCTGCGCCGCCGCCGTCCAGCGCGGGGCCTTCGCGCCGGCCGAAAATCCGGCCCGCGGATCGAAGGACTGCCGTGGAATCAGACGTGCTGGCCGCCGTTGATGTGGATCTCCGCGCCGTTGACATAGGCGCCGACATCGGTGGCGAGCGCGTAGATCACCGAGGCCACCTCGTCCGGCAGGCCGAGCCGGCGCATGGGTATGTCCCGCTCGACCAGAGCCTCGGTGCCCGGCGACAGGATGGTCGTGTCGATCTCGCCCGGCGCAATCGCGTTCACCCGGATGCCCCAGGGGCCGAAATCGTTGGCCATCTCCCGGGTCAGCGCCGCCAGCGCCGCTTTCGACGTGGCATAGGCGGCGCCGGCAAAGGGATGGACCCGGCTGCCGGCGATCGACGTGACGTTGATGATGGAGCCGCTGCCATTGCGCAGTTCCTGCATCAGCCCGCGGGCCAGAACCAGCGGCGCATAGAAATTCACCGTCATCACCTCCTGCCACAGGGACAGGCTGGTGTTGACGGTGCCGAGGCGCTGGTCGTCGCGGCTCTTGGGCGAGATGCCGGCGTTGTTGACCAGCGCGGTCAGCGGCCGCCCGGCCAGCTTGCGTTTCAGGACAGCGAGGCCCTCGGCGAGCGCCACCAGGTCGGAAAGGTCGATCTCGACATGGTTGTCTTCTCCATGCTCCCACGGGCAGGCCTTGTCGAAGGACCGGCGAGAGATGGTGATGACCCGCCAGCCGGCATCGTGGAAGCGCTTGACCGTAGCGTGGCCGATGCCCCGGCTGGCGCCGGAGATTATCAGGGTGCGATCGTTGTAGTCGACGGCCGGATCGAGCCGGGCGCCGGTTACCGGGCAGACCTGGTCCATGGACGTCTGTCTCCAGCCCCGGAGAACCGATTACCGGGCAATTGCCGGGGGTATATCACCGGCCGCCGGTGCAGGCTAGGCCGCCGTTCCGTTGCGGCGGTAGCTCAGGTAGGTGCAGCGCCGGCCTTCCTGCAGCGCCTTGGCCTCGTAGCGCGTCTGCGGCCAGTCCGCGGGCCGTTCCAGCCAGTCCGCAGCCGACCGGGCTGTCCAGTCGAACCAGGGCTGCCGGCCCATGATCCGCAGCGTCCAGCCGAGAAAGACCGGATGATCGGTTGCAATGCGCAGCGTCCCGCCCGGCGGCATCAGTTGGGCGAAGCGCCGGACGGTCGCGCTCTGAACCAGGCGCCGGCCCCGGTGCCGGCGTTTGGGCCAGGGGTCGGGATGGAGCAGGAACAGCCGTTCGACCGTCGACGGGCCGAGCGCGCTCAGGAGCAGCCTGGCGTCGTCGTCGAATATCCGGATATTGCCGAGCGACCGCTGCTCGATATGGCGCAGCAGCGACGCAACGCCGTTGACGAAGGCTTCGCAGCCGATGAAGCCGATGTCTGGGTATGCTTCGGCCTGCCAGGCCAGATGCTCGCCCGCGCCGAAGCCGATTTCCAGCCAGTAAGCCTTCCGGGGCCTGCCAAAGAGCGACGGCAGATCGACCGGGCCTTCCTCGGGCAGCCGGATCGACAGTTCGGGCAGCAGGGTCTCGACCAGCCGGGCGCGGCCCTTGCGCAGGGGACGACCCCGCCGGCGGCCGTGAAACCGCCGTTGCGGCCCGTCGCCCGGAACCGATTCTGAAGAGGGCGGCCCTTCGCTCGACTCCGGGCTCGCCCTAGAAGGCCCCTTTGAGGTCATCGACCAGATCGGTCCGTTCCCAGGAAAACCCGCCGTCTCCGTCGGGCTCGCGGCCGAAATGCCCATAGGCGGCCGTGCGTGCGTAGATCGGCTTGTTGAGCCCGAGATGCTCGCGGATGCCGCGGGGCGACAGATTCATCAATTCCTGCAGGACGTCGGACAGCTTCTCCTCGTCGACCTGCCCTGTCCCGGCGAGATCGACATAGACGGACAGTGGCCGGGCCACGGCGATCGCATAGGCAAGCTGGATGATGCATTTCTCGGCCAGGCCGGCGGCCACGACATTCTTGGCGAGATAGCGCGCTGCATAGGCCGCCGACCGGTCCACCTTGGTCGGGTCCTTGCCGGAAAAGGCGCCGCCGCCGTGCGGCGCCGCGCCGCCATAGGTATCGACGATGATCTTGCGTCCGGTCAGGCCGGCGTCGCCGTCCGGGCCGCCGATCACGAAGCGGCCGGTCGGGTTCACGTAGAAATCCGACTCGTCGCACATCCAGCCGTCCGGCAGCACGTTGACGACATGGGGCCGCACGATCTCGCGCACCGCGTCGGCGTCGATCTTTTCGGAATGCTGGGCCGAGACAACGACGGAGGCCGCGCCAACCGGCTTGCCGTTCACATAGCGCAGCGTCACCTGGCTCTTCGAATCCGGCCCGAGCAGGGGCAGGGCGCCGGAATGGCGCGCTTCGGACAGGGACTTCAGAATCTGGTGCGAAAATTGAATCGGCGCCGGCATCAGCGCGTCGGTCTCGGTACAGGCGTAGCCGAACATGAGGCCCTGGTCGCCGGCGCCTTCGTCCTTGTTGCCGGCCGCGTCTACGCCCTGGGCGATATCGCCGGACTGGCCGTGCAGATGCACGGCCACATCGGCTTTCTGCCAGTGGAAGCCGTCCTGCTCGTAGCCGATTTCCCGCACCGCGGCCCGGGCGATCTTCTCGACGTGGCCGGTGTCGACATTGCCGTCGGCATCGACCAGCGGCGCCGGGCCGCGGACCTCGCCGGCGATGACGATCCGGTTGGTCGTCGTCAGGGTCTCGCAGGCCACCCGGGCCTCCGGGTCGGCGCCCAGGAACCCGTCGACCACGGCGTCGGAAATCCGGTCGCAAACCTTGTCCGGATGGCCTTCGGAGACGGATTCGCTGGTAAACAGGTAGTTCGCGCTTGGCACAGGCATTCTCCTCCCTGCCGCGACCGCTCTATGCGAATTGCGGCGTGCGGCCGGACCTTAATAAGCGCGAACGGGCCGCGCAAGCCGATGGACCGGCGCGGGCCGCACGGCAGGCCGGCATATCGGGGGAGCGTTTTGATTCCCTCCGCTGCGGCCCGGCTTCAATAGGTGGCGCCCCGTTGCGGCCTCCGCTCCGTTCGGGCGACCGGTCCGCATCACCGGGAGCGGCCCGGCGCGAACCGGGCGAGTGCCGCGACCGCCAGCAGCAGGAGCAGGAAAACGAGATCGCCATAGCGCGCGTACAGCGTCGGCGGACGGGCTTTGGGTAAATCCGCGTCGAGGACGCCGCGGGCGCCCAGCGGCAGCAGCTTCGTCACCCGGCCATAGGGATCGACCACCGCCGAAATGCCGGTGTTGGCGGCGCGGACCATCGGCAGGCCCTGTTCGATGGTGCGCAGGCGCGCGGCGGCCAGATGCTGATGCGGCCCGGCGCTGTTGCCGAACCAGGCATCGTTGGTCAGGTTCAGGAGCCAGCCGGGGCGGCTTCGGCCCACGGCTTCGGCCGGGAAGATCGCCTCGTAGCAGATCAGCGGGCTGGCGTCGGGCGCGCCGGGCACCGGGATGCTGCGCGGGCCCGGACCGAAGGCGTAGTCGCGCCGCCCGTGCGCGATCTTCGCGACCCCGATACGGCTGAGGAACGCGCGCGCGGGCACATACTCGCCGAACGGCACCAGATGATGCTTGTCGTAGGTGCCGACCGGCCGGCCGGCCGGGTCGATGACATGGATGCTGTTCCAGGTATCCGGCCCCTCGTCGCGATTGGCGCCGGTAATCAGCACACCGCCCTGCGGAATGGCGGCGCGAAGAAGTTTGCGGATGTCGCCCGATACGCCCACGACGGCGTGCCGGGTTTGCAGGCGGTAGGGCAGCGCGGTTTCCGGCCAGACGACGTGGGTAATCCCGTCGAATCCTTCCGAGCGGGTGAGCGCGGCATAGCGCAGCAGGATGGGCCGGCGGGCGGCGGGACGCCATTTCAGGCTCTGGGCGACGGCGCCCTGCACGATGCGCAGCCGGACGCCGGGCACCGCCTCGACGCTCGCCGGCATGGTAAAAAAGCCGGCGGCCAGCACGGCGACCGACACGGCCGCGAGGCCGCCCGACCAGGCGGCGGCGGGCCGGGTCCGCGCGCTCCTGCCGATCAGGGCGGCGGGCAACGTGGCCAGGACGACCGTGATCAGGCTCAATCCGAACGGTCCCCACCAGGCCAGCGACTGCGCCGCACCGGGGAACTCGGACCAGACCGCGGCCGCGAGATTCCAGGGAAATCCCGTGAGGATGGTGCCGCGCACCCATTCCAGCGCCGCCCAGGCAGCGGCCAGGGCCAGCACGCGCCGGATACCGCCCGGCGCCGCCCGCCACGCGATGCCGGTCGCCACCGCAGTCGTCGCCGCGAGCACCGCGCCGAGGCCGAACACGTTGAACGGGATCATCCAGGTGAACCGGCCGGGCAGCACGGCGAGCGAAAGCGCGATCCAGACCGCAAGAGTGAAGGCGACGCCTGCCGTCGCGCCGGCCCAGCGCCGGCCGGTCAGCCGGACACCGAGCGCGCCGGCCGCGATGGCGGCCAGTGGAAATCCGGCAAGTCCGGCAACAAGCAGCAAGTCCCTGGTCAGATCGCCGGGGACGTCGATCACCACCGGCAGGCCGAGCCAGTACAGGCCCGCCGAAAAATAGCCGATGCCGAACAACCAGCCCGCGGCGAAGGCCGGGCGGAGGCGGTCTATCGCCTCCAGCCGGCGGAACAGCAGCCCGAACGCGAGGAACAGCAGCGGCAGGAGGTGCAGCGGCGGCTGGGCGAGCGCGCAAAGGGCGCCGGCGGCGACCGGCAGGACAGCCGCGCGCCAGACGGTCTGCGGGCCGGGCCGGCCGCCGACCGGGGCCGCCGGTTCAGCCGGGCTGCACGGGTCCGACGGCACGATCGGGGCGCTCTGCGCTGGCGGGCAACGGGGCCGTCAATGCGGGTTGGGGTCTTCCGCCCGCCGCGCCGGCAGTTTCCGTAGCCGCACCCGGTGGATGCGCCGCGGATCGGCCTCCAGCACCTCCAGTTCGATCCCGCTCGCATGGGGGATCAGCTGGCCGCGGGTCGGTACCCGGTTGGCAAGGAAAAAGACCAGACCGCCGATCGTGTCTATGTCGTCGCGTTCCTCGTCGGTCAGGAACTCGCCATAGAGCGCTTCCAGGTCTTCGAGGCGTGCCCGGGCGTCGGCTTCGGCGATTCCGGGGCGGATTTCCTCGATCTTCGGGCTCTCGGCGTCATCGTGCTCGTCTTCGATTTCCCCGACGATCTCCTCGACCAGGTCTTCGATGGTGACCAGCCCGTCGATTCCGCCGAATTCGTCCACGACCAGGGCCAGATGGATGCGGGTGTCGCGCATTTCGGCGAGCAGATCGAGAACGCTCATCGACGGCGCCGCGAACAGCGCCTTGCGGACGATCTTCTCCAGCTTGAAGTTGCGCCGCTTGCTCCAGAAGGGCAGCACATCCTTGATGTGCACCATGCCAACAATCTCGTCGAGCGTGCCGCGGTAGACCGGCAGGCGCGAATGGGTCTCGCTGCTCACCAGCTCGATCAGCGCCGGCAGGCCGGTCGAAATGTCGATCGCCGTGATATCCGCCCGGGGCACCATGACGTCGCGCACCGTCAGCTCGTGCAACTGGAGGATATTGTGGATCAGCCGCCGTTCGTCGGCCGCCATCGGCGCCTGGGGGCCGCCGGCGTCGTCGAGCAGCTCGCCGATCGTGTCGCGGATCTGTTCGCCGTTGCGCGGCCGGCGCAGGCTGCGCAGAAACCGCTGGATCGGCCCGCGCGGCCTGGTCGAAGCGCCGGCCGGCGCCGGCGTCTCGCGGTGGCCGTTGCCGGCTACGGCAGGCAGGCCGGGCTCCGGCAGCGCCGCGGGCACCGAGCCTGGCGATCCGCCGGCGGACTGGCCGCTGCTACTGTCGGAGGGTGCGCTTTCCTGCGCGCCGGCCGAATCCTCAGGCATTTTCCGCTTCCAGGGGTTTCAGGGGATTATCCGGCATCTGTGGCCCAGCATAGGGATTGGCAATGCCCAATCCAGCCAGAATCGCGATTTCCAGCGCCTCCATCCGCCCGGCTTCGGCTGCTGTGGCGTGATCGTAACCCAGCAGGTGCAGCATGCCGTGTATCGCAAGATGGGTCAGGTGATCGGCGGGCGTCCGCCCGAGGACACCGGCATCGCGCAGCACGGTCTCGCCGGACAAAACGACATCGCCCAGCAGGCCGCCGGCCGGGCCGGTTCGGCCGGGGCCCGGCCTGTCGAGCGGGAAGGACAACACGTCGGTCGGCCGGTCGATTCCGCGATGGTCCCGGTTGAGGGCGCGGATACGGGCATCGTCGGCTATCGTCAGCCCCAGTTCCCATCCGGCCAGGTCCAGGCCGGGCAGTGCCCTAGTCACGGCGCAGACGGCCGCCCGGCACAGGGATTCCGCGTCGCCATCGGCGCGGCGCCAGCAGGCCGGAGCAAGATCGAAGACTATCTCCGGCCCCGTCATCGCGCCGGCGCTTCTTCGCCCGGTTCGAGGTTCAACCTGCCCTGGGCATCGTCCCGGGCGTCGTAGGCCTGAACGATGCGCGACACCAGATCGTGGCGCACGACATCGATATGGCCGAAATGCGCGAACCCCACGCCATCCATGCCGCCCATGATCTCGACCGCGTCGCGCAGGCCGGAGCGGACGCCGCGCGGCAGGTCGACCTGGCTGAGGTCGCCGGTGACCACCATGCGCGAATTTTCGCCCAGCCGCGTCAGCAGCATCTTCATCTGCATCGGCGTGGTGTTCTGCGCCTCGTCGAGGATGATGAAGGCGTTCGACAGTGTCCGGCCGCGCATGAAAGCGAGCGGCGCCACCTCGATCTCGCCGCTCTCCAGCTTCTTCGCGACCCGGTCGCCGGGCAGCATCTCGTAGAGCGCGTCGTAGAGCGGCCGCAGATAGGGATCGACCTTTTCGCGCAGATCGCCGGGCAGGAAGCCGAGGCGCTCGCCCGCTTCCACCGCCGGCCGCGACAGGATGAGCCGCTCGACCTTCCCGCTCTGCATCATGTTCACCGCGCAGGCGACCGCCAGATAGGTCTTGCCGGTGCCGGCCGGGCCGAGTCCGAACGTCATTTCATAGGCGCGCAGGGCGCGGACATAGGCGGCCTGACCGGGCGAGCGGGCGCTGACCAGCCGTCGCGGCGTCCGGATCGTGACGTCGACGGTATCCTGCAGATCCGGCGCCTCTCCGGCCATGCGAATGGCGGCATCGACGTCCGGCTGGGCGACGGCGCCGCCGTTGCGCGCGGCCTTGTACAGGGACTTGAGTGCGCTGACGGCCGTGACCTGCGCGTCCTCCGGCCCGGTGACGGTCAGCCGGTTGCCACGGGCATGGATCGTCGCGCCGGTCTTCTGTTCGAGCCGCGCAAGATTGGCGTCGTGGGCTCCGCACAGGGCGGACATGAGCCCGTTGTCGTCGAAGCGAAGGCTCGTGCCGCCGTCGCGCGGGGCGGCCAGGATCGTTCCGGTCGCCGGTTTGCGGCTCACGCGGCCCGGATCCCTTCGGCGAACCCGCGCGCCGGCCCGGTCTCGGCGGCCGGCAGGCGTCCCGCCAGGCTGTTGGCGGTCGCCCGGTCGATCGCGACATCGGCGATGCTGCCGAACCGCTCCGGCGGCGCCGTGACATGAACCGCCTGCATCCACGGGCTGCGTCCGACCATCTGGCCGGGATTGCGTCCGGGACGGTCGAGCAGCACCGGCATCGTGCGGCCGATACAGGCATGGTTGAAGGCGGCCTGCTGCGCATCGAGCAATTGCTGGAGCGCCGCCAGCCGCCCGGCCTTCGCCTCTTCGGGAACCTGGTCCGCAGCCGTCGAGGCCGGCGTCCCGGGCCGGGCGCTGTATTTGAAGGAATAGGCCTGGGCGTAGCCGACTTCCGTCACCAGCTTCAGCGTCGCGGCGAAATCCTCGTCCGTCTCGCCGGGAAATCCGACGATGAAGTCCGACGACAGCGCGATATCGGGGCGGACGGCCCGCAACCGGTCGACGATCCGCCGGTAATCGGCTGCCGTGTGTTTCCGATTCATGGCCGCCAACACCCGGTCCGACCCGCTTTGCACCGGCAAATGGAGATACGGCATCAGCGCCGGCACATCGGCATGGGCGGCGATCAGGCCGTCGTCCATATCCCGGGGGTGCGAGGTCGTGTAGCGAATCCGGTCGAGACCGTCGATCTCCGCCAGTTCGCGGATCAGGCGGCCGAGGCGCCAGGTTCCGGCGGGGCCATTTCCGCCCCCGATGCCGCTCCCGATTCCGCCGGGCGCCTCCCCGGCGTAGGCGTTGACGTTCTGGCCCAGCAGCGTGATCTCCCGCGTGCCGCCGGCGACCATGCGCCGGGCCTCCGCGATAACGGCCGCGGCCGGGCGCGAAAATTCGGCGCCGCGCGTATAGGGCACGACACAGAAGGTGCAGAACTTGTCGCAGCCTTCCTGCACGGTGAGAAATGCGGCCGGCCCCTGGGACGCGCTTTCCTCCGGCAGGACATCGAATTTCTCGTCGGCCTCGAAGTCCTGGTCGACGGCGCTGCCCGCGCGCCGGGTCTCGGCCAGCAGGTCGGGCAGGCGGTGATAGGTCTGCGGGCCGAAGACCAGATCGACCGCCGGCGCGCGCCGGCGGATTTCCGCGCCTTCGGCCTGGGCGACGCAGCCGGCGACGGCGATCGTCGCCTCCTTGCCCGCCGCCCGGCGCGCCTGCTTGATGCGCTTGAGCCGCCCGAGCTCGGAATAGACCTTTTCGGCCGCTTTCTCCCGGATATGGCAGGTGTTGAGGATGATGAGGTCGGCATCCTCCGGCGCTTCGGCCTGCCGGTATCCGCTGGGCGCCAGAACATCCGCCATACGCGCGGAATCGTAGACATTCATCTGGCAGCCGTAGGTCTTGATATAGACCGATTTCTGCATGCGGGCGGTTTACCGGTGGCGGCGCGTGGCCTCTGACTCTGGGGCGCCTTCGAGGCCCAATACGGTAAGCGCCGGAAAGGGTGTGTCAAGCGGCGGCCTCTTCTACCGGGTCCCGGCCGTCAGGCGGAACGCCGGCCCCGGCGGCGGACTCCCCGGCCGGCTGCAGCCGGGCAGGGCCGGCCGGCTGGTCCCGCCCGGTCAGCGACCGGGCGACGCCGGCGGCGATGATTGCGTGGCACCAGGTTGCCAGTTCCTTGCGCGAAGCGAACCGGTCGATCGTCGCCGTCTCGTGGAACCGGACTTCGACGCGCGACCGGCCGATGCCCAGGAATTGCCAGAGATGCCCCGCCAGTTCCATGTCGCCGTACCAGGCGAAGAAGGGCCGCAGATGCCGGCCCATCGGAATCCCGTCCAAGTGGGTGTAGGCCACCGAAACCGGCTGGACGACCACCGGCTCGCCGTCGATCCGGATGGCAGCAGCGCTGAACAGGGCGCTGCGGAACGGCAGGACGAAGTTGCCGTCGCTGCTGGTGCCCTCCGGAAACAGGATCAGGCTGTCGCCCGCGGTCAGACGCTCCTTCAGCAGTTCGGCCTGCCGGACGGCAAGGCGCGGGTTGCGGTCGACGAACACGGTCCGGCTGATCTTGGCGCACAGGCCGAAAACCGGCCATTTGGCAACCTCCGCCTTGGCGACGAAACTGGCTTCGAGGAGCGCGCCGAGCACCGCAATATCCGCATAGGAGGTGTGATTGGCGACGAACAGCACAGGCCCTTTTTTTTCGGGTTTGCCGTCAACAACCAGTTTGATGCCGAGCAGGCGGTTGAAGATGCGATAGACACTGATCGGCCATTTCCGCGCAAAGTTCAGGCGCAGGGCGAGGTTGATCGCCTGAACCGGAATGAGCACCGCAAACCAGGCCAGGCAGGCGGCCGCGCGGACGGCCGCGCGGATATGGGAAATATACAGCATCCCGCCTTCGCCTTTCAGCAACCGGATGCCCTGGCCGTGCGTTTGTCCGGCAGGTCGAGCTCGCGCGTATAGTGCTTGTAGTACCGGTCCGAGACGACGGCGACATCGACGATGACGCAAACGTCCACCGTATTGAACGCATGGTCGATGACGGCGCCGTCGCCCACCGAGCCGCCGAGGCGAAGATAGCCCTTGATCATCGGCGGCAGGTCGCGAAGCGCCGCCCGGGGGTCGATCCGGTCGGCCGGCATGAGATCCATGCCAACATAGCGGTCCGACACCGCAACCGGGCGGTACCGTTCGGGCGCAAGATGGTTGTGGTGCAGATAGGCCAGGGGCAGCGCGACCGCTTCGGGATCGGTTCCGTGCAGGCTGGCGCACCCGAACAGGAACGCGATGTCGTTCGACAGGACGTAGGCCGACACGCCGCGCCAGAGCACCTGCATGGCGCGGCGCGTGCGATGGGCGGAGTCGACGCAGGAGCGCCCCATTTCCAGGATTTCGCCCGGTTCGGCGACCAGCCGGCCGATATCGTACTCCGCTGCGGAATAGAACCCGCCGACCCGGGCCGCGCCGGCCCGGCGCAACATGCGATAGGTGCCGACGACGCTTGCCGGCCCGGTGCCCAGATCGTCGTCCAGCACGATCAGGTGATCGCAATGGGCGTCGAAATCGTCGAAATCGCGCTTGAGCCGGGCGACCTCTTCCGAGGGCCGGGCGGCCATTTCCTCGTAGAAAACCCGGTAACGCAGCGCCAGGGCGGCATCGATTTCAGCCTCGGTTTCCGCCAGCCTCACATGCAGCGGACCGACGCGTTCATCGATCTGGCGCGCGCTGAAGCCTTCGGTATCCCGCGGGTCGGCGATAGGGATCGACATCATAGGCAGAACGGAACTAGGACAGCGCCCGGTTTTGCCGCAAGCCGGGGGCAAAGACGGCGCGCCTCATGACCTGCCTCTTCTCTTGCGGGCATAGAGCTCAAGCCGGTGATCGACGAGTTCATAGCCCAACTCCGCCGCGATCCGGTCCTGCAACCGCTCGATCTCGTCATTGCGGAATTCTATGACTTCGCCGGTCTGCACGTCGATCAGATGATCGTGATGCTCTTCGGGCGTTTCTTCGTAGCGCGCACGCCCGTCGCCGAAATCGTGGCGGTGCAGGATATTGGCTTCCTCGAAAAGGCGAACTGTCCGGTAGACCGTCGAAATGCTGATGTTCGGGTCCTGCTCGACGGCGCGGCGATAGACCTGTTCGACATCCGGGTGATCCTCGCTTTCGGAGAGAACGCGCGCGATTACGCGGCGCTGTTCGGTCATGCGCAGTCCGCGTTCATTGCACAGTTTCTCGATCCGGTCGGGCATGGTATTCCGGCGTGGCCTCGAATGCGACGAACCGCGCGCCGGCGACGCCGCGCGCAGCGTTGACAGCCTATCGCGTCATGGCCGGCGACACGAGTCCCGAAACCGGTTACCGGGGCAGCAATTCGCCGCCCAGCGTCCGGCGCGGCCGGCGTCTAGCCGCCTTGCCCACGGCCGCGGCCGCCCGTGCCGAGGCCGATCTGCTTGGCCAACTGGCTGCGGCGCCTGGCGTAGTTCGGCGCGACCATCGGATAGTCCGAAGGTAGGTTCCAACGCTCCCGGTATTCATCCGGCGTCATGTTGTAGGCGGTTTTTAGATGCCGCTTCAGCATCTTGAGTTGCTTGCCGTCTTCGAGGCACACGATGTAATCCGGCTGAATGGACTTCTTGATCGGCACCGCCGGCCGCGGCCGTTCGGGATCGGCGGCCTCGGCGCCGCTGCCCTGCGCTTCGAGGGCAGAATAGGTTTCTTCGATCAGGCGCGGCAGGTCGCCCAGGAGCACCGTGTTGTTCGAAACATAGGAGGAGACGATTTCGACAGTCTGTGACAACAGGCTGGCATGATCAGTATTTTCTTGTTCGGACATTGCCGGTTCCGACGGGAATTGGGTACCAAAATCGATTCACTATACGAAATTTGCATTATATTGCAAATGGTATACAATAATTTTTTGAATAATTTAGTAATAGATTGCAATTTTCGGCCCGACTTCTCGATATTATTTCATTTTTCCTCCCCATTACAGAAACTCCGATATGTAACAGGCGGTCGGATCCGGAAGCGCTCCGCCCGAGAACTTTCCCCGCCGGCGGCCGGCCGGATATCGATCACCGGGCCTGTCCGGGGCGGCGGGTTTCGGGCAATCGCGCTTCCGGCGGGCGCAGATATAGCGGGCGCGGCATGTCGAAGCCGCCCGGCCGCCCTTCTCCCAAGGCATGATGACGCCCGGCGACCAGCGACGCAAAGGCGGCGGCTCTCGGCGGGCCGGCCGCCGGGGCATCCGGGGTTCTTCCGCCGCCCGGGCCGGTTTCTCCGCCCGCAAGCGCAGGCGAATCCGTGATAAGGGGAAGGCTCCTTGCCGCGGCCAGCGAGATTGCGTCGGCCGCGCCCAGAATTTCCGGCTCGCCGCCTGCCGCGCCGCCGGGCCCGAAGCATTGGCAGAAAAAATCGTTGCGCCTGGTATCGATGGCGACGGCGCAGCCCGCCGGCGCGCGCACCGCGAGGGCCTCGAAGGTCGTGATGCCGATAGCGGGAATTTCCAGTGCGAGGGCCATTCCCCGCGCCGCTGCCAGGCCGATCCTGAGGCCGGTAAAGGCGCCCGGCCCCCGGGTGACTCCGACCGCGTCCAACTGCCCGAAGGCAATGCCGGCTGCAGCCAATGTCTCTTCGACCATCGGCAGCAGGCGTTCGGCCTGTCCGCGCGGCATCGCCTCGTAGCGTTCGGCGATCACGCCGTCTCCGGCCCAGACCGCGGCACTGCACGCAGCGCCGCTGGTGTCGAAAATCAGAATCCGGGCCATGGCCGGGAGGTCAGAGTATTTCGCAGGCCTCGTCGAACGACAGGCGCGGCGGCTGGTCCTTGAGGGCCGAGCTGTCGCCATAGCCGAGGCAGCACAGGAAATTGGACTGCAAGCGGCCGTCCGGGAAAAACTCTGCATCGACGGTGGCGTTGTCGAAGCCGGACATCGGACCGCAATCCAGCCCGAGCGCCCGGGCGGCGATAATCAGGTAGGCGCCCTGGAGCGTGCCATTGCGGAACGCCGTGATACCGGCGTGCGGCTTGCCGTCGAACCAGGACCGCGCGTCGGGCACCTTGGGGAACAGGCGCGGCAGATGTTCGAAGAAGCGGGTGTCGTGGGCGACGAGGGCAACGACCGGCGCAGCCATGGTCTTTTCGACATTGGTGGCCGAAAGAGCCGGGCGGAGCCGTTCCTTCTGGTCCGGCGACTTCAGGAACAGGACGCGCGCGGGCTGGCCGTTGGTGCTGGTCGGCCCCCATTTCGTCAGGTCCCAGACGGCGGCCAGCGTTTCGTCGGACACCGGCTCGTCGGTGTAGCGGTCGAAGGATCGGGCGGAGCGGAGGACCAGGTCCAGCGTCGCCGGGTCGGCGCTCATCAGTAGACCGAGCGCACTTCGTGCACTTCGGGCACATAATGGCGCAGCATGTTCTCGATGCCGGCCTTGAGCGTCATCGTCGAGCTTGGGCAGCCGGCGCAGGCGCCGCGCATGGTGAGATAAACGATACCGCTGTCGAAACCGTGGAACTGGATATCGCCGCCGTCCATCGCCACCGCCGGGCGGACCCGCGTATCGATCAGCTCGCGGATCTGCTGGACCACGGGATCGTCGTCGTCTGCGCCCGGCATCTCGTCGCCGGTCTCGGCCCGGTCCGGCGCCATGACCGGCCGGCCGGCGGTGAAATGCTCCATGATCACGCCGAGGACCGAAGGCTTCAGCAAGGGCCAGTCCGTGTGGCCGGCCTTGGTCACGGTGATGAAATCCGAGCCCAGAAACACGCCGGCGACTCCGTCGACGCCGAACAGCGCCTCGGCCAGCGGCGACCGTCCGTCCGCCGCGTCCGATGTGGGAAAATCGGCGGTCCCCTGTTCCAGCACCGTGCGGCCGGGCAGGAATTTCAGGGTTACCGGGTTCGGCGTTTCGGCGGTCTGGATGAACATCGAAAATTCTCGCGGTCGGGAGGCTGGCGGCACGGTCCAAGGTGGCCGTTCGAATGGTGGCGGTCAAGTGGTGCAGGGACCGACAGGCGTCAAGGAGCCCGGCGGCGATTGCGGGCGAGGTTGCGGGCGCACTCAGCCCGCGCCCGGCGCGATCCGGCGGTAGCTCAGCGCCTCGGCGATGTGCAGCCGGCCGACGCCGGCGGCGCCGGCCCCATCCGCCCCGTCGGCATTCTTCCCGTCCATGTCCGCCAGGGTCCGCGCGACGCGCAGAACCCGGTGATAGCCGCGGGCGCTGAGCCGCAGCTTCTCCGCCGCCTCGGTGAGCAGCGCGCGTCCGGCCGCGTCGAGGGCGGCGGCGGCTTCCAGCAGGTCGCCGTCGGCCTCGGCGTTGGTGCGGATGCCCTGTCCGGCGTAGCGCGCCTTCTGGACGGCGCGCGCGGCGGCGACCCGCGGGCCAACGTCGGCGCTGCTCTCGCGCGGCGGCGGCAGCGACAGATCGGCCGCGCTGACCGCCGGCACGTCGACGTGAAGATCAATCCGGTCGAACATCGGGCCGGAGATCCGGGTCTGGTATTCCCGGGCGCAGCGCGGCGCGCGCGAACAGGCGAGCGCCGCATCGTCCAGATGGCCGCAGCGGCAGGGGTTCATCGCGGCGACCAGCTGGAAACGCGCCGGATAGGTCACATGATGGTTGGCGCGCGCGACCACCGCCCGGCCGGATTCGACCGGCTGGCGCAGCGCTTCCAGGGTCTGGCGGTTGAACTCCGGCAGCTCGTCGAGAAACAGGACACCCAGATGGGCGAGCGAGGCCTCACCGGGCTTGGCGCGCAGGCCGCCGCCGACCAGGGCGGGCAGCGACGCCGAATGGTGCGGATCGCGGAACGGCCGGCGCCTTGTGATGCGGCCGTTGTCCAGCATGCCAGCGACGGAATGGATCATGCTGACTTCCAGCGCCTCGGCAGCGTCCAGCGGCGGCAGAATGCCGGGCAGCCGTGCCGCCAGCATCGACTTACCGGAGCCGGGCGGGCCGATCATCAGCAGGTTGTGGCCGCCGGCCGCGGCGATCTCCAGCGCGCGCTTGGCGGTTTCCTGCCCCTTGATATCGGCCAGGTCCGGATAGCGGCTCTCGTCGTCGGCGAGCGCCGGCTCCGGCGGGCTCAGCACCTGGGTGCCCTTGAAATGGTTGACGAGCGCGATCAGCGAGCGCGGCGCCAGGACATCCAGATCGCCGGCCCAGGCAGCCTCGCTGCCGCAGGCCGCCGGGCAGACGATGCCGCGCTTTCCCTCGCCGACCGCCGCCATGGCTGCGGGCAACACGCCCGCGACGGGCGCGATCTGACCGTCCAGCGCCAGTTCGCCGACCACGGTGAAGCCGTCCAGCGCATCGGCCGGCAGCGCGCCCATTGCCATGAGCATGCCAACGGCGATCGGCAGATCGAAATGGCTGCCTTCCTTGAGCACGTCGGCCGGCGCCAGGTTGACCGTGATCCGCTTGGCCGGCAGGGCGAGGCCGAGAGCGGTGAGCGCGCTGCGCACCCGTTCCTGCGATTCGCCCACGGCCTTGTCCGGCAGCCCGACAATCTTGTAAGCGACGATGCCGCTGCTGATTTGGACCTGGACGTCGATGTCCAGCACGTCGATGCCCTGAAAGGCAACGGTCTTGACCCGCGCAACCATGACAGGGGCGATAGCAGAGCAGCCTTTCATCGGCAATGTATTCGTTTTGTCCAACAGCGTTCGGTGGCCGGTTGACCCGCCGCAAACGGTCGCTAAGGTCCGGCTCCGATCGAATTTCCAAACCGGAAGGAAACCGCCATGCGCGTGATGCAGATCGAAGGAGACTGGGGCCTCGACAATATCCGGCTGGCCGAGCGGCCCGATCCGGTGCCCGGCCCGGGCGAGATCGTGGTCCGAATGCAGGCGGCTTCGATCAATTACCGCGATACCGTCATGGTCAACCGCGGCTACGGCCGGCGCTCGGGCGAGCTCCCGCTGGTGCCGCTGTCCGACGGCGCAGGCACGGTGGAGGCTGTCGGCGAAGGGGTCGGCCGCGTCGCGCTGGGCGACTTGGTCTGCCCGATTTTCGGCCAGAACTGGATCGACGGCACGTTTCGGGAGGAATGCTGGGGCGGCACGCTGGGCGGCCCGAACGACGGCACCGTGCAGGAGAAAATGCTTCTGCAGGAAACCGGTGTGGTCAAGGCGCCGGCGCATATGACGCCGGTCGAGGCGGCAACGCTGCCCTGCGCCGCCGTCACCGCCTGGAACGCCGTGGTCGAGCAGGGGCAGGTCAAGGCCGGCGACGCCGTCCTGGTGCAGGGAACGGGCGGCGTATCCCTATTTGCGCTGCAATTCGCAAAGATGCAGGGCGCGGAAATCGTGGCCACGTCGTCGAGCGACGACAAGCTGGCGAAGGCCCAGGCGATGGGCGCCGATCACCTGATCAACTACCGCGAGACCCCGGACTGGGGTAAGGCGGCGCGGGCTGCGCTGGGCCGCAGCGTCGACCATATCGTCGAGGTCGGCGGCGGCGGAACGCTGGAACAATCGCTGCGGGCGATAAGGCCGGGTGGCACGGTCAGCCTGATCGGCGTGCTGGCGGGTGCGGCGGGCACGCTCAATCTCGGGCCGGTCGTGACCCAGAATGTCCGCCTACAGGGCGTCACGGTCGGCAGCCGGTCCATGTTCGAGGCGATGAACCGGGCGATGACCCATTTCGCCACCCGGCCGGCGGTCGACGACGCCCACAGCTTCGCGTTCGAGGATGTCGCCGAAGCCCTGCGCGCCTTCCCCGAAGGCCGCCATTTCGGCAAGGTCTGCGGCGTCGCCTGGGGCGGCTGACGCCACCGGCCGAGCGGGACTGTCTTACCGGCCCGCGACGGCCGGTGGCGGCGATGGACTGTCCTGCGCTTCCGATGAATCCGCACCGGCATCCGCAGGCGCGGCGGTGAGCTGCAGGAACAGGTCTTCGAGATCGCTTTCGTGAGTCGACAGGTCGACGATGGTCAGGCCGTTTTCGCGCACGTCGTTGATAAGATCGCGGAACCGGGTCCGGCTCGGGCGGTAGCGGATGACCAGCCGGCGCGGCGGGATGAGTTCGGCGCTGTAGTGCGCCAGCCCCGCCGGCAGTTCGCTCAGCGATTCGCCCAGCAGGAACGTGACTTCCTTGCGGTCCACCCGCTCGAGCAGCGCCCCGGTGGTGTCGCAGGCGATGACCTCGCCATGATCGATGAAGGCGATCCGGTCGCACAGTTCCTGCGCTTCCGCCAGATAGTGGGTGGTCAGCAGGACGGTCGTACCCGACCGGTTCAGCGCCCGGATCTGGCTCCACAGCTGCTGGCGCAGTTCGACGTCGACGCCGGCGGTCGGTTCGTCCAGCACCAGAACAGGCGGTTTGTGGACCATCGCCTTGGCGACCATCAGCCGACGCCGCATGCCGCCGGAGAGGGTGCGCGAATAGTTTTCCGCCTTGTCGGTCAGCTGGACGGCGGCGAGCAGTTCGTCGGTGATCCGCTCGCGCTCCGGCACGCCGAACAGGCCGGCCTGGAAATTCAGCAACTCGCGCGGCGTGAAGAAGGCGTCGATGTTCAATTCCTGCGGCACCACGCCGATGGCGGCGCGCGAGCGGCGCGGATGCCGGTCGATATCGATGCCCCAGATCGAGGCCGTCCCGGCGGTCTTGTTGACCAGGCCGGCCAGGATATTGATCAGGGTCGATTTGCCCGCCCCGTTGGGTCCGAGCAGGCCGAACACGGACCCTTTGGGAATGTCGAGATCGATGCCCTTCAGCGCCTGGCTCGGCGGGAAATTTTTCGAACCGCGATAGGTCTTGGCAAGGCCGCGGACCCGGACGGCGGGCGGGGACTCCTCGGGGAAAACGGCCGGGGCAGCAGCGGCATCGGGCATGGCCGCAAAGTGGGGCGGACACGACGGGCAAGCAAGGCGGCGTCCGGAGATCGCGCCGACTCGGGCGCCAGCGGGCAAAGGGCGCGGGCTATTCCCGGCGCAGAATCCGGTCGACGAGCACCGTCGCCCACCATCGGCTCATGAAATCCGCCTTCAGGGCGGCGGGATCGTAGTCTTCCTCGAGCCAGCGGCGGAAGCCCCGCCCGCCCGTATCGCGGACATAGTGTTCGAAGAACAGATCCAGGATCCCGGTCTTGGCCTGGCGCCAGTGGCCGTAGCGCAATCCGAGCTGCCGTTGCGCCAGCCCGATCGGCCGATCCTCCACGCCGTGCAGGAAGGCGGCGGCGAACAGCCCGGCCCGATCGGCGCCGGTCTTGCAGTGTGCGAGAACCGGGTAGTCCAGCCCCTCGGCCATGTCGAGCAACTGCAACATCCGGTCCTTCCCCGGCGCGCCGCGGGATTCGATCCGGAAGTCGATATGGACGAGACCGAGTGCGCGGCAGGCCGCAATCTCCTGCCCGTAGGTGGCGTGGGGGTGCCGTCCGCGCAGATTGATCACCGTCTTGAGGCCGTGCCTGCGGGTCCAGCGGCGCAGTTGCGCCGGCGTCGGCTGGCCGGAGCGGAACAGGCGCGGCGACACGCGATAGAAGCGGTTATGCACCAGCCGGAACACCGCATGGTCACGGAACAGCGCGTCCGCCGTAGCGCCCGGAGACGACGCCGGCGAACCCGGCAGGGCTTCCGGCGGAGATTCGGGCGGGGATTCCGGCGGGCGCTCCGTCAAGAGCCGCCTGGTCCCCGGCCGCCGCTCGCGGCTCCGTCCCGCCTTCTCGCTACGATCAGGGCATAGCCGAGGCCGGTGAAGAGCATGATCAGGCCATAAACGGCGCTCGGGATGGCGAAGCGGACATCGCCGAGCAGGGTCGTTCCGACGACGATGCCCAGGGTCGCATTCTGGAAGCCACATTCGATGGTGACCGCGATCCGCTGCGCCGGGTTGAGACGCAGTGCGGTGGCGACACCATGGGCAATCGCCAGCATCAGCAGGTTGAAAACCAGGGCGACAAGGCCGGCCTGGGCAAAGAAGGGTACGATGTCGTCGCGCGACACGATCAGCCCTGCGATGACCACCAGAACGAACACCGCGGTCGACAAGAGGCGCGTATGGCCGCCGGCCCATTGCGCGAATGCCGGCGCGAGGCGGCGCACCAGCATGCCGAGTGCCGTCGGCACCACGACGATGGCGGTGATCTTGAGGACGGTCTCGAGCACCGGCAGGGGCGGCGCGGCCTGACCCATGAAATGGCTCAGGCTGCCGCCGACGATGAGCGGCACGGTGACGACGGCGAGCAGGCTGATGACCGCGGTGAGCGAGATCGACAACGCGACATCGCCGCGGGCGATCAGGGTCATCAGGTTGGAGGTTGTCCCGCCGGGGCAGGTGGCGAGGATCATCAGGCCGACCGCCAGGATCGCGGCCATCGGCCAGACCGACGCCAGAACGAAGGCGGCGGCCGGCAGCACGATCAATTGCAGACCTGCGCCGACGAAGAAATCCTTCGGCTGGCGGAACACCCGGGCGAAATCCCGGCCCGTCAGGCCCAGCCCCATCGCGAACATGATGAGCGCCAGTGCCAGCGGCAAAATCACGTTGGTAACGATGCCCATCGGGCTCTCCCGCGATCGTATCGGACTACACGGCCGGACCGTCGCAACCGGGCCGCAAGACCGCCCGGGCCGTCACCGTTCCGAAGGCGCCCGCCTATTCCCGGTAGGACGGATCGCGCCGGTCCAGCATGCGCAGCAGGGCGGGCCAGGCCATGTCGTTGGAGATTCTTGCGAAGAACTCCCGATTGGCGCCCTGGTGCGCCGTCTTTGCGACAATCTCTTTTTTCGGCGGATGAATTTCGGCCCCGGTCGAGAGCGTCCGCACCTGCATCGAGCAGGCGCGTTCCAGGAAATACATGCGCTGGAAGGCTTCGGCGACGGTTTCCCCGCAGGTCAGCGTGCCGTGGTTCCACAGCAGCATATAGTTCCGGTCACCCAGGTCTTTCTGCAGGCGCGGCCGCTCGTCGAGGTCGACGGCGACGCCCTCGTAATCGTGCCAGGCGATCTGGTTGCGGATCAGCAGCGCCGTCTGGTTGAGCGGCATCAGGCCGCGGCTGTCGGTCGACACCGCGGTGCCGTCGAGCGTGTGGAGGTGGATCACGCATCGCGCGTCGTCCCGCACCTCGTGAACTGCACTGTGGATGGTGAAGCCGGCCTGGTTGACCGGATAATCGCTCTCCATCATCAGCGCGCCGTCAAGATCGATCTTGATCAGGCTGGAGGCCGTGATCTCTTCGAACATCATGCCGTAGGGGTTGATCAGGAAATGATGTTCCGGGCCGGGAACCCGCGCGGAGATGTGGGTGTAGATCAGATCGTCCCAGCCATAGTGGGCCACCAGCCGGTAGGCAGCGGCGAGATCGACGCGAACGCTCCATTCCTCGTCGGATACCCGGTCGCGGACACTGCCGGCGGGGCGGATGGCCGTAACGGTGCTCATGGTCGATCTCCGGTCGGTTGGTCTATCGGATCGGTCAGCGGTTCGATCGGCGCGCCGAGCGCCTGCATCGTCGGAATGAAACCGGGGAAGCTGGTCCCGATCATAGCCGTATCGTCCACGGCGACGCCATCCCTGCTGGCGAGGCCGAGAACCAGGAAGCTCATGGCGATGCGGTGATCGTGCAGCGTGGCGACCGGATTATCCGGCCCGGTGCCGGCAACCGGACGGCCGCCGGAGCCGTCGATCTCCATCCAGTCGTCGCCGGTCCGCACCGGTACGCCGCAGCGGGCAAGCCCGTCGGCGACGGCGGCCAGGCGGTCGCTTTCCTTGACCCGCAATTCGCCGATTCCCTCGAACCGGCTGGTCCCGTTTGCAACGGCCGCAGCGGCGGCGAGAACCGGGTACTCATCGATCATCGACGCCGCGCGCGCCGCCGGCACCGCGACGGCGTTCAGCGCGCCGGCCGCCGCCACCAGATCACCGACCGGCTCGCCGGAGACCTCACGCCGGTTCTCGATGGAAAGGTTCGCGTCCATTTCGGCGAGGGTATCGTACAGACCGGTGCGCAGCGGATCGAGGCAGACGCCGCGAACGGTCACAGCGCCGCTGCCGGCCAGCAGGGCCGCGACCAGCGGAAAAGCCGCCGACGAGGGGTCGCCCGGCACAGAGAGATCGGCTGCGGAATATTCCTGCCAGCCGCGGACCGTGACTCGCGTTCCGGCTCTTCCGCCTGCGGAGGATACCGTGCAGCCGAAATAGCGCATCATACGCACGGTATGGTCGCGCGTCGGCGCAGCTTCGATCACCGAAGTCTCGCCCATCGTGTTGAGCCCGGCGAACATCACGGCCGTCTTGACCTGGGCCGAGACGACAGGCAGGGCGTATACTATGGGAACAGGCGCTCGTGCGCCCCAGACGGTCAACGGCAGCCGCCCGCCGGCGGCGCAGTCGAAGCGCGCGCCCATCTGCGACAGCGGTTCGGTCACCCGCGCCATCGGCCGCCGGCACAGCGAGGCGTCGCCGGTCATCACCGCGCGCAGATCGTGGCTCGCCAGGATGCCGAGCAGCAGCCGCGCAGCGGTGCCGGCGTTGCCCATGTCCAGAACCGTATCCGGCGCAGCAAGCCCGCCAACGCCGACGCCGTCAATTGTCCAGGTGCCGTCGGGCTGCCGCGCCACCGGCACGCCCAGGCAGCGCAAGGCGTTGGCCGTGGTCAGGACGTCGGCGCCTTCCAGCAGGCCGGTCACCCGGGTCCGGCCGATGGCGAGCGCGCCGAGCATCAGGGCGCGGTGCGAGATCGACTTGTCGCCGGGCACCACCGCCACGCCGTCAAGCGTGCCGGCGCGGCGCGCCATCGCGGGGTGGGCCGCACCGTCGGGAATTTCGGGAAGGACAGCAGACATCGGAGAGCTTCGGGAAGAGCGATTGGCGGGGCGAAGGCGGCGGATGGATCGGTGCGGATGTGCAATTCGGGTCTTGACGGCGGGCGCCTGTCTACCACATAGCCGCCTCATTCGACTTTCGCATGGTGCAGGTTGCCGCCGTCCGGCGACGCCACTGCGAATTTTCCGCCCCGATCCGGAGACCTGCCTTGGCTGACGCCGACCTCGGACAGAAACGCGCCTGCCCTTCGTGCAGCGGCAAATTTTATGACCTGTCGAAAGTGCCGGCACTGTGCCCCTATTGCGGGGCGACGTTCAATCCGGACGATTTAGTTCGCGGACGCAGCCGCAAGCCGCCGGTGCAGGAAGAAGTCAAGAGCAAGGCCGAGAAAAAACCGGCCGCCGAAAGCGAAGAGGCAAGCGATGACGTGAAGCTGCCCGAAGATATCGAGGAGGTCGATGTCGACAGCGACGGGGACGAGGACGACGATGTCCTGGAGGATGCCTCCGATCTGGGCGAGGACGATTCCGACCTCGGCGAGGTCATGGAGCATGTCGAGAAGCCGGAGAAAGAAGGCTGATCCGGGCTCAGCCGGGTCAATCCGGATTTTTCAGGGATAGAGCACTTCCGTGCGCCAGCCATCGCCCTCGCGGCGATAGACCAGGCGGTCGTGCAGGCGGAACTGCCCGTCGTTCCAGAATTCGAAGCCGCGGGGCATCAGCCGGAAGCCGCTCCAGTGCGGCGGCCGCGCAACCTTGCCGACGGCGAATTTCGCCGTAAAGGCGCCGACGCGTTTCAGCAATTCTGCCTTGCCCGTCATCGGCCGCGATTGCTGCGAGGCCCAGGCGCCGATCTGGCTGCCCCGGGCGCGGCTGGCGAAATAGGCGTCCGCTTCCGCGTCGGTCACGGTCCCGACCGCGCCTTCGACGCGCACTTGGCGGCGCAGCGATTTCCAGTGAAAGCACAGCGCGGCCTGCGGATGCGCCAGCAGTTCCGTTCCCTTGCGGCTTTCGAAATTGGTGTAGAAGACGAAGCCGTCGGCGTCCGCGTCCTTCAGCAGCACCATGCGGACCGACGGCATGCCGTCGGCGCCGACGCTTGCCAAGGCCATGGCGTTGGCATCGTTCGGCTCCGATTCGCGGGCTTCTGCAAACCAGGCCTGGAACAGGTCGATGGGTTCGGCGGTCGGTTCGATGCTCATGGCCGGAACTATACCCCGATCCGCGCAGGCCGGATACCGGCGGCATCGCCCGACTAGAGCCGCCGCGCGGGCGTCTGCCGTTCGAATGTTTTCCGGCGACGGTTGTCGGAGATACCGGCGTACAGCATATAAGCAGGCAGGGATCGGCGCCGGTTGTGCGGTTGGCGCAGCCGGCCGGAAAGGCCATGGCAACAGGAGATCGAACGGTGCGCAAAGTGCTTCTGGCTGTCGGACTGAGTGCAGCTCTCGTCCTGCCGGCCTGCACGACGAACAAGGAAACCGCCGGGACCGCCGGCGGCGCGGTGATCGGCGCGCTCGCCGGCGCGGCCCTGGCCCGGAAAGGCGATACGAGCGGCCGGCTGGCCGGCGCCGCGATCGGCAGTCTGGTCGGCGGGTTCATCGGCAACCGGATCGGCCATGCGCTCGACCGCAAGGACCGCGAAATGGCGCATCTGAACGCGCACCGGGCGATGAAGCAAGGCAGGACCGGCCACAGCCATGCCTGGCGCAATTCGCGCACCGGAAACGGCGGCATCGTCACGCCGACCTCGCCGCCCTACCGCGCCAAGCGCGGTTCGGCCAAGGGTCGGGTCTGCCGCAATTTCACCGAGACGGTGCAGCTCGCCGACGGCAGGACGGAGACCGTCAGCGGCCGCCGCTGCCGGACGCGGCGCGGCGCGTGGGCGGTTGCGCTCTGAGCGCACCCTTTTCCCGGATCAGTTTTTCCCGGTTCAGTTCGTCCGATCCGTCGGCACGGCATTTTCGCCGTCGTTTTCCCGGGCGGCGCCGAACAGCTCGCGCAGCGAAACGTCCAGCACCGATTTCTGTGCCGTCTCGGACAGTCCGATCAGGGAGTCCAGCCGGTCGGTCCAGACCGCCTCGTCCTGTAATCCGCCCAGTCCCGGCCGGATGGTGATGCCGAGGTCGCGGGCGATTTCGTAGACGGTCAGCGCCGCCGGGTCGCGCGACAGGATCCAGGCATCCTCGTTGGAGCGCGCGATATAGTGCAACGCTTCGAGCCGCTCCAGCAGCGGCTCCAGCAACTCGGCGGAATCCGGCAGCGGCTCCAGCAGCGTTTCGGTGTCGACCGGCCGGCCGGTCTCCCCGGCCCGGTACAGGCCGTGCAGGATCACCATCGCCTGTCCGAGCCGTCTTGTCGCGCGGCTTTCGCCGGGCGCCCCGTGACGCTGCAGCGCCAGCCACTCCGGCAGCGCCGCGGCGGTCTGCGCGCCGAACAGGACGGCGCACCACACCAGGTACATCCAGATCAGCAGCAGCGGAATGTAGGACAGCGCGCCATACAGGGTTTCGTAGGACGGGAAGGCGTGGAAATAGAGCGAGAAGCCCCATTTCAGCCCGTCGTACAGCAGCAGCGCAACGACTGCGCCGAGCGCGGCATAACCCAGCCGGACCTTGCGGTACGGGATCACCATGTAGGCGACGGCGAAGGAAACGAAGAGCAGCAGCGGCGGCAGCCAGCGGACGGCTGTATTCTGCACCCAGCTTCCCTCGACGACGCCCAGGTTCGCCTGCGCAAACAGATAGGTGGAGATCGCGATGCTGCCGCCGGCGAGCAGCGGCGTGACGGTGAGAACCGCCCAGTACATGGTCATGCGCTGAACCAGCGGCCGGACCTCCGGCTGGCGCCAGATCCGGTTGAACCAGGTATCGACCGTATCGAGCAGGATGACGGCGGTGACCGCGAGCGCCACCGTGCCGACCGCGGTCAGCTCCCGCGTGTTGCGCAGGAACAGGTCGAACTGGCCGCGCACCGCCTCGACATTCTGCGGCAGGAAGATCTCCAGGATGAAGGACAGCAGATCGGTGCGGATCCGGTCGAACACCGGAAAGGCCGCCAGGATCGAGAAGCCGATGGCGGCGAGCGGCACGACCGCCAGCAGGGTGGTGTAGCTGAGCGAGGCCGCCGCGCTGAAATTATGGTCTTTCCAGAAACGCAGGCCGAGATAGACGCAGAAGTCGCCCGCGGCGCGTACCGCTCGCCAGGCGGCGGGCTTTTCCCGGTCGTCGATGCGGCTTTTGGCTTCCGTCATCCCCGGTGCGGTTCGTTGTTTCCTGCGGGGCCGAACAGGCGGCGGCCGGCCGCGGTCCTGCCCGGACTGGCCGAAGACCATACCGCGCCCGGCCGGGCTTGTCGCGCAATTGACCGGTCTAGCGCGCCGTGTAGGATGCATCCGCACCGCAGCAGGATGGGCATAATCGATTCATGGCCGCACAAGCGGGACTGATGGCCGGCAAGCGCGGCATTGTGATGGGCGTCGCCAACGACCGGTCGATCGCCTGGGGAATCGCGCGCGCGGTCGCGGAGCAGGGCGCCGAACTGGCCTTCACCTTCCAGGGCGAGGCGCTGGAGAAGCGCGTCCGTCCGCTGGCGGATAGCGTCGGCGCATCGCTCGTCCTGCCTTGCGACGTCACGGAGGCGGAATCCCTCGATGCGGCCTTCGGAGCGCTCGGCAAGGCCTGGGGCAGCCTGGATTTCGTCGTTCACGCCATCGCCTATGCCGACAAGGACGAACTGAAGGGCAAGTATCTCCACACGACAAAGGATAATTTCGTCCGCTCGATGCTGGTCTCCTGCTATTCCTTCACCGACGTCAGCCGCCGCGCCGCGGCCCTGATGAACGACGGCGGCAGCCTGCTGACGCTGACCTATTACGGCGCCGAGCGGGTGATGCCGCATTACAACGTGATGGGCGTGGCCAAGGCGGCGCTCGAGGCGAGCGTCAAGTATCTCGCCGTCGACCTGGGCGACCGGGGCATCCGGGTCAACGCCATCTCGGCCGGGCCGATCAAGACGCTGGCGGCGTCGGGCATCGGCGACTTCCGCTACATCCTGAAATGGAACGCCGACAATGCGCCCCTGCGCCGGAACGTGACGACCGGCGAGGTCGGCGGCGCGGGCCTCTATCTGCTCTCGGACCTGTCGACCGGCGTGACCGGAGAGGTCCACCATGTCGACAGCGGCTATCATGTCGTCGGCATGAAGGCGATCGACGCGCCGGACCTGATCGCCGAAGCGCGCGGGGCCGCCGAAGCGCGCGGGGCGGACTAGCGCCATGCCCGGCAACGCCTTCGGCACGGCGTTCCGCTTCACCACCTGGGGCGAGAGCCACGGGCTCGCCATCGGCGGCGTGGTCGACGGTGTGCCGCCGCGCCTGCCGCTGACCGAGGACGATATCCAGCCCTGGCTCGACAAGCGCCGGCCGGGCCAGTCGAAATTCGTCACCCAGCGCAAGGAGCCGGACCGGGTCCGCATCCTCTCCGGCACCTTCGAGGGGCTGACCACCGGCACGCCGATCAGCCTGATCATCGAGAATGTCGACCAGCGCCCGCGGGACTATTCCGAAATCAAGGACCTGTTCCGGCCCGGCCATGCCGATTTCACCTACTGGAAGAAATACGGCATCCGCGACTATCGCGGCAGCGGCCGGGCCTCGGCGCGCGAGACCGCCATGCGGGTCGCCGCCGGTGCGGTCGCCCGGCAGGTCCTGAACGCCGCCTGGGGCGACACCTTCCGCATCCGCGGCGCGATGGTGAAGATGGGGGCCCTGGAGATCGACCGCGCGCGCTGGGACTGGGACATCGTCGGCGACAACCCCTTCTGGTGCCCGGACGCGGCGGCCGTACCGGTGTGGGAGAACTTCCTGACGGTGGCGCGCAAGGCCGGCTCCTCTGCCGGCGCGGTGCTGGAAATTCACGGCGAGGGCGTACCGCCCGGCCTGGGCGAGCCGGTCTACGACAAGATGGACGCCGACCTCGCCAAGGCGATGATGTCGATCAACGCGGTCAAGGCGGTTGAGATCGGCGACGGCTTTGCCGGCGTGGAGCTTCCCGGCGAAGATGCCCACGACACTATGCACATGGAAGACGGCGCCATGGTGTTCGACAGCAACCGGGCCGGCGGCACGCTGGGCGGCATCACCAACGGAGAGCCACTGGTCGTGCGCTTCGCCGTCAAGCCGACCTCGTCGCTGCCCCGGCCGCGGCCCACGGTCACGGTCGACGGCGAGGACACCGCCGCGATCACCAAAGGCCGGCACGATCCCTGCGTCGGCATCCGCGCCGTGCCGATCGGCGAGGCCATGATGGCCTGCGTCCTCGCCGACCACTGGCTGCGCGACCTGGGCCAGCGCGGTCGGTAGCCGCGTGCGGGTGTCGTAAAGTGTCATGAAATGTCATGGTCTGCCCAAAATTAACGTTTTTACTGTAATAACAATGACTTGATCAAACACTATCCTTGTCAGTCTTCAACTCAGCAAGCTGATTCAAGTCAACTCCCGACCCCGCATGTCCCCCGAAACCGCCCGGATTGCGGGGCTGTTTCCGATCCGGCGCCGGCGACGGCAGCGCCGGGCGGCGGAAGCCGCAACGCGATATCCCGCTTGCGGCCGGACAAACGGCCGCTACGCGCCCGGTCCCGCTGTCGGCGTGGTCCGCCATGGCTCGGGAAAATGTCGAGGCACGAGGTCGCGCCAGCCGCCGGCTGCCAACGCCCCGGCCTTGGGGATCCAGCGCCGGACCTGGGCGCGCATCCAGCTTTCGGAACTCCACTCCGAGGCAACCCTCGCCTCGCCCAAGATGCGCTCGGCCATCCAGCGGTGCGACTTCTCTGCGCCTATTCCGTCCAGCACTGACACCAGCGCGCGATCTTCCCGTCCCCGGCCCACCCCGTCCGAGGAGGGGGCGGGCGGCCGGCGACCCGCCACAGGTCGGCGATCCAGCCGACCGGGGCCTCCAGCGGCAGGCTCAGTCCCAGCTAGCTTCGCCACGATCCCGTCGCCGGGTCCGAACATCCGCCTGCGCTCAAGGCCTCCTATCGTTATCTCATCGAGTTCCGGTTCGTCCCTGGCCTGAGCCTCCCTCGCAGCCCAGTCAAGCATTCCGAGGAAGTCGAAATCGCCTGCCTTGACGTTGCAGGTGTAGAGGCGGGTGACGATCCAGCGCATCAGGTCGCGCAACTCGTCGGGTTCGATATGCGCCACCTCCGGCCAGGGAATGCGCCAGCCGTTGGCGTCGATCACCACGATATCGGAAAATATTCCGGTATGCGTGACCGGATGGATTCCCGAATGAATGTCTTCGAGGATCGTATCGCGAAAACACTTGACGACCATGGCCTTCGCCAGAAACGCGGCAACCTGCATTTCGTGCTCCTCGACCATTCCAGATTGCCCCCGTGTTTCCCGATCCCCATTTCGCTTCCAAGGGATACCCGGCAGCCACCTCACCGACCTTCAGCACCCGTGGCGGCGCATCCGGGATTGCGCCGGTCTCGACGAAGTGCGCATTCATGACCTCCGTCACTCCTTCGCCTCGCGCGCGCTGGCGCTGGGCGAGGGTTTGCCGATGATCGGCAAACTGCTCGGTCACACACAGGTGCAGACGACCGCCCGGTACCGCCCACCTTGCCCGCGATACCGTGAAGGCTTCCGCGGCGCGCATCGGCGACAGCATCGACAGCGATTTCGTCGCTACGCCATGAGTCGCTTTCATTTCTACGGATTATACGTATATTGAGACAAGTCCCTGTGGCCAGGAAGCCTGCCATGCCCACCGTGAGCGCCCTCGAGTTCCAGCGCAAGTTCGGCCGGTTCCAGCACGAAGCGCAGCGCAAGCCGGTGGAGATAACCCGGCATGGGCGCCGCGAGTTCGTGCTCATGTCCGCGGAGCACTATGACTGGCTTCGGGCTTCGGCGCAGCGCAGCCATCGCACGGACGCCGCCGCCGATGTGGTGATCGACGCCGTGGAGCGCGCCGCGATGGATGGGGAGCACAAGCCGCTCGACGACCTGCTGACGTAACGACGAATCGGTGGCGCTTCCCGATCCGAAGCCAGGCCTGGTCGTCCGCTACGACTACCTCTGGACGCACGAGGCCGCCGCCGGTCGCGACCAGGGCAAGACCCGCCCGACCTGTCTGATAGCCGCGACCGACCCGGCTGTACTTCCGCGCTACGTCGTGCTGCTCCCGATCACCCATACACCGCCTGGAGTCGATTCCACAGGCATCGAAGTCCCGGCGCGCGTCAGACAGGCCCTGGGTCTCGACGACACGCCGAGCTGGGTGATCGTGTCGGAACACAATATCGATGAATGGCCCAATGCCGGGCTGTCTCCGCTGCTCGGTCAGCCGGACGTCTTCAGCTACGGTTTCATCCCGCCGGGACTGTTCGCGCAGATCAAGGCCCGCTTCCTCGCACTGGCTCGCTCGAAGAAGAGCCGCGCCGTGCGCCGCTGACGGTGCGCATTTCCCAAGCACCACCGTTCCAGCGACCCGCAGTCCCTTGCGCCCGCAAACTAAAGTCGCGTGACATTCGGAAACGCGCGCCGGACACTCGGCGGCGCCATGCGCATCGTCTGGTCGCTGTTCCGCCTGCTATTCGGCGCGCTCCTTTGACCCCACAGATTGACGCAAGTTCAATGGGTCAGCATGCCGATCAGCGTCAAAAAGCGACGCCGAACAACTTACCTGATGGGCCAAGCCTGTCATTACACCGGTTGCGTTGGGCGCTATGGCCCAGGTGTGTTGGAATTTCAGGCGATTCAGTTGCGCAGTTCTTGATGAAGTCGGGATCGAGGTCATTTCCATGAGTGCCGAAGGGTGGCCAACGAGTATTGCCGATGCCGGCGCCGGATTGAGGTCGGGCGCCTTTAGCGTTGGTGCTATAACCCGGCACTTTCTGAATGGAATCCACCTGCTCCAGCCCGAGCTGAATGCGTTGATCGCGGTTACCGAAGATCTGGCCATCGCGACAGCCGCGACATTAGACGCCGAGCTGAGAAACGGCATCGACCGGGGCGAACTGCACGGCATTCCCATCGTCATCAAGGACGATACCGACGTCGCCGGATATCCAACAACCGTCGGTTCAGCGCTTTACAAAGCCCGGGGCGCGGAGCGCGTCCCAGAACGGGATGCGACGGCGGTTGCGCGATTGAAGGCGGCGGGCGCCGTCATCCTCGGAAAGGCCAACATGAATGAATTCGCCGCCGGCGGCAAAGGCGGCTTCAATCCTCATTTCGGGAATACGCGAAATCCCTGGTCGCTTCTCCACGACCCTGGCGGCTCATCGAGCGGCACGGGCGCTGCGGTGGCTGCGCGACTTTGCCTGGGTGGGACCGGCACCGATGCCGGCGGCTCCGTGCGCGGCCCAGCGTCGCGATGCGGCATTGTCGGCATCAGGCCGACTTATGGGCGGGTCAGTTGTCGCGGGACATTCCCAAGGTGCCGAAGCTTTGGAACGGTAGGGCCGATTGCAAACCGCGTTGCCGATGCCGCCGCATTGTTGACGGCGATGGCCGGCCATGATCCAGGCGATCCGAACTCGCTTGACCTGCCGCAAGAGGATTTTGCTCGGGAAATGCACCGGGGAATCGGAGGATTGCGTTTGGGTCTCGTTGACGGTTTTTCATTCGAAGGACTCGATCCCGAAGTGGCCGAAGCTCTTTCTAATGCAGTTGCTACTTTTGAAATGCTGGGGGGGCAGGTCAAATCCGTCAGCGCACCAACATTCAGCAAAACCCTAGACCCTGCCCGGCTGGCTGAAATTATTTTCCGTGAATTCGCCGACGTGCTTGCGGACGAGTACGACCGTGCCGACCCGTCCCTGTTCGGCGAGATCGTGCACCGGGACATGGCCAATGCCCACGATGCGGTTCCGGGTCGTTACGACCGGCTTGTCGCCGAACGGAAGCAGTACAGACGCGATGCCGCAGAACTTTTTGCCGATGTCGATTGCCTGTTAACTCCTGTGTTTCCCGGCATGCATGCGGATATCGATGACCCGCCGGATCTATCAGGCGATCATCGCCGTTTCACCGTACCCGTAAGTTACCTGGGGTTGCCCAGCGTCGCTTTACCGTGCGGCCTGAGTTCGAACCGCTTACCGATCGGCATGCAGATCATCGGCAATTGGAACGACGAAAACCTGATCGTTCGAGTCGCCGCCGCGTTCGAAGCGTCGTCGGGCCTGCAGAACGAACAGCCGCCGATCCTTTGGACCGGTCCTGGCCTCTGAGGCCGCATCGCGACGACGCGACCTGACTTTTCGGTTACAAATCCCTCCAAACTACTTTATAGTACGGAATCCCGGTTATCGTCGGAACGGAAGTCGTTGGCCATGAACAGGATACTACGACGCGTTAACCGAATGCCACAGCAGATTGGCGTGCCTTACCACCCGGTCATTTTGAAACTCGAGCTGCTCAGCCAGGGCTTGCGTATTTCACCCGCTGCCAGCGAGGAAATCGGCAAATCCCTCAAAGTCGATCATGCGGTCGGCGCGGTTGGCAAGCACGCCCTCGATATCATCCTGACACCGGGAAAAGTCTACGTCGGTCTGCCGCACGGCGCCGCCGTGAACGAGCATTTCGAGGATGGCACGCCCTTCACATTGGAGATCGATGGCGACGGTCAATATTTCATTGGGAAAAAGCCAGCCCGGTTGAAAGAAGACGGCCGCTGGAAATGCCTGGAGGAGGACGCTGAACCGGAACGGTTGATGAATTGTACCCTGCCGGCGACTCCAGGCTATTATGACAAGAAGACCTCAAACGGCCATTCCATGCGGTCCATCATGCCTCACGCTGGCGACTTCGGAGGCGCCACGATCTTCCCGCAATGCGTGTATTTTGGTCATTTCGTCAAGGAATTCGAAGGAACCGAGTGCCGGTTTTGCGGGATCGACGAAAACCTGGAATCCGGACGGGATCCGTATCCGAAACGCGTCGATGATTTTTTGGAAACCTTGGAAGAAGCCCGTAAACACCCTGGCTTCCGGCACGGTCCGGTATTTGCCGGCGGGACGACGGCCGGCCCCGACAGGGGTGCAAAAGTCCACGCAAAGTTCTTAAGACCGATCAAGGAAGCGTTTCCGGATAATTGGCTGCGACTAACAATCGCCCCACCCAGAGAAGAAAAATGCGTCGATATGCTGTTCGAAGCGGGCGCCGACATGGTGGGATACAACTACGAAATTTTCGACCCGCAGTTGTTCAACAAATTATGCCCGGGCAAGGTGAGAGACATCGAAGATGGCGTCCCAGGCCACGATCAGTATGACAAGATGATCAAGCATATTGTCAAGAATTTTGGCACTGGGCGGGCAAACGCCAATCTACTTGCCGGTCTGGAGCCGGCGCAGAGAACAGTCGACGGCATTGAGCACCTGGCGTCCATGGGCGTGATCCCGACGATTTTTGTGTTTGTGCCGCTAAAGGGCACGGCGTTGGAAGGCCAAAAACCACCTAGCATTCGCGAGATGATTTACATTTATTCCAACCTGAAATCGATCACCGAGAAATTCGGAGTCGATACTTACTGCGCCGGCTGTTGCCGTATGCTCGTCAATACAAAGTTTTATGATGGCATGCAGCCGACCATGCCAGCGATTGCCGAAGACGACCTTCGCTACGTCGGTTTACCGCCGGAAGACCTGTATGAAGCTCCGCCACTTCCATTCCATTTGAATTGTGCGTGGTGAGCAGACCGGCGCGTTGACGGTGGAGGACCAATGCTCCGCGCGGCGCAGCATTGGATTTTTGTGCGGTTTGCCGGAACCGGTTGCGTCGAATTTCACGCAGTACCCGTTTCAAAAAAAGTGGACAAGCGGCATCGGGCTCGATTGCAGTGCATATCGCGTACCGATCGAAATATGGGGACGGTTACGGATGAGTCGCAATGAAAAGTCCAAGGGCCTCAACGGAGCTGTTTTTCGATCCGGTACCATATTACCCGGGAGACTATCGCTGCCAGATATTTTGCTGCATGTTTCAACGCAGTCCGAATGCGCGCCGGTCATGCGGTCTTAACGGCGCGGCCGACCTTCGCGATTACTTGATCGCGCGCGTTAAGAAGTTAAACCTCGAGTATGTGCGGGTTCATTCGGCTGGATGTCTCGACTTCTATTGTGAGGTCGGCCCCATGATGATGATTATGCCGGAAAAAGTACGCTATCGCTACGCCAGCCGCGAGGACATCGATAAAATTCTACTTATGCACGTCATTCAGAAAAAACGAGTTACAGAATTACTAGTGTTACCGAAGCATATAGTAGAAAACACTTAAACGATGCGGTACTCGAATTCAGGTATCCAATCGATGGCATTTGTCATGTTGAGCCGCCGACACGATTTCCAATCGCCCGACCGAGCTGCATTATGGAAGGCCACAGGGACCACAGCAGGAATGCGAAGGCGAGTGCCATTATCACACCGCTTTTCGGGCGAGTGAAAAATATAAAAACAGTGTCGTAGCTGGCCAGGGAAGTCAGGTAAAACCGCTCGGCCAACGGTCCCAAGATTATGCCAAGGACCATCGGCGTCGTCGGTATGTTGAACCGCTTCATGAAATAGCTCAGAACGCCGAAGAACAAGCAGATATAGATGTCCGCAATATTATTGCGCACTGCAAACGCACCGACCACGGCCAAAACGATTATCATGGAATAAAGAATTGCTGGCGGTACTTTCATAATAAGGGAGAATCCGCGCGCAATCGGCAAACCCATGACGACGATCAGGAGATTGGCAACCAGGTAACCGGCGAAGACCGTGTATACCAATTCTTTGCCGGTCACGAACAGAATCGGGCCGGGGTTCACTCCCTTCAACATGAGAGCCGCCATCATAATGGCGGTCGCAGCGCTTCCCGGGATCCCCAGAGTCAACATGGGAATCGTTGCCGCACCCGTAGTCGCATTCTTCGCCGTTTCCGGCGCCGCCAATCCTTCTTCCACACCGGTTCCGAACTTCTCCCCTCGCGGCGAAACCTGCTTTTCCACGCCGTAGGCGATGATCGCTCCCACAAGACCGCCGGCGCCGGGAATGACACCGATCATGCACCCCAAAGCGGAGCCCCGTGCGATCGTACCCTTCAGTTTCCATAGTTCTCTGAAGGAGGGGAGTTTGGTGTGCTTGTCCAGGTCGCGATGGCCAATTTTCAAGTGTTGGGTGAGTGTAAACAGAACCTCGCCGACCGCAAACATTCCAATCATCGCTACAACAAAACTAACCCTGCTATCCAGCACATCCCAGCCAAAAGTCAGACGTGGCATTGCGTAAAAATAATCTATCCCGACTGTAGCGATGATGAGACCGGCAAAGAGCGACAACAGCGAGGGCAGCATATTGCCTTTAGCAATGGATACCACCGCAACGAGCCCCAGGAACGTCGCGGCAAAAAACTCCGGCTGATCGAAAGTCAAGGCGAATTGAGCGAACGGCGGTGCGAAGAAAATCATCAACAGTGCGCTGACCATGCCGCCGATGGCGGAGCAGGTGATGGCAATGCCCAGGGCTTTCGCCGAGCGCCCCTTTTTGGTCATCGGGTAACCGTCCCAGGTCGCTGGCAATGACCCGGGCGAACCGGGAATGTTCAAAAGAACGGACGAAATAGACCCACCGAATATGCCGCCGACATAAATGCCGGTCAAAAATAACATTGCGGAAACAGGGGACATAAAATAGGCAAAAGGCAGACCTAATGCCATGGCGTTGACGAATGCAATGCCGGGCAGAGCCCCCGCCACAATACCGATGAATGACCCCGCCAAAAGAAACCCAAAATTTGTAAATTGAAAGAGATTGCCCATTCCAGCAATCAAATTTGATATTATGTCCATCGCCGTGCCTTACCTCGAACAGCCCGTCGCTCAGCGACGACGTTAGAACAATCCCAATATGCGATAGAACCCAATTGTCAGGTCATGAAAGACGCCGACACCCTTGGGCAGAGGCATGTAGGCGAGTTTGAGAAATATGTACAAAATCGCCAAAGTCGCAATGCTGCTGGTCAGCAGGATTCGCAGAGGTTTGCGCTGCCCGCTGATCAAAAGCCAATAGAGAATTACCGAGAAGGTTGCGAATGCGAACCCTATGTATGTGGTGGCGATTCCATATCCGAAAATTCCCAGGAATCCCAATATCATCTTCTTGTTGTTATGCTCGCCTGCCTCAATTACCTCGCTGCCGACAATCGCAATCTTGGTTTCGTCGACGATTTCGTCGGAAGTGGATCGCGTCTCGCCGGCGGTCATCTGTTGGCGGCGCAAGTTTCTACGTTCTTTCCAAATCCCACGCAGGTTCCATAGAAGCATAACTCCGGCAACGGACATAAGCGCTGTCGTCATCATCGACGGCCATGTTACCGGATTATGGGGCCTCTCGGCGTCGAAATTTACGTCGGTGAATAAGGCAAAAAATATAAGACAACCGGCACCCAGAACGAGCAACGGAACGGCAATTTGCGACAAGCTCAGCCGCTTCCATACTGAATCCATATGGGCCAATCTAAACCCTCTACACAACCGATCCCCCCTCCCGCCGAACGGAAGGGGGGATCGAAGCGGACTTTACGCACTGATGATGGGCGTTCTTCGAAGGCTGTCGTCCAGTCCTACTCCTTGGTCGGGATCCCGAACTGCTTGGAGTACTTTTTCATCGTGTTGTAGTAGGTCTCGATGAATTTCCTGGTATCCTGGGGATTCCGCGGCGCCGTACACGTCGCGGTCCGGTCGCAAAACTTCTTGAATTCGGGCGAGGTGAACGCCCGGCCCAGCGCTTCGCTCAGGATTTTCTGGCGATCGGCGGGAACGTCCTTGGCCGTGATGATTGCCCGGTAGTTTTTCAGATACATATTGAATCCGAAGTCCGTGATCTTCGGAACGTCGGGATAGTACGGGTTCTTTTCCGGGGAAAATACGACCACGGGCCGAATCTGCTTGGCCTCGATGAACTGTCTCACGTCGCCGGGTTCCTCATACATGATGTCGACATGACCGCCCAGAGGCGCCGCATATCGTTCGGCCGGGAGCTCGTAAGGAATTGGCTTCCACTTGTATCCCTTGGTCGCGAGGTACTTCAGGGTAAGGTCGTCGGGACCGCCGAAACTGGCGCCAAGCGCAAGCTTCATCTTGCCCGGGTTGGCTTTGACATACGCCAGGATGTCCTTGAAGTTTTTGAACTTGCTCTTGTAGGGAACGAAGAGCATGGAATCGGTGACCTGGCCGAGGCCGATAAACGACATATCCTTGGCCCGGAGCTTGCCGTAGCCCTGCAACCAGGATGCGACGGAAAACGCGGTGATCGAACCGATGGTGTAACCGTCGGGCTTTGCCGTCGCGACCGCCTGAACGCCGGCATTGCCTTGCGCGCCCGTGACGTTCGACGGCTGGACCTTCACGCCGAGCTCTTTCGACAACAGCGGCGCCAGGGCCCTGACGAATTGATCGGCGCCGCCGCCGGGGCCATAGTTGGCGATTATGTCGATCGGTCTGTTGGGGAACTTTTCTGCGGCCCACGAACCGGATGTTGCGATCGACAACGCGAGTCCAATCGCAACGATACCCGTCGTTTTACGGATGTATGCAGTCGTACTCATTGCTACTCCTCCCAGTGCAAACTTCGCACTATATACCAAACGAAATGGTTTCAATGAGGGTTCGAACTTCTGGTGAGTTATCTCCTCGCCGAATTTTTGTTGTGTCTCGCTTCTAAAGGTTACCCAGAACGTCGATCGCATTGTGCGAAAAGAATCGATTCCGGGTTTCCTCGTCGAAATCTGGATAATATTTGAGATATTGCTCGACACCGCTGACGCCGCTCGAATCCCAGTGCGGATAGTCGCTCGTGCACGCCATGTTCCTGCCGTTCAGCCACTCCATCGTCTCTTTCAAGAGCGGTTCCTGGGGCTCGAACGTGCAGATACAACACTGTTGCCTGAAATACTCCGAAGGTAACCGGTCTATATAAGTGTTCTCTCCCGGCCGGTCTTCGAAATGGTCGTCCAGCCGACCGAGATAGAACGGCACCCATGTCGCGCCGCCCTCACACAGAAGGACTCTCAGTCCCGGATGGCGCGCGAGGACGCCCATGCCGATGATCCCGACCAGGCCCGTGGTCATTTCACACGGGTGTGAGACCGTGTGGGTCAACCAGTAATGATCGAACTTGTACTCGGTGCTGTAGGAAGCGTGATAGGTGCCGGTCCCTTCGTGGAACACCACGGGCAAGCCGGCGTCCACCATAGCCTCCCAGACCGGATCCCAATCCGGCCCCCACCAGCGGACGTCCTGCATCACATTGGGGCGCATCGCGATCCCGTTCGCCCCCATCTCTGCGACACGCTTGATTTCCGCCACCGCGTTGGTGGGATCGAGGGGAATCGTGGCGCACCACAAATGACGTTTACCGACCGCCCAGTCGTTGGCTATCCATTCATTGTAGCCGCGCATATACGCGTATTGCAGGTCCCAATCGAGGACGTCGGGTAGGAACACACCCATTGTCGGAATCCACAGGGCGACGTCGATGCCCGTGCGATCCATATCTTCGTCCCGGTTGGCGTAGACGTGTTCGCAGGCATCCCGATAGCTCAGGGAGACTCCCCGCGGGCGGTGATCGGAGGTGCCCTCGGGTCGGCCGCTACCGAGCCCCCTCGGCTTTTGATACAATCGGCCTTCGATCATTAACCGGGTCGCACCGAAGTTGTCCCGAACTTCCTTGACCGCGGCGTCGGCATACTTCTTGTCGAGATATTTGTTAAAGGCTTCAGGGGGTTCGATGATATGCCGGTCGGCATCGATGACAAAATACTCGGGGCGAATTTTTTTGCTCGCTGAGCGATACTCTTTGGCAATAGTTCGATAGTGATCTTGTCCGTTTAACTTTCCTGCCGGTTCCGCCATTGCGTGCCCCCGTGTTAGCAGTTCTTCAAATGCGTATGAATTCAATGAGAATCTTGCCGGTCAATCTGTACCAGCAATTATGTTAGAATCATTCAAATCCAGTTTCTTGGCAAACTACTATATATCAGCAAATTTTTTGTGTCAACGGCGGCTAGATTGGATACCGGCGCGGCGGCGCAACATTGTCCCGCGGGCTCGGTGGCGGCTTGCCCATGCAGCTTGCGGGAGGGCCCGCGCGGGGAGCGATGCGCCGAACCCTCGTCGACAACCGCCGGCCGAACCCTCGCATTGAGCTTCAAGCCATACATTTCCTGCCCTCCGCCGCAACCGGCGAGCGGGCGTGAGTGGCGCACTGTTGCGCCGCCGCAGCCGGACCGCCCGGCCGCGCCGCCGTTAACTCTTGACTCGCCATCCGAAAGGTCATTTGATAATCTGTACTATATAGCAGATCGAAATGCTTTGATGGTCAAGGCATCGTGTCGAGAATGCGGATTGGGTATCGTTATGGGCGAGACAGCAGTTCAACAAAACGGGAAAGACTTCTACGAAGCGGTTGCCGATTCATATCGTCAATCGACCAAGACGGTGGGTAACGAGTTTTTTGTTTTTGACGGCGACCGCCATTTGATTGAGCCGCTGGAAGCCTTCACGAAATACCTGGATAACGATTTCCGGGATCAGGCGCCATCGGTGGCGATCGATAACGGAGGCGGTGTCCGTTTCGTCGTTGAGGGGCGCATGTACCAAAAGCCGCATGGCTGGGGTGTGGGCCGTCCGGAAGGCAACTCGGACTACCGGCCACGCGGCGTTTCCCTGACACGGGACGAAGCTGTCCAGCATGCCCTCGAGAAGCGTGACGAGGACATGGATATCACCGGTGTCGATATCGGCATGTGGATTCCCACGGGCGGACTGTTCCTGCCGGACGTGGTCGATATCGACCTGCAATACGCCCTCATGCGAGCGTTGAACGATTGGACCGCCAAGGATTATTGCGTTGGCAAGCGCCATCTGTGGTGCGGCGCCATTCCGTTGGAGCCGGGGCGAGCTGTCGCCGAGGTCAAGCGGTGCAAGGAGATGGGCGCGTCAGCCATGTGGCTCCGGCCCAATGTCATGCAGGACGTGCGCTGGTGGACCGAAGAATGGGATCCCGTCTGGGAAGCCATGACGGACAACGACATGGCGCTCCTGTTCCATGAGGCGACGGGCACCTACAACGCCACCCATAGCGCCGACTACAAATACGACGTCTATTGGATGGCCCATGTGGCGTCCCATCCGCTGGAAATGTGCGGCGCTCTCATCGCCATCATCGGCTACGGCGTATTGCAGCGCCATCCCAAGCTGAACGTGATGATGTGCGAAGCCGGCGTCACCTGGGTGCCCTACTTCATCGGCCGCATGGACGAGCATGTCGAATCCCGTCCGGCCCATGAACTGAACCTGGACATGCTGCCGTCCGAATACTTCAAGCGCCAGGTCTGCATCTGTGCCTTCGAGGACGACGAACCCTTGTTGGCCGAGACGATGGAGCTCTGGGAAGGCAAGAACATGGGATACACCAGCGACTATCCGCACTGGGATTCCAGCGGCATCAGCGGCGTCGAACGTTATCTGAACGAGTTTCCGGACATCAGTCCCGAGCACAGGGAACTGTTCTTCTCGCGGAACCTGATCGATGTGTTCAAGCTGAAACCCGACGCCTGAATGACCGGGTCGGGCACGGCCCTCCCCGGGGCTGCGCCCGTATTTCTCGAATGCTAGACGAGGAAATTGTCGGTCCGGTCACCTCTCGGGTCGCCGAGTGGGCGGCTGGTCTCGTCTACGACGACATACCGTCGGACGTGATTGAATTCACCAAGCGGTCGATTCTGGACGGCATCGGCTGCGCGGTGCGCGGCCTCGAGCTCGAAACCGGCGCCCTGATCCTCGAATATGCCGGCGGTCTCGATGCCGGAAAGCCGGATGCTAGCGTTTGGGGAACCGGCATCGAGCTGCCGGTTCGTACAGCAGGGCTTGTCAACGGAACGACGGCTCACGCACCGAATATCGGCGACTCATTTAACGCGCATCCTGTCCATACCAATTACCTGATGCCGCAAGCGGCGATTGCCGTGGCCGAGAAAGAACAACTTTCCGGACGGGAGGTGATTGCGGCCTGTGTCGCAGGTACGGAAGTCTGTCTTCGAGCGGCCGTGGCGACTGACGTCAGCGGGCGTGGCGGATACTTCGATGCGGGCAGCAGAGGTTGGCAGGCGACGGGCGCGCTTGGCGCCATCGGTACGTCCGTGGCCACCGCACGTCTGCTCGAGTTAAATCCGGAAAGAATGGTTCAGGCCCTGGTTCTCGGCGGCACGCAATTGGCGGGCGTCTACCGTCCGTCGGGCGGCTATATGGGAAAATCGTTGTTCGCCGGGAGGTCTGTCGCCAGCGGTATCGAAAACGGCTATATCGCCCGGACCGGGTTCGAAGCGGGATACCGGCTTTATGAAGACGGGCTTTGCTTTGGATCGGGAATCGTTTCTCCAAACTATAATCTGGAAGAATCAGCTGCCGATCTGGGTGCGGTGTGGCGCTCGCGGGAAGTGGATTTTTGTATCCACCCCGCCAAAAAAACCTTCAATGCCAATATCGATTCATTGCTCGAAATTCTGCGCAAAGAAGATCTGGAATTCAGCGAAATCGCCCGCATCGATTTGCTGTCAGCCTATGTGTCGGCTCATGCGCATGATTTTTTCCGCGCGCCGAATAATTCGACGGAAGCCTTCAACAATCTCCGCTATATCGCTGCTGCAACGGCAATGGACGGCGAGTATTGGTTCGACCAGCTGTTGGAAGAAAAATACACAAACGCCGATATCCTTCGCTTCGCGTCGGAGAATGTGAAAATCGTTCGCAGCCAGGAACTGGAAAGGCTGACCGGCCGATCATGGCCCGGTGGCGCCGAGATCGCGACGAAGGACGGTCAACGCCACCGTGTCTGCTTAACGGCTCATAAAGGCGAAATTACCAATCCATTGACTAAACAGGAATTGGAAGCGAAGTTCCGCCGAATGACCGAACGCCTTGGATACCACTGGGCCACCCGGGTCATCGATGCTGTTGATAACTTGGAGACGCTTGACGATATGCGGGACCTGAAGGCGGCCCTCCGTCCGCATTCCGCGAGCGGTTGAATTGAACAGGGAATTGCTGAAACGTCCTGTGCTCTTTATCGGCTTTATGTCTGCTTCTCCCCCAGTTCCAGAAGCCGCCGGTTAGGCGGCAGGTACACGAGGTGGTACGAAATTGCTTCATCCCGGTACCCGTAACTCTGGATATGAAAGACCATGCCGACCGAGTCTCTGGGCAGGCCGAGGCTTTCACATACGTCGCGCGGAAAGGATTGGCAGGCGACCTTTTCGTTGAGCCGCAGGGTCGGCGTCCCAAATCTCGACCTAAGGATTGCTCGGATGTAGGTGCCGTCGAGTTCTCCGATCGGCACGTCGAGAAGATCGCCATATTTGTCGCCAGATACAAAAAAATGGCTAATGGCGAGGAATTCTTCGTTCACGTCAACGGCGCGTTTGATACAGACATAGAAAAAACTTTCACCCAGGAAAGATGCCCACGGTTGTTCACCCTCTACCCTCTCTACACCAACCACTTCCTGATGAACAGGCAGGATCGTCTTGCCGTCATCATCGATGAATTTCAAATGCCAAGGACCGAGAAGCGATTGCGGGCCGTTTACGAAAGTGCCGCGGTAATGTTTGCGAATGATAGCACCTTGATCGTACAAGCGGTTCAGGGCTTTTTGGATGGTTCCGAGACTTGCGGGCAAGGCCTCGGCCATGTCAGCTTCCGATGGCAACTTGTCGCCCGGCTTCCAGACACCCGCTTCAATCATGTGTGACAAATGAGTGGCAAGCTGGGCATACTTGGGTTGCTTCAAGACGTTTGGGTCTTTCTCTTCCTCGATCATCTGCAACAAATTCTTAAGCGCGTCGTTCGACATTGTGCCTCTAAATGTTTCGACCCTCGTGAGGATGCTCCTGACCCACGGTGCGCAGCACCTACCTACCCGTTTTGGAGATGCGAAGCAAACGGTGCTAAAATATCGGCGGTTAGAATCCGGGAACCGGGCGCATGGAAGACCTGACTTTCAATCCGTACCTCGCGTTCGGATGGTCGGTCATAGCGGGATTCGTCATGGCCATGGGCGGCGGCGGCGGCGGCATTCTCGCGGGAATCGGCCATATCTCGGTTCTCGGGATCGGCGATCCCAACATGATCAAAGCCGTCAATCAGATTCTCGAATTCATCAGCCGCATCTTCTCCGTCCCCATCTATCAGCGTCAGAAACGCATTGTCTGGCCGCTCGCTGTGGCGTTCGGAATCGGTGCGCCGTTCGGCGCCATCGCCGGTTCGTGGTTTTCGAAGACTTATCTTGGCGATATGGCCCTATACCGGCCGGTATTCGGCGGTCTCGTCGCTTTGGTTGCGGTGGCGATTTTATACGAGGCCTGGGCTAAATCTCCGTCACGCGCAGCACGCAAGGCAGAGGCTGCGTCGGAGCGGGTGCGTCAGGCGCAGATCGATGCCGACTCCGATACGGCGCCAGCCGGACACGCACCCAAGACCCTGTCCGTCGCCTGGAATAGAGTGCGCATCGCCTTCGCCGGCGACGAATTCGATTTCAAACCGCTGGGCGTCGCTGCCGGCGCCTTCGGAGTCTCATTCGTTGGCGCATCGATGGGTGTCGGCGGCGGCTTCCTGGTAACGCCGTTCATGGCGATGGTCTTGTTGTTTCCCATGTACCTCGTGGTCGGCACGGCGCTGGTCGCCCTGATGATCCCGCTGATGGCCAGTGTCCTCGCCTACATCGCCATGCATGTCCAGTTGGACTGGTGGCTGGTAGGGATCGAAGGCAGCGGGATCATGATCGGGTCGTTGTTGGGGCCGTTGCTTAACCGCTATGTAAACGAAAGGCTGCTGAAGCTGTACGTCGCCATCGTTCTATTCGCCATCGGTCTGTATTATCTGATCTAGGCTTGCTGTATGGATCGAATTTCTCGGTTAATTGAGAACGCCCGTGAATCGGTCATGATCCCGATACTTGCCCATCCAGCTGCAAAGAGGAGGCACTCATGAAAGCGGTTATCGCCAATCGGTTTGGCGGCCCTGAGGTTATGGAAATTGTTGACCTGCCTGTGCCCAGGGCGGCACCGGGCTGGGTCGTTGTCAAAGTTTCGCACGTTGGCATCAATTTCAAGGACATCTATCTCAGGACGGGCGTCTACAAGGCCCGGCCGACCGGGCCGTCGGGCATCAGCTACGAGCCGAAGTTTCCATTCACTCTGGGGCTCGAAGCGTCCGGCGCGGTGAGCGAGGTCGGCGACGGCGTCGATGACGTAGACCTGGGCGACAAGGTCTGCTTCCAGGAGGGCATCGGCGCCTATGCCGAATTCGTTGCCGTACCGGCCTGGCGATGTGCACCGGTACCGGACGGTATTTCCATGGATTTGGCGGCGGCGGTCCCTCTACAAGGCGGGACGGCCCATTATCAGTGCCATGGGTTCACGACCCTGGGTCCGGACAGTTCGTGCCTCGTACATGCCGGGGCCGGCGGAGTCGGACATATCCTCATCCAACTGGCCAAGCACCAGGGCGCCAGGGTCTTCACGACCGTTGGCAGTCCCGAAAAAGCCGCATTCGTGCGTAGCCTCGGAGCCGACGTTGTAGTCGAATACCGACATCAGTCTTTCCTCAATATCGTGAACGAGGAAACCGACGGAGCCGGTGTTGATATCGTCTGGGATTCGGTCGGTATCGCAACCATTCACGACAGTATCAAGTGTGCCCGCAGGCGCGGCATCTGCATTCTTTTCGGGTCGGTCTCCGGGCAGGTTCACGAAGTCGAGCCGCTGGCGCTCGGTGCCGCCGGTTCGGTCCTGTTCACACGCAGCCATTTGGAACATTTCACCAGCAATGCCGAGGAGGTCCGCATGCGAGCAGGGGAAATTTTCGATGGAATTCTCGAAGGCTGGTTGAAGGTGGCGATCGATCGGGTTCTGCCCTTCGAAGACTACGCAGAAGCTCAACGGGTGCTCGAAGAACGCGAGAACATGGGCAAGGTCTTACTTAGAGTGTCGTAAGAACGACCGGGATCGACTTGCTGCTTTACGCAATTGCAAAATGTTTGGGAAACCGCGGAGAATCCGTCGGCGGACCAAGCCGTTCAATGGCTCAAGATTCGCTGTCAACGAACATTAGCTCTCGGGCCGCCGAGAGTGTCCTATAGCCGATTTTGGACACTATCAACCTACGGAACTTCTCCGGAGATCGCGATGCCAATCCTGCCTCAACAAGGACAGAGAACCCGAACGCTTGCCCTTAAATGGCCGAGCAATCGCGCTGCTATTGCTGAAATACGATTTAACTATTTTTTCTGACACAAGAACCCGAATCAAGCTATGCGCGGCCCTCCCGGGTAAATCACGGACTATGCTTCCGCTTCTGCCTGAAGCGGCACCGCTTTGCCCGACCCCCTCTTTCACCTCGGCAATCGACCGGCGGTGGATCGGGCCTGGCGCGTCTTGCCGATCCGGACGCCTCTTGCGTACGGGTGGCTTCGCTGAATGGGGCGACGTACTCGGCGACGAGGTAATGGCCGGCGCACTCATCGACCGGCTCGTGCACCACTGTCATATCGTCAACATCTGCGGCAACAGCGACCGGATAAAGGATCACCAGAACATGCTGCAATCCGGCTCGGAACGGCGCCGCAAGAAGGTCGCGGCGTGAACGCCGTGCAGAGCGAAAGCAGGAACGGTGCAAGCCGCCCGCCGTGGATAACCGGGTTGGCGCCGCCGAACTCTTGGCGGCCGCTGCGCCAACCCGGTTACCCACAACTCCACCGAGTTCAACGCCCCCAACACCGCGCTTGGGGGGACGACCTCAAGCTCAAAGTGAGAAATTTTCGATTTCGAAAAGTGAGAGATTTTCGGTTGGGATTGACAGTGGAAGCTGCTCGTTTGCCCCGAGCGGTTCCCGGTCTGGATTTCTCTCCTTCGATGTTCCAGGTGCCGATATGGCTGAAGCGCCGCTCCCACCGGGCTCGTTCAGGACGCTGCTCTTCCTCTACTCCGATTCCCACCCGGTGACCGAACAAACACACCCTCCCAGTGCACCCGCGACAACGGCGCCGCCGGACTTCGCCGGTTGCCGACGATGACAGACCAAATTTGGATTCCCCGTGATTCCCACCTGATTCCCAACACCTGGTAATGTCCCTGTCTGGAAATGGAAAAGCCCTCGAAAACATCAATGTTTTCAAGGGCTTTTTTGGTTGCGGGGGCCCGCAACCACCGAGACCGACATTCTCTTATTGTCTCGATCTGACTCAGCGGTAAAGGTTTGATTCTACCTAGCTTTTTGTAACTCGGCACCGTGTTGTTTGCCAATGACCTTGGGAATCGACAAGGGTGTTCACGACCGCGACGGCCATCAAATGGCTGCTTTGTAGCGGCTAAAGCGACAACAGAGGCGGAGCCACGGACACTCCGCAGGCTCGACGATTGATGAGCAGCTCACTGCCTGTGTCTTCAATTGACCCCTATTGGACCCTAGTCCGACCCCAATCGAACCCTGCGGGTCAGATCATTCTTGTCTTCCTCTTGACCGCTTCCACCGCGCGGCAGGCCCGGGCCTGGTGGAAGCTGCCAGCCCGCGTTCTCTCAAGCTCGTCAGCGCTCTTCTCACTTGACGTACAGTCGTGTCCAGAGGCAATTGCGCATGAATTTCGCGTAGCGACAACCCATCGTCTGCCTGATCCAGCAGGGCGAGGATCGCCTTCTGCCGTTCGGTCGCATTGGTTCCGCTGCGCTGGGCCGGGGTGAACCGGCCGAGGTGGAAGCGCACAGTCACACAATCGCCGACATCTTCTATTTCGGGGCGCGGCAGGCCTGCGGAAATCGCCAGTTCCGCCATCTTGAGCGTACCGCGACCCCATTCCTCGATAAGTCCCCGCCGATAGAAGGTGCGCGCGATCAGTGGGTTCCAGGGCCTTGATTCGTGCTGATCAAAGAGATCATCCGGGGTCAGTCCGAAATGCAGGCTCCCCGTCGACGTCACCTCCAGGCGGTCGTCGTAAACAGCCAAGCCCACGGAGCCGCCTCCAATCGCGTAGTCGCGGTGGCAAAGGGCATTCGCCAGCGCCTCTCGCGTAGACAAAGGTGGGTACAGCGGTTCGTCGATGCGCTGAATGCGGCCCGGTTCGAACCGGCCGGCGATGGGCAGGGTGTCGCGCAGAAAGCGCTCCGCGCTCGAGAGAAGCACGAAGGCGTTGCCGTTGAACTGCCGATTGTCGAGGAACTCCGTACGGTCGATTCCCCGGAAACGGGCTACGCGGAGCAGGCACTGGGGCATCTCGAACTCGAGTCGCTCGGCGTTGCCGAACAGGACAGCCGCCGCCCGGACCAAAACGCCGTCACGGAGTAGCCCGAGTCCGCGTAGTAAATTCTCCGGTTCCCGATGGCCGGGTTCGTTCAACCGGCCGATCCGCACCGCTTCGGCAACGGTATTGCGGATTTCCGCCACATCCAGGTCCTCAATCGACCACCCGGTTGCAGGCTCGTTCTCCCAGCGCCGTTCGCCGTGCATGCGCTCGAAGAGCACGCGGTTGTATTCATCGACACCCATCGCGAGGGTCGTGTTCCCCACGCGGCGATAGGCCGTGCCCCGGTACTGGTACGGTTTCGTGGACCCTTGGTTGACGGAGAGAACCACGACTTCTCGGCCTTGCTCTAGCGGGATCCGTTCAATCGTCGGGAAGGCCGGTGGTTCGATCCTGCCGATCTCGGCGCTCACCTCCTCGATCGTCCGTTCGCTCACTTGCTGACCGACCGCCTTGCCTTCCGGCGTTATACCGAACAGCACAAGTCCGCCTTGCTGGTTGAGCATGGCGCAGACGGTCCTCACCGCTTCGCGGCGTGTGCCTGTCGTGGTCTTGAATTCCAAGGTCTCGGATTCGCCCGCCGCGGCCATCGCTACGATCCGATCGGCCGTCATGCGCGCGCCTCGGTTCGGTCGCTGTCCGACTCGCTGAAGGGACCGGGAAGATATCCGATAAAGCGAACGGTTTCCGCGCAAAGGCACAGAACTGGCGCACTCATCGCTCTACCGCCTGACAAGACCGTAACGACAACTACTCCGTGACTCGACGGTTGTCGCCAATCTGAAGCGACAGTCATACGGCACCGACTGACTAAAGCATCGCATTTCCCCCTCCAAACACTTCGCGAAGCATGGCGGACGGTAGGGCGTCGATGTCTTGAGCGGTCCCGTCGCGGATGCGCCGCACTCGATACGCCTTGGCCAGAAGATGATCGAACCAGTGTTGCACGCCAATCGGTGGTACCGGGACTTTGATAGCTTCAAGCTTCTTCAAGCCGAGTGTACGATTTCTGCCGGCTCCACCCGGCGAGGCTTCTCCCAGCTGTTGCAAGCCATCGTGCGTAAGGAAGTAAAACTGCAGGAAATCCGCTGTTACGGTATTGGGCGCGGTTACGCATGTCAGGAATCGATGAGAACCAACCCGGCCCTTGTCATCCGATTGCACGACGGCGACCGCGCCCTCCCACGCGAACACAATGTTGAATACGAGGTCGCCGGGTTCGATATGAAAGAGCTTCTTCGTGCCGACTTGGGCTCCGTCCAGCGCGGGTTTGTGGAATGTTCCCCGCCCGAACGAGCGAACGCCGAGTTCGGGATAGCTTTTGTCTGGCTCGATCTCGACCGGGCGACGCACAAGGGGCGCAACCTCGGCCATGGATCGTAGAGGAGTGCGATGGATTGCGCGTTTGAATGCCTTGGATAGCAGAGCTTGCAGCTCCGCTTCGGAGGCGGCGATGGCCTGCCGCCGCTTTTCGATCAACTCTGCTATACGGTCGAGCCGCGTCACGATCCGCCGCTGCTCGTCGAGAGGCGGAAGGGGAACTGAGAGATTAAGAAAATACGCTTCCTTGTAGCGGTTGCGTGTCCCCGGTGTCGAACCGAAGCAATCCGCCTCTACGATCTTCTGTGATTCCGGAAGACCAAACCAAAAAACGAGAAAACGAGCGTCTGCTCTCGCTGGATCGACCTCGAAGATTGGAAACTCACCCGAAACAAACGCACCGTCGAATTGTTGTGGAATAACACCAAACGACCCTTGCCACGCGAAGAGCCTACTGTAAATAAAGTCTCCGACCTCCACCCTGTTCAAGGTAGAGGCGGAAATCTCAGTGCCGAGCTTTGTTTCACGTATAAATGGACCACCAATTCGTGATCGCATTCCCAGAAGTCTGTATGATTTCTCAGGATCAACTATAACTTTCCGGTTGATCGGGCGCGCGATCTCGCAAATTGGCGATAGAGGCCACTCCATCACGCACGTCCTGCCAACTCGGACTTAATCTCGTCCATCAGGGACAGGATGGAGCGTTCGCGTTCGATGATCGCGTCCACGATCTCCGTCGGCTCGCGGCGGTCCTCCACCTCGCCTGTATGGGGATTCTTGACGTCGAGGTTGCAGGCCGTGGCACGACCCTCCTTGTCACGCCGAATGAGCCCCCCGGCAGAGACCTTCCAGGCACGCTCATTCTCTTCCCGGTCGCTCCACCAAGCACGGCAGGAGGCGAGGTCTTCATAAGCAAGGGGCGCAGTCTTGGAATATTTCCTGCGCCCCTCGGGCCGGGACTGCTCGTAGTACCAGATTTCGCGGGTCGGGCCGGTCGTGTCGAAAAAGATCAGGTTCGTCGGGATGTCTGTATAGGGAGCGAACACGCCCTCGGGCAGGCGGACGACGGTGTGCAGGTTGAACCGTTCCAGCAGGTCAGCCTTGATTCGGGCGCAGAGGCCGTCACCGAACAGCGTGCCGTTCGGCACGACGACTGCGGCGCGGCCGCGCCCGGCGCGCTTCAACCGCCTCATGATGAGCTGAAGGAACAATAGCGCCGTCTCCGCCGTGCGCCGGTCCTTGGGGAAGTTGTTGAGAATGCCTGCCTCTTCCTCGCCGCCGAAGGGCGGGTTAGTCAGGATCACGTTCACCCGTTGTCCTTCGCCGATCTCCGATAGGCGAAAGCGCAGCGCGTTGCCGGGGTCGATACGCGGCGCGTGGAGGCCGTGGAGCAGGAGATTGAGCTGCGCAAGCAGAAAGGGCAGCGACTTCGCCTCACCCCCGATCAAGGTTTCCTGCTGAAGCACCCGTCGCTTCTCGACGGTATCGGCGTGCGGTTCGAGGTGCTGGAACGCCTCGCACAGAAAGCCGCCCGTGCCGCAGGCCGGGTCGAGAACGGTCTCTCCCAATTGCGGGTCGAGCGCCTCGACCATGAAGCGCACCACGGGCCGGGGGGTATAGAACTCGCCGGAGTCGCCGGCGGCGTCGCGCATCTCGCGCAAGAGCGTTTCATAGAGGCGGCCCAGGACATGGACCTCCTCGGAGGAGTCGAAGTGGATGCCGTCGATCAGGTTCACCACGTCGCGGAGCAAGTAGCCGCTCTCCATCCTGTTGGCAAAGCCCTGGAACACGGTGGCGACCACATCGCGCCGTTCGCGTTCCCCGTTGTCGCCGCGAAGGGCGCGAAGGTAGGCAAAAAGGCCGGGACCCTGCGTTCCATCGGGGCGTTCAGAATGCTCGGCGGAAAGAAAGGCGAGGAGGTCCGGTCCGGTGACGCCATCCTCGTCGGCGGCCCAGTCACGCCAACGGTAGGGCGGCTCGACGATTGGGCGATAGCCCTTCCCAGCAAGCGTCGTGCGCTCTTCCTCGACGCGTTCCATGTCGTCGAGGAACTTCAGGAACATGATCCAGGCCAGCATGGGCAGGCGGTCGAGATCGCCGTTCAGGCCCTTGTCCTTGCGCATGACCCTGCGCGCGGACTTGACGATGCTGTCGAGGCGCTGGGCCGTGGTCACTTGCTTCGGCGCAGCCTTCTTTCGGGAGGTTCGTGCCAATCGAGTCTCCTGCGGATCAAGCGTAAAGCAGAGACTGCATCTCGACGACCGCGCGGCGCAATGCCGTGCTTCCGCCGAAGCGGGCCGAGAGCTCGATCACGTTGCCCCACTCGCTAAGCGGCGGCACTTCGAGGACGTCAGGCAGTTTGAGTTGGGCGCTGCCGTGTTCCGCATATTTCTCGATGACGGCATCAAGGACTTCACGGGCCTCTGAGCCGAAACGGGCGAAGAAGTCGTGTTGCTCCCGCCGGAGTTTGTCGGCGCGCTCGCGGCGGGTCCGGAGCGGTGTGTTGTAGGCCAGATGGCAGAGAAGGTCGAACTCGTCCGCTTCCGGCCTTCCCGCGGCCTCGGCCAGTATGGCAAGGTCGATTCCAACCTCTTCGAGCCGCTCGACGATCTCGCCCCGGCGTTCCGGATCAAGCCAGCCCGCTCGAAGCTCGGAGGCGTTTGGGTAGAGTGTGCGAACTTTCTCGCCGGTGTAGTCGGTCAGATGCTTGCACGTCAGCCGCCGCCCGTCCGCATCGAGCTCGTAAACCAGATGCCGGATGATCTCGACCTCCCCACCGTCCACATAGAACTTGCGCGGACCGGGATCGTCGCCCTCACCCTGCGTCGCTCCGTCGTCGGGAGTAACCCACGGGTCGTCTCCTATGTCGTCGGGGTCGGGAGCGGCGTCCTCTCCTTCCTCCGTCCCGACGGTCTCCCCTTCAGCGTCGATCACGGTTTCGCCTTCGCGGACGGGTTCGCCGTCGAAGGCCGGGTCCGCGAACATGCGCGTCGCCGTGCCCGTGTAGTCGATGATGTTGAATGCGAGTTTTCCATAGTCGGGCCGGAGGCGAGTGCCGCGTCCGATTATCTGCTTGAACTCCGCCATGGAGCCAACCATTCGGGCAAGCACTACGTTCTTGCAGGTCGGCGCGTCGACACCCGTCGTCAGCAACTGCGACGTGGTGAGAACCGCTGGAGTCTGCGTCTCAAGGTCCTGGAACTTCTCCCGGTGGGCGCTTCCCACATGGCCCTCATCGGCCGTCACGCGGCACACATAGTCCGGGTGATCCTTCATCAGATCGGCGTTCAGTTCAGCAAGCGCCGAACGCATCTCAAGCGCGTGTTCCTGATCGACGCAAAAGACGATGCTCTTCGCAAAGCGGTCCGTCTGGGCCATGAAGCTAGCGAGGTGGCGGGCGATGGCCTGCGTCCGGGCGCGCAACGCCACCTTCCGCTCGAAGTCCGCCGTGCCGTAATCGGCGTCCGGAATCTCGCGCCCGTAACGATCGAGTTCGCCCTTAGTGGGACGCCAGCCGGCGGAATCGTAGTCCGTTATGATGCGGTGCACCCGGTAGGGCGCCAGGAAGCCGTCGGCGATGCCCTGGGCTAGGCTGTATAGGTAGAGCGGATCGCCGAAGTAGGCGTAAGTATCTGCGTTCTCTTCCCGGCGTGGCGTCGCGGTCATCCCGATTTGGGTTGCGGGCTCGAACCATTCCAGAATTTCACGCCAGGCGCTGTCCTCCCGCGCGCTGCCCCTGTGGCACTCGTCCACCACGATCAGGTCGAAGAACTCTCGGGCGTACTCACGATAGAGGCCGGGCCGGCTCTCGTCTTCCGCCATTGTCTGGTAAGTCGCGAAATAGATGTCGCGGCTCTTCACCGCGCGGCCGCCCGCGATCCTGTGCCTCGCCTCACCGAAAGGGAAGAAGTCCTTTGCCATGGGATCGTCGATGAGAACGTTCCTGTCCGCCAGGAACAGGACTTTCGGCCTCCGGTTGTCGCCCTTGGCGTTCCAACGCGCCTGCCAGAGCTTCCAGCAAATTTGAAAGGCGACTGCTGTCTTGCCCGCACCGGTGCAGAGAGTCAGAAGTGCCCGTCTGCGTCCTTGCAGGACCGCTTGGACAGCGCGGTTGACGGCTATCTCTTGGTAATAGCGCAGCGGCTTGGTGCGGTCCGGGAATGTCGGGGTGAGCAGGCGGTGGGCTGCCAGATCGTCGTCCGGGCCGTCGATGTCGCGAAGGCGGGTCCAGAGGTTTTCCGGCGTCGGAAATTCCGTGACCGCGCGCTCGATGCCCGTGGTGTAATCGAACTCCACGATCCCGTCGCCATTGGTGGCATAGGCGAAGCGCAGCCCAAGGGTTTCAGCATAGTCCTTGGCCTGCTGAAGGCCCTCCGCAGCGTGCTTGTAGCGCGCCTTCGCCTCGACGACGGCGACCGGGAAGTCTGGACGGTATCGGAGAAGATAGTCCGCGCGCTTCTGTCTGCCGCGCCGCGCCTTGCCGCCAACGAACACGACCCTGCCGTCGGTGAAGGTTCTCTGCTCGTTGATCGCATGCGGGCGCTCGTCCCAGCCCGCCGCTTGAAGCTTGGGAACGACGTACTTCCGGCAGGTATCGGCCTCATTCATGCGGATTCCATCCGGGCACCGTCATTTGTCGACGCTCATGTGCGCGTCATGTGAATAGCACAGGTTCGCCAAGGGTGTCGGTGAGGAAAGTTGGTGGAATTGGAGCGTGAATTCCGCGTTGCGGAACGATCGAGCGACGGATTTCGGTAGTCCAATGAAGCCGGGCCTTGCGGCCCGGAAGCATGCCCGAATGGAACGCACGGGCAACCCTACCAACATAGCGCTTCAATGCGGCCTGCTTCCGCCGAACCGTCATCATCGCAGATTGAGCTCGAAACAGGAATCGTCTTAGCTATATTTGTGGGGTTATAGGGGTTGACATTTCTCCTTCGGTTCCCATATAGCATCTCCAGTCGCATTCACCAAGAGGTGAGCATCGTGGTCCGGATCCATCGTACAACATATGCCGCGCTCAGGGTCGAACGGATATGCGTGTCGACCGAGAACGTGGACTACGACATCGAGCCCGACACGCCGCCATACCGGCCGGCTGGGGACTCCCGATGGCCCAAAGCCGATAAGGAACCGCTCGATCAGAGCGACCGGCCTGTCGGCATGATCGAGCGGAGAAACAAACGATGACAATCGATCTGGAAGCCCTGAAACGTGCAGTCCATGAGGATGCTGCAATTCGCCGCCTCCGGCGGCTTCAGCCGATTGGAGGGCCAGGAGACAAGATATTTCCTCCGACCTATCCGCCCGCACGCCGAGGGGCGCCGCCACGGCATGTGTTCGAACGGCGGCGCGTTGGTCGCGAGGAGGTCTGGTGTGTACTGATCGACAGCGTTCAGAGCCAGGCAAACCGGATGGAAGAAGCGCTGCTGGCTGCCGCCGAGGAAGGTAGCGGCGACGGGCTGATACCGCTGCCGTACATCACAGTGGATTTTCGCGGCGAGGGGCTGGAGCCTCTGGAGCGGATCACTTCACTGGATGCGCCGCATCGTGTCTATGACGCCATCCTTCGCGACAGTTTCCTGGAAAGCACCCCCTTCATGCAGAGCGAAGAGGGTCAACGCCTTGCAGCTGCGAAGCCCGCCGATGCGACGGCGTTGCTGGAACTGTCTCCGGCTGCATTGCTGTTCGGAGCCTGGCACAGCCAGGGAGAAGGCGGTGGCCTTGGGGCCAAATTCCCGCGTGCGCTCGTCTCCGAAATCATGGGTATCGACGCACCGGTCGAGGATGGCCCCGCCGATCCGCGTACCGGCGAAGTCGAGTCTCGAACCGCAGGCCGGCGAACGGGGAGCCGGATCGATCCGCTGGGCATCCTTCGGAATGTGGAAGTATACAAGGGCGCGTCTGTCTCCAATTGGAGTACAGACAAGAGCGCGGCCGGAAAGGGCGCCAAGTTGGTTCGTCCTTCCGAGATAAACCACAGCAACATAGCACCGAGCGTCGAGCCTCTCGGTGTGACCTGCGACCACGCGGAACATCGGGCTACTATCACTCTGGCCGGACTGAGAAGGTTGCGTTTCGGCGGCGGCGAACGGGACGCCACGGGGCGTGCGTTGATTGCGGCTCTCGGGCTCGTAGCATTGGCCGAACAGGATGCACGCGGTTACGCCCTGCGCTCTCGTTGCGATCTGGTCTGTGATGGAGCCGGGCCGCTTGCAATGGTGCGCGCTGACGGCTCGACGGAAGAGTTCGAACTCGACCGTACGGCAGTGCAAGCATTGTATCGGGGGGCTTATGCGGAAGCCGAGGCGACGGGCTTCAGGTTTCGGTCGCTGACTCTCAGGCCCCAGGACAAGCTTGTCGAGATCGTCCGCAGCAGCCGTCAACTGGCGTTGGAAGGCCAGGGTAGCGAAGGCGAGGACGGAGAATGAGCCTCATCTTCGAAATGGAATTCCTGACCGGCGTCTGTCGCGCGGCGCGAGAACCGGGAGACGACGCGCCAGACTGGCCTCCACAGCCGGACCGGGTTTTCTCTGCGCTGGTATCCGCCTGGGCCGCCCGAGGTGAAAGGTCGGAGGAACGGACCGCGCTGGAGTGGCTGGAACAGCAGCCCGCTCCAGCCATTCACGCGAGCGATCACACCTCCCGGACAACGCCCGACGTGTACGTGCCGCCGAACGATTCCAGGGCGTCGAGAGCGGCGGACACGTACATCAAGGTGATGCCTGAGCGACGTCCGCGCCAACCACGCCGCTTTCCCGTCGCGCGTCCGGACGATCCGCTGGTGATGCTTGCATGGCCTGAAGAGCCCGAGCCCGTTGTGTTCGATGCGCTGGACGCGATGGCGCGGGATATCGGCTACGTCGGCCATTCGGCGAGCCTGACACGGTGCCGGTTCCTTTCAGGCAGGACCGTGGCGTTCAGACATCCGGCCGGACTCGCCCGCCGACGCGTCTATCCCGGACGGTTGCGCGAACTGGAAGTGGCGCATCGCACGAACCCTGTCCGCCCGTCGATCCGTCCCGGTGCGCCCAATTTCGCTCAGCGATCCTCGACTTCTGAATTGTCCAGCGACTGGCTGGTGCTGGAGGCGGTCGAGGGTGCGGTTCCCGACATCCGGGCAGCCTCCCTCGTTTGCCGCTTGCTGAGGCAGACCCTGATGAGCGGCTATCGCAAGGCTGGTCGGGAGGACTCCATACCGGAGGAAATCTCGGGTCATACGTCGGAAGGCGCACCGACCCGGCATCCCCATCTCGCGATCGCGCCGATGGCATTTGCCGGCTTTCCCCACGCCGATGGGCGTGTCTTCGGTTTCGCCCTGATTCCCCCGCGCGGGACGGCCCTGGACGGTATCGAGGGACTTCGTGCGGCGTTCGAGAGCGTCGCGCCATACCGTCAGGTCACGGAACGGCGCGTTCTGACATTGGAAGGACCGCCCCTGAACGAGCCACTGCGCTTGGCGCCTGCCCCGGACGAAGGCACGCGAAGGCGGTCCCTTTCGATTGGACCCTATCTGGAGTCTTCGCGCGTCTGGGCCAGCGTTACACCGATCGTGCTGGAACGGCATCTCAAGCGGAAGGGCGAGGCTGAGAAACGGGAGCTTGTCGCGAACGCTTGTGAGCACGCAGGACTGCCGCGGCCTGATACGGATCGAATCCAAGTCGGCAAGCATTCGGCAATCGACGGGATGCCGCCCGCGCGCCCCTTGGCGGGAGAGCCTCCATGGGCCCAATGGAAGGCCCCGAAATCGCTCTCGAGTCGGCCGCTTGTTCATGCCGTCATCGAGTTCGAGCAGGATGTACGCGGCCCCGTCCTCCTTGGCGCCGGCCGGTTTACCGGCCTCGGCCTCTGCCGCGGTCTGGTAGGCTGACCCATGGGTCTGCGTCCGGCCGACTTCGACGAATTTTTTCGTGCCATCCATGGTCATCGCCCGTTTCCGTGGCAGCAGGCTTTGGTGGAAGGGCTCGCCGACTGTGACACATGGCCAGACGTGTTGGACCTGCCGACCGGCGTAGGAAAGACCGCAGCCTTGGACGCGGCGGTATTCCACTTGGCGCTACGCGCCGACATGCCAAGTAAGGCTGCGTTGCGGATCGCCCTTGTAGTGGATCGGCGTCTCGTGGTGGACGATGCATTCACACGCGCGGAGAAGATCGCCAAAGCGCTTTGCGACCCGCTGAGCGAAGTTGCGGACGGGCGTGACGTTGTTGGAGAAGTTGCACGCCGTCTGCAACAGCTCGCGGGCGACGGCGCGCCACCGCTGGTTGCGGGACGGCTTCGCGGTGGTGCGCCGCTGGAGCACGATTGGGCTCGGACGCCAACGCAGCCGACGATTCTTTGCTCCACAGTCGATCAGGTCGGCTCGCGGCTATTGTTTCGCGGATACGGCGTATCCGACCGCATGAAGCCCGTCCATGCCGGCCTGCTTGGTGTTGACAGCCTGATCCTTCTGGACGAGGCACACCTCTCACAACCGTTCCGGCAAACGCTCGACGCCGTGCGGTCGATTGGTGGAGCCAAAGTGCAACGAGTGCTCCTGTCAGCAACGCCTGGCGAAACGGCGGCACGGCACTTCTCGCTCCTACCGAAAGATCGGGATCATCCCGAACTGAAGAAGAGGATTGAAGCACGCAAGCCAGCTTCGCTAAGGGTCGTGCGCGGCGCGTCTGTCGCGGAGGCCTTCGCAACGGCCGCTTGCGAGACCATGAAGCGGCTGAAAGAGCAAGACCTGTCGTCGCCTGCTGTTGGCATCGTGGTCAACCGCGTGGCCCTCGCGCGAGATACCTTCGAGAACTTTAGGGAAAGGCTGAAAGAGGGCGCCAATGGCGGCACCGACGTCATACTGATGATCGGACGCTCGCGCGACGTGGACCGGGACCGGATCGTTGAGGCGCTTGCACCGTTCCGCACCGGCGCAAAGTCTCGCGGGAGAGCGAAACCCCTATTCGTAGTCGCAACCCAATGCCTGGAAGTCGGCGTCGATCTCGATCTCGACGGTCTGGTAACCCAGGCTGCTCCACTAGATGCGCTCCGTCAGCGGTTCGGCAGGCTGAATCGGGCCGGACGGCCAGTTTCCACAGAAGCTGCAATCCTGGCCTGTCCCGAGGACATCGCCAAGAAGGCCGACGATCCCGTCTACGGCGACCGCATCCGGAAGACATGGGAAGCGCTTCAAGCGGTTGCCCGGGAAGGCACCGTGGATTTCGGCGTGGAGACTTTGCCGAAACGCTTGGCGGAAGCAGGCATCGATTCGAACGATCTTGCGACGGAACGGTCAAACGCTCCCGTTGTCATGCCGGGATATCTCGACCTTTGGTCATGGACATCGCCACGACCGGCGGCAGATCCGGAGGTCGCACTGTTTCTGCACGGAGCCGATCGGACTGCCGCCGGAGTATCCATCGTGTGGCGGGGCGATTTTGGCGAAGACGATCTCAAGGACGGTGAACAAGGCTCACTTGACGAGTTGATCCGGTTGGTTCCACCGCGCGCCGCCGAGGCGGTCGAAGTCCCGCTCTGGACAGCTCGCGCTTGGCTGGGCCGGCAAGGAGAAAGCCTTGGCGACATGTCCGACGCGCCAGAGCGAGAGGCTTCGGGAGAAATCCGAGAGCCGCAGGATGGACGGCGCGCCTTTCGCTGGGCTGGGTCCGGCGATCCGCGCACTCGTGTGGTGGGGCCGGAGGACTTGCGAACGGGGGATATCCTGATCGTACCCGCCGAATACGGCGGTTGCGACGAGTTCGGTTGGGCGCCCAATTCCGCAGAAATCGTCAGGGATGTGGCTGATGACGCGGCCGAACCCTATTGGGGGCGGCGATGCGCGGTTCGGATTGCACGAGATTCTGTGCGAACGGACACCCAATGGGACCGACTGTCGGCGACAATTGCGGACGAGACCACTGACACCTCTAGTCTGGTGGAACGGCTTGTTGAGGCGCTGCCTTCTTCCGTGGAGGTGGAAGAGGCCGATCAAGAGGACAATAATTCGCGACCCCGCGACGTGACGAATCCCTTGGCGGCGTTGCGAGGCGCCAATGGGCGAATCGACATTTATTTTCCTTACGGCGCGGGACGGGAAAATGGTGCGATCCTTGTCGCGGAGCGAGGAATCAAGGGCAAGAGCGCGCCGGGTTCAGCTTTGCCCGCGACCGAAGACGACAACGCCTCCCACACATCCAGCGAACGGGTGCCGCTTGACGACCACAGCCACCACGTCGCCGGTCTCGCCAAATGGTTTGCCCAAAAACTCGGCCTCGGTGATGTCGCTGACGATCTGCGCCTGGCGGCTTTCCTGCACGACGCCGGCAAGGCCGACCAACGCTTCCAGATCATGCTATCGGGCGGCGATCCGTGGAACCGCCCTGACGGGCCGCCAATGGCAAAGAGTGGTCGCTCATGTTCGCCGGATGCGTGGACACGCGCTGGACTGCCAAAGGGCTGGCGGCACGAAGCCTTGTCCGTACGCATGGCTCGAGCGCATCCCCATTTCGCGGAGGCAAGAGATCCCGCACTCGTCCTCTGGCTGGTCGGGACCCATCACGGTCTGGGCCGGCCGTTCTTCGATTTCCTCGACCGGGAGGCGGAAGGGGACTTGCCGCCATGTCTGGATGTTCCCGCGTGGCAGCTGGAGACGGAAGAGCCGGGTCCGCAGTCCCTGGCCTTCGAGTTCCATGGCACCGATTGGCCATCGTTATTCGAGGCCCTCAAGCGCCGATATGGGATATGGGGATTGGCCCATCTTGAAGCGGTCCTGCGTCTCGCCGACCACAGGGCATCGGAAGCGGAAAGGGAGCACGCCTCGTGACTGGCCGCACGACTCATCGCCTCGAGGGGCTGGAACCCGACAACCTGCTGGCCTTCATGGCGTTGTTGGGCCTGCTGCGCATTCTCGAAGAGACGCGGCCGGACTGGCGGCCGCGAGTCTTCTGGACGTTTGATGAATTGCCGCTCCGGCCGGCTCTGCGGGTGCCGGAAACCGCGGACGAAGCAGCCATTGTCGGGGCTGCCTCGGAAGGGCTGCGCAGTTTGTCGGCCCGCCACGATTTCGATGGGCTGCGGGACTTGACGCTACCCCCGCAAGAGACGGCCCGTAGACTCGGGCAAGTCGCGGCCGAGGCCAACGAAGCTCCCTACACGGCCGATTTGTGGTCGGCTCTCGTCAGCGATGCGGCAATATCCCACGACCGCAAAAAGGCCGAGCCGACGCCGCTTTGCCTCATGTTCGGTCAGGGGCATCAGCACTTTCTGGCGCGTCTCGCTTCGATTCCCCGGGAAGCGACCCCACCGCATCGCGGCGTGGGTGGTAGAAAAGTCGAGATATCAGAAGGTGAGTGCCTTCGCGAAGCGCTGTTCGCGCCGTGGACGCGGCCAGACGCTACCCAGTCGTTTCGTTGGGATCCTAACGAAGACGTCCGTTACGCGCTACGCGCGCGGGATCCGACGGACGCCAAGACCAAGGAAACCACGCAACACGGAGCTAACAGGCTCGCCGCCATCGGTATCTCTGTTCTGACCGTTGTTCCGAGACAGCGCGCTGGCGAAGTGAAATTGGCGATTGTCGGCGGTGTCCGGGAGGCCGATGGCCGATTTGCCGTCGAATGGCCAATGTGGCGAGAGCCAATCAGCCTCGCCTGTATCCGGGCGCTTCTTAGTCATCCACATCTGGATCGGTCTGAGACGCGGGCGGCATTCGGTATCGTCGAGCGTCGCCGGGCGCGGCGTATCTCGTCCGGCAAGTTCATGAATTTCACGAGAGCCAACATGGTGTCCGAACAGGATTAGGTTGGGTGCCTCCCTCCCAGTTGGAACTTCATCTCCCCGCGCCGTCCGCGACCGGCGAGCATCCGCTGGTCCCGGCAAGGATGGTGAACGAGTTCGTCTATTGCCCGCGCCTCGCCTATCTCATGTGGGGTCAGGCCGAATGGGCGGAGACCGGCGACACTGTGGACGGGCGGCGGGTGCATACTCGGGTCGACCGACCCAACAAACCGTTGCCAGATCCCGAAGCTCTGGAGAGCGACGATACCAAGGTTGTCAGCCGCTCTCTGACGCTCTCGTCCGAGAAGCTCGGTGTTATCGCGAAAATCGACATTGCCGAGGCCGAGGACGGCGCGGTTACGCCGGTCGACTATAAGCGCGGAAAGCGGCCCCACGTCGAGAAGGGGGCCTACGAGCCGGAGCGTGTCCAGGTTTGCCTTCAGGCGCTGCTGCTCGAAGAGCACGGCTACAGGGTCGAGGAAGGCGCCATCTGGTATGCCGAGAGCCGCGAGCGGGTCCGGATTGCGCTGGACGATGAACTCCGCCTCGCCGCACGGGAGGCGGTGAGCCGGCTCCGTCTGACGGTGGCCCACGGCCGTATTCCGCCACCCTTACGGGACAGCCCGAAATGCCCGCGCTGTGCGCTCGTGTCCATTTGCCTGCCGGACGAGATGCGCGCGCTCGGGGGCTCCGATCTGGCGCCCCGCCCCATCGCCATCGGGGCGGACGAGGCCTTGCCGCTGATCGTCCAGTCGCAGAGGGCGCGTGTTTCGAAGGAAGGCGAAACCCTCAAGATCGCCGACGAAGAGCAGGGCGATACCACCGTGCGATTGAACGATGTGTCCGACGTGGCGCTGTTCGGGAACGTCTCGATCACCACGCCCGCGCTTGTCACGCTCATGGACCGCGAAATCCCGGTCGCCTTCCACAGCCATGGCGGCTGGTTTCGGGGCATCGCCCACGGAGTTGGCCACCGCAATGTGGAAGTCCGAACGGCGCAGTACCAGCGCAGCTTCGACCCTACCTATTGCCTGGCCTTCGCCCGCGATCTGGTCGCCGCGAAGATCGTGAACCAGCGGACCATTGTGCGCCGAAACTGGCGCGGCGACCGCGAGCAGCGCAAGGTCGTGCTGGACCGGCTCAACGCCGCCCGGAGGTCGACGAAGCGCGCGACTGCGGTGAGCGCGTTGCTCGGACTGGAAGGGGACGCGGCAGCAACGTACTTCCGTGCATTTTCCGATCTACTGACGCCACCGGGCACCAAGGAATCGGCGGAAGCTGGGGATAGCTTGGCGCCGTTCCGTTTCGACGCCCGCAACCGGCGTCCTCCGACCGATCCCGTAAATGCCATGCTGTCGCTCGCATACGCCATGCTGACGCGCCATCTGACCGTCGCGCTAGCAACGGTTGGTCTCGATCCCTATCGGGGCTTCTTCCATGCGCCGCGATACGGAAAGCCCGCGCTCGCCCTCGACGTGATGGAGCCGTTTCGGCCGATCATCGCGGACTCGGTGGTCCTGTCGGCGGTCAACACCGGCGAGGTCTCGCCGGGGGACTTCGTCAGCGCTCCCACCGGCACGTCCCTGACACAAGCAGGGCGCCGCCGTTTCGTCGGCGCGTTCGAGCGCCGGCTCTCTCAGGAAACCACCCACCCGCTGTTCGGCTACCGGCTCAGCATGCGGCGGCTTCTGCTGCTCCAGGCGCGCCTGCTGTGCCGCCATCTGCTGGGCGAACTGCCCGATTATCCGCACTACCTTCCCCGATGACAGGTGGTCACCATGAGCGATGAGCGCACCTACATCGTCACATACGACATCTCAGATACGCGACGCTGGCGGCGCGTTTTCAAGACCATGCACGGCTTTGGGGAATGGCTCCAGCTATCGGTGTTCCAGTGCCGCCTGTCGCGTCGTCGTCGCGCTGAACTGGAAACGAAGCTGCGCGAACTTATCAAGGCGGGCGAGGACCACGTTCTCGTGATCGACATAGGGCCAGCAGATAAGACCGATATCGCTGTTATGAGCATCGGCAAGACATTTTCAGCGATCGAGCGTCAAGCGGTTGTTGTATGATGATGCACCCGTTTCAAGGGACTGTGAATCCGATGCCTGACACCGAAATCAGCCGTTGGGAGTTCAGCCGAGTCGGTTCGAGTGGTGAGGCAACGCAGAAATACCGGGGATCGCTCGAAACCGTACAACATGTTGATAGCTGGGAGATTCGGGGCGTTCGCCAGGATACGCGAGATGCCAAAAAGATGCCTGCTGCAGGGAAATTCCCGAACCGCTCGAAATCGACTGGATTTTGTCTTGGCTGCCAACAGGTTGTATGGTGCCTGCATCCGGGGCGCGCGCGCCCCGGCCTCATTGAAGCAGCTTCTTAAGGTTGAGACTGACGCGCTCGATCCGCTGCGCATCCGGGGCGCGCGCGCCCCGGCCTCATTGAAGCTTGGCGATTGCGGCCGTAGTCACGGGAATCGTCATCGCATCCGGGGCGCGCGCGCCCCGGCCTCATTGAAGCATAGTGTCGACTGGTGCGTGGATGAGGTGATACCCATCAGCATCCGGGGCGCGCGCGCCCCGGCCTCATTGAAGCTCGGTAATACGGCTGCATCCGCGTTGATTGAGGACAAGCATCCGGGGCGCGCGCGCCCCGGCCTCATTGAAGCACATGCAAGCGGCGATCACGGCGTCGCTCTCGCAGAAGGCATCCGGGGCGCGCGCGCCCCGGCCTCATTGAAGCCGTCCGGCATTGCATAGATCGGGCGTCCATGGGACCAGCATCCGGGGCGCGCGCGCCCCGGCCTCATTGAAGCGCGTCTGGCATTGCATCGTTTGAGGGCGTCGGCGAAGGCATCCGGGGCGCGCGCGCCCCGGCCTCATTGAAGCCTGCAATCGATGGACCGGCGCGACGGCGTCCAGTGGAGCATCCGGGGCGCGCGCGCCCCGGCCTCATTGAAGCCACGGTAGGTTCGGTGAGCCGCTTCGCTGACATCGAAGCATCCGGGGCGCGCGCGCCCCGGCCTCATTGAAGCCTTGCTGCTCATGGCATACTCCATTCACACAGCCAGCGCATCCGGGGCGCGCGCGCCCCGGCCTCATTGAAGCCGCGAAGAGATACTAGGGGGGGAGCCGCTATGCCGTGGCATCCGGGGCGCGCGCGCCCCGGCCTCATTGAAGCGAAGACGGGGGGTGCGTCCGCAAGGTTCAACTGCGGCGGCATCCGGGGCGCGCGCGCCCCGGCCTCATTGAAGCCTGGCACAAACTTGAGGCTAGTGTAATGGCTCTCCCCGCATCCGGGGCGCGCGCGCCCCGGCCTCATTGAAGCTCGGGAGCTATTCCGGCAGGGACCTACATCCGGGGAGGCATCCGGGGCGCGCGCGCCCCGGCCTCATTGAAGCCAACAGCTACCGCTACCGCGCACCCGGAAACCGGGTGGCATCCGGGGCGCGCGCGCCCCGGCCTCATTGAAGCATGGACGCGCGGCGCGCTCATTTCCAGCCCCCGGAAGAGGCATCCGGGGCGCGCGCGCCCCGGCCTCATTGAAGCCCATGGGCATGGGGATTATCTCCTCTTCAATGCGGCGGAGCATCCGGGGCGCGCGCGCCCCGGCCTCATTGAAGCATTGCCATGGCGCAGAACCATGAACAGGTGGCGCGGGGCATCCGGGGCGCGCGCGCCCCGGCCTCATTGAAGCATGAGATCGGTGACGCCGCTGGCGTTTTCGTCCGTCAGCATCCGGGGCGCGCGCGCCCCGGCCTCATTGAAGCGAGGATCGCTATACGCACGGCGGCGAGACCTACAAGGTGCATCCGGGGCGCGCGCGCCCCGGCCTCATTGAAGCCCTCCAGGCCCTCGCGCAAGCGGGCGGTAGACGCGGCGCATCCGGGGCGCGCGCGCCCCGGCCTCATTGAAGCTGATGGTAAGGGTGGTTTGACTACCCCACCTGTGACGCATCCGGGGCGCGCGCGCCCCGGCCTCATTGAAGCATTCGTCGGAACCCGGCCGCCGTGTTCATGAACACCGCATCCGGGGCGCGCGCGCCCCGGCCTCATTGAAGCTATCTATGCCGTTTAATGGCTATTACACGTGGATATGCATCCGGGGCGCGCGCGCCCCGGCCTCATTGAAGCGGGGTTGGTATGGGTTGGCCGCTAGAATTCGAACGGACGCATCCGGGGCGCGCGCGCCCCGGCCTCATTGAAGCGCGCTCGTCGGTGTCCTCATCTTGTGGATACTCATGAGCATCCGGGGCGCGCGCGCCCCGGCCTCATTGAAGCCGGTTGATTCTCGGGATGGAACCCTGTGGCTCGCCGGCATCCGGGGCGCGCGCGCCCCGGCCTCATTGAAGCGCGTAGGCGACGACGGCCAGACGATCATGGTAGAGCGCTGCATCCGGGGCGCGCGCGCCCCGGCCTCATTGAAGCTGGCCGAGGCGCTGGACGTTCCGCTTGATGTTCTGTCGAAGCATCCGGGGCGCGCGCGCCCCGGCCTCATTGAAGCGATCTCTCGGCGAGCGAGCCGGACAGCCACCGCTCCCGGCATCCGGGGCGCGCGCGCCCCGGCCTCATTGAAGCCGGCGAGACCTTGTTGCGTTCGACGGCCTGGTAGACGCATCCGGGGCGCGCGCGCCCCGGCCTCATTGAAGCACGGGGTGACGCGGAACCCGAACAGCTTCCTCTCGAGCATCCGGGGCGCGCGCGCCCCGGCCTCATTGAAGCGTCGCGGTAGGGCAGTTCCGGGGCAAAGCGCAGAGACGGCGCATCCGGGGCGCGCGCGCCCCGGCCTCATTGAAGCGACCTCGAGCAGGGCTCGGCAGAGTGGCACGCCATCGCATCCGGGGCGCGCGCGCCCCGGCCTCATTGAAGCTGTCGATTTGCGGCGACGCGATACCGCCCTACAGCGGCGCATCCGGGGCGCGCGCGCCCCGGCCTCATTGAAGCGACCGAAGCGAGGGCGGTGGCCGGGCGGCGTTCGACGCATCCGGGGCGCGCGCGCCCCGGCCTCATTGAAGCAAGGATCGGTGGGGCCGCTCATCACCAACATCGCCTGCATCCGGGGCGCGCGCGCCCCGGCCTCATTGAAGCGTGTTCATCGTCGGGCGCGAGATCCGGGCATGGGACGCATCCGGGGCGCGCGCGCCCCGGCCTCATTGAAGCCAGTTCTGTTCGTCGAACACGGTGAGCTCGCCCTTGCGGCGCGACAAACAGGATGAGACTCCAGCGTCAATCAGGATGAGACGGGGGAAGGCGGCGGCCCGGAACGGAGGGAGGGCGTAGCCCGACCGTAGTTCCGGGCCGCCGCCTCGCAAAA
>Ga0209022_1000196_pt1 | contig 80372 bp, 80 predicted proteins | sample PinacodermPK_FD_187300 | JGI IMG/M metagenome (GOLD analysis project Ga0209022, IMG submission 187300) | Host-associated microbial community of the marine sponge Aplysina aerophoba from Gulf of Piran - sponge pinacoderm, lysed by proteinase... | ecosystem: Host-associated > Porifera > Sponge >... | reverse complement strand
CGTCCGCATCAATAACCAACAGCCCACTCCTTTCATCTGGACCGCTTCGGTCGAAGCCATTATGGAGAAAATCAATCGTTGTAAAGCTATTTATGAGACGGTACACTAGCCGTATCCAGTATCCCCCCGGATCGAAAGGGTTCCCCGCGCGTAAGGATGTTCTTGTCCATTTGACATCTCAATACACGGCTCACGTCTGTACCGAAGTCAATGACACCGAGTTTCTGTCCTTCGAATTCTATAATCTGGCCTTCCGGATGCCCCGGTACTCCGTCATCCCGGACCATCGCGACACCAGTCTCCTTGGTCGATCTTTCCTTATCCTTGACCAATCCTTCCGTATCCGCCGTCGAGGCGGCCCGGCGTCTGGCCAAGGTCCAGACACCGATCACAAGGGCCACAGACAACACCGCGAGCGATGCGACCTGTTGCCCGGCGAAACCGAGCACGAGACCCGAAAGGACAGCGAGGACAGCGACGACTACGGTAGCGGCCAGCATTGCTCCCTCCACACCCGCACCCACCCTACTCGTCCGGAATCCTCCCTCTGAACGCCGATTTTCCGCCATCACGGCACCTCCAACTTCGTTACTTCCACCTCCGCCGACCCCGCCCACCTGAACACCCAAGTCTCACCTTCGCGGACGTTCTGCACGAGATTGGGCCGTAGTGCCGCCAGACACCTCCCGCCCTCGTAGCGCGCGGACGGGTACAAGACGCCGTTGCCGCCGCTCTCCAGAATGTCCCGGGCCAGCGCTTGCCCTACGGGATAGGCCTCGATCGGGTCCTCGCTGAAAACGGCCTCCTCCGTCCTCTCGCCGAGATCATGAAAACGGCTCACGAAGCCGGCCAGAAGCTCACGGTATGTCGTGGTGTTGTCGTAGATGCCGGTGGCGCGGAGCTCCCGCGTGAGGTGCCACGCGACCTCGGCCTTGGCCGTGTCCGTCGCGTTGTTCCCGTACGACGCATACCACGCGCCGCGTTCGAGGCCGTTGAACCGGTTGCCCGTTGGACGCGTGTGGCAGAACGCCGCGTTTACGTGGTTCCAGCCGTACCCGTCGGCCTCCGTCAGCAATTCTCCCGGTTGGATGCCGGCGGGGACCGTCCATGAAGATGGCGTCAGGGATGACGTGAGCCCCTCGATCTCTTCCAGAACTGCGCGCTCGGACGGGTCGTCGGCCAGCAGCGCCATGGCCGCCTTGTCCACGTAGCCGGCCGTGACCAGCCGAACGGTGGCCGGCTCGACGACCTCACGGACCGGGAGGTCCGCGGCGCGGATCACGCTCCGCCCCTGAGCGCGTCGATGTGTTGCCGGACTCGCATCATGGCGGGGATGCCGCCGGCGCTCATGACCTCGAGCGGGGTCTTGCCGTCGAAACCGGGCCCGCTGTTGGGAGCCTTGGGCCAGCCATAGGCCAGCGGTCCGTTGAAGAGCGATGCGAGGCCGTTGAACAATCCGATGATCAGGCTCGCGCGCGTCAACTTGTCCTGGTCGAGGATGCCTCTGTAGCTGCCGGCCTTCATGCGGCTCCAGGTGGCCGTGGGCACGTCGAACAGCGCGGCGCCTTCGGTATTGGTCAAACCCCAGGCATCGGCCGCGCGCACCACGGCCTTCACGATGACCGCGACCTTGCCACGGTCCGCGAGGGGCATGAGGAGTCCTTCTCGGGGAATTTCTCGAAGTGGACGCGCCATTCTCCAGCTCTCATATCACATCATATGATGTTAGCTGAGATATCATATGATCTCATCGAAGCCAATCCCGCGGGACTCGCCACCCCAACTGTTTCATTGCGTCGGGAGCGCCGGCTGGGATAGTATGCGCCCGAATCGATGGGCATGCCCACGGCCAGGAGGAGGGTTCGTGGGCGATACTGTCGGGCTCAAACAAAGGAGGAGAACATGGCTTATTCTGGAGGGTGCGACCACGTCAAGACGCGCTCGGACAACGATCCGATCGACGTCCACACCTGTCACTGCTCCGTGTGCAAGCGCGTGACGGGACAACCCACGACCCATGTGGCGTTTTTCGCTCACGGTGACATCGTCGTGGACAACCTCGACGGCCTGAACCGTCAGCCGTTCAACGACCAGAACCCGGATGGTCCCCTGGAACTGTGCACCTGCGCGGACTGCGGCACGCCCATCATGCTCGATGACAAGGTGGGGCGCATCCGCGCCATCGCGCCGAACCTGATGGGCTTCGACCCGGACAGCATGCCGGCCACCTATCACGCCTTCTACGATCCGGCCACCGGTGTCCCGAGACCGGACGACGGCCGCCCGGTCCATGAAGGGCTGCGGCCGGACTTCGTTTGGCCCGACCCGTCCTGAAGAGAAACCCGTTTCACGACGGCACAAACGACAAGACCCCGAAGGGTTTTCCCTTCGGGGTCTTGCTTCAACCGGAAAAACGCCCGGTCCATTGGGCCCTGGATTCAGGCGATGACCCGCTCCACCGGCACGCTCCGGACGTCCATTTCGAAAGCCAAGCCTTCGACCGGCGGCAGGGCGTAGGTCCAGGTGACGCCGTCGGGTGCGGCACCCCGGCGGACGATCTCGTCAGCGACCAGGCCATGGAAATCATGTATCGCGTAGACCTGACTCGTGGTGGCGTCCGCCCACGTGAGGCCCAACGCCGCCATCCGGAGCTCCAGTGCTCCGAGGACGAATTGCGCCTTCTCCCGCATGGCATCGGGCGACGTGTCGCCGAGCCGGATGATCCGGTCCCGATACCCTCCCGGTCCTTCGGGCGCTTCGCCGGAGCCAGCGATGACGAAGCTCTTCACTCCCGCCGCATGGCCCGGTTCGGCCGGCACGGTGTACGAGAACGCATGGAAGCTGGGTTCCCCGGGCGGATCGACCTCGGGACATACGTTTGAGCGCGCGACGGGATTCTCGTCGTCCTTGAAGATGCCCCAGCGTTCGAGCGTGCCCACATAGAGCCGATTGAAGGCAACGAAGCCCTCTTCCGTGAACTGACCGGGCGAGCGCAGCTCGCAGGCGCAGAACGCGGTGGACGGCCGTCCGAGCCCGTGCAGATAAGCCTCGATCCGGCGGAATCCCTCGTCAAGCGGCACGGGTCGCGCGAACCGCGCGCGTTCGATGACGAATCCCGGCTCCGCCGAGACGCCCCCGGAGTACTGGAACCGCCCGCGCACGAACCGATAGCCGCCGGGTTCGAAAACCGTTGTTTCCGCCATATCGCATCTCCCGCAGCCGGCGTCTCGGACTTGAGAGCCCGGCTCGAATCCAGCCTTGACCTGTCGTGGAACTCAAGAAAACCCGCTTGCCGAACCGCCGGGCCATCCGGTCGAGCGAACAAGAACAGACACTCATTTCACGCGGTGTGGGGAGCCCGGTTGGCGGTGGGAGATGGCTCCCGGGGAGGGACTCGAACCCCCGACAAAGTGGTTAACAGCCACCTGCTCTACCGACTGAGCTACCCGGGAACGAATGGCTGAAACGTAACACAGGGCCTGCTCAATTTCCAGGCGGCACGAATCCCAAGCCCTCGAGTTCGTCCATCATTTGCTGTTGATGGGTAGCGGGCCAGAACACCCTCCGGCAGGCCGGGCACGCCGAGAAGACGTCCTGGGTCTCGAAGACGTAGGGGGGCACCGTGTCCCGGACCTGCTCCTTGGGCATGGGTTGGAGCGGCTGGTTGCACTCGACGCACCGGGTCAGGATCCCCGCGAACGGGTCGAGACCACAGTCCTCCACCACCTGCTTCAACTGCGCCCGGAAGTGATCGTCCCGGATGAGAATGGCACGGTCCGGGTTGCGCCGGGATATCCGGCGGTCGCGGGTCAGCATGACCCTGTGCTCCTGGGTTGCCGCGCGCACCAGCCCCTGGCCGGCCAGATGCTGGCCGTGGATCACGTCCTGGCCGATGATGCGCAGCCACTTGGCCAGCCGCCCGAGCATCTTGTCGGCGGCGAATTTCAGCTCGTCTTCCGTACGCATGGTCGTCCTTATCACCCTCTACCGCGGATCGATCACCTGGTCGAGGTGGATCCACAGCACGCGCGAGTAGCGGAACAGGAACGGAGAGACCGCGACCAGGAACAGGCATGAGACGAGGTAGATGGAGGCGGCGGTGAAGCCGAGGAGCAGCATGGCGACGATGATGGGGAGGACGGCGGCGATTGCCAGCGCGTAGCTGAAGTACATGGCGCCGACAAAGTAACCCTGCTCGCGCTCGAACTCAAGGCCGCAGACGGGGCAGCGACGGTACATCTTGAAGAGGCCCGCGAATATGGGGCCGGCGGCGCAGCGGGGGCAGCGCTCGCGGATGATGGCGAACAGCTTGTTCACGGCCCCTCGCACGGTTCGTAGGATGGGTGGGTTGCGGCGCTGCCGGCGACGTTGCCGTTGGTACCGGCGGACGCCGGTACCGGCAGCGTGTCGAACGGGTCTTCGACGTCCCGAGCGGCGGTGCGCACCGCCTCGATGGCGCGGGGCAGGTCCTTGCCTTCCTGCTGGTAGAGTTTCTCGAACCGGGCCAGGTCCGTGACATAGAGGACACTCTGCAGGATCACGGCGTTGTTCAGTCTGGCCCGGCTGAATGAGGCATAGCGGTGCTTCGGTGTCCCGGTCACTGCGTCAGCCCACCGCCGCCTGCTTTCGGCGAAGACCTGTTCCCGGCGGCGCAGCTTCTCGGCGTCGGGTATCGGCTCGGCGTACAGCGCCCGCAGGCACCGTGTCAGCTCCATCATGGCGCCCGAGAACTCGACCTCTTCCCGCCACTCCCGGCGCGCGGACCTGGCTTCGGGGCTCTCCGGGCCGAGGCGCCGTGTGAAAAACTCGATGGCGCCGCGTTTCCCGACGAAGTTGGCGAGGCTCTCGTTGAACGCCACCGAGCCGGGCACGAACAGGGTGTTGTGCAACAGCTCGTGCAGCACGACGTCCGCCAGACTCACGCGGTCGAGCTTGAGCAGGCGCCCGAGCAGCGGGTCGTCGAACCAGCCCAGGGTGCTGAAGGCGCCGGCCGGTCGGATGTGGGTGTCGTGTCCCTGGGCCGCCAGGGCGCCGGCTTCCTCGCGAGCGTCCGCGCCGTCGAAGAAGCCCTTGTAGGGCATGTGGCCGACGAACGGGAACCACCAGGTGTAGGGCTCGAAGGAGGTCTTGGGCACGGCGGAGAGCACGTGCAGCAGCACCGGGCGGTCGACCTGGGAATAGGAAGCGTAGCTGCCGCCGACGTTCAGTTGAAGCTCGTTCGCGGCGAAGTCCCGCAACTCCAGCACCATCTCGAGCTTGCGCCGAACGTCCGGCGTGACTCCGTCCTCGGCCAGCACCGTGGTGATGGGCGTCCGGCGCCACAGGATGCGTCCCTCTTCGTAGGCCGCGCGGATGTAGTATCCCGGCGCACAGCCGCCGAGGAACAGCAGCATGCAGGCTCCGATGAATCGCTTGAACGTTGCCGCCATGTCACTACTCCCGGCCGTCGCGGTCAGCGATCCGCCGCCATGTCCCCCGCCTCCGCGCCTCCGCTCCCTTCCCCCTGAAACTGCAACTGGTGCAGCCGGTAGTACACGCCGCCCTTCTCCATCAACTCGGCGTGGGAGCCCATCTCGCGGATGACGCCGCGGTGGAAGACCAGGATGCGGTCGGCGTTGCGTATGGTGGACAGGCGGTGGGCGATGACCAGGCAGGTGCGGTTGGCCATGATCTTCTCGAAGGCGCCCTGCACCAGGAACTCGGTCTCGGTGTCGACGCTGGAGGTTGCCTCGTCCAGCACCAGGATCTCGGGATCGAGGACGAACATGCGCACCAGCGCCAGGAGCTGGCGCTGGCCGGCCGAAAGGTTGTTGCCGCGCTCGCGCACGGCGGCGCGCAGGCCGCCGGGCATGCGCCGGATGAAACCCTCGGCGTTGGCGCTGCGCACGGCCGCGCGGATGCGTTCCTCGGGGATCGACTCGTTGCCCAGTTTGAGATTGGAGAGGATGTCGCCCGAGAACAGGAAGACGTCCTGCAGCACGGTTCCCATGTGACGCCGCAGGTCGTCCAGCTCCCACTCGCGCACGTCCCGGCCGCCCAACCGGACCGCGCCGCTGTCCACGTCGTAGAACCGGCTCATGAGCTTGATCGTGGTGGTCTTGCCCGAGCCGGTGGCGCCGATGACCGCCACCCGCTCGCCCGGCTCGATCCTGAAGGACACGCCCTTGAGCACCGGGTCGTTGGGACGGTAGCTGAACCACACGTTGTCGAATTCCACCGCGGCGTGGACGGGATGGTTCCCGGCCGGCTCCGGGGTCGCCCGGGTAGCGGGCGCGGCAGGCGCGGGGTTGCCGGTCGCGGGCGAGTCCGCCATCCGTGTGCCGGATGCGGCGGCGGCAATGGCGGACGCACCGCTGGCCTCGGCGGCGGGGACGGGCGCGGCGTCAGGTGGTGCCTGTAGGGCGCGAACCGGCGCGGCGGCAGCCGTTGGCGTGGCGCCATCGCCGTCGCCCGCAACCGCTTCCGTACGCCGTCCCGACTGCTCCGGCGCCGTGTCGAGCAGCTCGAAGATGCGTTCGGCGGCGGTCATGGCCGCCTGGATCACGGCGTACTTGTTGCTGAAGTCGCGCAGCGGCACGAACAGCCGGCGAATGTACTCGCTGAAGGCCACGAAGGTGCCGATGCCCACGACCCCCTGCAGCACCTCGCCGCCGCCGTACCACAACAGCAGCGCGATGCTCAGGGAGCCCGCGGCCTCCACCATGGAGAACAGCGACGCCTCGTAGACGTTGGAGCGCTTGATGGCGTCGCGGTGGGAGCGGTTGAGGTCGTCGAACTCCTCGAAGCTCCGCTCCTGCCGGTTGAAGAGCTGGATCACGGCCATGCCCGGGATCGCCTCGCCCAGGTAGGCGTTGACCCGGGCGATACGCGTGCGGATGAGGCGGTAGGTCTGCCGCGCCTTGAGGCGGAAGACGTTGATGCCGATCAGCAGGAACGGGATCAGCGCCAGCGACACGAGCGCCATCCCCACGTGCAGCGACATCATGATGGCGACGATGACCGCGATGAGGACCAGGTCGGCCACCAGGTTCATGGCGCCGGCGGCGAACATCTCCTGCAGCACCTCCACGTCCGTGGTCATGCGCGTCATGAGCCGGCCCACCGGGTTGCGGTCGAAGTAGCTCATGGGCAGGCGCTGCACGTGGGAGAAGAGCTCGACGCGCAGGTCGGCGAGGCACCGCTGCGCCACCTTCATGGACAGGTAGTACTGGAAGAAGAAGGTCCCGGCCTCCGCCGCCAGCGCCCCGGCGAACAAGAGGCCGGTGGTCATGAGCGTGAGGCCGTCGCCCGCGCTGACGGCGTCGATGCCGATCTTGAGCAGCAGCGGCTGGGCCAAGTTGAAGCCCTGGTGCACCGGCAGGAGCAGCAGCGACAGGAAGAAGAGTCTGCGGTGCGGGCGCACGAAGCGCCACAGACGCAAGGCCAGCGCCAGGTCGTAGGCCTTGCCGGAGATGCTCTGTTCTTCCGGCGCGTTCACGGCCGCGCTGCTCCTTGACCCTCCACCCGCGCGCATGTCCCTACAACTCCTCCAGCTCGGCCGACATCTGCTGGCGCCGGTACATCTGCGCGTACAGGCCGTCGGCGCGCAGCAGCGATTCGTGGTCGCCGCGCTCGACGATGCGGCCCTCGTCCAGCACCAGGATCTCGTCGGCTTGCCTGATGACCGCCATGCGGTGCGAGATGATGATGCAGGTCTTGCCCTTGAGCACGCTCTCGAAGCTGTCGAGGATGCGCTGCTCGGTGTGCGCGTCCACGCTCGACAGGCAGTCGTCCAGGATCAGGTAATCGGGATTCGCCAGGATGGCCCGGGCCAGGGTCGCCCGCTGCTTCTGGCCGCCGGAGAGAGTGATGCCCCGCTCTCCCACCCGGGTGTCGAGGCCGTCCGGGAAGACCTCCACCTCGCTCTCCAGATCGGCCACGTCCAGGACGCGGCGCACCTGCTGCTCGCTGGCATCCGCGTCGCCGAACTTGAGGTTGTCCTGGATGGAGGTGGAGAAGAGGAAGGGGTCCTGCGGCGCGTAGCCGATGGCACCGCGCAGCTCTTCCAGTGACAGCGCGCGGAGGTCCACCCCGCCCATGCGGATGGTGCCGGAGGAGACGTCGTGGAGGCGCGGGATCAGGTGCGTCAACGTGCTCTTGCCCGCGCCGGTGCGTCCGACGATGGCGACCTTGCGGCCCGGCGGCACCTCGAAGCTGATGTCCTTGAGCACCGCGTCGCCGTCGGCGCCGCCGTTGTAGCCGAACGACACGCGATCGAACTCGATGCCCCGTTCCTTGTCGCGCAAGGGCACCGGATGCTCGGGGTCGGCGATGGCCGGCTCCACCTCGAAGATCTCCTCAAGCCGGTCCATGGCGGCGCGCCCGCGCTCGAGCAGCGAGAGCATCCAGCCGAAGGCCGCCATGGGCCACGCGAGCACGTTCAGGTAAAGGATGAACGCCACCAGGTCGGCCACGCCGCTCTGCTCGCGCATGATGAGCCAGCCGCCGTACCACAGCACCACCAGCACGGTGAGGCCGTGCAGCGCCACCATCACGGGGTTGATCATGCCGCGGCAGCGGGCGAGGTCGAGGCTGCGCATTTGGTACTCGTCGTTCATAACGGCGAAGCTGCCGGTCTGGGGCTCCGCCTGCACGTACGCCTTGACCACGTGCATGCCGCTCAGGTTCTCCTGCACGTGGGCGCTCATGCGCGACATCTGCCGCTGGACCCGCAGCGACGCCCGCCGGATACGCCCGCGGAACTGCTTGAACACGACCGCCAGGAGCGTCAGGCACGCGCCCACCGCCAGCGTCAACTGCCAGTTCATGGCGAACATGAACACCGCCGCGTAGACCAGGTAGAGCGGCGTGTTCACCAGGTTGAGGAAGCCGGGGCCCAGGAGCATGCGCACGGCGTTGATGTCGTTGACCGCCCGCGACATGAGGTCGCCGGTCTTCTGGGCCTGGTAATAACCGAGGGGAAGCTTCTCCAGGTGCGCGAAGAGGTCGTTCCGCAGGTCGTACTCGACGTTCCGGCCGGCGTTGAAAATGATGGAGCGGGCAACGCCGCGCAGGAGCCCGCCGCCCGCCGCGGCCAGGGCGATCAGCAGCACATAGCCGCCCAGCTCGGAGTCGGGATCGCCGCGCTCGATGACGTCGATGGCCCCACGCACCCACCACGGCACCACCATGAGCAGGCTGGTGGTGCCGATGAGGCACACCCCGCCCGCCAGGTAACGGCGCCAGTAGCGCCACAGATAGTCGATCAACCGTCCGATGCCGGCCATGTGGAAGAAACGGCCCCCCTGAGAATTCGGGTAGTTGGACGTCTTGCGGGAGGTGGGCCGCCGCAAAGGCGCTCGATTTAATTTAGCCAACGCGCCAACGGATTACCAATCGCGTTCCCGGCCACCCGGGAAGGCTTAATCTTGACAATTCCACCGTGAATTGATATTCCAGTTTCGTTGGTAATTTGGTTTTTCCTTTGAAATCGCAGTTATCGTCAGTTGCACCCAAGAGGCCGTCACCGCCCGAAAGCGGCGGCTTCGGGGGCACGAGCAGGACCCGCACATGGCTGAGCTTGAATCCCCACACCAGAGCCGCCTGTACTCGGATCTGGCCCCGCTCTACGACAAGACGTTCGCGAGGTTCTTCTACGCGCGCGAACGGACGGTCATAGAGGACCTGAACATACCCAAGGGGGCCGAGATCCTGGAGGTGGGCGTCGGAACCGGCGCCTCGTTCCCCGCCTACCCGCGTGGCTGCCACGTGGTCGGCGTCGACCAAGCCCCCCTCATGCTCGCCCAAGCCCGCGAGAAGATCGCCAAGAACGGCTGGCGCCATCTCGAAGTCAAGGAGATGGACGCCTTGAACCTTGATTTCCCCGACAACGCCTTCGACTACGTGACGGCGTTCCACGTGGTCACGGTGGTGCCCGATCCGATCCGGATGATGGCCGAGATGCGCCGCGTCTGCCGGCCCGGCGGCACCATCTGCATCGTCAACCACTTCACCACCGAATCCCGCTTCTGGGGTCCCATCACCAAGTCCCTCGACCCCATCACCCGCCGGCTCGGCTGGAGCACCCACCTCAAGCTCAAGCCGTTCCTCGAGGACACCGGCTTCACCGGGTGCAAGGCCTACCGGTTCTCGCGCTTCTCGCTGTACACGGTGGTGGTGGGGACGAACGAGAAGGAATAGAGAGACCCCGCGCCTGCCCCCCGATCAGGCTGGATCCCGCCCGATATCGGCCAATCCGATTGCGGTCACGCGCTCCGCGAGCGGGAACCGCTGCTCCCCTGGATAAACGATGAACAGGTGGTCGAGCTTGAGATCGGCCAGCACCACGTGCATCGACTTCGTCATTCTCGGGCTGTCCGTCAATTTGCATTCGTAGCCGATGCGCCGGCCGCCGTCGAGCACCAACACGTCGAGTTCCGCTCCGCCATGGGTGGCCCAGAACCAGCAGCGCCGCTCACCGTGGACCGCGGCGATCTCCTCGACACAGAGACCCTCCCACGAAGCCCCGTGCCCGGGATGGGACTCCACATCGCGTTGCCGCTCCAGACCCAGCAAGGCATGCAGCACGCCGCTGTCCCGAACATAGACCTTCGGTGTTTTCACCAGGCGCTTGCCTACGTTCTCGAACCAGGGATGCAATTGGCGGATCAGATAGGCGCCGGTGAGCAGATCGAGATGCCGGCGCACCGCATTCTGCGATATCGCCAGCGAAGAACCGACCGCGGAAGCGTTCCAGCGCTGCCCGTGCAGATGGGCCGTCATGGTCAGGAAACGGCGCATGGCGGCGGGCGCCATCTCGAAACCCCACCGGCGGAGGTCCCGCTCGACAAAGGTTTGCACAAAGCTGTCTCGCCAAGCGAAGCTGTCCTCATCCGAATCCGCCAGGAACGACGGCGGAAGCCCGCCGCGAAGCCACAGTCGGTCCCGGCTCGCGGAACCGACCTCGGCCATGCGAAAACCCGCCATGGAGACCAGCTCGACCCTGCCGGCGAGCGTCTCCGAAGCGCCGCGTACGATTTCCGGCGCTGCGCTGCCCAGGAGCAGAAACCTGGCCGGAAGCGGTTGCCGGTCCAGGAGGACGCGCAGCAGAGGAAGAAGATCCACGCGCAACTGAATCTCGTCCAGGACAACGAGCCCCCGCAGACGCTCCAGCACCAGCTTGGGCGTCGCCAACCGGGCCACATCGGTGGGGTCCTCAAGATCGAAATACTCTGCGTCCTGGCGGCTGGCGATGCGGCGTGCGACCGTCGTCTTGCCCGACTGACGCGGGCCCAGGAGTACCACGCCACGGCTGCGTCCCAAGGCTCCCGTGACCTGGGACTCGATGGCACGTCGTTCAATGAAGGGCATTTCCTTGAAAATTACCGCGGCGGCGATAGATTTTCAAGGATGCGTGGGTTCACCAGCGCACTCCCTCCACCGGCATCTCCGTCCTCTCCCGTCACCCTCACCTTCCGGCCCTCGATGACGAGCCGGCCTTCGCTGTAGAGCTGGATGGCGCGCGGATAGATGCGGTGCTCCTGCGCCAGGATACGCTGGGCGAGGGTTTCCTCGGTGTCGTCGGGAAGGACGGGGACCACGGCCTGGATGATGATGGGGCCTTCGTCGCAGCCTTCGCTGACGAAGTGGACGGTGCAGCCGGCGAAGCGGACGCCGTACTCGATGGCCTGGCGCTGGCCGTGGAGACCGCCGAAGGCGGGAGACAGGGCGGGGTGGATGTTCATGATGCGGTTGGGAAAGCTCTGCACGAAGTACGGCGACAGCAGACGCATGAATCCGGCCAGGACCACGAGCTCCACGCCCTGACTCTTGAGATGCTCCACCACCACCTGGTCGTAGGCATCCCGGGACGGGTGGCCGCGATGGTCGATGACCGTGGTGGGGATGCGATGGTTGCGGGCGCGGATGAGCCCGTAGGCGCTTTCCCGGTTGCTGACCACCGTGCGGATCTCGGCATCCAGGCCGTCTTGTTCGATGGCATCGATGATGGCCTGGAGATTGGTGCCGCCGCCTGAGAGCAGCACGCCGACGGGGACGTTGTGCTTCATGTTGGTGCTCGCTTGTCTGTAAACTCGACGGACCGCCCGGCCGGGAAATGCTGTATCGGAGTTGAAGAGTCCCGAGGCTGCTCCAGCGCCGATACAGGCATGAACCGGACGTCATCGTGATGATGATATCTAACACATGGAGGCCCTAAGCTTGACATGCTACACTCGAACCGCTGCGCCCCACCACGAGAGTCGCGTATGGGAACGCTGCTGATCAAGTCACCAACGGCTTATGGAGGTGAAGCGTGAGGATGACCGGATTCGCCTTGATCCTGACCATGGCCCTTACCCCAGGTTGTGCGCCGGTGGCGGTAGGTACCGCCGCCGCGATCTGGTACAGCATCCAGGGCAAGGAGTGGTGCCAGGAGACCAGGAAAAGGCCTGACCTAGAGGCCAAGCTGAAGGATGAAAAGTTCCGGGATTACTTCGAGCAAACCTGCGGCAAGCCCGACTCGCCCGCCAAAGGCCAGTGAGGGGTATCCCAACCGACCCCGGCGCGTCCGGGCCGGAACCCGTCGCACCCTACCTCATGAAGGAGACGCCGCGGCGTCCCTTGCGGATCTCGCCGATGACGGCGTAGGGCTCGCGGCGGCGGCGCAGCGCGCGTTCCACGCCGGGGGCGTCTTCGGCCCCCACCACCAGGGCCATGCCGATGCCGTTGTTGAAGGTGCGGTCCATCTCGGCCTGCTCCACGTGGCCCAGCCGTGCGATGAGATCGAGGACCGGAGGCACGGGCCAGCTTCCGCGTCGAAGCCACGCGCGCATGCCGACCGGCAGGACGCGCGGCAAGTTCTCCACCAAACCGCCGCCCGTGATGTGCGCGATACCCTTGACGCGGTGCCGGGCGCCGAGTGCGCGGATGAGCGATGCGTAGATCCGGGTCGGCGTCAGCAACTCGTCCGCCAGGGATTTCCCCAGGTCCGCCACCCTCGACTTCAACTTGAGCCCCGCCGTATCCAGCAGGACCTTGCGCGCCAGCGAATACCCGTTGCTGTGGAGCCCGCTGGACGGCAGGCCGATGATCACGTCGCCGGCGCGCACCGCGCGCGGGTCGGGTATGCGGTCCTTCTCCACGACGCCGACGCTGAAACCCGCCAGGTCGTACTCGCCGTCCGCGTAGAAGGACGGCATCTCCGCGGTCTCGCCGCCCAGCAGCGCGCATCCGGCCTGGCGGCAGCCTTCCGCCACGCCGCCCACCACCGCCCGGAAGGTGGCTGGCCTGAGCTTGCCGGTGGCGAAATAATCGAGGAAGAACAGCGGCTCGGCGGCCTGGGTGAGAATGTCGTTCACGACCATGGCCACGAGATCGATGCCCACGGTGTCGTGGCGGTCGGCCATGAAGGCGATCCTGAGCTTGGTGCCCACCCCGTCGGTGGAGGAGACCAGGACCGGGTGCCGGGCGCGCACGCGTGAAAGATCGAAGAGCCCGCCGAACCCGCCGATGCCGCCCATGATCCCGGGCCGCGCGGTCTTGCGGGCCATCGACGCGATGGAACGCACCAGCCGGCCCGCTCCCTCGATGTCGACGCCGGCGTCCTTGTAGGTGAGCTTCGCCACCACCACCTACTGCTGCTGCCCTTGCTGCAGCATCTCCAGCGCCCGGCGCGCCGCTTCCTGCTCCGACTGCTTCTTGCTGCGGCCCTCTCCCTGGCCCACCAGGTGGCCGCCCACGCGGATCTCCGTCTCGAAGCACTTGTCGTGGCTCGGGCCGGTCTCGCGCACCAGCAGGTAGGTGGGCGGGACGCGGTAGAGCCGCTGGCTGAGTTCCTGGAGACGGGTCTTGTAGTCGTCGAGACCCAGGCCGGTGTGGTCCAGGTCGGCCGCGAAGTGCCGCTCCACCACCGGCTTCACGGCGTCGTAGCCGGCCTCCCGGTAGATGCCGCCCAGCAATGCCTCCAGCGAGGCCGACAGGATCGACTCCTTGCGCCGGCCACCGGTGCGCTCCTCGCCTTTCCCCATCCGCAGCCTGGGGCCGACGTCGATGGCGCGCGCCTTTTCCGCCAGCACCTTCCGGTTCACCAGCGACGCGCGCATGCGCGACAGGTCGCCCTCGCTCTTCTGCGGGAACCGTTGCATGAGCATGTCGCTGATGACCAACCCCAGGACGGCGTCACCCAGGAACTCCAGGGTCTCGTTGTGGGCTTCCATGCCGCCGCCGCAGGAGACGTGGGTCAGGCAGCGGTTGAGCAGCAAGGGGTCTCGGAAACAGTAGCCGAGGGCGTTCTGGAAACGGGCCAGATCCGTGTGGTCCTCGGTCAGCATCGAGCCTCTCCCCGGAGCCGGCCTTGCGACCACTCCTGGAGCGTGACGGGGACCTCACGGTGCACCAGGTCGGGACCGCCGGGAAACAGCACCGGCAGGTAGTTGCGGCTGTAGCCCTTGAGCCATCCCGGCTCGCCGGCCACCGGCTCTTCCGCCAGCACCGACACATGGCTCCCCACCTGGCCGCGGTAGAACTCCTGCTTCTTGCGCGCGCCCAGCTCCCGCGCCCGGCGCGAGCGTTCCTTCTTCTCGGCGGGGGGCACCTGGTCCGGCATGCCGGCCGCGGCGGTACCGCGGCGGGACGAATAGGGAAACACGTGGAAGTAGGTCAGCGGCAGCCCGGCCAGGAAGTCCAGCGACGCGGCGAAGACACCTTCGCCCTCTCCCGGGAAACCCACGATGACGTCCGTGCCCAGGGCGGCCCGCGGCAGCTTGCCGCGCGCCCGCGCCATCAACCGGGCGAAGTAGGCGGTGTCGTAGTTGCGCCGCATGCGCTTGAGGATGCCGTCGTCACCCGCCTGCACGCACACGTGCAGGTGCGGGCAGACCACATCCGAATCCGCCATCACCGACAACAGGTCGTCCGTGACCTCCCGCGGGTCCAGCGAACTCAGGCGCAGCCGGGAGATCAACCCACTGCCGGCAATGCGCCGCACCAACTCGCTCAGCGAGACCCGCGGCGCCAGATCGTGGCCGTATCCGCCGAGATGGATTCCCGTGAGCACGATCTCCGAGAAACCGGCGTCCGCCAGACCGCGCACCTGTTCCAGCACGCGCTCCGGCGGGACGCTGCGGCCGCGCCCGCGGGCCGTGGGGATGATGCAGTAGCTGCACGCGAAGTTGCATCCTTCCTGCACCTTGAGGAACGCCCGGGTGCGGCCCAGGAAACGCCGGGCACCCAGGACGCCGACGCCGCGCTCGTCGCGGGGATTCCCGACGGAGACGGCGGGGCCGGCGCCGGCTGCGGCTTCGGTGACGTAGCGCGCCAGCTCGTCCATGCGGTTGAGGCCCACCACGCGGTCCACGCCCGGAACGCGGGACACCTCTTCGGGACTCACCTGCGCGTAGCACCCGGTGACCACCACCCGCGCCGCCGGGTTGTGCCGCTTGGCCTTGCGCACGAGCTGGCGCGCCTCCCAGTCGGCGCGGTCCGTGACCGTGCAGGTGTTCACGACGTACACGTCGGCCTGTTCTTCGAACGGAACGAACGCGCAGGACTCCCGCGCCAGCCGCTCCTGGATCACGGCGCTGTCGTACTGGTTGATCTTGCAACCGAGCGTCTTGATGGCTACGCGCATCGGTTCTCCACGACAGGGCCGCGGTCATCCCGCGGCGCTTCGACCTCCGCATGGCCGGCCGCCCTGTCGATCCAGCCGCCGCCGAGCACCTCGTCGCCGCGATAAAACACCGCGGCCTGGCCGGGGCTGACGGAAGGAATCGGGTCGGTTGGGCGCACCTCCACCGTATCATCGTCCAACGGCCGCAGCGTGCAGGGCGCCGGCTGCGAACGGTAGCGAATCTGCACCTCCGCGTCCGTCTCCCCTTCCGGGGGCGGCGCGATCCAGTTGAGGCGGCTCGCGCTGAAGACCCCCGTACCCAACTCTTCGCGCGCACCCACCACCACCCGCCTTGCGTCCGCGTCGATGCGCAACACGTACAACGGCCGCGTGGCCGCGATGCCGAGGCCCCTTCTCTGGCCCACGGTATAGCGATGAATGCCGTCGTGACGGCCGAGCACGCGGCCGCTGCTGTCCACGATCTCCCCCGCGCCGAGTTGTCCGGCACCGGCCATGGACGCCACCACCGTCCGGTGGTCCCCGAGGCAGATGTCCTGGCTCTCGGGGCGCTCGGCCACCGGCAACCCCAGCTCACGCGCCTTGGCGCGCACGGCATCCTTGTGAAGTCCCCCCAACGGGAACACGATGCGTTCGAGCTGGCTGGGCGAAAGGGCGAAGAGAAAGTACGACTGGTCCTTGTTCCGGTCCGCGCCGCGCATCAGCCCCGCCTGGCCGCGGCCGTGGGCGACGCGGGCGTAGTGGCCCGTGGCCACGCGCTCAATGCCGCGGGGCTGCGCCCACGCCAGCAGCCGCTCGATCTTGAACTCGCGGTTGCAGGCGACGCAGGGATTGGGCGTGGCGCCTTCCAGGTAGCTCCGGGCGAAGGGCTTCACCACGGCCTCGCGAAAGTCGCCGCGCTGGTCCAGCACCGTGTGGGGAATCCCCAGCAGGGAGGCCACCTCTTCCGCGCCTCGATGGTCGGAGCAGTTGCGCGGCCCCAGGTTCCGCCCCTCCCACAGGCGCAACGACACCCCCACCACGTCGTACCCCTGCTCCAGCAGCAGAGCGGCCGCCACCGAACTGTCCACACCCCCGCTCATGGCCACCGCCACCTTCTTGTCCGTTGCTGCCGTCACATTGCTCTCTCAGTTCTTGTATCGGCGGACCTCTTTGTCCTCTTCCCGCTGCCGCTCCTCCAGCCCACCCTGCTTGGCATCCAGCTCGTTCACCCGCGCCTCCAGCTTGTGGATGTGGTCGGCCAACTGGCCCAAGGACTTGGCCGTAGGGTCGGGCAAGCGGTCGTGGTCCAGGGCGATCTGGTGTTCGACCGGATCCCGGTGCACGCCGTCGCCTTCCACCACCTTCCCGGGCACGCCCACCACCGTGGAGTTGGGCGGCACGTCCTTCACCACCACCGAGCCCGAACCGATCTTGCTGTTCCGCCCCACCACCACCGGGCCCAGCACGGTGGCGCCGGCGCCGATGATGACGCAGTCCCGTACCGTGGGGTGGCGCTTCTCCTTGCGCAGGCTGATGCCGCCCAAGGTCACGCCCTGGTACAACGTCACATCGTCGCCGATCTCGGCGGTCTCGCCGATGACCACTCCCATGCCGTGATCGATGAAGAACCGATGCCCGACGGTGGCGCCCGGATGGATCTCGATGCCGGTGAAGAAACGGCTCAGGTGGCTCAGGAAGCGCCCGAGATTCCTCCAGCCGCCGTGCCACAGCCGGTGGGCGACGCGATGGCAAAGCAGCGCGTGCACGCCGGGATAGCTGAGCAGAACCTCGCCCAGGTTCCGCGCCGCGGGGTCGCGCTCGAAGGCGACGCGCACGTCCTCTTTCAGAAGACTCCACATCGGCGGCTCCCGTGGAAGATCCGGGCGGAACGGCCGCGGATCCTTCCGTTCAGGACGCGGGCGATGCCGCGGAATGGGCCTTCCCGGCGCGGCCCTTGCCCGCGGGGCCCCTCTTCTTTCGGTCCTTGTAGAGCTTGTAGTCGATGCTGTCGACCAGCGCCTGCCAGCTCGCCTCGATGACGTTGTGGGAAACGCCCACCGTGCCCCACTGGCCGTGGCCGTCACCCGACTCGATGAGCACCCGGACGGCGGCGCTGGTGCCCTCCCCCGACGACAGCACCCGGACTTTGTAGTCCAGCAGCTCCACTTCCTCCAGGGACGGATAGAAGCCGGTGAGGGCCTTGCGCAGGGCCTGGTCCAGCGCGTGCACCGGACCGCTGCCCAGGGCGGCGGCGTGCTCCATCACGCCGTTCACCTCCACCTTGACCGTGGCCTCGGACAGCGGTGCCTCGTTTTCCACCCGCTTTTCGTCGATGACCCGGAATCCGTCGAGGCGGAAGTTGCGCTTCTTCTTGCCCAAGGCCTCCTGGATCAACAGCTCGAAGGAAGCCTCCGCGGCCTCGAACTCGTAGCCCTGGCTCTCCAGCTCCTTGATGCGGTTGAGGATCTGGTGCACGGCCGTGTCCTGGCCGTTCAGGTCGATGTCGTATTCCCGCGCCTTGTAGACGATGTTGCTCCGGCCCGACAGGTCGGACACCAGGACACGCTGGCGGCTCCCCACCAACTCCGGCTCGATGTGCTCGTAGGTCTCGCGGTTCTTGATGATGCCCGAGACGTGGAGGCCGCCCTTGTGCGCGAACGCGCTGTCGCCCACGTAGGGCTGGCGCTTGTTGGGCACCACGTTGGCCAGTTCGTACAGCAGGTGCGAGATCTCCCGCAGCCGCCGCAACTGCGACGTCCGCACGATCTTGTGGCCCTGTTTCAACTGGAGGTTGGGCAGCACCGAGCACAGGTTCAGGTTGCCGCAGCGCTCGCCGAAGCCGTTGATGGTGCCCTGGATCTGGCGCACGCCGTTCTCCACCGCCGTCATGGTGTTGGCCACCGCCAGCTCGCCGTCGTTGTGGCAATGGACCCCCAGCGGCGTCTTCAACTCCTCCTTGGCCCGCGCCACCGCCGCGCCGATGTCGGCGGGCAGGCCGCCGCCGTTGGTGTCGCACAGCACGATCCAGTCGGCGCCGCCCTCCTCGGCCGCCTTGAGGCACTCCAGCGCGAACTTCGGATTGTTGCGGTAGCCGTCGAAGAAGTGCTCGGCGTCGAACATCACCTCGTCGACGTGCTTCTTCATGTAGGCGATGGAATCGGCGATCACCTCCAGATTGGCCTTCTGGCTGATGCGCAGGTCGTCGCGCACGTGCAGGTCCCAGGTCTTGCCCACCAGCGTCACCACCGGGGTCTTGGCCGCCAGCAAGAGCTTCAGGCTGGCGTCCTGGGAGGGTTTCACCGACGGCCGGCGGGTGGTGCCGAAGGACGCGATCCGGGTCTTCCTGAGGTCCAGCTTCGACACCTCCTTGAAGAACTCGGCGTCGCGCGGGTTGGAACCGGGATAGCCGCCCTCGATGTAGTGGATGCCCAGCTCCACCAGGCTCTCGGCGATGCGCAGCTTGTCCTTCAGGCTGAAGGAGACATCCTCGCTCTGGCACCCGTCGCGCAGGGTGGTATCGTACAGCAACAAATTACTCATTACTCATGCCCTCACCTGCCCTTCGATCAGCGAAGCGTGCAGCGTATCCACGGCCCTGTGGCTGTCCTCCTCGTTCACCACCACCGACACCTTGATCTCGGAGGTCGAGATCATCTCGATGTTGATGGACTGGTCGGCCAGCGCCTTGAACATCCTCGCGGCTACGCCCGCGTTCGTTCTCACCCCCACGCCCACCACCGACACCTTGGCTACGCGGGTATCGGAGGCCACCCCCTTAGCTTGGATCAAGGACGCGGTTTTTTCAATCAATTCCATGGCCTTGGTATGGTCCTTCCTGGGCACCGTGAAGGTCACGTCGGTGGTGCCGTCCTCGCTCGCGTTCTGGATGATCATGTCCACGACGATGTTGGCGTCCGCGATGGGGCCGAAGATCTGCGCCGCAAGGCCGGCGCGATCCGGCACCCCGCGGATAGTGATCTTGGCTTCGTCGTTGTCGCAGGTCACTGCCGAAACCAGAACCGAATCCATCTGTTCTTCCTCCTCGACCAGCCAGGTGCCCTCCACGTCGTTGAAACTCGAGCGCAGGTGCACCGGGACGCCGAACTTCTTCGCCAGCTCCACCGAGCGGATCTGCAGCACCCGGGCGCCCATGCTGGCCATTTCCAGCATTTCGTCATACGTAATGCGATCCAGCTTCCGTGCGCGCGCGCACACGAAGGGATCCGCCGTGTAGATGCCGTCCACGTCCGTGTAGATCTCGCACACCGCGGCGTTCAGGGCGGCGGCCATGGCCACGGCGCTCGTGTCCGAGCCGCCGCGCCCCAGAGTGGTGATGTTGTCGTCCTCGTCCACACCCTGAAAGCCCGCCACCACCACCACCTCCCGGCGCTCAAGCGACTCCAGCACACGGGTGGCGTCGATGCTCTTGATGCGCGCCCGGCCGTACACGTTGTCGGTGGCGATGCGCACCTGGTGCCCGAGAAACGAGCGCGCCGGTTGTCCCAAGTCCTTGAGCGCCAGCGCCAGGAGCGCGCACGACACCTGCTCTCCCGACGCCAGGAGCACGTCGATCTCCCGGTCGTCCACGTGCGCCGAAACCTGGTTGGCCAGGTTCAGCAGACGGTTGGTCTCGCCGGACATGGCCGACACCACCACCACCACGTCGTTCCCCGCCGCGCGCGCGGCGGCCACGCGCCTGGCGACGTTGCGGATGCGTTCCACCATGCCGACGGAGGTGCCGCCGTATTTCTGTACGATCAATCCCATCACTCGACTCCGCTTGCCTACGCCTCGCCACGCCCGTCCCGAGCCTTGTCGAAGGGCCCGGGACCGATGGGATCGCCTCGCCGCAGCGCGGCCACCAATTCCTCGTACCGCGTGCCGTGCGCGGCGAAGCGCAGCTCCCGCCGGTCCTCGTCCACGTAGCGGAAGGCCACGGCGAGGAACTCCTCCACGCCGACGGCGTCCAGGCGCTCGAACCACTCGATGACGCACACGCTGCCGGACGCGAAGTATTCTTCCAGGTGCAGGTCTTCCATCTCCGCGCCTGGGGCCACGCGGAAGAGGTCCACGTGGACCAGCGGCACCCGTCCCTCGTACTCGTTGATGAGCGTGAAGGTGGGGCTCCGCACCCAACTGTTCCGGCCCACCGCGAGCCCCTCGGCAAGACCGTGGACGAAGCAGGTCTTGCCACTGCCGAGATCGCCCGTGAGCCCCAGGATCTCGCCGCCGCCGAGCAGGCCGCCGAGGGTCCGCCCCAGGGCCCGGGTGGCCTCTTGCGAGCCCGTCGTGATTCGATATGCGTTGGCCGTCATCCCTGTACCAGTTCCCGGATCTGCATCAGTTCCTTGATGGTGCGCGGCAACTCGTCGACGAGGTCCGAAGCGATCAGTCCCACGCCGCCGCGATCATCCGCGACCCGGTCCCCGGCGTGTCCGTGGAGATACACCCCCAAGCGCATCGCGTCGCGAGGGGCCAGTCCCTGCGCCAGAAAGCCGGCGATGATCCCCGCCAGGACGTCGCCCATGCCCCCGGTGGCCATGCCGGCATTGCCCGTGGGGTTGATGGAGACCCGGCCCTCGGGGGTGGCCATGACCGTGCGCGCCCCCTTGAGCACCAGGTAGCAGCGGTGCTCCGCGGCAAAGGCGCGGGCGATGCCGATGCGGTCGGCGTTGACCGCCGATGCATCCATGCCGGTGAGCCGGCCCATCTCGCCGGGATGCGGCGTCAGCACCGGGGGGACGCGCGCCTCCTTCAGGCGGCCGATGTCCGCCGCCAGGTTGTTGAGCCCGTCGGCGTCGATGAGCCACGGCAGGGTGCAATGCTCCAGCAGCGTTTCCAGCGTCCGTCGCGCGCCGTCGTGGACGCCCACGCCCGGGCCGAAGAGGACCGCGTTCCCACGCTCCGCCAGCCCGTCCCAATCGGCCGCCCCCAGCGCCGGCCACTGTTCCGCGCCCGGCTCGCCCAGGGCCTCGGTCATGGGCTCTACCAGGGCGCCCGCCAGGATGTCGTTAAGGCCCCGGGGCGCCGCCAGCGTCACCAGCCCGGTGCCCACGCGCATGGCGCCGCGGCAGCAAAGCACCGCCGCCCCGGTCTTGCCGCGGGAGCCGGCCATCACCAGCAGGTGACCGTAGCTGCCCTTGTGCGAGTCTTCCAGCCGGCGCGGCAGCAGCCACACGAGGTCCGCGGAGTCCAGCAGCTCCGCCGAGGGGGCCACCTCGGCCACGGCCTTGTCCCACAGGCCGATGTCGGCCACCACGAGATCGCCGCAGTAGGTGACTCCGGGGTAGACCACCTGTCCGGTCTTGGGATAGCCGAAGGTCACCGTGATGTCCGCCTGTATCGTCGCACCCAGCGGGCCGCCCTTGTCGGCATCCAGCCCCGACGGGGTGTCCACCGCGACGATGGGCAGACCGGAAGCGTTCATGAGCTCCACCACGTCGGCCAGGAACCCCTCCACCGGCGCGCGCAGGCCGGTGCCCAGGAGCGCGTCCACCAAGAGCCCCTTGTCCTCGATACGCCCGCGCAGGGCGTCCGGATCGCCGCCGGGAATCTCCGTGAACCGGCCGCCCGCGGTGCGGTAGCGCTGGAGATTGGTGGCCGCGTCCGGCGACAGCTCGTCGGCCCGCGCCAGGCATGCCACCTCGCACGGGAACTCCCGCTCGTGCAGCAGCCGCGCCACCACGAGCCCGTCACCGCCGTTGTTGCCCTTGCCCGCCACCACCAGCGCGCCGCGCTTGGCCAGTTGCGACCAGCGCTGGAGGATCACGTCCACCACGCCCTGCCCGGCACGCTCCATGAGCCGCAGGCTGGGGACGCCGTGGGCCTGAATGGTGAGCTCGTCCATGCGGCGCATCTCCGCCGCGGTCACCACGTGCATGAGTCAGTCACCCGCCGTTTCCGCCCCCGCGATGAGGGCCTTCATCTCCCGTACCGCCTCGACCATCCCCACCATGATGGCCCGGGCGACGATGCTGTGTCCGATGTTGAGCTCCACGATCCCCGCGATGGCGGCGATGGGCGCCACGTTCTCCGTATTGAGGCCGTGCCCGCCGTGGACCTCCAGGCCCAGACCCGCGGCCAGCGTCGCGGCGCGGCGCAGGGCCTCCAGCTCGCGCGCCACCCGGTCCGCAGCGGCGTCGCAGTAAGTGCCCGTGTGCAGTTCCACGGCGTCGGCGCCCAGGTCCCGGCTGGCCTCGAGCTGCCGCGGATCGGGGTCCACGAAGAGACTTACTCGAATGCCGGCGCCGCGCAGGCGCGCCACCACCTCGCGCAACTGGCCCGCCTGGGCGGCTACGTCGAGACCACCCTCGGTGGTCAGCTCCTCGCGCCGTTCCGGCACCAGGCAGGCGTCGTCGGGCCGCAACGCGAGCGCGTGCCGGACCATCTCCCCGGTGCCGGCCATCTCCAGGTTGAGGCCCGCGCTCGAGCGCTCCCGCAGCCGGACCACGTCGTGCTCCTGGATGTGCCGGCGGTCCTCGCGCAGGTGCACGGTGATCAGATCGGCGCCGCCCCGCTCGGCCAGCAGCGCCGCCTCCACCGGGTCCGGGATGTCGATCCTCCGCGCCTGGCGCACGGTGGCCACGTGATCGACGTTGACTCCGAGACGAATCATGCCGGACCCCCTATCCTTCGGAGCCGTTGGTGGAGTGGATCGCGTCGGCGATGCCCTGCGCCAGCCGCCTGATCTCGTCCTCCGACTCGCCCTCGATCATGACCCGCGCCAGCGGCTCGGTGCCGGAGTAGCGCACCAGCACGCGGCCGCGGCCGTCGAGCAGGCTCTCGCTCTCGCTGATGCGCGCCTGCACCTGGTCCATCTCGGAGAGCGGGCGCTTCTCGCGCACCGGCACGTTGACGATCACCTGCGGCAGCTTGCCCATGATCCGGCGCAGCTCGCTCAGAGGCTTCTCCTGCTCGACCATGAGGGCCAGCACCTGGAGCGCGGTCAGGCAGCCGTCGCCGGTGGTGTTGTGGTCCAGGAACACCATGTGCCCCGACTGCTCGCCGCCCAGGTTGTGGCCGCCGCGGCGCATTTCCTCCACCACGTAGCGATCACCGATGGCGGTGCGCAGGACCGCGATGCCGTGCCCGCGCAGGGCGACGTCGAGCCCCATGTTGCTCATCACCGTGGCCACCACCGTGCCCGTGGGCAGCCGTCCGGCCTCCTTCAGCGCGATGGCGCACATGGCCAGCACCTCGTCGCCGTCCACCAATTCGCCCTTGTCGTCGATGAACAGCGCCCGGTCCGCGTCGCCGTCGAGGCACACGGCCAGGTCCGCGCCGTGCTCCAGCAGCGCCGCCCGGGCCGTCGCCGGGGACACCGAACCGCACTCCCGGTTGATGTTGGTGCCGTCGGGGTCCACCGCCACCGGAATCACCTCGGCGCCCAGTTCCGTCAGCACCTCCGGCGCCACCCGGTAGGCGGCGCCGTTGGCGCAGTCCACGACGATCTTGAGGCCCTCCAGGGTCAGGCGGCTGGGGAACGCGCTCTTGAGGAAGTCCACGGTCCTGCCGAGGGCGTCGGCGACGCGAAACGCCTTGCCGATGTCCGTGGCCGCGGGACGGTTTGCCCCGTACTCACCCTCCCGGACCAGCGCCTCCATGCGCTGCTCCCAGGCGTCCGGCAGCTTGAAGCCGTCCCGGGAAAAGAACTTGATGCCGTTGTCCTGGTAAGGGTTGTGCGACGCCGAGATCACCACCCCGGCGTCGGCGCGCATGCTCCGGGTAAGGAAGGCAACGGCCGGCGTCGGCAGCGGACCCACCAGAAGAACGTCCGCGCCCATGGAACAGATGCCGGACGCCAGGGCGGTCTCGAACATGTAGCCCGACAGGCGCGTGTCCTTGCCGATGAGGATCCGGCGCCGGCGCGTGCGTTTCCGCCCCAGGGCGCCGCGCGCCTCCGTGCCGCCGCCGTGACCGCCGACCACGTGCGCGATGGCCCGGCCGAGCCTCAAGGCCGTCTCCGCGGTCATGGGCTCCTGGTTGGCGATGCCGCGGATGCCGTCCGTGCCGAACAGGCGGCGCCGGCCCGGCGCTCCTGGTGGTCTGTCCGAGGTCATGGGCTCCCTTCCGGTGCGCCCGCGCGGATGGCCCCCGCCACGCGAACGGCCCGGCATGTTTCCGCCACGTCGTGGGCGCGGATCATGTGGACGCCGGCGAGCACCGCCGCGGCCGCCCCCGCCAGGCTCCCTTCGAGGCGCGCGTCCGGCGTCCCCTCATCCAGCAGGCGTCCGAGGAACGCCTTGCGGGAAAGCCCCACGAGCACGGGCCGTCCCAGCGACACCAAGGTGTCCAGGCGCCGCAGCAACTCCAGGTTGTGGCCCATGTCCTTGCCGAAGCCGATACCGGGGTCCACCACGACGCGGTGCGCGCCCACGCCGCGCTCCAGGGCAAAGGCCACGCGTTCCCGGAGGAAGGCGGCCACCTCCCGCACGACGTCGACATAGTGCGGCGCGCGCTGCATGGTGCGGGGCTGGCCCTGCATGTGCATGAGTACCACCGGAACATCCTCGGCCGCCACCAAGCCCGCCATGGCGGGATCGAACCGAAGGGCGCTGATATCGTTGACCATGTCCGCGCCGGCCGCCAGCGCCCGCCGGGCCACCGCTTCCTTGTACGTATCGATGCTGATGGGCACGGCGACCCGCGCTCGCAACCCGCGTATGACCGGGATCACCCGCCCCAGCTCTTCCTCCAGCGACACCGCATCCGCGCCCGGCCGTGTCGATTCCCCGCCCACGTCCACGATGCTCGCGCCCTGGCGCGCCATCTCGACGCCATGGGCCAGCGCGGCGTCGACGTCCACGTAGCGGCCGCCGTCGGAAAAGGAGTCCGGGGTCACGTTCAGGATCCCCATCACCGCCGTGCGCCGGCGCATGTCCACCACGCCGTGGCGCGTTTCCAGTACCGGGTCTGGGTTCGGGTTGCGGTTGGCGTCCAACAATGACCGCGAACGTAAAGAAGCGGGGATGCCGGTCCGGTCAGTCGCCGGCGGGAACGGATGTCGGGGGCAGGTCGGGACCGCTGTCTCCCATGTATTCGTTGACGATGGCGTCGATCTCCGCGCCGTCCAGCACTTCCTTCTCCAGCAACTCCTTGGCGACCCCGTGCAGCAGGTCCATGTGACTGGTCAGGAGTTCCTTGGCCCGGGCGTAGCAGTCCTGGATGATGCGCCGGACCTCCATGTCGATCTCCACCGCCGTGCTTTCGGAGTAGTCCTGCTGCTGGGTGAAGTCGCGCCCGAGAAAGATCTGCTCTTCCTTCTTGCCGAAGGTCATGGGTCCCAGCTTGTCGCTCATGCCCCACTCGCACACCATGCGGTGGGCCAGCTCGGTGGCGCGCTCGATGTCGTTGCCGGCCCCGGTGGTCATGTGATCGAGCACCAGCTCCTCGGCCACGCGTCCGCCGAAAAGGATGGTCATGGTGCCGAGGAGGTGCTCCCTGTCCTGGCTGTGGCGCTCGTCCGTGGGGAGCTGCTGGGTCAGGCCCAGGGCCATGCCGCGCGGGATGATGGTCACCTTGTGCACCGGGTCGGCGTCCGGCAGGAGCTTCGCCACCAGCGCGTGGCCGGACTCGTGGTAGGCCGTGTTGCGCTTCTCCTCGTCGCTGATGATCATGCTCTTGCGCTCGGTCCCCATCATGACTTTGTCCTTGGCCAGCTCAAAGTCACTCATGTTGACCTTTTCCTTGTCGTGCCGCGCCGCCAGCAGCGCCGCCTCGTTGACAAGGTTCTCGAGATCCGCGCCGGCGAAGCCGGGGGTCCCGCGCGCCAGCACCCGGATGTCCACGTCGTTTTCCAGCGGCACCCGGCCGGCGTGCACCGCGAGGATGCCCTCGCGTCCCTTGATGTCGGGCGGCGGCACCACTACCCGGCGGTCGAACCGTCCGGGCCGCAGCAGCGCGGGATCGAGCACGTCCGGGCGGTTGGTGGCGGCGATGAGGATGACGCCGTCGTTGGCCTCGAAACCGTCCATCTCCACCAGCAACTGGTTGAGGGTCTGCTCGCGCTCGTCGTGCCCGCCGCCGAGGCCGGCGCCGCGCTGGCGTCCGACCGCGTCGATCTCATCCACGAAAACGATGCACGGCGCCTGCTTCTTGGCCTGGACGAACAGGTCGCGCACCCGCGACGCGCCCACGCCCACGAACATCTCGACGAAGTCCGATCCGCTGATGCTGAAGAAGGGCACGCCCGCTTCACCGGCGATGGCGCGCGCCAGAAGCGTCTTGCCCGTGCCCGGAGGCCCCACCAGCAGGCAGCCCTTGGGGATGCGCCCGCCCAGGCGCGTGAACTTCTTCGGGTCCTTCAGAAAGGCGATGACTTCCTGCAGCTCCTCCTTGGCCTCGTCCACCCCGGCCACGTCGCTGAACGTCACCCGCACCTGGTTTTCGTTCAACAGGCGCGCGCGGCTCTTGCCGAAGGACATGGCCTTGCCGCCCCCGACCTGCATCTGCCGCATGAAGAAAATCCACACCCCCACCAGCAGCAGCATCGGGAACCAGTTCACCAGCAGCACGAAGTACCAAGGGGAATCATCCTCCGGCTTGGCGGCGATGCGGATGTTCTTTTCCCGCAGCGTCGTCACCAAGCCTGGATCATTCGGCGAGAAGGTCCGGAATCGCTCGCCGCTCTGGTACTTGCCGTGGACGTACCGCCCTTGAATGGTGACTTCCTGAACATCTCCACGCTCCACCGCCGACCAGAAGTCGCTGTAGATGATCTCGGGGTCCCGGCCCTGCTGCCGCGTAAAGACGTTGAAGAGCAGCAGAAACATCAGCCCGAGCACGAGCCACAGAGCAAGGTTTTTTGTCGCTTGGTTCAAAGAGGGCCTCTCCAGCCTTTCGCACCCCTATCCTGCCTGGAAAACGTTAACATACGGGTACATCTTCTTCAATAAGAACGGGGAGCGGCCAAGTCAACCACGCCTCGCGGACCGGTCGTGTGCCACGCCCGCCGAGGAGGGACGGATTTTGACCCGCCACGCCGCGCGGCTCGCCGGCTCCAACCTGGCGAAGTCACCGCGCGCGCACCCGGGAATCCACACGATCTCCTCCCCCGTAAGGACCAGCGGCAAGGTGCGGCGACGGGGGCGCGGCAGCTTCATCTCCATGAACAGGTCCTTGAGCTTCTTGTGCCCGGCCATGCCCAGCGGCCGGAAGCGGTCACCCGGGCGGAAGTTCCGCACCAGGAGGGTACCCTCGACCCGCTCCACGGCGCGGAGGTCGAAGGCGGCCTCGAAGGGGTTCGCCGGAAGGTCCAGGCTGTCCGAGCGCCACGCCGTGAGCTTCAACCCGGCCTCGGGCAGGAGGAGCTCGCCTTCGAGTGGGAGCGGGTAGGAATATTCCTCCCCGTCGCCCTTCGCGCCTTCGCGTTCTTCGTCCGTGGCGAAGACCAACCGGACCGACTCGTACTGCCGCGCCACCGTCCATGCGCCGGTGAGCGATACACGGGCGTGAGGACGGCTTCCGGCGATGAGATCGAGGACGGCATCCACGTGGGCGTGACCGACGCGCCGGAGCGTGCCCGTGACCCGCCTCAGCCAGAATCGCACCATTCGGGGCCGCAGCTCGGGCTCGACCCCGAGAAAGGCGGCCCGGTCCAGCACGTCGTCGCGGCTGACCCGCGGGTAGCCCTCGGCCACCCGCCGCTCCAGCAGCACGTTGTCGGACCGCAGCATGCCGCCCAGCCGGGCAACGCGGTGCTCCAGCCCGCCGTCCGTCTGTTCCCGCAGTTGCGGCAACAGGGTCCGGCGGATCCAGTTCCGCAGATAACGGGTGTCGCGGTTGGTGTCGTCCTCCCGGTGCTCCAGCCCGCGGCTTTCCAGATACCCGAGGATCTCGTCGCGGGGGACGTCCAGCAACGGACGGATGAGCCACGGACCCTCGGAGCCGGCCGGGGCCCGGTCCAGCGGCCGCGCCGCCGGCATGCCCGCCAGTCCCTCGGGACCGCAGCCGCGGAGCAGCCACATCAGCATGGTCTCCACCTGGTCGCCGCGGTTGTGCCCCACCGCGACCTTGGCGAGACAACGCTCCGCCGCCACCCGTGCGAAGAAGCGGTAGCGTTCCGTACGCGCCCGGGCTTCCAGGTTTCCCGTGCTTTCCCGGTCCCCGGCGCGGGCTTCCAGGTGTTCGGCACGCGCATCAGGAGCATCCCGACTTGCCGCTTCGCGGTATTCGGCACCGTGCAGGTCCAGTCGAGCCACATGGAACGGCAGCGACAGCCCGGCCGCCATGCGCCGGACGAACTCCGCGTCCTCCCGGCTCCGGGCTCCGCGAATTCCGTGTTCCACGTGGGCCACTTCCAACGACAGCGAGAGGGCCGGCGCGACCTCCGTCAGAAGGTGAAGCAGCGCCACCGAATCCGGTCCGCCGGAGACGCCGACGAGCACGGCGTCACCGGGAACCAGAAGTTCATCCCTGAGCAGGGTCTCCGCGAGTTTCTGGTGGAGTTCCATTCAAGCCGGGCGGGAGCGTGCGGGAGGCGCACCGTGGCTCCCAGGTGTGTTGATGGTACAGTACACGGTTGTTATAGCGTACCGTGATAAACCGCTTGGCAGAATACACCGCGCCCGGCACTGCTCACAACCGAGCCGTCCCCAACAACCCACAGGAGCACGCGCATGGCTTCACCGCTCAATCCGCCCAAGAGAATCCTCCTCGGACCCGGCCCCAGCAACCCCCACCCGACGGTGCTGGAAGCACTGTCGGCCCCGGTGGTCGGCCACCTGGACCCGGAATTCTTCAAGATCATGGAAGAGAACAAGGCCATGCTGCGCCGGCTGTTCCACACCGAGAACGAGCTGACCTTCCCGGTGTCGGGCACCGGCAGCGCGGGCATGGAGGCCTGCCTCGTGAACCTCGTCGAGGAGGGCGACACCGTGCTCGTGTGCATCAACGGCGTCTTCGGCACGCGCATGGCCGACATCGTCGAGCGCCTGGGCGGGAACCTCGTCAAGGTGGAGGCTCCGTGGGGCGAGATCATCCGGCCCGAGCAGGTGGAGCAGGCCCTCAAGGAGCACAAGGTCGACATCGTCACCCTGGTGCACGCCGAGACTTCCACCGGCGTGTTGCAGCCGGTGGAAGAGATTTCACGGCTCGCCCACGACGCCGGCGCCCTGCTGGTGCTGGACACCGTGACCTCGCTGGGGGGATGCCCCGTGACCCTCGACGCCTGGAACGTCGACGCCGCCTACAGCGGCACCCAGAAATGCCTGAGCTGCCCGCCGGGGCTGTCGCCCGTGTCCTTCGGCCCGGCGGCGCGCGACAAGCTGGCGCGGCGCAAGAGCAAGGTCAAGAGCTGGTACCTCGACTTCACCATGATCGCGCGCTACTGGGGCGAGGAGCGCGCCTACCACCACACCGCCCCCATCTCCATGAACTACGGTCTCCACGCCGCCCTCAGCGAGATCGAGCGCGAAGGCCTGGAAGCGCGCTTCGCGCGCCACGAGCTGAACCACCGCGCCCTCGTCGCCGGCCTGGAGGCCCTCGGCATCCCCCTCGCCTCCCAGGAAGGCCACCGCCTGTGGATGCTCAACAGCGTCAAGATCCCCGAAGGCGCCAACGACGGCGCCATCCGCAAGCGCCTGCTCCTCGACTTCAACATCGAAATCGGCGGCGGCCTCGGCGCCCTCGCCGGCAAGACCTGGCGCATCGGCCTCATGGGCGAGTCGAGCCGGAAAGAGAACGTCGTGGCACTGATCGAGGCGCTGGGACAGATCCTGCGGGAAGAGGGAGCGGATGTGGCGGTGGAGGAGGCGCTGGGGGCGATTGAACGGGTGTATGCCGGAGAGTAAGGACCGGGATTAGACACGCTCATCCCGGCCATGCTGCACGAAGTGTTCGGTGGGGAGACCGGATGCTCGGTCGCGTAACCGCCGACGAGATCCTACGCCAAGCAACATCGGGACGCACGAAACCCGTTCTGATGCTCTGCGGGGCAGATACTGATGGAGCCATCGAGGTGTTTTGCAAACTCTCCGCGGGTTGTTTCGAAGGGGTGACCAGCTTGGCCCGGGAGGTTGTGGCGACCTGCCTGGCGACCGATCTGAAGCTACCTGTGCCGACACCTTTGACCGGGTTCGGAATGCGAGAGACAATTTAGATAGCATAATCGCTGAGACAAGGCGGATACTGCAATGACCGAGAAGCAAGCCTACAGTTATACCGTGCTCCGCTACGTCCACGACGTGGTTTCCGGGGAGGCGCTCAATGTCGGTGTCGTGATGCATGCACCCGCGGCCAGTTTCCTGAGGGTTCGGACTCGCAGGACGGTGGGTCGCCTGAAACAGACCTTCCCCGATCTCGACCGCGAAGCCTTCACCAGTGCCATGCAGGCGGTCCGCCGCGGATTCTCTACCGTCGCAAAGCAGGCCGACTACTTGCCTTTGTTCGACGTCCACACCGACGCCCGGGCTCACGCGTTGAAGGTACTGCCCGACGACGACAGCGCCTTGCAATGGTCGCCAACAGGCACAGGGATGACGACTGACCCCGCCAGGACATTGGACCGCCTCTATGAACGTTACGTCACCCGGTACGACTCCAGGCCAGTCAGGCGCCGATCCGACGACGATGTCTGGCGACTTGTCCGTGACAAGCTCCTGGAGCGCGGCGTCAACGTCCCGTTCAAGCCCAAGGCTGTGGTGGGTACCCAAGACCAGATCGAGTTCGAGAAGGCTTGGCAGAACGGACGGTGGCATGCCTACGAACCAGTGTCGCTGGACATGGCCGATGCAGACGGCATCAAGGACAAGGCACGCCGGTGGCGCGGCCATCTGGCGGCCGTCGCCGAGGGCACGAGCGAGGAAATCGAACTGTACTTTCTGCTGGGCCGCCCTCAGGACAGCTCACTCTCCGGTGCCTACGAAATCGCCAAGACGATCCTCGAACATGCACCGTTTGCAACCAGAGTAGTCGACGAGAACGACATCGACGACTTTATAGTGTCGATAGAGCGTGCGTGCCGCGTCCACTGAGTAGGTCGTCTACCGCCTTCATCGGGTCCGTCTCCGCCGGCGGGTTGAGCCTGCGCCCGGCCACGACATGGTGTTCAACGTAACGGCGGATCCTACCGTTACCGTCCTCGAACACATGCAGCTAGCCATATTCGAGGGCCATAGCCGACACGCCCGCAACGGGGCGAGGTGTTGAGCAGCTCCGCCGCGACGCCGTCATCGCGAACCGGGTTCGGATGATTTCTGTGCCCAGCCCCACCAACGTTGGAGGCAGTCGTTGGCGACGCCGTCGGGGAGTCGGGCGGCGGCGGGGGTGGTGCGTGCGCGCAGCGCGAGTTCGGCTTCGGTGAGAATGGGGCGTTCGTCGAGGTAGCCGGCCTCGGCGAGATAGCGTTGCAATCCCTCGACGCTCGCCTGGCGGAAGCCGCGCAGCCGCGGGTCCCTGTCCTCGTCGAGGGCGGCGAGGAGCTTCTTCGGGTCGCCGTCCAGCTCCCTTGCGATGGAAACGACGTCCTCCAGGTAGCGTTCGGTGAGCACGCCGCAGGCTTCCAGCGCGGCGCGGTCCACGGGCCGGTTCCTTCCCTGCATCCACAAGTCGCAATAGGCCTCGAGCAGCTCCAGGCGCGACGTGATCTCCGCGGACGTGATCGAACGGGACCCGAGGGTTTCGGCGAGCGGCGTGCCTGAAACCGTCTGCCACTGCCCGGCGCGCTCGATGCCGTTCAACAGGAAGTCGCGCAGCAGGTGCAGGTCTTCCCACAGCAAATAGTAGAAATGCTGCTCGGTGTAGCCTTGGTCCGGACGGAACTCCGGCACGCCGAGCGCGGCTCCGTACTCCTCCAGCGAAAGATGGTCCGGCGCCGGCACCGTCGGGCCCGGATCGACGCGGAGAACCTGCGGTCCGCTGACGCTTGCCGCCTTCGTTCGGATCCGGCCCAGGTCGATGGCGGCGGCGATGCGGCAATCCTCCTTGCCGAGCGCGTCCTCGATGCGGTCGACGTCCACAGGATCGCTGGTGAGATAGAAGATCTGGCGGTCCTGTTCCCTGGCCACGCGCCCGAGGCTGCGCACGATGGCCTCGAACCGCTGGGGGTCGCTCTGGTCGAGCGCTTCGTCGAGAAACAGCGGCAGGACCCTGCCCTGTTCCACTTCCTCGGCGTAGGCGATGCGCGCGGCCAACAGCAACTGGGCGCGGGTGCCGTCCGACAGCTCATCGAGTCTCCGCGCTTCCCCGCTGCGCGACTCGCGCGCGAACAGCAGGGGAGTCTCGCTGCCCTTGTCCAGCTCCAGTTGGTAGTGGTGATGGGTGAACCCGGAGAAGTGGTTGCGGGCGCGTTCGAACACGTGCGGCAACCGTTTGTGCTCATACTCCTCTTCCACCGCGTGGATGAGGCATCTCCCCGCCTTCGCGTACAGCGCCTGGTCGCGGAGGTCCCGCAACCTGGCGCGGGCGGCTTCGCGAGCGGCGAGGAGATCCTGCATGCCCTTGCCGCTCCTGGCCGCGTTCAACTCGGCGGTGATCGCGGCGATCTCGTTCCTCAACTCCTCGGCCTTCGTGTCCTGCCCCGACAATTCGTCCCTGATCCGATCGAGGGCCGGCTCATCGCATCCGGCCAGGTCCGACTCCCCCGCCTTGTCGAGCTCCGCGCGGTCCAGTCCGATCTGGCCTTCAAGGCTGGTCTGCTCGCTGACCAGAGCGCGATAACGCTCCAACGAGCTGAGCAGCGACAGGAGGCCGTCCATGTCCCCGTCGTTCAGCGAGGACTCGGAGTAGATCCGCCGAATGGCGCCGAGGGTTGCCTCGCGGTCGGCCGTGCTCTCCTCGATCTGGACGGCCATGTTGCGTTCGTCCGAGAGCGCCTTCTCCAGCCGCGCGTTCCGGTCCACGAGGTTATGGAGCCGCGCGGCCGCCGTGGCGGCGTCACCGGGCGCGAGCTCGCCGTGCTTCTCCAGGCCGGCTGCCAACTCCTCCAGCAGAGCCTTGTACTTCTGATCGAGCCCTTCCACCTTGCCCGCCGCGGCTTCGTCGCCGGCACGGGCCTGGCGGAGTTGGTCCAGAGCGCGCGCGAAGTCCACGAGCTCCGCGTCGCGCGGCAGCGAATCCACGCCCAGCCTGCCCTGGATTTCCTCCCGGCGGGCCTCAATGGCGGCCTCCTGTTCGGACAACACCTCCAACTCGTTCTCGAGTGTCTGCCGTTCCACGTCGCGGTCACGCGCCCGCTGCAGAGACGACTCGACGGCCGCGGCGTCGCGTTCCAGTTGGCGCAGCCGCACCTCCACGGACGGAGGGTCCCACTTGCCGGGTCCTTCGAGAGCCAGCCGTTCGTATTCGGCCCGCGCGGCCTTCCTGGCGGCATTGGAGCCCCGCCCCTGGCCGAACAGGAGCACGGCCAGGGCGAGTGCGCCGCCCAAGCCTCCCAGCCATCCCGAATACCCGACGAGCCCGGGCGGCACCTCTATTTGTGCGGCAAGCTCGCTCATGATCGGTCCGAGGAAATTCGCCGTGGGATCGTCCAGGGAAGCCAGTCCGAGGCCGGCCAACAGCGATGCCAGGGCCAACAGCAACCACGGCCACCGGGTGCGAAGCCGGCGCAGGAAACCGTCCGGCTCGGGTATGCGCAGCCACGACCGCAAGGCTTCCGTTGCGTCTCGACAAGACTCGAGTCGTTGCGCGGCGTCCTCGGGTTCGCCGGCGCGCTCGATCAACCGCAGCCGTTCCTCGATGGCGCCCACGCGGGCGCCGTGGACCTGGCTGGAACGCAGGAAGTCGAACAGCTCCCCATGTTCGGACAGCGTGAGCGAGATCTTGTCGATGTCCGTGCCGCCGATGGCCAGCAACGCCGAGGCAAGCTCCCTCCGGGTGGCCCTGCGTTCGCTTCGTGCCGTGTCGAGGTCCAGCTCGATACGGCGCAGGTCGTCCGCCTTCTGGCGCCACGCCGCAAGGTCGGCCTGTTCGACGGGGCGGTCGAGCGCGGTTTCCTGCCGGGTCTCGCGCGCCCGGCGCAAGTCCTGTTCCAGGGAACGCACCCGTTCGACGAACGTGTCCGCCTGATGCTGGTGGCGCCTGACCTCCTCGGCCTCTTTTCCGGTCAGCCGCGCCAGCGGCGCGGGCAAGGCCGCGATCTGCTCCAGGACGCGGGCGAGTTCGTTCCGCCGGCGCGCAAGCCCGATGGCGCGCTCCACGAAAGCCCGCCGGCGGACCGCCGCTTCCGTCTCTTCGAGGAGGCTGCGCAACCTTCCGAGTTCATCCGCGCGCCCCTGGAGACCGTTCTGCCGCGCGACCTCCTGCTGCACGTCGTCCGCCGCCTTGTTGAAGCTGTTGCGTTCGCGCCGGCCGAGGGCGCGGGTCACGCCCGTGAAGAGGTCGGCGGCGATCCGGTCCAGATCGAATCCGCCGGACATCTGACGCCGGATCTCCGCGGCGACGTCGGCGGCGCCGTCCCGCGACGGCTCGATGAGTTCCCGGAGGCGCAGGAAGAAGCAGCGGTCATGATGGGACGCGGGAAGGGTCGGGGAAACGTCCGGCGTGCCGTTCCGCTGCCAGGTGACGCGCATGCCATCGCGTTGCGCCCACCACGATTCGCCGTCCCAGTCGAACTCCCCGCTTACGGACGTCAGCGGGGAAGGATGCCGGTCTTCCCAGTAAAGCGCCTCGACGGCGCGACAGATGCTCGACTTGCCGATGCCGTTGGGCCCGAACACGACGTGGAAACCCGCGCCGAGCGCTTCCATCTCATAGGGTTGGCTGATGCCGGGAAGCCGGTTGATGGCCAGCCGTTTCAGTTTCACGTGGAACCGCCTTGCTCGCGGCCGGCGACCATGGCGCTGAGCACCGCCGTTCCCGCCCTCAGGAGGACCTCGCGCAAGGGCTCGTCCGACAGGGGGTCCACGGCATGGCGGTGTTCCTCGACGGGCTGCCACACGAGTTCCCGCGCGAGTGGGTCCAGATCCGCGCGCGCCTCGTCGAGCAGTATCCGCGATCGGTCATCGTGGCGCCCCAGCGTCAGGAGGCGTTGCGCCAACAGGGCGGCGGGATCGTCTCCCGACGCGATCTCGGCAAGGTCCAACCGCGACTCCATGGCGTCGATGACCCTGTTGACGAAGACGGCCGTGCCCTCGACGACCCGCCCCATCGAACTCCACTCGCCGGCGGCGGCCCACTGCCGGATCTCCTCATGGCATGCGCTGGTCCCCGCCAGTTGCACGCGGAGACCGAGGGCTCGGGGAAGAGTGGCGTCTTCCCCGAGCCGGCCTACGAGTCGCTCCGCCTCGCTCATCAAGTGGTCCTGGACATCGTCGACATGCTCCAGCCCGTCCACGCGCACGACCAGCTCTTCCCATCGCAGGGGCGCCAGCGGGATCTGCCTGCATTCGATGTTGCCGTCGTTGGACACCCGCAGGAGCCAAGGGCCGTGAGGACCCGTTTCCGAGGCGTCGAGCCCGACGAGGGAACCCAGATAGCCGCACGGCCGGGTCGCTGGCGACCCGGAGAGATTCTGGAGCGAGGGCTTGTGGATGTGACCCAGAAGCCAGGCCCCGTACCCGGTATCGTCCAGCTCGGACTGCCGGATGGGCGCGTAGGGTCCGCCGGTTGCGTTCAGATCCGCGTGCAGCAGACCGATCCTGGGAATCGGTGACGGCTCGGAAGGCCGCTGCTTCAGAAGCTCCGCCACCGGGCTGTGGTGCACACGAGATTGACCGAAGGACCAGCCCACTACCTGCGCCACCGGAGCGTCGTCCTTCAGCAACGTCTGCGTTTGCCACCGTCCGCCTGCGCCCAACAGCGTGAAGCCGTCGATCAGGGCCGCGAGGCGCGGCAAGGCCTCGACGTCGTGGTTGCCGGCAACCGCGATCACATCGATTCCGGCATCCACCAGACGCCGGACGCATTCCTCAAGGGGCGCCATGGCCTCGAACCGGGCATTGGTGCTCTCCACCACGTCGCCGGCGAACAGCACGGCGTCGATCTGCTCGGCGATCGCCAGGTCGACGCAACGCCCAAGGGCGGCGGCCGGCGTCAACGCATTCGGGTCGACGCCGCGGGCCGCGATCCCTTCGGGCACGCCCGAACAGACCGTGCCCAAATGCACGTCACCAATGGCGAGAATGGAAACGCTTTCCGTCATTCAATCCAACCTTGTCAATTCCTTGGCAGTTTCGGCGTTTGTTCCTCGGCTCATTATTCATTCTGACAATATTTTATGCAACCTACGGTAATATTTCGTATTGAAAACAAAGGTATCCGAGTCGTCCGTGTCAAAAGTGGACTCGTAGCGTTTAACATGCAATTGTGTACCCGGACTACAGTCACGGGGCAACGCACGGCGATGCCGCCGAATGAACGGACGAGGGACGAGATGAACCGTGGCGCGGACAGAAACGGATTTCGCCACTTGGTGGACGACCGGGTCGACGAGGGAGTCTTCCGCGTCGACCGGGCAGTCTACACCGACGAGGCGGTCTTCGAGGCGGAGATCGAGCGCATCTTCGAGGGCGGCTGGGTCTTTCTCTGCCACGAAAGCCAGGTGGAGAGGCCGGGCGACTATTGGTCGACGGAAATCGGCCGCCAGCCGGTCTTCGTGATGCGCCAGCGGGATGGATCGCTGAGCTGCTTCCTCAATGTCTGCTCCCATCGGGGCGCGGTGCTGACACCGCTCAAGCGGGGGAACGCCAACGTGCTCACCTGCCGTTTCCACGGCTGGGTGTACGACCGCGCCGGACACTGCATCAAGATCAAGAACGAGGAGCTCGGCTATCCGGTCACGGAAGGGGCGCGCGAACGCTTCAACCTCCAGCGGATCGGCGCCCTCGACTCCTACAAGGGGTTCGTGTTCGGGAGCCTGAGAAGCGATGTGCCCGCGCTCCGGGACCATCTGGGGGCCGCGGCGCGCTGGATCGACCTGCTGGCCGATCAGGGACGGGACGGGATGGAGGTGGTGCCCGGCTGTTCCACCTACGCGGTCCACGGCAACTGGAAGCTGCAGGCCGAGAACAGCGTCGACGGCTACCACGTGACCACCCTCCACAGCGTGTTCGCCTCCACCGTGGCCCAGCGCGACGCCCGTGACGCCACGGGCGGCATGCGCCGGACCGAGTCCGGGCGCATCAAGGGCAAGGTGCCCAGCGGCACCTACGACCTGGGCAACGGGCACATGGGGCTGTGGGCGCTGCACACCACGCCGCACGTCCGCCCGATCTACGAAGCGCGGGCGTGGCTCGAAGAGAATCTCAAGCCGGCGGAAGTGGACTGGATCCTCAACCGCGGCCGCAACCTATACCTGTTTCCCAACGTGATGCTGATGGACAACCCGTCGACGCAGATCCGGTTCGTGAAGCCGGTGTCGCCCCGATTGACGGAGGTCACGGTCTACTGCATCGCGCCCAAGGGAGAGAGCGACACGGCGCGGGCCGCGCGCCTCAGGAAGTTCGAGGATTTCTACCTGACGGCCGGGATGGCGACGTCGGACGATGCCGCCGCGCTCGAAGCGATCCAGCACGGCTCGCTGGGACCGCCGAGCCAGTGGAACGACATGACCCGCGGCATGGACGTCATGGTCGCCGGCCCCGACCGGGACGCCCGGGAACTGGGCTTCGAGGCGGCGGCGTCCTGCCCGGACTGGGAGCACGAGGGAATGTTCCACGGCTTCTACCGGGCGTGGCTGGAGCGGATCGAGAACGGAGCGGGCGGCGCATTGGCCGGACAGGACGCCCGATGAGCACGAACGGCATCGACGCCGCGCTGGAGCGCGAGGTGGCGGCGCTGATCAGCCGCGAGGCCATGCTGCTGGACCGGCGCCGCTGGCAGGAGTGGCTGGAACTCTACGCCGAGGACGCCGTGTATTGGGCTCCGGCCTGGGCCAGCGAGGAGGAGACCACCACCGATCCCGAGACCCAGCTCAACCTGCTCTACCTCAAGGACCGCGGCCGGCTCGAAGACCGGGTGTTCCGCATCGAGTCGCGCCAGTCCTGGGCCTCGCTGCCACTCGACCGCACGGTGCACGTCATCGGCAACGTGCTGGTGGAACGCGCGGAGGGCGACGCGGTCGAGGCCACCGCCAACTGCATCGTGCACGTCTACGGCAAGAAGGGGGCACAGACCCGCGGCAGCCGCTACGACTACACGTTCCTGCGTATCGACGGCGCGCTCAAGATCGCGCGCAAGAAGATCATCTTCATCGACGACCGGCTCGAAGGGCCGGTGGACATCTATCACCTGTAGGGAGCCCGTTGCTGAGCCTTCAGAAGATCGCGCCGGAGGTGGGCGGCATCGCGGTCCGCGAGACGGAGCCGCGCGAACCCGGCCCCGGCGAGATATTGATCCGGGTGGGCGCCGCCGGGATCTGCGGCACCGACCTGCAGATCTACAACTGGGCACCGCGCATGGCGCGCCGCATGGTGCTGCCGCGGGTCCTGGGGCATGAAGCGTCGGGCACCGTCGAGTCCGCCGGCCCTGGGGTCGAAGGTCTCGCGGCCGGCGACCGGGTGAGCCTCGAAAGCCACATCTTCTGCGGCCGTTGCCGGTCCTGCCGGCTCGGGCGCGCCCATCTGTGCGAGAACACCCGCTACCCCGGCATCGACATCGACGGCGCGTTCGCCGAGTACCTGACCGTGCCCGCGTCCATCGCGTGGGCGAATCCGCCCGGCCTTCCCCACGAAACCGCGGCCATGCTCGAACCCTTCGGCATCGCCGTCCACGCCTGCCTCGCGGGCGCCGGCGTCTCGGGGCTGTCCGTGCTGGTGAACGGGTGCGGCCCCATCGGGCTCATGGCGGTGGCGGCCGCGCGTGCCCTGGGCGCCGTCAAGGTCATCGCCTGCGACATCAACCCGCTCCGTCTCCGCGCGGCCGAGACCATGGGCGCCGACCGCGCGGTGGATGCCGGCAACGAGGAGTTGGCGAGCGTGGTGGGCGACATGACCGGCGGTGCGGGCGCCGATGCCGGCATCGAATTCTCGGGCACCGAAGCCGGCTTCAACGCGGTCTTCGCCTCCCTCGCCAAGGGCGGCGACTTCCGGCTGGTGGGCGCGCCGCCGTCGGCCATCCCCGTGGACTTCACCTACTGGCTGCTCAAATGCCCGGTCATGCACAACATCCACGGGCGCCTGATCTGGCAGACCTGGCAGCGCGCTACCGAACTGCTCTCGGCCGGCGCCGTCGATCTCGCCCCGGTCCGAAGCCACGTCCTGCCGCTTTCCGAAGCGCCACGCGGGTTCGAGCTGATCCGGGACGGGGAGGCGCTCAAGCCGGTGCTGGTGCCGGACTTGTAGTAGCCTAACATGCCGTCGCGAGTCTGACCGAAGTTCGCCGCCTACATGGGATTCGGGGTCGCGGGCGCGATTTTGACAGGGGTGGGGTTCGGGGCGTTGGTCGGGTGAACGCTACGGCATTTTCAGGTTCAGCCCAGATTGGCCCTCGCCTCAAGGTCACGGCAACGCTCGATGAGCGCATCGAACGGTTCGGCATCGCCCAACAGCATGCCGTCTGAGACCATTCTGCCGTAGTCCTCACCGAGCGCGTCCAGAGCGAAGCCGTCCGGGACCAGTTGCAGCCCGCCCGAAACGGCGGTCTCATAATCTATCCACCGGCCCGCAACGTCCTTCTCGCGAAAGAACGTCCCCTTGTGCCGGGCCACCGACAACGCGAGCGCGCGGTCGGTGAGGGCCTTGCCGGCGTATCCCGCCACGTCCAACCGCGCGACGTCGTGCCAGTGGCGGGACAATCGTTTTCGCGCACGACCGCGATCACCGCGGCGCGGGCTGCCACTGCTGCTGCCGGAGCGGCAGACTCACTTCGAAGCAGCTTCCGCCGCCGTCGCGCGGCCGGCAGCTCGCCTCGCCGCCGTGGCGCCGCGCGATCTGGCGCACCAGGCTGAGGCCCAGGCCGCTGCCCTTCCGATCATCTCCTTCCCCACTCGCGAAACCTCCTGGGCGGCGATAGAAGGGCTCGAAGATACGCTCCCGCTCCGTCTCCGCCACGCCCGGGCCGCGGTCCAAGACGCGCAGGACCGCGCGTCCTTCGGCGGCCTCCAGATCCACAAGGGTGGAGGTTCCCGGCGCATGGCGCGTGGCATTTTCGAGGAGATTGCGTATCAGGCGGGCGAGCAGGCGGCATTCGCCCTCCACCGTCATCGGTCCGCCCACGAACACGGCTCCGGCTCGGGCCGCCTCCTCGGCGGCCAGCGCCTGGAGATCGACGCCCTCCAGATGCGCGGGACGCTCCAGGGTCCTCAGGCGTCCGGCCAGGAGGATCTCCTCGATCAGGTCGTCCAGCTCCCGGATGTCCCGCTCCACACGGACGCGCAGCGACGGATCCCCGTTGGCCGGCAACAACTCGACGGCCATGCGAATGCGCGCCAAGGGCGAACGAAGCTCGTGCGACGCGGCCGCGAGCGTGTCGCGCTGGGCGTTGACCAGCGCCTGCATGCGCTCCGACGACCTGTTGAAACTGCGCGCCAGCTCGGCCACCTCGTCGTTGCCCTCGACCTCGACCCGGGTGGCAAGGTCGCCGGCTCCCAGCGCATCGACCCGTGTCCGTAGCCGCTCCAGGCGCCGCGTCAGGCGACGGGCCACGGGGTAGGCGGCGATGGCGACGGCCAGCGCGAGGATGACCAGGGCGGCAACGAAGCCGAATTCCGGCGTGTGGGGCAGCACCCGGGCCGGGCGGTCGAGGTGTCCCAGCCACCAAGCCACCGAAACGAGCACCCCGAACAGCACGACAGTGCCCAGGAGGGCCAGATAGATCCGGAGGAAAAGGCGTTTTCTCATGGTTTCTCGTCCTGGCGGCGGGTGAAGAGGTAGCCCGCTCCCCGCAGGGTGACGATGCGGCGTGGATGTTTGGGGTCGTCCTCGATGACCGCCCGTATCCGCGAGACATGCACGTCGATGCTGCGGTCGAAGGCCTCCAGCTCCTCTCCGCGCACCCGGTCCATGAGCTGATCGCGGCTGAGAACGCGTCCGGGGCTTTCGGCGAGGGCACAGAGCAGATCGAACTGGTGGCCGGTGAGCGACCGCTCCTCGCCGTCCACCAGCACCCGCCGGGCAGCGCGGTCGATGGTGAGCCTGCCGAAGCGCAGTTGCTCGGCATGCTCATCGCCGCCTGCAAAGCGCCGCAGGATCGCGCGCAGGCGGGCCAGCAGCTCGCGTGGGTTGAAGGGTTTGGGCAGGTAGTCGTCGGCCCCGAGCTCGAGGCCTACGATGCGGTCCGCCTCCTCGCCACGGGCCGTGAGCATCAGGATCGGCACGGCGGAGCCGGCGCGAATCGCCCGGCAGACCTCCAGGCCCTCGCCGTCGGGCAGCATCAGGTCCAGGACTACCGCGTCGTAGCCGCCTTCGAGGGCGGCCGCCAGCCCTTCCTCGGCGTTTCCGCGATGTTCGAGGGTCATGCCCGCCTGGGCGAGGTAGGTGGCCACCATGTCAGCAAGGGCGCGATCGTCCTCGATCATCAAGAGGCGCGGCATGGCTTCCCCTGCTACGAGGCTTGCGACGCGTGCACCCGCGGCGGCACACGCCGGCGCCCGAACCAGCGCCGGACCCTACGGCAATAGTCTTCGTATTGATCGCCGAACTTCCGCCGCATCGCCCGCTCCTCGTAGGCTACATACCAATAGCGTACCATGAGACCGAAGATCGCACTGAAGGTGACAGCCGCCAGCGTCCCCGAAACAAGCGCGGCCCCAAACCCGGCCAGGACCAGCCCCAGGTACATCGGGTTTCGACTCTTGCCGTAAAGCCCGTCCGTGACCAGCTCGCCCGGCTCCTCGAACGTGTAGACGTTGGTGCCGACCCTGAGGAACTTCTTCTTGCCGGCCGCTGAAATTGTGATCCCGAGGATAAAGATCGCCGCACCGAGCCACGGGATCTCCGGCTGTTCGAACCGGATTACGGGGTAGAAGCGATGGACCGCGAAGATCCCGGCGATCAGGATCCAGAAAAGGGTCGGGGGATTGATCCGCATGGCAGCACCTCCTCCATGCACTGTCCCGCCATGCGGTTGCCGCCGTTTGTCCGAGAGGTAAAGAATTGTAAAGGCGCGGCAGCCGGGTGCCGGGGTGTGCACCACGTTCTCGCTGCGCGCCGAGAACACCAACCCCGACGTGCAGGTGACGCGACAGAACGCTGGTCGCCTGGGTCTACGTCGACGGGTGGCTGGCGGGCAGGAACCGCCTGACCGTCGAACCCGCGCTTCAGCGCCATGCGCTCGCCTCGACTTCAACGGCGGCGATTGAAATAAGGGTTGGTATAAGGAATGGTTCGAATAAGATCATGGACATGAGACACTTCATCGACATCTTCGAGGCAAGCTGGCTGTCGCCGAAGGAAAGCAGGCCGTTTCGCACCATTCTCGTGCCACTGGTCCTCCTGCTGCTGTGGGGCCCCGTGCATGCCGAGCCGTACAAGGGCTTCCCGCGCGGGCATGCTCTGGTTACGGCGGCCGAAGTCAAGGCGATGCTGGATGGATCCGCTTCGAAACCGATCGTGCTGGCCGCGGTCCGGCGGGTCTCCTGGCTGGTTGGGCATATTCCCGGCTCCTTCCATGCCCCGCGCCGCGCCTACACCGGCCGGGACGGCATGGCGCTGGGCCGCGAGCGCTTCCAGGAGTTCGCGCGCGGGCTCGGTATCAACAACGAGTCCACCGTCGTCGTCTATGACCAAACCTACGACGCCGCACGCCTCTGGTGGCTCTTTCGCCTGTACGGGAAATCCGATGTCCGGGTGCTCGACGGCGGCCTGACCGCCTGGAAAGCGGCAGGTTACGACGTCGATCGCGGTCGCGGACATTCGGCCCCCAGCACCGGGGATTTCGTTGCAGCACCCGCCGTCGCCGGCTGGACCGCCGATATGGCGGATGTCCACCGAGGCCGCTCGGACGCGGGAACTCACGTCTGGGACACTCGCAGTGTGAGGGAATGGGATGGGTCGGTGCGGCTCGGCGGCCTGCCGGCCGGGCGCATCGGCTGGGCCCGCTTCATCGGATGGCGGGCTTTCCGAAAGGTGGACCAAGGCCGGCCGTCGGAGTTCCGGACCGCCGCCGAGATCGACGCGCTGCTACAACAGGTTGGATTCGAACCCGGGCACGATCACATCTTCTATTGCCACTCCGGCGTGCGCGCCGCCACGCCGTTCTTCGCGCTCTACCTGATGGGGTTCCCGGTGGAGAGATTACACCTTTATGATGGCTCCTGGATAGAATGGAGCCGGCGGACGGCGGCGGACTAGGCGGTGTCCGCCGCCGCCCGGTAAGGTGTTCAGAGGGGTGCCGGCGATGATGACGCCCTGGTCGATGAGGTCTTCGTAGGTGCGGTTGTAGCGGGCCATGCCGTTGGGGTCGAAGAACCGGGTGAGGCCCTGGGGGGGCACGAACCCGGGCGGAGCGAAGAAGCCCACGGGGCGGCGCTTGTTGAGGTACCAGAGGAGCTTGCGGCCGCCCTCGCACGGTAGAGACGGCTCGGGCGCCGGACCTTGCGTGAGGGTTGACATTGGCAATTATAACTATATAATTAGTTATGTGGATATAACCTCTTATTCCAGGACTTCGCCAACCTCCACGCTGGCGCTTGAGGAAGCGGCGCAGGGATTCGCCGCGTGCGGCTCCGAGCCGAGGCTCACGGTGCTTCGCCTGCTCGTGCGCGCCGGGGCCGAAGGGCTCACGGTAGGCGAGGTCCAGGAGCGCTCGGGCTTGCCGGCCTCGACGCTCGCCCACCATCTCGGCTTCCTTGCCGCCGGCGGGCTGGTCGAGCAGGAGCGCCGGGGCCGCATCGTGATCAACCGTGCCGCCTACCGCCGTCTCGAAGCGCTTGCCGCGTTTCTGCTCGAAGAGTGTTGCGTTGATGCCTGCCCATCGCTCCAGGCCCGCGCCGCCCGGGCCGCACTCACGAAAGAACCGTCATGACGGAACTGGTTCTGAACGGAGTCAACGGGTTGCGCACGGGGGTCCGGGGCGTGGTGTCGGTCTGGGGCCTCATGCTCGCCGTCCCGCTCGCCGTGGCGGTGCTGGACGCCACCGAGTTGCCGGACATCCTGTGGATCGCGTTGGCGGCGTTCGCGGGAACGGTGCCCTTCATCGCCGCGGCGGTGCTGCTCATCGCGTATCTCAGGGCGACGGGAACCACGGCCCTCGTGGCGCGTGCCTTCGAAGGACGCGAGACGCGCATGATCTTCCTGGCGGCGCTTGTCGGCGGCCTCGCTCCCTTCTGCGCCTGTGAGGTCATCCCCTTCATCGCGGCGCTGCTGGCGATCGGCGCGCCGCTCTCCGCCATCATGGCCTTCTGGCTGTCCTCCCCCGTCATCGACCCTCCCGCCGCGCTCATTACCGCCGCCGCCCTCGGCTGGGACTTCGCCGTGGGGAAGGCTGCGGCGGCCGTCGCCATCGGTCTCTTCGGCGGCTTCGGTGTGCGCCTCCTGGTCCGGCGCCATGCGTTCGCCGCCCCGTTGCGGGAAGACGCGGCGGGCGGTTGCGGCGCCTGCGGCAGCACCCTCGAGACGGGCGAGATTGTCTGGCGATTCTGGCGCGAGCCGGCGCGGGCGGCCAACTTCCGGTCCGAATCGCTGGAGAACGCGCGGTTCCTGGTCAAGTGGCTGGCGTTCGCCTACCTGATCCAGGCCCTGCTCGTCACCTACGTGCCGGCCGCGTTGATCGCGGGCCTGGTCGGGGGACCCGGGGCCGGCCCCATCGTGATCGGCGCCCTGGTGGGTACGCCCGCCTACCTCAACGGCTATGCCGCGCCCGCCCTCGTCGCCGGCCTCATGGAACAGGGCATGAGCGCCGGCGCCGCCCTGGCCTTCATGGTCGCCGGCGCCGTGACCTGCGTCCCCTCCATGGTCGCCGTGTGGTCGCTGGTGCGCTGGCAGGTGTTCGCCGCCTACGTGGGATTCGGCGTCGCGGGCGCGATCTTGACAGGGGTGGGGTTCGGGGCGTTGATGGGGTGAAGGTTACGTCGCTACGGCATCCGGTTCAGCGCAAATTGGCTCTTGCCTCGAGATCAAGGCAACGCTCGAGGAGCGCGTCGAACGGTTCGGCATCGCCCAACAGCATGCCGTCGGAAACCATCCTGTCGTAGTCCTCAGCGAGCGCGTCCCGAGCGAGGCCGTCCGGGACCAGTTGAAGCCCGCCCGAAACGGCGGTCTCATAGTCTATCCACTTGCCCGCGACGTCCTTCTCGCGAAAAAACGCCGCCTTGTGCCGGGCTACCGTCAACGCGAGCTCGCGCTCAGCGAGGGCGTTGCCGGCGTATCCGGCCGCGTCCAACCGTGCGACGTCGTGCCAGTGGCGGGACAGTCGCTCGCCCCGGTGGCGCTGCTGACGGCAGAACACGTGAATGGCCGTGGCCTTTTCCCAGAATGTACGTTCGGCCAGCATGACCGACGGAGAAGCTGTTGGCAGAACGATGCCAGGAAGATGAGGCGCCGCGTCACACGCCACCGGACGCTTTTCGTGCGGTTCGCCCGTCCCGCGCGCGCCAAACTCAACCATGACTTCGGGCCTGACGAATCCAGGGTCGTCGAACAACGACTCATAACGAACGAGCAGCCGTTCTCCTGAGGCGCGGACCTCGGCTGAGAAACCTTCACGCGCGAGGCACTCGCCAACCGCCGGGAGGCACTCGCCCCGGACCCATGCGGCGAGACGCGAGCGGATGGCGCTGCTCCAGCGTTGCTCCTGGCTTCGCGTCGGTGGCAGCGCCTCGGCGCCCGCGCCGGTCACGAGGTCCGGTGCGAAGGCGCGGATGTCGTAGGTAACGTCGATATCCTCCGAGAAGCGGCGGATTACCTGGTAGGCCTTTGCCAGCGACGTGCCGCCCTTGAACACAATGTCGGAGCCGAACGGCAAGTCGAACAGGACGCGCAACGTCTGAACGACCCAGATATCCTTCTCCAGGAGGAAGGCCCGCATCCCGCTCGCTTCCTGCGCTGCTCTCAGTGCCTCCCGCCTGTCGCGGGCCGCCAAAGACTGGAACGATACCTCAGCCATTCGTGACAAGGGCACTCACCGGCTCCGCCATCCAATGCGGCATGGTCGCCCGCGCCTCGGCAAGCTCTTCCACATCCTCGCGAGAGAGGCTTGGCACAACAGCTTCCAGCCCCTCCCGGATCTCGGCCGGACCAAGCCAGGCCAAGGCACGGATGACATCGCCGGCCCTGCGGCGGGGAGCCGTGAGCTGCCAGCGCGGGGCATGACGCAGTTCGACTTCCAGACTACCGAACCGCAGGCAGCGATCGGGGCCGGATGTGAGATAGACCGACCGCACTGGAATCTGGGTTGTGAGGCCGAGAACATGCGCCGCGGCACCACCGCAGGGGACGATGGTCTCGCCCCACATGGCCGCGAGCGCCTCAATCCCCTTATCGATGCTGGGTGCGCACTGCCCGAACCGGGTTTCGACCGGCTTCATGTAGATCCCTTGGCAGATCCGCATCAGCCTCTCGGAACGCGCGAGGCGAGAGAGCGCCTGATCGACCGCCGCTCGGCTGCCGAGATGAAGCAGCGGGCCGGCGCAGATCGGCGTGCCCTCCCGAAGAGAGCCGGTGTGCTGCATGATTTGTTTGGACAGGCTGGGCATGATGGTTTCTCGCAACCAATTTTGTCAGAAGAATACCAATGAAACTGACAAAATGCAATGCTCCTACGCTCAATAGGAAGTGTAGGCGCGGTTCCGATTCTCACCAACTTCGTCTTCCCATCGGTGAAAACTAGAAGGATCTTTCAGCACGGTCGCGGAGAATAAAGCTCCTTACCTCCGCAATATAGGCGGAGATTAACTTGTCAATGAAGAGAGTGGGTGCTATATTCTCCGCATGTTGCACGGAGAATATCCTGCATACATCTGGCAACGTCCGGATTGGCCGCGGTTCCAGCAGGATACGGCCCGGCTCGCCGAGCACCTCGCGCACACACGCCACATCCAGGGAAGACTGCTTGGCCGCATGGAGGCACTGGGTTTCGAGATGCGCAGCCAAGCCACGTTGCGCACGCTCACCGAGGATGTCGTGAAGACGAACGAGATCGAGGGAGAGATGCTCGCCCCCGACCAGGTCCGCTCGTCGATTGCAAACCGCCTCGGCCTTGATATCGGCGGCCTGCCGGCGGCTGATCGCAACATCGACGGCGCCGTCGAAATGGCGCTCGACGCTACTCGGAACTATGCCGAGCCCCTGACCGAAGAACGGCTGTTCTCGTGGCACGCCGCCCTGTTCCCGACCGGGCGCAGCGGCATGCGCCGGATTCGCGTCGGCCAATGGCGCGACGACGGGGACGGGCCGATGGAGGTGGTCTCAGGCCCGGTCGGTCGCCAGCGCGTTCACTATACCGCTCCGCCTGCCGAGCGCCTCGGGGACGAGATATCCAGGTTCCTGGAATGGTTCGAAGGCACACAGTCGATGGAGCCCGTGCTCGCCGCCGGCATCGCTCATCTCTGGTTCGTCACCATTCATCCTTTCGACGACGGCAACGGACGTATCGCACGGGCCATCGCCGACATGGCGCTGGCCCGGTCGGAAGAGAGCCCCGAGCGATTCTACAGCATGTCCGCCCAGATCCGCCTGGAGCGCAACGCCTACTACGACATCCTTGAGGCAACCCAAAAAGGTAGCCTGGATGTCATCGATTGGCAGGTCTGGTTTCTCGAATGTCTCGCACGCGCCATCGAGAACGCTCAGGAAACGCTCGCCACCGTGCTGACAAAGGCCCGCTTTTGGGAAGCCCATGCCCACGAGCCCCTAAACGAGCGCCAAGTGAAGATCCTCAACCGGCTTCTGGACGGCTTCGAAGGGAAACTCACCTCGTCGAAGTGGGCAACGATAAACCGCTGCTCGCAGGACACGGCGAATCGAGACATTCGCGATCTGATAGAGCGTGGAATCCTGGTCCGTAGCAAGACTGGGGGTCGGAGCACTAGCTACGAATTCGTCTGCCCGGTGGCCATTGAGACTGAGCCCCAGCGGCGATGACACTCAGCCAAGCAGGAAGTAACGCCCATGCCGATGCCGAGAGAGGCAAGGATCGAGAAGGTGCAGCGGCTCCTGACGGCGCACAAGAAGACTAAGGAAATGCTGGGAAAGGAGCCGTTGACGCAGGAAGTACATCCGGGCACCGACATCGCAAGGAACTGGACGGTGATCACTGCTGCCTATAGCGGTCTTGAGCAAACGCTAAAGTACCTGATTGCAGAGCAAACAGGGCTGACCATCGCAGAGTTGATCGATCTTGCAGTCCCGGAGAACGCCGACGTGGGAGAGAGTAACGCTTGGCGGTATCCGTTCCGGACGCACAACTTGGGTTGGCTATTTTCGAAGATCGAAGAGCCGACGCAAAACACCGTGCCAGAGTTCTACGAGCGATTCCGATCGCTACACTCCTACCTTGCTATTGGGAGAGTGGACCATTTCCTGACTCTTATCTCCGGCCCGAAAGGGGCTGGCTATGAGCGGTGGCGTTACACGCTGATTGAAGACAAGCCACTGCCGAGGAACAGCCCGGAGGCGCTCTTGGCGATCTGGGGAGTGTGCGTCCAGATCGCACAGGAGAAAGTCTGGAAGAATCAGCTGGTGTGGATGCCGGAAACCGAACATCGCTCCGAGCCTTTGTAGATCGCGCCCAAGGTCACACGGCCATCCGGTAAGCGCTGTGGGACACGGGCCGACGAGAGCGCCGCGCCCCCTGGAAGCGGGGCATGGTTCCGCTCTCCCGAACCGGAAGAAAGAAGGGGTGCGTTACTAGCGTTTGCGCCGCCTCACTGCCACGTCTTCAACTCCGGATAAACCTCCGTCGCGAACAGCTCCATGCTCCGCTTCGTCTCCTCGTGGGTCATGAACCCGGCCTGGTTCATCATGAGCAGGTGCCCCACGCCGCAGCGGTCGTAGAGGTACCTGACCTTTTCGATGACCTTCTTGGGGGTGCCGGCGATGATGACGCCCTGGTCGATGAGGTCTTCGTAGGTGCGGTTGTAGCGGGCCATGCCCTTGGGGTCGAAGAAACGGGTGAGGCCCTGGGGGGGCACGAACCCGGGCGGAGCGAAGAAGCCCACGGGGCGGCGCTTGTTGAGGTACCAGAGGAGCTTGCGGCCGCCCTCTTCCGCTTTCTTGTCGGTCTCGCCGGTGAAAGTCAGGGCGCAATAGGCGAACCTGTCGGTGCCGGGCTCAGGGTAGTTCATCTCCTCGCAGCGCTTGCGGTAGGCGGTGAAGAGGGCTTCGGTCTGCTCGTAGGAGGTGAGCACGGTGGCCAGGGTGTAGTGGTGGTCGGCCACCCAGGGCACGGCCGCCGGCTGGCTGCCGGTGATCCAGATGGGGGGATGGGGCTGCTGGTAGGGGCGCGGCCACGGGTTGACGTAGCGGTAGTGGTAGTGCTTGCCCTCCCAGTTGAACACGTCCTGGGTCTTCCATGCCTTGATGATGAGGTCGTGGGCCTCCTGCATGCGTTCCCGGGTGTCGGAGGGGTTGGTGTTGGCGGGATGGATCTCGGTGCCCACGCCGCGGACGAAACCGGCGATGAGCCGGCCGCCGGAAATGACGTCGATCATGGCGGCGTCCTCGGCCACCTGGATGGGGCTCCGGTGTGCCAGCGGGAAGCCCAGCACCAGGATCTTGGCGCGCTTGGTGCGGCGCACCAGGGTGCCGGCGGTGATGGAGACGTTGGCCGCCATGCAAGTGGCCGTGGCGTGATGCTCGTTGAGCATGATCTCCAGGCCCAGCTCGTCGGCGTACTCGTACTCGTCGAGGTAGCGGTTGTAGAGATCGTGGGCGATCTTTGGATCGCAGTAGCGGCTGGGCAGGGTCACGCGCATGGCCCCGTAGGTTTCCTCCGCATCATCGGGGAGGAAGGGATAAGGCATCTCGGTGAAATGGTAGGCCAGCATTTCCTGGTCCTCCTTTAATGAAAACGGCATCCTTCGACAAAGCTCAGGACAGGTGCAGCAAAGTCGCAGGACGCCAACTACTCACTCTCCAGAAACTCCGTAACCGCCCGGGCCAGGGCCTTGGGCTGCTCCCACTGCGGGTAGTGGCCGGCTTTGGGTATCGCGGTGAGGCCGGCGCCGGGAATGGCCTGCTGGAGCGCGCGGCCGTAGTCCGGGGTTACCACCCGGTCGCTCTCGCCCCAGAACAGGTGGGCGGGAACCCGTATCCGGGCCAGCCGCCGCATGAGCTTGGGGTTGTACATGAAGGGACGCCAGGCAAACTTCAGCACCGACTGGCGGTTGCGCAGCAGGGTGAGCAGCTCATCGCCCTCCACGCCTTCCATGCCGGGCCACCGGAGCGCCTTGGCGGCCGCCGGGTCGTGCCACGCCAGCTCCGCGACCTCCTGGACCGTGTAGACGTAGACGTCCTGCACGTCGCGCACGGTGGGAGACGAAACCTTGATGCCGACCGAATCGACCAACGCCAGACGCCGGATCTGCTGGTGCGCGCGCACCGCCATCTCGGCCGCCACCCAGCCGCCGAAGCCGTGGGCGATGACGTCCACCGGCCCCGCGTCCAGACCTTCGAGCAGGTCGAGCCCCAGGAAGGCCAGGTCTTCCATGGTGTCCGCCCAGTCGGGCAGTTCCGACCGGTTCACCCCGGGCAGGGACGGCACCACCGCCTGGAAACGCCCGGCCAGCGCGTCGTCGAAGAGCGGGACCGGCGTTTCGGGCTGGTCGCCGTAGAGGATCACCACCGGGGCGCCCTCCCCGCGGCGGCGCACGCCCAGCTTGACGCCATCCACCTCCATGGTCTCGGAAACCCACGTCATGAACCCTGCGCCTCCTCCGCGTGACCCTGCGCCTCTTCCGCGTGCCGCTTGATGAAATCGATGGCCAATGCGTTGAACTCCTCGGGGTGCTCCGCGTGGGAGCAGTGCCGCGAGTTTTCGAAAACCTTCACTTCGGAACCGGGTATCTCGGCCTGCAGGTCGGTGGCGTAGGTGGGAAAACGCAGCGGGTCCTTGTCGCCGGCCACGATCAGCACCGGACAGCGGATCTTGCCGTAGTCGGGCCGCACGGGACGGAAGCCGCGAGGCTGTCCCGAGGGCGCGAGGCGGGCGGCGGCGCACGCCTCCCACACGCCCGGTTCCAGACTGGCCTGCCAGCGCTCCTCCACCACCTCGTCGGCCCACCAGCGCTCGTTGTAGAAGCACACGCGCAGGATGTCGCGCATCTGCTCCCGCTCGCCGGTGTAAGCGGTGAGTATCTTGCGTTCGTCGTTGTCGGGGGCCTTGCCGCCGCCGCTCACGGCGATCACCGAGGCCACGTCGAAGCGCGGGTCCGTCGCCATCTGGAGGCAGAACCCGCCGCCGAAGGAGTTGCCCATGAGGTGCACGGGGCCGAGGCACATGGTCCGGAGGAAGCCGTCGACGTGCTTGAGTCGGAAACCCACGGCGTCGCTGAAGTTGTACACCAGGTCGGTGCGGCCGAAGCCGGCCAGGTCGGGGGCGTAGACGTGGAAGTGCTCGCCGAGCTGGGCGATGTTGTAACGCCAACTGAACTCGGCCCGGCCGCCGAACTCGCCGCTGTGGATCAGCACGACGGTGGGGCCGCGGCCGACGCCCGCTTCGAGGTAATGGGTACGTATCTGGCCCACTTCGACGAAGTGGCTGCTTACGCCAGGGGGGAGGTCGATCATGGAAGGTTGCGTAGCCGATGGCACCATAGCCTGTCAATATGGGGGCCCCGCCCCCCCTGGATTCCCGCTTCCGCGGGAATGACGTTCCGTAGGGTGGAGGGGCCCCGCCCCCCCTGGATTCCCGCCCCCGATCGGGGGCGAGGGCAAGCTTTCGCGGGGATGACGTTCCGTAGGGTTTTTGCCTCACGGGTTTGTCACAGCCTGTTTCGCGGGAATGGCGGGTCGAGGGGGCTCTGCTCCATGAGGTTGACACCGCCCGTTCCGCGGGACTGACGATTCCGGGCGTTTGGCGCGTCTGCCCGGGGGAAACGAGACTCGCGGCTGAACCGGGTATGTGGTAGTGTCGTGCCTCAAGTCGGATTCAATCCCGACCCGCATCACCGAAACATCAAGAACGCAGGGGGGATCACATGCACTGGGGTATGGAGAACAGAATGGCGCGCATCATCCAGCCGAATGATGGACGTTGCGTGATGTTGGCCGTGGACCACGGCTACTTTCTCGGCCCGACGAGCGGGCTGGAGCAGCCACGCGAGACCATCGAGCCGCTACTGCCCCACGCGGACGCCATCATGCTCACCCGCGGCGTGCTGCGGACCGCCGTGGATGCCAACATGCAGGGGCCGGTGGTGCTGCGGGTGTCCGGCGGCACCAGCATCCTGAAGGAACTGTCCAACGAGGACATCACCGTTTCCATCGAGGACGCCATCCGCCTCAACGTGTCGGCCATGGCGCTGTCGATCTTCGTGGGCTCGGAGTTCGAGAAGGAGACACTGGTGAGCCTCGCCAAGCTGGTGGACGAGGGCGAGAGGTACGGCATCCCCGTGCTCGCCGTCACCGCGGTGGGCACGAACATGGCCCGGGACGAGCGCTATCTGAGTCTTTCGTGCCGCATCGCCGCCGAGCTGGGCGCCCACATCGTCAAGACCTACTACTGCGAGGGGTTCGAGAACCTGGTCAACAGTTGCCCGATTCCGGTGATCGTGGCCGGCGGCAAGAAGACCCCGGAGATGGAAGCCCTGGAGCTCACCAAGAACGCCGTGGACCACGGCGCGGTGGGCGTCGACATGGGCCGCAACATCTTCCAGTCCGACAGCCCGGCGGGGATGATCCAGGCGGTGCGGGCCATCGTCCACGGCGGCGCCTCGGTCGAGGAAGCCTACGGCATCTACGAGTCGTCGCGGCCGTCGTCGGAACGCGCGGCCGGCTAGGCGGTATAAGGGACCTTTCGGTTACGAGCGGGGGTGACGGTGACCCTTCACTACCGTCATTCCCGCGGAAGCGGCTGTGTCAATACCCGTGAGGCAAGGACCCTACGGAACGTCATTCCCGCGAGACAGGCTGTGTCAATACTCACCAAGCTACCACGTAACAGAACGTCATTCCCGCGGAAGCGGGAATCCAGGGGCGGTGGTGGGGCACTACAACGGCGTTTCCCCGCCTCGCCACCCCTGGATTCCCGCTTTCGCGGGAATGACGGTGGTGGGTGTTCAGCCTAGAGCCGATCACACAACAGCCAGCCTTCGGGAACGAGCCATGCGCGTCGCCATGTACTACAGCAACGATGACGTTCGGCTGGAGGAACTGCCGGTTCCCAAGGCCGGGCCGGGCGAGTTGCTGATGCGGGTGGAGGCCAGCGGCATCTGCGGCACCGACGTGCTCGAGTGGTACCGCCGCCAGCAGGCGCCCAGGGTGCTCGGCCACGAGGTCACCGGCGAGGTGGCCGAGGTGGGCGCCGGGGTCACCGGATTCGCACCCGGCGACCGCATCGTCACCACCCACCACGTTCCCTGCAACGACTGCCACCACTGCCGCTCCGGACACGCCTCAGTGTGTCAGCTCATGCGCGAGACCCACTTCGATCCCGGCGGCTTCGCCGAGTACCTGCGGCTGCCCAAGGTCAACGTGGATTGCGGAACCTTCCTGCTTCCGGACTCGCTTTCCTTCGAAGCGGGCTCCTTTGTCGAGCCGCTGGGCTGCGTCGTGCGGGCCCAAGACCACGCCCGCGCGCCGTTGCAGGAAAACGTGCTGGTCATCGGCACCGGCATCGCCGGGCTGCTGCACGTCCAGGTGGCCCGGAGCCGCGGGGTCAAGGCCCTGGCCGCCACCGACATCAACGAGGAACGCCTGCGCCTGGCCCGCTCCCTAGGCGCCCACCACACCTTCCACGCCACCGACGACGTGCCGGCGCGCGTGCGCGAAGCCTGCGACGGCCGGCTGGCGGATCTCGTGATCGTCTGCACCGGCGCCGCCCCGGCGATCCGGCAAGCGTTCCAGAGCGTCGAGCGCGGCGGCAAGCTGCTCTTCTTCGCCTCCACTCCAGCCGGGCACGAAGTGCCCATGCCGCTATACGAGATGTGGCGCGACGAGGTCGGCCTCGTCACTTCCTATGGCGCGAGTCCGCAGGATTTGAAGGATGCCGTGGATCTGTTGGCGGGTGGAAAGGTGCGCGTGGACGAGCTTGTCACCCACCGCCTGTCCCTTGCAGAGACGGAGAGGGGCTTTCAGCTCGTGGCCAACGCACAGGATTCGCTCAAGGTCATCATCGAGCCGCAGCGAGCCTGACTGCCGACTCGATTCTTCCGCATGGGAGCCAGCATGGTCCAGATCATCGCGCGAATAGCCGCTGGGTCGCTACTGCGAAGGCATGCGGGCGAGTCGCTTCGTAGTCTCGATCAGTACCGTCACCTGCTCATCACCAAACTTGTTAATGCCGAACCCGTGGGCAATGGCGTTCCTGCATTTCATCATGTCGGCGAGACCCTGATAGTCGTCCCTTGAGATGACGCCATGAACGACCGCAAGATTGAGGACGTAGCCCGATGTCGTTATACGTTTGATCGAGACCCCCTCTTCCTCGATCATCATCCTCAACAGGGCCTCGCATGCCGACCAGGCAAGAAGAAAGGCCGCCTCGGCAAAACCTGATTCAAGCACTCTTTCAGCCTGCGCAATCCGCTGAAGGATGTTCTCTCCCTCGAACGACTTCGCGCCGTCAGGTGACTCCAGGCCCTCGGGTTCACCCACAAGAATCAACTCGAAGCTCCACCCAGGCTTTGAGTTGAGCAGTTGCGCCAGCTTTGTCACTTCGGGAGTCGCGGTCAGCGTGGACCGGCATTTCACTTCGATCACCTTTGTTTCGTCACCTTTCCGGGCGACCAAATCCGCGCGGAAACCGGGCAAGAAATCCAGGGACTCGTCTCGGGACACGGCGTAGCCCTTGCTGCGGTATTCCTCTGCCGTTACGTCGGCGAGTCTTGATTCGAGAATGGTTGCGTCTTCCATCAGGAAATCACCTCCTGAATCGGCGCATTGTCCACAACGACGTGGAGGAATGCTCTGCCTTGGGCAAGCGCCTCATTCAAAACAAGTGATGAACTTTGAACTCGCAAAATGGCATTCAGGTTTCTCTTACGACAGAGCATATCCGTTACCTGGGAGTCATCAGAATAAACCAGTCCCTTCAAGGCGTCCAGAATCAGCTTGGGGATATTGTCGACATCCGGAGCCCCTCGGTCGAAGAAGTGAGTCACGGTCACCATGACCGGCCCTACAAACGGTGAATCCACACCCCAACGCGTTGCCGCCCCGCTCCTGACGTTCCGGGTCCACTGCCTTCGGCGCTCAACATTGCGGGCTTGTTGAGACACGGGAGAACCGTCTACGACGAATTCGAAGGGTAAGGCCACTGCTCTATGTGATACTCAAGGATCGCACAACCGAACCGGGTAGTAGTCGAGTTCTGACTCAAACCACAGTAGAAGCGAATACCGTGCCAAACCTGTCCGTCGGCCTACGCCCCGCCTACAACCGCAGAGCCATCCGCTTTCGTCGGGAAACTGACGCAGTGTCATCTGAGGGACATAATGTCGACGTTTCGGTGTGCTCATCGGCGGCGATGGAACTCAGCAACGCGTTTCGACACATAAGCGAGGGAAGTCCTCGCTCCGTATCGTTACGCTGTCAAGAGTGGTGAAGCGTGACGACGGTAGCCGCAGGCAATATTGCCCTGTGGTACGCCTCTACAGGCGGGGGCTGGCGTGGAGGTTTATTCGAGCTCCGTCGATTCAACCGGCGCTTGCCGCACCTTGCCGGCGGCTATCTCGCGCAGGGCCACGACGATCTCGCGGTTGTCGGAGTCCACCAGGGGCTTGGCGCCCTTGAGGAGCTGCTTGGTGCGTTGGGAACCGAGCATGACGAGCTTGAAGCGGTTGGTAACCTCGTTGAGGCAGTCTTCGACGGTAATTCTTGCCACGGCATTGTCTCCTGTTACGCGAAGCTCTGTTGGGCCGGAACCTCTTCCCGCGCCGACGTGTCGATCTCGAAACCCAGGTCCGCGATCATCCGATGGGCGTCGGAGGCGTCCTGGCCCGAGGTGGTCAGGTAGCCGTTGACGAAGATGGAGTTGGCCGGGTACAGGCTCAGCGGCTGCAGCGAGCGCAGGTTGACTTCCCGCCCTCCGGCCACGCGGATCTCCTTGCTCGGGTTGACGAAGCGGAACAGGCACAGGACCTTGAGGCAGTACTGGGGCGTCAGATTGGAACGCCCGGCCATGGGGGTCCCGGGGATGGCGTGCAGGAAGTTGACCGGGATGGAATCCACATCCAGCTCCCGTAGCGACACGGCCAGGTCGAGGACGTCGTCGTCCTGCTCGCCGAGTCCGACGATGCCGCCGCAGCAAGTGGACAGCCCCGCGGCCTTGACGCTTTCCAGCGTCGCCACCCGGTCCTCGTAGGTATGCGTCGTGACCACCTCGGGGTGGTAGCGGCTGCTGGTGTTGAGGTTGTGGTTGACCCGCTCGACCCCGGCGTCCTTGAGGATGCGCGCCTTGGACTCGGTCAGCAGCCCCATGCACGCGCAGATGTTGATGGGGACGCGGCTCTTGATCTCGGCCACGGCGTCGGCCATCCGCTCGGTTTCCTTGAGCGTGGGGCCGCGACCGCTGTTGACCAGGCAGAAGCGCATGGCGCCCACTTCCTTGGCCCGCAACGCGGCTTCCACCAATTCCTCCTTGGCGAGAAACGGGTACTTGTCGATCTCGGCCTCGGAAACCGACGACTGCGAACAGTAGCCGCAATCCTCGGGGCACAGACCGCTCTTGGCGTTCATGAGCACGTGGATCTGCACCCGTTTGCCGTAGTAGTGGTGGCGGACGCGGAAGGCGGCGTCGAGCAATTCCGGCAACCTTTCGTCGGCGCCGTGAATGACGGACTTCATTTCAGCCGGGGACAGAAGTTCTCCGGCGAGCGACTTTTCCGCGAGATCCGCGTACCTCGGTTCCACGTTGTTCATGGGGGTTTCGTGTAACATGGGGGGTGCGATTCCGCAACCAAACCGCCGCCCGCGCACCAGGCGCCTAACCGATGAAGAGCTGGAAGATCGCGCCCCGCTGGTTCGCCACCGTCTTGGGCATCAGGAGCCGCGGCTCGGGCACCAGCGCGCTCCGGGCCACCTCCCAGTTGGTCTGCGGCAACGGGTCCAGCGCGCGGATCTCGTCCAGCGAAAGGTAGACGGCCCGGTCCACTTCCCGCCCGTCCGGCGTGGGCTCGGCGGTCAGGCCCCGGAGCAGCAGCACGACGTAGAGGCTGTTGCCGGACTCGGCGTCGTAGCGGCTGCGGACACCCAGCACTCCCTCGACCTCCGCCTCGACCCCGGCCTCCTCGGCCACCTCGCGCACCACCGCGTCCTCGATGGTCTCGTCCGGCTCGATGAAACCGCCGGGGACCTGCCAGTTGCCGTGCCCGCGGCGCGACGCGCGGCGCACGAAGAGCAGGCGTCCGTCCCGCACCACCGCCCCACCCACGCCGACATTGTAGCCCGTGTTGTAGCGTTCCGGTATGGCCATGTCGTCCTTTCCGGTCGCGAGCGTTCTCCCCGCGACCCCGCGATGTTATAACTTGGTCCATGAACGCGCGTCCAGCAACACTCGATCGGGGCCGCCCGCCCACGGTCCCACGGAGGACCCGCCATGAGTGACGCCCTGGGTTGGCGGCGCAAGTTCGCCGTCATCGCCCCTTCCACCAATACTTCCGTGCAGCCCGAGTTCGACGACATGCGACCGGAGGGTGTGACCAACCACTTCGCCCGCATCTGGATCCCCGACGATCCCATCCACGACGACGCGGACTTCGAGCAGTTGATGCGGAACATCCGCGCGGAGGTGGACAACGCCATCGACCGCGTCATGACATGCCGGCCCGACTACCTGATCATGGGTATGTCGTCCGAGACGTTCTGGGACGGCGCCGAGGGCAGCCGGCGCCTGCTGGCGAACGTGGAGGACCGGTCGGGGGTCCGCGTGGCCATGGGCTCCTACGCGTGCGAGGCGGCGTTGGAGGCCTACGGCGGCATTCGCCGCCTGGGGGTGATCACGCCCTACATGCCCGTGGGCGACTCCCAGGTGGTGCGCTTCTTCACCGACTGCGGCTACGAGGTGGCGCGCCTCAAGGGGCTCAAATGCGAGAGCCCGGTGCTGATCGCCCACGTACAGGCGGACACGCTGGAGGCGGCCATCCAGGAAGTGGACGGCGACGACGTGGACGCGGTGGTCCAGGTGGGCACCAACCTGGCCATGGCGCGTATCGCGGCGGAGGCGGAACAACGGCTGGGCAAGCCGGTCATCGCCATCAACACGGCCATCTACTGGTACGCGATGCGCCAGAACGGTCTGTCGGACAAGGTCGAGGGCTTCGGCAGCCTGCTGTCGCGGTTTTGAGCATCCTCCGACGGAAAGGGGACAACTCGTGGACTTGACGGTTTATCGCGTCCCCGCGTGGGCGGCCGAGCCCGGACTGAGACACGGCTTCGCGGGCCGGAACGGGGGCAACAGCGCGGGCGCGTACGCCAGCCTCAACGTCTCCTTTAACGTCGGCGACGACCCCCGGGCGGTGAAGGACAACTATTGCGCCATGAAGGGCGCCGTGGGCATGGTCGGGACCCGGATGGTCACCATGCGGCAACGGCACGGCGACACGGTCCTCGACGTCGCCGAGCCATGCAAGGAGGCTGGCGAGGGGGACGCCATGGTGACGGACGCGCCGGGCGTTTTCCTGGGAGTGCTCACCGCCGACTGCGTTCCCATCGTCTGTTGGGCACACACGTCGGAGCGCCGGCTGGCGGCGGTCATCCACGCGGGCTGGCGCGGCACCCTTGCCGGGGTGGCGCCGAAGACCGTGCGGCACATCGAGAGCCGCTACGGCACGCCGGCTCACGACCTGGCGTGCGCCCTGGGACCGGCCATCGGACCGTGTTGCTACGAGATCGGCGCGGACGTGGCCGACCCGCTGGTGCGGCAGTGGGGGGAGCGGGCGGAGGCGGCGCTTCAGTCCCGAGACGGCGGCACCTACCTCGACCTGAGACGGCTGAACGCCGCGTTGCTGGCGGCGAGCGGCGTCCCCGAGGAGCGCATCCACTCGAGCGGCCCCTGTACCGCGTGCAACCCGGCGGAGTTCTTCTCCCACCGGCGGGAATCGAAGGGGGGCGCGGGTGTTACCGGGCGGCAGGCCGGCTTCATCGGATGGTCGACTGGGGGTTGAAGATGCGCGTTGAGGATACCGCGCTGAAAACAGAAAGCCCTGGCTGACGCGATGGCCAGCCAGGGCTCGGCGTACTGTCGGAATTGACCAAGACCCTCAATTCCGAAAATGGCTCGAGAGCCTAGGTCTCAGTCACCTCGCAGCTACATATTTCATACATATCTTGACCACCTCCTTTCTCTGCTGACTGCCATCCTAGGGAAGCAGGCGGCGTTTGTCAAATATTTTCCGCAACATGGGCGAAAACCCTACCCCTGGATTCCCGCTATCCCAGGCTGTGCCAAGACTGGATTGGCGCCAACCCCCCGATTCGTCATTCCCGCGGAAGCGGGAATCCATGGGTGGTGGTGGGGCACTATAGGGGCGTTTCTCCGCCTCGCCCCGCCTGGATTCCCGCTTCCGCGGGAATGACGATTCGGGGGGGTTGGCGCCAATCCTTGTCCGGACGACGCTCTGACACAGCCGCTTCCGCGGGAATGACGATTCGGGGGGTTGGCGCCAATCCTTGTCCGGGTGACGTTTTGACACAGCCTGTTGCGCGGGAATGACGATTCGGGGGGTTGGAGATACGCCTTATGGCGTCTTTGTCCGGACGCCCGCGAGCTTCTTGACGGCGAAGGCGGCGGCGTTGCGCACTCGGGCGTCGGGATCGTCCTTCGCGGCGCGGGTGAGCGCATCCAGGGTTTCCGCGTTCACCTCCGTCGCCTTGGCGAGGCTGGTTACCACCGCCACGCGGACCAGGGGCTCGGGGTCGCGCATGGCTTCCAGGAAGGCGGACGCGAGACCGATGTCCGCCGCGCCGGCGTCCCGGCCCTCGTGGACGTCCCGCAGGCAGTACACGGTCATGCGCCGCTGGGTGGGCGAGCCGTCGCGCAGAAGAGATTGAAGGCGCGCTTCCACCTCCGGGTAGCGTTTGCCGAGGTCGGTGAGCAGGAGTTGCGTGGCCCAGCGCAGGTCCTGATCGCCGCTTCCGAGACCGTGGGCGAGCACGTCGAGGCAGAGCGTGGAGGGGCGCGCCACCTGCCCCAGGGCGTAGGCGACGGGCCAACGCGGAGCGGCGCTCAAGCGCCGGTCGAGGGCCTCGGCAACCCCCGGCTCCTCGGCCGCCAGGGCCACCAACTCCTCCACGGCGCGGCGCACCACCCCCTTGTCGGTTTGCTCCAGCGCGGCGAGCAGGGGCGCCATGCGCGGGTCCAGTGTCGGTTCCGGCATACAGGGTTATGAGGATTCGATCACGCGGCGCAGGCGGCCCGGGAAGTCCGTGATGATGCCGTCGACCCCGAGGGCCAGGAGCTCGGTCATCTCGTCGGTGTCGTTGACGGTCCAGACGTGCACCTCGACGCCCAGGGCGTGGGCGGCGGCCAAGGACGCGGGCGTGACGAGATCGATGCCCTCGTGGCGGCGCGGTATCTGGAGCGCCCGGCCGGGGACTTCGGACGGTGCCGCTTGACCCGACCACAGCGCGGTCATGAGGGCGCGTATCTCGCCGGTGGAGAAGCCCGTGGCGACGGGTAGCCCGCGCTCGTGGATGACCGCCCGGGCGGAGCGCATCGTGGCATCGTCCTCTGCCGCCACCAGGACCTGTCGCGCCTTGCCGAACTCCTCGATCACATCGAACAACGTATTCATGGCGAGCGGCGACAATTCCTTGATCTCCACCGTGGCCGCGGCCTGGGGAAACTCCGCGAAGAACTCCCGCAGGGTGGGGACTCGGATTCCCTGCCCGCGGAAGGGATACGTCGCGCCGCCATCGGCGCTGAAGCGGTACCCGGCGTCGAGCCGCTGCAACTCCTCCACGCTCATTTCCCGTACCGGGCCAGCGGCATCGGTGGTGCGCTCGACGGTCGCATCGTGGATGATCACGATCTCACCGTCAGCGGTCGCGTGGACGTCCATTTCGAGAAAGGTCGCGCCTTCCTCAAGGCCGCGACGGAACGACGGCAGGGTGTTTTCCGGCATGGTGCCGGCGGCGCCCCGGTGCCCCGCGATGCGCGGCACCGGCCCCGAGAAAAATGCGTGCGAATGAGGTTCCGTCATTTTCGGTGGAGTTTGGGGCAGTGATGGAATCCGGGGCGTTCCTTGAATTTTCGGTCAATGGCGCCTATGCTTTCCGGGATCCATTTGGACCCCAGGATCCATCGACATTGATAGCCGCGGCGACCTTCCCGGGTCAAGCAAGTGGACATCCCGGCCCGCGCCCGGAGCACGCGAGGGCCCTCCGACAGAGAGCGTTGCCGCGCCACCGGGGCTTGTCGCGTAAAGGACGTAAAGGAAATAGATGGCTGTAGAGGATCGGCTTCTTCGACTGAAGGAATTGGATCGCCGGGCGGAGCTCGGCGGCGGCGAGGTGCGTATTCGCCGGCAGCACAATGAAGGCAAGCTGCTGGCGCGGGAACGCATCGAGATCTTGCTGGACCAGGGTAGCTTCGTGGAGCTGGACCGGCTGCGCACCCACGACTGCACCGACTTCGACATGCAGGACCAGAAGATCCCGGGCGACGCCGTGGTCACGGGATCGGGCGCCATCGACGGCCGCAACGTCTTCGTCTACGCCCAGGACTTCACGGTGTTCGGCGGCAGCCTGAGCGGGGTGGTGGCGGACAAGATCTGCAAGGTCCAGGAAATGGCCATGAAGAACGGCTCGCCGATCCTGGGCATCAACGACTCGGGCGGCGCGCGCATCCAGGAAGGGGTCGTCAGCCTCGACGGCTATGCCCGGATCTTCGCCAACAACGTCGCGGCTTCGGGCGTGGTGCCGCAGATCTCGGCCATCATGGGGCCGTGCGCCGGCGGCGCGGTGTACTCGCCGGCCATCACCGACTTCATCTTCATGACCAAGAACACGGGCTACATGTTCATCACCGGCCCGGACGTCATCAAGACCGTAACCCACGAGGAGGTCACCAAGGAGGAGTTGGGCGGCGCCGAGACCCACACGCGCAAGAGCGGCGTGGCGCACTTCTCGGCGGACAACGACAAGGACTGCCTGCTCATGATGCGCGAGCTCATGAGCTTCCTGCCCAGCAACAACCTGGAGGAGCCGCCGTTCCGCCCCACCGAGGACGATCCCTACCGGCGCGACCAGCGCCTGCAGCATGTGGTGCCGCAGAATCCCAACCTGCCCTACGACATGAAGGACCTCATCGGCGCGGTGGTGGACGAAGGCTACTTCTACGAGGTGCACAAGGAGTTCGCCCCCAACATCGTGGTGGCGTTCGCGCGCCTGGGCGGACGCACGGTGGGCATCGTCGGCAACCAGCCGGCCCACCTGGCGGGCTGCCTGGACATCAACGCGTCGGTCAAGGCGGCGCGCTTCGTGCGCTTCTGCGACTGCTTCAACATTCCGGTGATCACCTTCGTCGACGTGCCCGGGTTCCTCCCAGGCACCGGCCAGGAATACGACGGCATCATCCGCCACGGCGCCAAGCTGCTGTTCGCCTACGCCGAGGCCACCGTGCCCAAGATCACCGTCATCACCCGCAAGGCCTACGGCGGCGGCTACATCGTCATGGCCAGCAAGTTCCTGCGCGGCGACGTCAACATGGCCTACCCGGCTTCGGAGATCGCGGTGATGGGACCCGAGGGCGCCATCAACATCGTCTTCCGCAACCAGCTCAAGGATGCGAAGGACGAGAAGAAAACGAGGCAGAAGCTGGTGGACGACTACCGGCGGCTCTTCGCCAATCCGTTCCGCTCCGCCGAGCTGGGCAACCTCGACGCCATCATCCTGCCCGAGGACACCCGTCCCACCCTGATCCGTACGCTGGAGATGCTCAAGAACAAGCGCGAGACCAACCTCCCCCGGAAACACGGCAACGTGCCGCTCTGAAGCCCGGGGGCGAACAGCGGAAGCGTTCGAGAATGTTCAAACGAATCCTGGTGGCCAACCGCGGCGAGATCGCCGTCCGCATCATCCGGGCGTGCCGCGAGCTGGATATCGAAAGCGTGGCGGTCTACTCCGAGGCGGACCGCGACGCGCTCCACGTCAAGTACGCCGACTACTCCTATCCGGTGGGGCCGGCGCCGTCGGCCGAGAGCTACCTGCGCATCGACCGCATCATCGACGCGGCCAGGAAGAGCCGCGCCGAGGCGATCCATCCGGGCTACGGCTTTCTCGCCGAGAACCCCGCGTTCGCGCGCGCCTGCGGCGACGCCGGCATCGTCTTCCTGGGGCCGGCCCCGGACGTCATCAAGCAGATGGGCGACAAGGTCCACGCGCGCGCCCTCATGAAGAAGGCCGGCCTGCCGGTGATCCCGGGGTCGGACGACATCCTCAGCTCCGAGGAGGAGGTGCTGGAGACCGCCGAGGCCATCGGCTACCCGTGCGTGCTCAAGGCCGTGGCCGGAGGCGGCGGCAAGGGGCTGCGGCTCGTGGAGTCGAGCGACGAAGTGCGCTCGGCCTTCCGCGCGGTGCGCTCCGAGGCGGCGTCGTCCTTCGGCGACTCCCGGCTCTACGTCGAGAAGTACCTGGAGCGCTGCCGCCACATTGAGGTCCAGCTCCTGGCCGACATCTACGGCAAGGTGCTGCACCTCTTCACGCGCGAGTGCTCCATCCAGCGGCGTCACCAGAAAATCATCGAGGAGTGTCCCGCGCCGAGCATCGACGTGCGCATGCAGAAGGCCATGGGCAAGACCGCGGCCCAGGGCGCCAAGGCGCTCAAGTACACCGGGGTCGGCACCATGGAGTTCCTGGTGGACCGCCAGAAGAACTTCTACTTCCTGGAGATGAACACCCGGCTGCAGGTGGAGCACGCCATCACCGAGCGGGTCATGGGCATCGACCTGGTGAAGGCACAGATCAACGTGGCCGATGGCAACCCCCTGCCCTGGTCCCAACGCCAGATCAAGGGCGCGGGCCATGCCATCGAATGCCGCATCTACGCCGAGGACCCCGAGACCGACTTCATGCCCTGTCCGGGCAAGATCGAGGGGCTGCGCCTGCCCGAGGGCTTCGGCATCCGCAACGACTGCGGCGTGTACGAGGGCGCGGAGATCCCCATCTACTACGACCCCATGATCGCCAAGCTCATCGTCTGGGGCGAGGACCGCGCCGAGGCCATCCGGCGCCTCAAGCGCGCCCTGCGCGAGTACCAGGTGCGCGGCGTCAAGACCAACATACCGTTCCATCAGTGGATGCTGCGCCACCCGCGGTTCATCGAGGGCGACTTCTACACCGGGTTCGTGGACGAGCAGCGCGGGTACATGGCGCGGGAGGAAGTCTACCCGAACCGCCACGTGGCGCTGGCCTCCGCTGCCATCGTGGCGCTGCACCGGGAGCAGGAACGGGCGCTGCAGATGGTGGAGAAGGGCGCGGCGGAGGAATCGGGATGGCGCGACGTCGGGCGCCGGGAGGCGCTCCGGCTCCGTCCCGACGCGGCCGCGCCGGGACGCGGGTGGTGAGGCCATGGCGTTCATCGCAAAGCTCGGCGGCCAGACCTCGGTCGTGCGCATCACGGAGACCGAGAAGTCCATCTACAAGGTGGTGGTGGACGGGCACGAGTTCACCGTGGACGGGCGGCGCACCGGACGCAACAACTACTCCCTCCTGATCGACAACCGCTCTTTCGAGGTGGACGTCGACGTGGACGTCGACGTGGACGCCACCGAGGACGAGTACCGCGTGCTCCTCGACGGCCGCACCTACCACATCAGCATGTCCGACGAGCGCCAGGTGCGGGTCGGCAGCAACCAGTCCGGCATCGAGGTGTCCGGCCGCCAGGAGGTCAAGATTCCCATGCCCGGCAAGGTCGTCACCGTGCTCGTGAACGAGGGCGACACCGTAACCAAGGGACAGGGGCTGGTGATCGTCGAAGCCATGAAGATGGAGAACGAGGTGCGCGCCCCCAGCCCCGGCACGATCAAGGAGATCCGCGTCAAGACCGGCGAGGCGGTGGAATCCGGGCAGGTGCTGGTGATCGTGGAGTGACCCTTCGACTTCGCTACGCTCAGGGCCAGCGGTCTATTCTTCGTCCCCCTCGTCCCCCTCGTCCGTCCCCGTGTCCTTCCGCCTCATGAAATAGACCACCACGACGGTGAAGCCGTAGAGCACCGTCAGCGGCAGTGCCAGCAGGATCTGCGAGACCACGTCCGGCGGCGTGAGCAGGGCGCCCAGCACGACGATGGCGAGCAGGGCGTAAGGGAAATGCCGGATCATCATGCGGTGGTCGATGAGCCCCACCCGCGCCAGGAACACCCCCACCACCGGCAACTCGAAAACGACGCCGAAGGCCAGCATGAGCTTGGCCGAGAACCCCAGATACTCGCTCACGCGTATCGCCGGGCGGATGTCCAGTTGCTGATACTGCTCCAGGAAGAAGCGGTAGCCCACGTCGAAGATCACGATGTAGCAGAAGCCCGCCCCGAGCAGGAAAAACAGCGTGCCGTAGACCACGAACGCCCTGGCGTAGCGTTTTTCCCGGCTGTAGAGGCCCGGCGCCACGAACTGCCACGCGTGCCACAGGAGCACCGGCAGCGCCACGAAGACCGCGGCCACGAACGCGACCTTGAGCTTGGCGAAAAAGGCCTCGGCGACGCCGGTGCCGATGACGGTGAGACCCGCGGCCTCGAGCCGGAGCAGGGGCGCGGTCATGAAGGCGATGAGCCAGCCCGCCACCGCGTAACAGGCCAGGAAGGCCAGTAACACGGTCACGGCGGACTTGATGAGACGGGAGCGCAGTTCCTCGAGGTGCGCGGTGAGCGGCATGCTGGCGTCGTGCGACAGCCGCTCCGCTTCGTCCGCGCCGACACTCTCCTCCGCGCCCGCTCCTTCGTCCGCGTTCACTCTTTCGTGGGGGGATCGCCCGCTGGAGATATGGTATTGGCGGGGGTGCCTTCTCCGGACGGCTCGGAATGCGTGCTCTCGGTAGGCGGAGGCGTCTCGAGCTCATCCGTGGCGGTTTGCAGCTCGCGTTTCATATCGTCGGTGGTGCGGCGAAACTCCGCCAGCCCCCGGCCCAGGGCGCGCGCCATCTCGGGCAGCTTCTTCGGCCCCAGGACGATCAAGGCCACGGCCAGGATCAAGAGCAACTCGGGCATTCCGATACCAAACATTTCGACTCCCAGAGGGTAGGCTAAGGCATTTGCGGGGGGGAGTCAAAGAGGGACGCGGAGCGCGCCGCGGCACCGCCCGCGCTTTGACTCCGTCTGTTGCGCAATGGTATGTTGCCCATCAACATGCGCCCTTCCGCCATCGTCACGGACCCGGTGTTCCTCAAGCACGAGCCGGGTCCGTACCACCCCGAGAACCCGCAACGGATCAAGACGCTTCTCGACCTCGCCGGCGAGGTCGCGGGCGGCGGCGACCGCTTCGAGCTGCTCCCTTTGCGCAGCGCGGTGCAGGCGGAGCTGGAGCTGGGCCACGGTTCGGACTACATCGATCTCGTGCGCTCGACTTCCGAACACGACCGGTTCGCGCTCGACGGCGACACCATCACGTGCCGGGACTCCTTCGGGGTGGCGCTGATGGCGGTGGGCGGGTTCCTGCAACTGCTGGACGCGGTGGCCGCGTCGGACTACGGCAACGGCTTCGCCATGGCGCGGCCGCCGGGACATCACGCGCTGCGCAACCGCGGCATGGGGTTCTGCCTGTTCAACACGGTGGCGATCGGCGCCCGCTATCTCCAGGAGAAGCACGGTGCGCGGCGGGTCGCCATCATGGACTGGGACGTGCATCACGGCAACGGCTCGCAGGACGCGTTCTACGACGATCCTTCCGTGCTGTTCCTGTCGACGCACCAGTACCCGTACTATCCGGGAACCGGCGCCGCCGACGAGGTGGGCAGCGGCCGGGGAGAGGGCTACACGGTGAACGTGCCGCTGCCGGCGGGCTGCGGCGACGCGGAATACCTGGCGGTCTTCAGGGACATCATCGTCCCGGCCATCGAGCGCTACGAGCCCGACTGGCTGCTGGTATCGGCCGGGTTCGATTCGCACCGCGACGACCCCCTGGCAGCCATGGGCGTCACCGAGCGCGGCTTCGGCGTCATGGCCAACGCGCTGCTGGAGCTGGCGCGGAAACACACCGGCGGCAAGATCGCGTTTCTGTTGGAGGGCGGATACGATCTCGCCGCGCTGCGCAACTCCGTGGCCACCGTGCTGGAGTGCATGCAGTCGGAGGAAGCCGCCTCCTTCGAGGCGGGCGGGGAGCGCATCGCGACCCGTATCCGGGAGGTGCTTCAAATACGCGAGCGGTATTGGTAGAGCAAGGCATCCTGAGAAAGACCATGGCAAATCCCAACGGACGCAGAGTCGTCATCACCGGCATGGGGATGTTGACCCCCCTGGGCATCGGCGTGGCCGCCAACTGGGAGGCGGTTCAGGCCGGGCGCTCCGGCATCGGCCCCATCACCCGCATCGAGGACATCGAGTCGTTCGCCAGCCGCATCGGCGGCGAGGTGGACGATTTCAACCCGCTGGACTACATCGACGCCAGGGAAGTCAAGAAGATGGACCTGTTCATGCAGTACGGCATGGCCGCCGCGCAAATGGCGGTGGAGGACAGCGGGTTCTCCGTGAGCGGCGACGAAGCGTTCCGCGCCGGGTCCATCGTGGGCGTGGGCTTCTGCGGCATCGCCACCATCGAGCACTATCATGAAGTGTACCTGAAGCAGGGGCCGCGCAAGATATCGCCCTTCTTCATCCCCAAGGTCATCTCCAACCTGGCGCCGGGCCAGATCGCTATCCGCCACGGGCTCAAGGGCGTCAACTGGACCCCCACCTCGGCGTGCGCGTCCGGCAACAACGCCGTGGGCGAGGCCTTCCACCTGATCCGCGAAGGCCGGCAGGACGCGGTCATCGCCGGCGGCACGGAAGCGGCCACGACTCCCCTGGGGCTGGGCGGGTTCGCCGCCATGAAGGCGCTGTCCACGCGCAACGACGAGCCGGAGAAGGCGAGCCGGCCGTTCGACAAGGAGCGGGACGGTTTCGTCATGTCCGAGGGCGCGGGCATGCTGGTGCTGGAGGAGCGCGAACGCGCGCTGCGGCGCGGCGCGCCGATCTACGCCGAGATGATCGGCTACGGCACCAACGGCGACGCCTACCACATCACCTCTCCGGCTCCCGAGGGCGAAGGCGCCGCCCGCTGCATGGCGCTGACCCTGGCGGACGCCGGCGTCGAGACGGCGGAGGTGGACTACATCAACGCCCACGGCACCTCGACCCCCTACAACGACGCCAACGAGACCGCCGCCATCAAGAGCGTGTTCGGCGCGCACGCCCGCGCACTCGCCGTCAGCTCCACCAAGTCCATGACCGGCCACCTGCTCGGCGCCGCCGGCGCGGTGGAAGCCATCTACAGCGTGCTCGCGCTGCACCACGGCATGTTGCCGCCCACCATCAACTACGAGACGCCCGACCCCGACTGCGATCTCGATTACGTATCCAACCAGGCGCGGGAGGCGGACATTCGGGTCGCCCTTTCCAATTCCTTTGGATTCGGCGGCACCAACGCGTGCATCCTGCTCAGGAAGGCGACATGACACAGCCAGCACCGCGAAGCGTCATACTGGGCACGGGTTCGGCCCTTCCCTCCAAGGTCGTCACCAACGACGATCTGGCCAAGATAGTGGACACCAGCGACGAGTGGATCACCTCCCGCACGGGCATCAGGGAACGGCGGGTGCTGGAGGACAGCAAGGCCACCTCGGACCTGGCGCTGCTGGCCTCGGAACGGGCGCTGGAGAACGCGGGCCTCGACGTCGCGGATCTGGACGCCATCATCGCGGGCACGTGCACGCCGGACTACCAGTTCCCCAGCCTGGGCTGCGTCCTCGAAGGCAAGCTCGGCGCCAAGGAGGTGTTCTCGTTCGACGTGAACGCCGCGTGCTCGGGCTTTCTCAACGCGCTCTCGGTGGCGGACCTGTTCATCCGCTCCGGGCGCATCAACAACGCCTTGGTGGTGGGCAGCGACGTGCTCAGCCGCTACCTCGACTGGCAGGACCGCAGCACCTGCATCCTGTTCGGCGACGCCGCCGGCGCCGCGGTGTTGGGTGCCGGCGAGAACGGCGACCGGGGCATCCTCAGCACCCAGCTCCAGACCGACGGCTCCTACGCCGAGACGCTCTACATCCGCGCCGGGGGCACCAAGAAGCCGGCCACGCGGGAGACCGTGGAAAACCGCGAGCACTCCATCTACATGAACGGCAAGGAAGTCTTCAAGGTCGCCGTCCGGTCCATGGAAGACATCAGCCGGCGGGTGCTCGCCGAGGCCGGCCTGGGCGTGGAGGACGTCTCCCTGGTGGTGCCGCATCAGGCCAACCGCCGGATCATCGCCGCCCTGGCCGCGCGCCTCGAGATTCCCATGGACAAGGTCGTCGTCAACCTGGACAAGTACGGCAACACCTCCGCCGCCTCGGTCCCGGTGGCGCTGGACGAGGTCCGCCGCGCGGGGCGCATCGCCGACGGCGACATCGTGCTGCTGAACGCCTTCGGCGCCGGTTTCGCCTGGGGCGCCTCCGTGATCCGGTTCTGATGTCCGGGTCGCCGGCCGACCGACCACCCTCTCTCACGTGATCCCGGCCGAAGCCTTCGCGCTCGCCTGCGGCTTCTTCACCGCCGTCAACTTGACCTTCCTCAAGAAGGGATTGGCCCACGGCAATCCCATCAGCGCCACCCTCCTCTCCCTCGCCATCAACGTGCTGTGCTTCTGGAGCTTCGTCCTGGCGGTGCTGCCGTGGGACGAGATCCTCCGCCCCGAGCTGCTGATCTTCGTGCTGGTGGGCGTGATCCAGCCCGGCGGCACGCGCTTCCTCGCCTATCTGAGCGTGGAGAAGGTGGGGGTGGCCGTCACCGCCCCGATCCGCGCCACCACGCCGCTGTTCTCGTCGCTCCTGGCCATCGCCGTGCTGGGCGAGCAGCTCACCCCGGCCGTGGGCGCGGGCACCGCCCTCGTGGTCGGCGGCATCACCCTGCTGAGCCTGAGCGAGGAAAAGAGCGGCGCATGGATGAACATCCTGGTGACGCTGCCGCTCCTCAGCGCCTTCGTCGCCGGCTCCACCCAGGTCATCCGCAAGATCGGCCTCGCCGGCATCAGCCTCCCCATCCTCGGCGCCGCCACCACCACCGGCACCTCCCTCGTCGCCATCGCCCTGTCCCTGACCGTCTCGCGCAACTGGTCCATGGTGCGCTTCCACCGCCGCGCCCTGGGCTACTTCATCCTGGCCGGCTGCTCCGTGACCCTGGGTGTCGCCAGCATCTTCATGTCCCTGCACCTCTCCGACGTCGTCATCGTCGCCCCGCTGGCGAGCCTGAGCCCGCTCTACAGCCTGGTGCTCTCGGCGATATTCCTGCGGGACGTGGAGGTGATCACGACGCGGAAGGTCGTGGCGGCGGGGTTGATCGTGGTGGGGGTGGTGATGATTACAGCGATAAGGTGAGGCGGGGGCGGATTCAAAGGGATGGGGCGTTGTACGGCCGTCGAGCGTTGGCGCTGATGAAACCGGCACCTCTCCGCCCAAGCAAGAATCTCATTCAGGCCGGCGTCGGCCTTAGGTGGATGTCCTCTGCCACGACCAAGGCAATTGCATATCGAATGCATGCATGGATGTCCGCGACCTTCGATTGGGGATAGCAGTCACAAATGATCTGACCGAAAGGGATCTCCTCGTCGACCAGTTCCACGATATCCTGTACGGCAATGAGGGTGCGCGCAACACACGGCTTCCCGAAGTGAACCCCTGTAGGTCAACAACTATTCTGTCCATGCGCACCGTCTTTGTACAGCAGTTTGATCAACTCGCCTCGAATGCGCTCTCGACAAGGAGCCATTCTAACACCTCCTCCGCAGGCCCTAAACCACGACAGAAACACCAGCCAGCAGGTCCTCGGTGAAGCCGGCCTGTACGTGGACGACGCGCGTTCGCCCTCGCCTGCGGGCTTTTCATTCCCATCAACCTGATCCTCCTGAAGAAGGGGATGGCGCCAACGCCATTCCCGCCATCGTCGTCTCCCCGGCCATCGACGTCCTGTCCTCCCTGGAGCCTCGCCGTGATCGTGCTCCCCTGGGACCGTATCCTCCGTCCGGACTGCTATCTCCGTCTTGGTAGGGCTGATCCAGCCCGGCAGCGCCCGTTACCTCGCCCACCCAAGGGCGGTGTGGGCGGTCACCGCGACCTTACGGGCCACCACGCCGTTCTTCTCGTCGCTGATCGCCATCGCCTGCTTCGCGAGCAGCTCACGTCAGCCGGCGGCAGTTGCGACGGTCATTGTGTCGGGATTCTTGCTCATCACGGCCATCTCTCGCTGCCCTAACTAACGCGACCGGCACGTGTGTCGGAACACGGTGCGCCGATCCGATACCCGTAGAAATGACTTGACAATATTCCTTTTTCTTGCACTATTCGAGTTCCTTTTTCATTGTCGGCAACACTCGACTTCAAATGGGCTGCAAGGAGGGGATCATGCAAAATAAATGGGTTATGGGGCTCGTAGTTCCACTCATAGTGGCCGGCTTTTCTGCCGTGGCATCTTGGAGAATTGCAATAAACACTACGGAGCAATCGTTGGCGCGCTCCATCCACAAAACAAACGCCCTAGCCGATAACGTCGGATACCGCTACTTCAGGACACTCGAATACGTGATCATGAAGGATCCTAACGAATCTGAAAAACTGATTTATATAAACCGCGAGGCCAAGCGAGGCTATAAAAGAACGCTGGAAGACATCTTGAAGGACTTCCGTTCTCTCGTGTCCAACCCGGCCTTTACGGGGAGCGGAGGCAAAGCCGCACTGTTTGCGGATCTCCAAGTCATCATCACCGGTGAACTCGCGCAAATCGAGAAACGAGAATGGCCGATGCCCACTACTCTACGTACAATGTGCGAGATCTACTTTGGAACTATTGGAACTAAAAAACTTCCCGGACTTTGGGATGGAGTTACGCAAACCGCTGTTTCGAAGAGGGAATGGGACCTCCACCAAATCGCCAAAAAAAGATGCGATGCGAACCAAAAGAGGTGAGGTGAAGTCTGTCTACATGGTTCGAACGCCTTGTTGATTGAAACGGCGCCGCACCGGTATACCAGCAGATCCATCCCCACCAGACCACAAGCCACGGTCCTGTTTAACGCGGCTCACATGCCCCACACCTCGATCTCGACGCCGCCGGCCAGTTCGCGGCGGTGGAAAAGCTTGTCCTCCCAGCTCCGGCTCTCGTCGCGGTCAAAGATGATCAGGTGACCGGATTCCGCGGCGCAACGGTCCATGTAGGCGGCGGTCTGCTCCAGGCCGTCGCCGATGGTGCGCTCCAGGCTCTTGTGCAGCACCTTGCACTCGATCACGAACTTGCGCGTCCGCGCGCCCTGGGGCCATACGATGAGCAGGTCGGTACGCATCCGGCCCAAGCCGTATTCCCGCTCGATGCGGCCTCCGCCGTTCACCACCCGCTGCAGGAACGCCTGCAAGAGAAGCTGCGGCTCGGCCTCCCGGTAGTCGAACCGCGCCACCCAGTGCTCGGAATGCTCGCGGAAGAACTCCTGAAAGGCCGTGAGCAGCTTACCCACCTCCAGGCCTCCGTCGGCGTCCAGGTACCAGGCGGTCTCTTCCACCAGCCCGGCCTGGGCGGCATAGGTGAGCTCCCGCGGCACTACCTCGGCGTAGATGGGATTGGCGATGCGCAGCAGACCGTCGCTGGCGATCAAGCCCAGGTCCCGGACGTATTCAATGTCGCGGGCCGAGAACTCCCGCTCATCCCCGCCGCTCAGCAACGGTCCCACCACCCGGCGCACCCGTTCTTCCTGGAGCTTGTCCGCCAACTGGTCCAGGTGGGTCTCCCGGCGCGCGATGAGGCGTTCCCGGGCTTCGGTGACCTCGCCCGCGTCGATGGCCCGGCCGCGGTCCCGGCCCGCCTTGTTGCGGAAGCAGACATCGTAGGCGAGCGCGTTGACCAGCCACGGCTGGCCGCGGGTGAGCGTCCACACCTCCGCCAGGGCATCCTCGGTGAACACCTGGGCCGTCTCTGCCGTATGCTGGGCCAGCAGCCCGCGCACCTGGGTCTCGGAGAAATCCCCCATACGCAACGACTCGGCCTTGATGTTGAACGCGCTCCCGCCGGCGATGATCTCCTTCTCGGCGCTGGAATGGATGCGGTAGTCGCGCACGTCGCGCACGCCGCACAGGACGACGCTCTGCGGAAAGCTCTTCGGGCGCCGCACATATCCCGCCCGAAGCTGGCGCAACACCGACAGCAGGGAATCGCCCACTAGCGCGTCGATCTCGTCGATGAGCAGCACCAGCGGCCTCGGGTCGGCCTCGGACCAGCGGCTCAGCACCTCGCGGAGCGCCCCGGCCGGGCCCGCCTCGGCAAGAATGCCGGGCCATACATCAGCCAGCGTTTCGTCGCCCAGCGTCGAGCGCGCCCAGGATGCCAGCTCGCCCAGAATGGCACGCATGGCCTTCTCGGTGTCTTCGCGCGCAGCCTGCGCCGCCTCGACGTTGGCGTAGACGCAACGGTAATCGCCCTCGGCGCCGCTGTTCAGCAGGTCCCGCAACGCCAGCAGGGCGGAGGTCTTGCCGGTTTGCCGCGGCGCGCGCAGCACGAAGTAGCGCTCGTCGCGAATGAGGGTCAGCACGTCTTCGATGTCGAGCCGGCTCAGCGGCGGGATGCTGTAGTGCTTCTCGGACTGGACCGGCCCGGTGGTGTTGAAGAAGCGCATGGGCGCATTGTGACACGTTGCATCCGGACGGGCGACTCGCACCGTCCGCCGTTGCCCACTTCCCTGCCGCGCCAACCGTAACCGCAGGACATGTCAAACAGGACTCTGGCGGCATGATCCATTACCCGGAATACACCTTGACTTTGCCGCCATCCTGACCAAGAAACCCGGACCATCTCACAGCAGCCGGATCGGGCCCGGGTAACGCCCGACGGCCTCGTCGGCGGTCAGCAAGGTGATACCTTCAACCTGGGCCTGGGCGACCAGAAGCCGGTCGAACGGATCTTTGTGGAGTTGCGGCAACAACGCCACGGCCACGGCATGGGCGCCGTTCACCGCCAGTTCCGCATAGCCGTTTTCCAACAATCCTCGACGCAGCAAGTGTGGATCACATTGAAAATCCGGGCGTCCGATCGAACTCTTGATGGCGACCTCCCACAGCGATGCGACACTGACCACCGGCTGCGTCTCCGGGTCTTCGAGGAGCATGCGGGCTTCGTCCGGTAGGCGTTCCGCCGCTCCCGCTGCCCACAGCAACACGTGGGTGTCGAGAAGGAGCTTCACTCCTTGCCCTCGAACAGCGCTTCGATCTCGGCGGAGCCGATACGGTCGAAGTCCTCGGGGACCGAGACCTTTCCCTCCAGAAAACCAATCCGCCGCATGGCTCCGGGGCGCGGTGCCTCCACCGCAACGACTTTGACCAATGGCTTGCCCGCGCGTGCGATAATGAACGGTTCACCGTTGGCGGCGGCCTCCACGAGACGCGAGAGGTGCGTCTTGGCTTCATGCATGTTGATGGTACGCATACGACACTCCACGGACTTAGTTAACTTACCTTAGTCGAGATAAACGAATAACGCAAGTTTCTGCCGAGGTGTTGAAAATCCCCGCTCGGCGGGCCACAGTTCGGCTCTGAAGGAGGGCCGATATGAAAAAGGTACTCAGCGAGCACGTCCCCGCCAACACCGGCTGGTCCGGGGACCTCAAGAAGGGGCAGACCATCCGCATCATCGCCATGTCCACGGTGGACTTCCTGGTGCTGGACCGGGACAACCTGCGGGAGCGGTTCGACCAGGCCCGCACCAAGGTTTACAACGGGAAGATTTTCCTGAGCACCGGCGACAAGCTGATGTCCCGGGACAACCGGCACTTCATGACTATCGTGGCGGATACCTTCGAGGAGGGGACCCACGACCTGCAGAAGGGCATGTGCAGCGGCCACCGCTTCCAGTTGGCCAAGGAAGAGGGGCGGCTGCGGGAGTACTACCATCGGGACTACCGGGATGACGAGATCCCGGACCACGGCTGCTGGGAGAACTTGTCCGGGGCGCTGGCGCCCTACGACATCGCGCCGGAGGACGTGCCGAGCCCGTTCAACCTGTTCCAGCACATGATCATCGACGGGAAGACGGGGCTGATGCAGCACACAACGGTTCGGCCGGCGGCGCCGACCAACGTGGACATGCGCGCGGAGCGGGATCTGCTGGCGGCGTTCAGCGCGTGCCCGGACATGCCGGTGGGGGGGAAGCCGGTGGATGTGGAAATTTACGAGGAGGATTGACCCCTCCTCACCCCTGGATTCCCGCTTTCGCGGGAATGACGCTAAGGGGTGTCAGCGCCGTTTTGTGTCAAGTGCAGTATTAACACAGCCTGTTCCGCGAAAATGACGGTATAGACCGGCCGTGCCATTTTCTATTTCCTGTTTGAGCGGTGGCTTGACGGGGACTGTTCCCTGGGGACGACGTTCTCGGGGCGATGCTGGCTACTCGAAGCCCATGCGCCGGCCCCAGTTGCCCGGGTCCTTGAGGAAGTCGAGGATCTGGTTGCGGCTGTCTTCGGAGAAGAACCCGGTGTCCGCGCCGGCGCTCAGGATGTCGTCCCAGTTGGAGAGGGTGTGGAGGCTGATGTCGTGGTCGGCGAGGTTCTTCTTGCCCTCGTGCAGGTCGAGGGCGTCGGAGCTGTACTCGAAGACGCACAGGCAGTGGGTGATGCGCGCCTTCTGGGCGCGCACGCCGATGTTGAAGCGGAGCTTGCTGAAGCCGTCGGTGACGAGGTCCTCCACCAGGGTCACCCGCTGGCCCTCGTCGAGAACCCCCTCGATCTGGTTGGTGTGGCCGTAGCCCTTGGGGTTCTTGCGGATGTAGATCATGGGCTTGCGCAGGTAGTGGGAGACGAAGGCGGCGTAGGGGATGCCCGCGGTCTCGCCGCCGGCCACCACGTCCATGTTGTCGAGGCCGATGTCGCGGCGCGCGATCTGCGCCAGGGCTTCGAGGATCTCGTCCCGCGCCTCCGGGAAGGACAGCAGCCGGCGGCAGTCGATGTACACCGGGGATACCCGGCCCGACACGAACACGAACGGCCTGTCGCTGTACACCTGGATGGACTGCGTGCTCAGCAGCAACTCGGCGATTCTCTTTCCGGTCTCTGACATGGATGCGATTCCTCTGGGTCGATGATGCGGCGGCGTTAACGGGGGTTGCTTAACACGGCGGGGAAGCCTTTGCCAGTCGTTGTTTCCGTGCGGCCTTTCCTGTTACGATTCCCCCTCTCCCAACCCTCGAGCCGGTTCATGGAAATCCCACAGATCAACAAGGACAGGCTGTTGCGCGACCTGAACGCGGTCTCGCGCATCGGCCTGGGCGAAGGCGGCTCGGTCACGCGGCTGGTGTTCTCGGTGCACGAGTTGCGCTCGCGGCAGTTGCTGGTGCACCTGATGAACCAGGCCGGGCTGGACGTGCGCGTGGATGCGGCGGGGAACATCTTCGGACGGCTGGCCGGCGAGCGGGAAGGACCGGCGGTGCTGGCCGGGTCGCACCTGGATTCCGTCGTGCAGGGCGGGCGATACGACGGCCCGGTGGGCGTCATCGGCGCGCTGGAGGCGGTGCGCACCATCAAGGAGAGCGGCGTTCCGGTGCCGGCGCCGCTGGAGAGCGTGTGCTTCGTGGGCGAGGAGTCCAGCCGTTTCGGGTTCTCCACCCTGGGGAGCAGCCTGGTGGCGGGAGACGTCACCATGGAGGACTTCGCCAACGCGGTGGACGCGGGCGGCAACCGGCTGGAGGACGTGCTGTCGAGCCTGGGCATCTACCGGGAGAACCTCGATTCGCTGAAACGCGATCCCGAGACCGTCAAGGCCTACCTCGAGTTGCACATCGAACAGGGTCCCATCCTCGAATCGAAGAAGAAGAAGATCGGCGTGGTGACGGCCATCGCCGCCCCGAGCCGGTTCCGGGTGGTGTTCCGCGGCCAGGCCGACCACAGCGGCACCACGCCCATGGAAATGCGCAAGGACGCGCTGGTGGCGGCGGGGCACCTGATCACCTACATCGACGAGGTATGCCGCGAGCACGCCGCCGCCGAGAAGGGCCGGGTGGTGGGGACGGTGGGCGCCGTCAAGGTGGAGCCCGGCGTCATCAACGCCATCCCGGGGCGGGCGGAGATGCAGGTGGACGTGCGCAGCATCACCGCCGCATCCAAGCGCAAGGTGGCCGGGCTGATCAAGAAGCGGGCGCGCCGCATCGCCCGGGAGCGCGCCGTGAAGGTGGACCTCGTCACCATCCGGGACGAGGAGCCGGTGGCGCTGCACCCGCGGGTGATCGCGCTCATCCGCGCGCTGTGCGAGGAACGCGGCGTGCCCTTCGAGGTGATGCCGTCGGGCGCGGGGCACGACGCCATGCAGATGGCCAAGATCACCCCCACGGGCATGATCTTCATCCCCAGCGTCAACGGCGTGAGCCACAATCCCACGGAATGGACCGACCCCGAGGATATCTGTCTCGGGACCCAGCTTCTGGTGGAGACGTTGCTGCGAGCCGCCCATGCGAAGATCTAAGCCGAAGACCACGCGGGTGCTGAGCGCGGCGCAGATCGCGCGAATTGTCGCGGGTTTCGCCAAGCGCATCGCCGACGAATACGGCGCGGCCGCCTCGCTGGCGTTCATCGGCGTTCGCACGCGCGGGCCGACGCTGGCCCGGCGGGTGGCGCACGTGCTCAAAGAGAAGCACGACCTGCCGGTGGCGGTGGGCGAACTGGACATCACGCTCTACCGCGACGACCTGAACACGCTCCTGCCGGAGGGGCGCATCGACGGCACCCATATTTCCTTCGAGGTCAGCGACAAGACCCTGATCCTGTTCGACGACGTGCTCCATACCGGACGCACGGCGCGCGCCGCGGTGGATCACCTCATGGCCTTGGGGCGGCCCCGGGCCATTTTCCTGGCGGTGCTGGTGGACCGGGGCGGGCGCGAGCTGCCCATCGAGGCCCGGTTCGTCGGCAAGGAGGTGGACCTGCGGAAGGACGGAGACGTGCGCGTGAGGCTGGCGGAGGTGGACGAGGTGGACGAAGTCGTAGTAGCGTAAAACCACTTGACAACCCACACCAATACCCGTATGAGGCAGGGTTTGATTGGGGCGGAGCCCCGGAAGAGCCCTATCTCCACACCCATCTGGATTCCATGAGCAAGAGCCAAGAGATACCCCTTGAAGAGTCCCAGGATTCGTCGTTTGTCGCGTCGGTGAAAGGTGTCTACAACCGCCACCGCATCGGCATCAACTTCTTCTTGTCGGTGATCCTGGCCCTGTTGACGTGGGAGTTCATCGACTACATCTTCGACGATCCCGACTTCTTCACCGGCCCGGTGGCAGTGGCCGTCGAATTCACCGTGCTGGTGTATGAGCCGCGGTTCTGGGAGAACATCAACTACAGCGGCACCGAGCTGATCTACGGCTTCAGTCTCGCCATGATCCTGGGAGTCGTCATCGGCGCGGCGGTGGCTTTCAGCAGGACCCTGGACGAAATGTTCTCCCCCATCCTGGTGGGCCTCTACGCCACACCGCGTTCGGTGGCGGCACCGCTGTTCATCATATGGCTGGGCCTCGGCATCGCCTCCAAGGTCGGCGTCATCACCCTCGCCTCGGTGTTCCCCGTGATCATCAACACCCAGGCCGGCATCAAGAACGTCCAGGGTGAGTATCGCATGCTGGGACGGGCCTTCAACATTTCGTTCTGGGCCATGCTGACCAAGATCATCATACCGGGGTCGCTGCCGTTCCTGATCGCGGGGCTGAGGTTGGGCTACTCCCGGTCGGTGGTGACCATCATGGTGGCGGAGCTGTTCGGGGCCGAGGCCGGTATCGGCTACATGATCGACCACGCGACCCAGACGTTCCACGTGGCCGAGATGATGGTGGGCATCTCGCTCCTGACCATCATGGGCATCGCGGGCAACGAGATCCTGAAGGGCGTCGAGCGCTGGGCCACGCCTTACAGAAAGACTTTGGTCTAAGCAAGAGAGCCGGAAGCAGAGCCATGGAAGCCTTGTCAAGCATCTATCAGCAGCAGCGAAGATGGCTGAACGCCATCTTCGGCCTCACCGTCGTGGGGCTGTTCTGGTCATTCGCCGACTGGCAGGTCAACAGCGAGTTGTTCTTCGTGGGCCCGTGGCGGGTGGTTACCTACACCTACGGCCTGTTCGCCAGCGGCGAGATCCTTGACGATCTGTACATCAGCGGCATCGAGTTCTTCTGGGGATTCGGCGTGGCCGCCGTCGTGGGCATCGGTCTCGGGATGATCTTCGGGATCAGCCGGGTATTCCGCGAATTCTTCGATCCCTGGCTCAGCGCGGTCTATGCCACACCGTCCGTGGCCCTGGCGCCGCTCATCATCATATGGTTCGGCGTGGACCTCACGGCCAAGATCGTCATCGTCCTCATCACCGCGGTCGTGCCCATCGTCCTGAACACCTATACCGGGGTTATGAGCGTCGGCAAGGAGTTCCAGACCCTGGCCAACTCGTTCTGCATCCCCCAGAGGCAGGTCCTTTACAAGATCCTCATTCCGGGTTCACTCCCCTACATCGTTACGGGGCTGCGCCTCGGCATCTCCCGCGGGATCGTGGGAGTCGTCGTGGGAGAGTATTTCGGCGCGTATGCGGGACTCGGCTATCAGCTTTTCAAGGGACTGGATACCTTCAACATGCCGCTCATGATGTCGTGCGCGGCCATGCTCGCCGGCACCGGCGTGGTGCTCAACCAGGTCATCCTGGTGATCGAGCGAAGGATGGCGCC